>Ga0182738_1001462_pt1 | contig 29646 bp, 24 predicted proteins | sample eDN5th30CBELigMG_FD_128876 | JGI IMG/M metagenome (GOLD analysis project Ga0182738, IMG submission 128876) | Enriched Miracle-Growth compost microbial communities from Emeryville, California, USA - eDNA 5th pass 30_C BE-Lig MG (version 2)... ...
CCACAAAGTGCACGTCCTGCTGTTGAAGATCTCGCTATTAAAGCTCCAAAACCTCCAAATGTGAGAAGTCTTTCCTTTAAAGTCAAACAAAATGACAGACCTTCAATGAGTAAAATTTTTCTTTTTATTTTTCTCGTTTTCTCATTCTCTTCATAGTCTCTATTTCTCAAACACAGAGAGAGTCCAATAACCAAGATGTTCCATATGGAATCCAAAGGCTAAGAAGAATGAGTCCAGCAACCCCAACATCATATCTCAGTGTTCCAAAAGAGAGATCTAGAGATATTAAAAGCTTTTTAACAACAAGGGTTGTACCAGAAGAGCAAGACACGACAGGACCTATTAAAGAAGTGAGTGAGCTCAAGAGACAGAGTCCTTTGATCATGGCGTCGTCAGGTTCTCTATATGAGAAAGGAGGAACGATATCAAGAGTGATCGATCAATTAAAAAATGAGAAAGTGCCTATCCCAAAACTTTCTATTCGTAAAATACAGCTCTAATCTCATTCTGAGAAATGTTTAAATAATATCAAAGGGATTTGAGAAATCATAGCCCTTGGCTTATATTCAGTGTATATTGGGAAGAATGAAAAGAATTCAATATCTTTTCCTTCCCATTTCTTCCATCGTTATATAAAAAATTGTTTTTTAATATCTGTTTAATATATTTCTCTAACGAGATTGCTATATATTTTGATTCATCAGATTTTTTTTATGATTGGTATCTTTTTTATAAATATTTAAGTTTGATCCTTAATGAAATAAAAATTCATTATAAGCCATCAATTTTTTGTTAGCTTTAAATAAAAATTTCGATTTCCTTTAAGAAAATTTCTTCTTTTTTGTTGAGAGTTTTTCTGAGAAAAAATTTTTTGGGTTGAAAATTCTCTTCATGAGAAACTCGAAAGATACAAATCCTTTGAAATTTTCCTTATATTCAATGTTTTTTCTCCCATTGGTCCACAGTCCAACATTTCAAAAGGCCTCCAAAATGTTATGCCTCAATATATCGTAAAAATCTCTTGTTTATTTTGGGATTTTGTGAGAGTTTTTAATATTCAATAATATAAAAGATACTTAAGGTAGTCATGGTCATATCTTTATACTCAATGAATCGGTTCTTTATGAATCGGCATAAAACTCATCAATTGTATATTTCAAGACTTGAGAAAATTCATTAGCGTTCGAATTTTGTTTTCCTATTTGTTTCATCAAAGACTTCATTTTCTAACCCAAGAAGTTGAAGATGGCAATATAAAAGACGACCATGCAGAAAAGATATTCCAAGAATGCCTTTTGATCAGAAGTATCGCTATATTTGGTTTCTTTGTTAATTTGGAATCTCAAACAAACTATTCAAATTCATTCAACTTCATTTTTTATGAAAAAAATATTCTTACCTGTGAAGATCAAAGTACCAAGAGGAGCAAAAATACCAGATAACAAAGCATTCATGGGGAAATTACCAACCAAAAAGCTGTATCCAATGGGGATCAAAGTCAAGATGAAGCATAATGTGCAAAAAGCATCAATAATTCTCAAACGTTTGGGAGTAGACTTGGAATATGATCTCATAAAGTCATTATACAAAATCATAAGGTTGGAAGCAGAGATCCTTGATTGATCTTGGACAGCAGATGAAGATTCGCCTTTTGCCATTGTATCGCTCTATAAATTAAACACGATATTTTTTATTTAATAAATATTGTCTATAATATGATAAAAAAATAGAATAAGACTTGGACTAAGAAATATCATATAGGATATTTTTTCATTCAGAAATTGATTTTTCTCCAAAAAAATTCATTTCCTCATTGAGAACGAAAATTATTACGAAAAAGTGTTTTTGAAAGTGAGAAAAATAGCTTATTGCTGACCATCGAGAAAAAGGGGGAAAAAACGAATTTTTCTTCCTGATCCTGAAAAATAAGAAATTTTTTTTTTGAGTCACTCGCATAGATTTTCTTTCCATCTTTCAATTCGGGGCTGAAGTTTGGAAGAGAAGGATCTTGGCTGCAGCAAATCAAGAAATATGAAAAAAAACTTGGGAAAAAAATTCTAAATTGTATTCCAAAAAGGAATTTACTGTTTCTTTCTGTCTGTGTAAAATACAGATTTTTTCTCTCTTTGCTACAAGATCCAAAATTTTATTGTCAATAAAAATACTTTATCTCGAGACAAAAACTTTATGATTGGAATTTTCAAAAAATAAATTTTATAAATACTGTGAAAATTTTGTTTTTCTCGCTTGATTTGTAAATGTTTTTCATCAAATTATACAGCCTCCAAAAATTCATTCATGAAAATCAAGCTGGAGACAGAATCACCTGCTAAACTCCTGACTCAAACAAATCTATTAATTCACATCTCTTTCTCAATCATAGCTCTGCAGAAAAATATTTTAAAGGATTTCCCCTTTTCTCTCCTTAAATTAAGATTTATTCCTCTTAACATACCTAATTAAATTCATTTAGAATTTTTTATTTTACCAAAAGCCTCGCTAGAAACACATCCCCTTTGCCTACAGCCAGACTTAACTTTATCAGACCTAAATCTAAACCTTAAAAATGTTGCTTATCACTTATGAACAAATATTTTCACTTTTAAATCCCCTCTGAAACCATTATTTCGAAATAACTCACAATCTCTTCTTAAGCTCTTCGATATACCAACCCCTAGCATTTCTTTCTCAATAAAATCTTTTTTATCTCGCAACACCTTCATATTCATAAATAATTATACAAAAATTTTACCATAAAATTTGGGTGATTCTTAACTAACTGGTTTCGATTAAAGATATTTTCTCTTTAATTAAACAATATAAAAATTTATCGATTCTGATTAAACCAAATGCTCATAGAGACAATCCCTATTATCATTGAATTCTCTCTCCTCTTCCTCATAACCCTCGTTATGCTCCTTCGATATGCTGCCAAAAGCATATCTCCTTACATCATCCTTATCAATTTCATCTCTTGGTTCCTTTGCTTTGTCATCATTGTCCTTGTTCCTCTTGACGTCTATTTTGTATCTTTCCAATCTCCTGACTCTCCTAATTTTCCGATTCTAGTCAATTCAAGCCCCAGAGAATCAAGAAACTCCAGAGACCAAAGTCCTTTTAATTGTCTGGAAAGTCATTTATTGGACCATGTACCTTTTCTCTTGGTAACGCCGACCTATTATTCTCACATCTTGCTCACTTTTACCCAGGATTGTCCTTCCTTTCCTTTGGTCTTATGTCGAAGTCGGTGAGTTCTCCTTCAAAGCAAAAATGAAGGCCGCCCTTAAAGCTTTCCTTATCTCTTATGGTATTTATTTCGCTCTTGGCGGTGTGCTGATTGTCTATCTGTTGTATTCAAAAAAGCTTGGAGAGTAAGCTGATTTGTTGATGGAATATTAATTATCTAGCATGACTCTTATTGATTTCTTGACCACATTCTCAAATTGCTTGTAAGAACATTCGTTTAGAGAATAACCATTTTTAATGTGTTTTAGCGGTGTTTTCTTGATTATTTTGTGCTTGGGTAATGGACTGGTTTACATCCCTAAACGTTATTTCCAAAAGACAAATAAACAACTCAATTTCAAGTAAAATTTGGAAAATTCGAATTTTGGAATATTCAATTTGATTAGATACTACTTGTTCCAATTAGCCGAAACAGATGAAGATAAAGCCAGTCTTCGCATCGAATTAGAAGATCTCCTCAAAGTACTTTACCATTAGATATTGAGTTATAATTTCAAAAATTAGCTGATTCACCTCTTATCGCTCAGAAAAGACATCAATTCTGAACAAAGAGAATTATTCACTAGAGTCTTGAGCAGAGTATCTGAAGACGAATTAAAAACAGCAAATCAAACATTGAATTCAGCTGATCATCAAGCCTCCCTTGATTTTGGAGAGATTACTCATGATAAGATTGTGGATCTTAACTATAAGCTCAAGAAGATGATCTTGGATCTCAACAGATTGGAACATAAGAACGAGGATCATTTGAAAAAAGCCATTCAAGCTGAAAACGTCCTCGAAGCTAATAATGCTGAAGATTGGGCTGAAAGAACTGGAAAAACCCCCGGTTGCATGAGCTCTCTCTGTAATAATTTTCCAAAGAAATCTCTCTAATCCTCAATAGCTTATTTGTGGAACTGCAAGATTGAACAAGTGTTTTTCCTTGTTATTGGAGTTGTCTTTGTGATCTTTTCTGTCTTTGCTTTCTTTATGGAAATTCTCTCCTTCTTGGATATCTCACTCTTTAATTTGAACAATATCATTGACAATGATGATGGCTTCTTAAAGAGTCAAGTAAGCCGGGTTCTGATTAATTCCTCTAATCACCCCTTAGGTTGTCTGCTTATTACCATTGTTCTATATTTGCCTTTGTGTTTATTCTTCTCTTTTCAGAATGAAGCTTGGAGGAATGTATGGTCTTTATCCTAATCATCACACTGATGCTGGCTCTTTGGTCTTTGCTTCTGTGAATTTTGCTCGTGTTGCTACTCCTCTTGTCTTTAACTATCTCAGAATGGTCCAATTCAATAAACATGCTGTGTTCAATGATGTAGTGATTTCAATTGCTTTCTATTAATTTGTAAAATAGGTCTTGGGTACTGCTAAATTCGCTACATCATTCACTCAATATTGTCCTATGATGTTGGTTGCTTTGGTGGTGTTTAATGTCTTTGATATTTATGGAAGATTATTAAACTTCTTTGGATTAAGCCGCTTCAGATTTAGTCAAGCATTCAATGATGAAAAAATTGATGATGGAAAAACTATCCTCAATAAAGGTTCAAAAGAACGTATTTGATCAAATATTAACAACTTTATAGCTAAAAGATTAAGACCAAGTACTGATAGAGAAAGTGTGGGAGCTGAGGGAAGAGGTTCTTTGAACGCTAAACTTATGAATCCATCTAATGATGCTACTGATTATGAAGATACACCAGCCCCAGTTTATTCATCAAAGAAAAGTTTCAGATAAATAACAAAGCTTTTTTGTTGAAAAAAGAACATTTATGTATTATGAAAGAAAAACATATGCCAAATAATAGTATTTTTTGTGATTTGCTGATTTGTAAAGGAGTCTAATATCCCCGTAAAAATTGATATTGATTTGTATGTGCTCCGATTATTCATTTTGCCTCCTTCACATAAAGTCAATCAATCTCACATTCAAAAATTTCTTTTCCCTCCTTTCTCATGAAATAATTACTTACTTTTTCAAAAGAAAAACGTTTATTTCCTTTGATGGGATATTATTTATCATAACATAAGGTGAAATTTCAAAATTTCTCTCAATGAAACAACAACAATAAATAAAAACATATATATCCAATTACACTCAAGCACAGATATTTTTCCAAGCAAGAAGATCATCAAGATCGTGCTTAACTTCATCAACAACCACATAAACTTCCATCATAATACTAATCGCAGAAACAATCAACAAGAATTTCAGCAACAAGGATTGCTTTCCCGTTTTCCTCACATACCATCCTGCAAGTATTGAAGAAACAAATGAACAAAGGAATGCGATTCCTCCAAACCAAATAATCTGATCCAACTTCAAATTTCCGGTAACAAATTGTTGATATGTCGTATTAAACAAGGTCATGATAATAAAAAATGAGCAAGTGTATGAGATATCTCTTGGTGGAAGTCCCCATTGTAAAAAGAATGGCTGCATGATCATCCCTCCGCCGATCGAGATTGAAGCTCCAATTATTCCTGCACAGCCTGCCAATCCTCCAATTTTTAAAATTCTTTCTTTATTCAATTGAAGCTCATTGTGATATTTCAGGCCCATCTGCAATCTTTTTGCTTGCCAAGATTGCACCAAACGGCTCGTTCTATAGAACATTCCAACAAAGAAAAGCAGGATAACAGGGAGAGCAAGCCAATAATAAACTCCACAATAAGGAATCTCAATAAGAGATTTGGTCGTTTTACTGCCTCGAAGCAAAACAAAGATCACAATAGCCAAGACCATAATCAAGATTTCCCTGTATTTATTCCAAGGGATAAGCCTTTGTTCTTCTTTCATAAACTCTGTCAACTCGGCTTCTTCTTGATCAGCAGTTTGTGGATTATACTCCTCCCTTTCAACTAATAACTTTTGCGATGAGAGATCAGTTTCAGAGGAAGGATTTACTTCGCTACCAGTTGCTAATTCTTTGAGATTGCCTTTATACTCATGCTCTCTTTTCAATTGTTTCATCAAATTTACAGCAAATTTATAGCTGGAAATCCCAAGGACAATAAACAATATGATTATTGTCGCCATATTTGGTGCGACTTTTGGGACATTAACTCCAATAAAAACTCCAGCCATGAGCATAGGGATAACAATCAGATTGATATCATAATTTACAAAAGGTTTCTTAGTTTCTGGGTGTCTTTGGAATATCACATTCACAAAATTTCCCAATGCACCTCCAAGCCCCACTGCAGAAGCGCAGCTGATTGATCCTGTCAGTGTATAATTCAGAAATATCATCAAATATGATGACAACAGCCCAGCTTCTGCAACACCAGCAGCACTTCCCAATGAATTGAAAGCGCACATGATGATTGTTGCGACGATTTCAACTGGAGTTGGTGGGAATATGTCTTTATGGACACAAGCGTTTTGAGTGCAGACATAAAGATCTTGACAGTCGCTGTCACGGAAACATTGTCCTAAGGGAGTCATTTTTTGTTGAAAAGATTATTTAAATCCTGTCGAAATTTTTTATATACTGTGTTTTATTTCAATAAAAACACCATAAAAATTTATTGTCAGATGGGGTCACGAGTTAAAGTTTTAAGAGCTTTTTTATTTAGTTGCCTGATTCTAATTCTGATTGGACTTTCAACAAAAAAGGAGAAAATCTGAGGCGTTTTGCAAGGATAAAGGAGTATCCTGTCAATTTTGACATCAAATCCTACTTCCATCTCGTTGGGGAATTGGCAGTTCTAATTTTGGAACCAAATATCTTTCATCCAAACCCCTGACTATCGGTTTTGATTGTTTTTCTTCCATTTATTCCTCTAAAAGAATTTTTAGCAAGGATCATTGAAGGATCCTTGGGGATAAAAAACTTGATTCTGACTCTAATCCCCTTTTATTCTTTTTGAAAGAAGTCTTACAAAAAAAGAATTCAAATGAAATATCCCTTTCTGAAAACATCAACCACATCTTCTACATTAAAAACTTAAATTCTCTTTCTGAGGAAGAAAAAAATAGGTCTGATTTTTTTTTGTTAAATCCCAATTTTTTTCAAAAGAAAGGCTTGGCTTATGTTATTGAAAAAAGTTTGAGGAGTTTCCTCTGATTGCATGGGCCACTAGTGCAGAAATTACCCTTTCCATTTCAGCTTTGAGGATCAACTCAGGCTCCCAAGATGAAGAAGAAGAATCATTTGTCATCTGATCAAGTTTCTTCACTCCTTCAAGAAGTCAATAAACTTGAAAAACTGGCATTGACTGTCGAAAACCATTTGAATTCTATCATAATGGATCAAAAAAAGATTTTGGAGGACCAAAATATTTTTAAAAATGCAAATTTGAAAAAGCTTAAATTTGATAAAAATAATTTGCTGCTCAAAAATAATTTTCCAGTTCTTAATTTTTTTTCAAACTGAGGATCTTCAGTAATTCTTCCCTTCAAACTTGCAAGCTCTTTTTCAACTTCTCAATCTTTCTCTTTTAAATTATTCTATCTTACAAGTGCTCTTCCAAGTATTTTATTCTCATTCAAAAATTTCTTTCAAATTCATTCCTTTTCCTCTCTCAGCTCTTTTGAAAAATTAGGCGCATAATTCACAAATTAAGAAAATCTTTCAAATCTTTTTGTATTCCAAATACCTGACTCTTTTCTCTGTGTATACTTTTTATATGCTAATGACATCATATTCCGATAAAAATTCTGTATTCAGATCAAATTAAAACAAATAGCTGATACAAACTAACTTATCTCTCCAATTAAAGACAAAATTCTCTCCTCTACCACTCTCCCCCTCCATGAACTCCACAAACTTTGACATTACGCGTCTCCTTCCTGAAAGTAGTGAGGGTTCTTCCAACACTAACCAAGAGCCTGAAGTCTCTGTAATTCCTTTTTGGCTGATTTTCACTCTTTAAATTCTCCTTTAGCCCATAACAGTCAGACAAAACATTGCTGCAGAAACCACTGTCAATCTCCGCTTCTCCTTGAAATACAACTTTGTCGCTCTGCTAACTTCTATCGCTAAAGTTGTCGCAACTTTTACAGTTATATTACATGTCCCACATTTCTGTATGGGTCTTAAACAAACCTGGCTATTCGCAATGACTCTTTACGATTTATTTTACATCAGACTCATCATCCTAACAATAAAAAATATCTATGAAATGAATAATCTTATCAGACAACACGAACCTGCCCTGAATTACAATCTTCAAAATCGAAATTCTCAAAATCCTTCAGCTAATGCGAATCAAGGATCGGAATATAATGATGAGATGTTTGAAGATGATGAAATTAGAGAATATGATGTTGAACAATATCATAGAGATTTGCGTATCTCTAGCCTCTCACCTAGTGTTGCTGAAAATCGTCGAAAAATAAAGCGTCTTACTCGAGCTATGGACACGTAAGTATTTCTTCTCTATTTCTTCCTTCATTGTTGATGGAGCGAATTCTATGCATTGGAGCGATAAAAAAGTTTTTCGTTTGGGAAAGAGTTGAATGCGCCTTTTTTCCTCCCTCCTCTCGACCGTTAAACAAAAATGCCATGAAGAATATTCTTTCTCAAAAATTTCTCATTTAAAATATGTCGAGACAGAAGACTGAGAAGAGAGGGTCTATGAATGAGAAAATTTTTTGCCTTTTTCCCCTCAGTTGATCATATTATTAATTTTTTCCATCTAGGATCTATTTTATGATATTTGCAATGGGACAATTGATCTACTTTTTGGGATCAGGAGGCAGCTGTGATACAAAGAATACAGATACTCTCATGTTGATCTATGTGTTTATGGGATGGATCTGGATCCTTTCTCCTTTAATTCTTCTGGTTCTTGGATGCCTATGCCTTCCATTCCTGCTCTTCTGTATCTATTTCTTTGCTCGCGGCACTCGTATTCCAGCATCAAAAGTATAATAGAATGGGTTTATAATGAATTAAATTGTACAGGTTGACTTGAAGAAATTGTCTGTCAAGGCATATTCAAGTGAAATACAAGGAAGTAAAGAATGTGTGATTTGTATGCTTGATTATCATGATGGAGATAAAATTATACAACTTGAATGCAGTCCAATGTAAGCCATATTCTTAAATTTGACAATACTTAATTTGAAATCCAGGCATCATTTTCATGAGACATGTTTAAAGAGATGGTTAAAAATAAATGGTCAATGCCCAGTTTGCAGAACAAGGATTGGGCAGCCTGGACCTCATAAACATGAAAACCACCAACCAGATGAGACAGAAAATAACTTAATTTAACTTCACTTTCAAATTAATACTGTAATTTTACCAACGTTTATTTGGGAAAAATAATTATTCAAAATTTACTGTTCCTGCTTGAGTAAATATTTTATAAAGTAAGTATTATTATTTATGATATTTTGTAATCACACTCTCTTTGTAATATTCAGACATATTTTTTTCTGGGCTCCGTGATTTTTGCACTCTGATATGTTACTTTTCCACTCTTGTGAGAAAAACACTCTTGTGCCCAAATTCCGAATCCCAAAAACCCGACCCTCTCACACCCAAAACACGTTCTCTGCTATCTATATATTTTTTAATGGAGGTTTTTGAAGGTCCTGTATTGAAAATTGAGAAATATTTGGACTCAAAAGCGTCAAAATTTTTGGAGATTTTTTGAGAGTGAATTTTTAATAAGTCAGAGTGAAAGAATATTTTTCCCTTTTTTCTTTCAAATGGGTAATTTTACAAGATAAGATCTGTATAAAAATAATTTGTTATTTTTGAATAACTCGGAAAAGAAAATAAATAGCAATACAGTTAAAAAAAAAAACTCAATGAGTTTTCTCAGTCAATCAAACTACAGATCTACTTAAATACAATATAAACAAAGTTAAAGCTTTGAAACTCAACAAGGCCCATTTTCTTTTCATTAATCCTTTCCAAGATTCCTTCATAACATTGATCTTCAAAACTGTCACTTTCTTCTTTAAAATTCTTTCACCAAGTACCATATAAACCCCCATGATAACCACATCAATTGCCAACTCTATCAACAAAATCCATGGATAGATTGTCAAAGGATTTACATAAGCGTCGAAATTGACGTTTACACTTGAAGCTATAGACTTATTGTACACAAATGCTGTAATCGCAACCAGTGTAAAAAAGATATCGACCTCTTGAGATATAACTCCTTTGTGAAGCAAATACTTGGGAAATCGGATATTCATCTGATCCTTCTCTTCTGGTCTTGTGTAATGAAGAATATCAAGCTCTTTATTTGTTGGCTTTGACCCAAAGTATTTATAGAAAACCTTTCCAAGAATTGAATTCAAAGTAATTGTCAAAAACTTGAAGCCAAATTTAACAGCTGCAGCGCAGATCAAAGCAGTAGAACTTGACAAGTCCAAGAACAAATATCTGTAAACACCGCCTGCAACCACAATACTCGCAATTTTCATCATCGTTAGCTTGGGAATACGGGCCCAAGTAATTGGGTTCACAATGCCAAACGTAACGCCAATAAATGCGACGACAGCTACAAGCACTAATTTCATAGCTAAAGCTGGAGTTTTGTGGAGTGCTTCAACAATTTGGGTCATGATGAGAAGCTCAACCAATGCAAAGACCAAAATTAACAATGCTCTCATGCACTTTACTCTCATAGCTTTGAATTCTTTTGAATGATCATATGCCTTGTTCTGTAATTTTCTTGTGTCGTAGTTCATATAAACATCCTCTTTTTCTTTATTGAGCTTTGTCATTGTACCTCTTGTGGAATCAGGAATCTCGATTCTATTAACAGTGCCTCTTCTAGAGTCTGGTGTATCCTTGATTTTTATCATAGTGCCTCTTGTAGAATCAGGCAAAAAGGGTCTTTCAGTCAACAAAGTATTCATACTAATACTCATTTTTGAACCATGGTGATAGCTTCTTGCAGTATATTGGAGGTTTTCTCTTTCATCCAAGAAGTTTCTTGTGGTCTGTAATTCATTCAAAAAATCCTTTCTAGCTTCTTCAATATGCTGAATCTCCTTATTCAAGATCTTCTTTTCATCTTTTTGTTGCTTGGGATTCAGGATTGATACAATCAAAGACCAGATTAAGTTCGTTATAATAACGACACACAAGCTTCCAATGACCACAGCCAATGCATCAGGCTCGATTTCTTGCTGATACAAAAGAAAACCAACACCAATCTGGATTGCAAAGTTCACCAGAAGAATAGCAGACACCATGGATTTATTGAGAATAAGATATTTGGAAGCTTGGAAGAGACCTTTATTAGCTCCTTCAATTTGACTGATTCTCTTTTTCAAAGGCACATCCACTGAATAATAGATCAAAACAACCTGTGTAATGCCTGCCAAAATTCCTATTAAGCCAAAATTAAGCACAGCTCTTACAAGGTAGTTCTCATAATCATGTGCTCCAAACATCACTACAAGAGGGAATACCACATAAGTCAACACAAAAATCCCAAAGCCAATTGAAAACAAACGAAATCCGTTGATAAACCTATTCCTTGAGCCCACAGCTGTTGACTTCTTCTTATTATTGATTGTCACAGTCACAGCAGCATTCTGACGACCATCATTTGTTATATTTTCTTTAGCCTTTTCTTTTTTGCCCTTTTTGTTAGGTTTAACGGGTTCTGTGGGAAGAACTGCCATTACAAGTCCTTCAGCAACAAGAGCATTTACGTTAATATTGTTAAGAGGTTTCGTTCTTCTAATTCCTGGAACATTCGGAGACATCTCATTTTCAGGCTCAATCTCAAAAATTGTGTCATCTGCTCTTTGTTTATTTGTGATATTTGTCGCCTGTCTTGTGACTCCGGGTAATGACGGAAGAGCATCAGAGCTCAAACTGGTCTGAGAAATACCAGCAGGAAAGTTTTCTTCAGGTATATCTAGGATGACAGTGCGTGCTCTATCAAGATCATGCACAGATTTGATGCTGAGAGTACTGGCAATTTGCTTCATTCTCGCTTGATCCTTGTGGTCCATTTCACTTCCAACATCAGTTTCTGGAGAATCTATATCATTTACAGATTTGGCTTTGATGCTTCCTCTGGGCCTTCTTTCTTGTTTATTTACTTTGTCAGCTGCTTCTTTGGATTTTTCCTTCTTCGGAGCAAAACCGCTGCTGATATAATCTCTGGTAGCGTTCAAAAATGTTTGGATCTTTACAGATTTTCCCTTTTTCTTCTTCTTTAATTTATCTGCCATCTTGATCTGTGCACTGAGACTATCCCATTTTTCTTTAGCAGTTTCTGGGACGTTATCTGGTTCTACGTCAGTGTACTCCACTCTGGGAATGTAGCCTGATTCAGGCTGAAGACTCAGATTTACATTCTTTGTGAGAGTTCTCATTAAAGTTTGAGTCCTTAAAAATGAACCACTCTCCAATTGTGCAGAAGCAGTATTTGTTTGAATATCTGGGGAGTTGAATGAGCCTACAGCTTCAGGAGGATTGAAAGTAGAAGGATTGGTAGGAAAGATTATTTGATCAGAAGTTTGAATAGGACTTGCAGAAGATCCACTCTGAGGCTGATTTGAAAGAGTACTTGCCCATCCCTCAGTCTGAGTCAGGAATTGTTCTGAAGAGATTGGCTGGAATTTAAAAGTTGACATGAAGTAGTATTGTATTGAAATGTTTTATTAAAAGATGCATAATAACGTGATAAACAGAAAAGTTGCCGGGAAAGATTTTTTTATTGATGCCTTTGGTGAATTTGGCGCATTAGTGTGCGAATAAAATTTTTTTGCTTGGTTTTTAAGATCAACGAAAAAACCCATTTTCTTAATTTAGAGCCTTGTTATGGAGGGAAAATATTTAAATGTTGTTTCTCTGCATTTATTGACGCCTACAAGCATGCTACTAAACTCTGTTATTAGAGGAAATTTCTTGTAAAACCAAAAGTTGGATTGAAAAACAAGAGAGCAGTGAAAGCTGGGTTTTGTGTTCATCACGAAAAACCACAGTTTGTAATGTTTTCTAAATTTTTTAAAAACGAAGAAAGAGAATTGACATATATTTAATAATAATAATACAAGTTCCCTCCTCTTTGTAATGTTTGTAAGAAAATATTTCAAATCAATTTCCCCACCGCTGTTCTTTTGAAAAAAACAACCTTATTATAAATAGCTTTTTATACAACTACTGATTACTCGTTTTCCCATATAAAAGTCACCAGAAAAGAAATTAGCTCTTTTGTTATTGCTTAATAAATCTCAGATTTGAGAAAAATATCCAAGGATCATGTTGCACAACGTTTTTGATAAAAAAAATGCACAATAACAATAGCACAACAAAAATATTTAAGAGAAATTTTTTTATGAAACTCTGTCTTTGAAAATAGAAATCTGTCTGCAAGCTCTTGCAAAATCCCTTCATTTTCCTCACTTACATTTCAGGTTCATCTTGTTTACGACTGATTTCGCTGGGAGTTCGGTCGCTTCTTCTTTGCTTTTTATTCTCCAAATCATCAATATTCTCTGATTTCATCTTTTCATCAATTCTCACACGACAGATTGGACATTGTCCATTCATTTTTAACCACCTTGTCAAACAATGTTCATGGAAATAATGTCTATTTATTTTTTAGATCTCCTCTATTACTCTCAATATCTTACTTTGGATTGCAAGGAAGTTGGACCACATTTTCGCTTTCATGATATTCCAATACACAAATTGCACATTCAATATCTCCTTGTAAATCAAGTGAATATGGCACCACTGGCAACTTCTTAATATCAATCTAAGGCGAAGGATTATTAGAAACAAAAGAAAGGGTTATTTATTCTCACTTTTTTAGCAGGACGTTGATTGGATCTTCCAAAAATGCAGAGGAAAATAAGCACCACAGGCAAGAAAAGAGCGCTCATGACCAATAAAAGAGTTGGGCCAAAGAACCAGAGGTAAGCCAGTCCAAGATATACATAAATCATAATCTTTACGATTGGAGTACAGCACACATTTGCTCTCTTGAATATATAAAGGACTTGTCCTCCCACCAAAATCATGAAATAAAACCTACAGATGATGAGAAAAATCCCACAAAACCATATTTACACTTGGGCAACTTTAGCGAATGTAGCGATAATTCTACGTCTTCTGAGAATAGCGACTGCCCTTGAAGTGATTTTTTCCTCTTGATAAGTATTGGCTGGAGGATGAACATGACGTTTGGCAGGAGTATGATGATGGTGATCATGATGATGATTATGAGTATGATTATTCACTTGATCCAAAAGATTTTCACCAGGATTGAATGCCATTGTCATTGTAAAATTATTATCTCCCATGATGGGAATTTTGCTGGAAGAAAGAAGCTCTTCATTAAGTTCCTTGATATTTCTCAGTCTTGCAATTGTCAAAATGCTGTTGTATAAATCATAGACCATCATAGTCGCGAACCAGATCTGCCAAGGACCAATACAACCAAGCCCTTCAGTCACAAAAACGTAGGAAGTTACTCCGAGTTTAGCAATCGAGAAAAAGAGAGAAAGGTAAATGTATTTATTCGAATATTCCAGTGCAAATCTGGTCTCATCTCTGAGATTTCTTCGAAGAGTTTCTGCCTATACGTGTTAGAAATATTGACATGGCCTCAGAAATCTCAATTACTGAAGAATTCATGATAGAACTCTGTTCACCACGGAAGCCAAGGCTTGGGCCAGGTTTTTGTTTGGGAAAAAGCGCCTGTTCAAGATCAAAACTATGTTGATTCATTGAATGAGAGATATAATAAAAATTGTAAAAGTCAGGAAATTAGCCTCGAGCAAGCTCGCAATTAAAATTAAATAAAAAGATCCTTCACAGTATGTCGAGGATTGCTTTTAATCTTGATTCAACTAATTTCTATCCTCTTATTTTTCGAAAATTTTAATCTACTTTGGACTTTCAAGTATAATGAGATTGAATTGTTTCCTTTATACTTGGCTGCCTCTGTCTTTCAGTGCTTAGAAACTCAGAAATTTTCTGTGATTTTTAGGGTTCAGAGAGTTCACCAAGATTACTTATTAGATTTTCTAACATTAAAATCTTAGGGGAAAAATTTTATCAATCGATTCTAATAAAATTTTAGCCACAGAGGATATTCACAGACTTCTTACAAAGAAAATAAAATACATATCTATTATAAACGTTTTTAATGTACGCGAGCTCTACATGTTGGACATTGTCCACTAATTTTTAGCCAGCCCTTGATACACTCTTCATGAAAATGATGCCTAAAAAATATTTATTTACTTTCAGAACTCAAGGATAATTTTACAAAGGACTGCAAGGAAGTTGTATGATTTTTTGATGTGCAACGTATTCTGACATACATATTACACATTCTTTATTGCCTGGTATGTCCCGAGAATATCTTTTAACCTCAAGATTACTGATCTCAGCCTATTAAAATGAATAAAACGATTCTTTTTCTTTTGAAAAATTATTACTCTCGTTGCTGGGACTTGATTAGGTCTTTGAAAAACAAGCAAAGCCACCAAAACAAGAGGGAGGCATAAACATCCTGCAATGCATAAAATAACAGGATTCATCAGCCAAATCCAGGCTATCAAGATGAACCATCTTATAAGGCGATTTATTTGTGGGGTATCACATTCTCCTTGAATATCCATAGCATTCAATTCAAGCCAAAAAATAAAGACTGCCATCCAAAGACTTGAAAGTCATTACAAAAGAACTCAAAGAAAAAACCATTACTACATACAGAATGACTGAAGAGATATCACTCTTTCTCTTTTTGCCAAGATCTCTGCTGCATGCATTCCACCTTGTTGTCTGTTATGATTATTCTCTGTTGAATGATGCTGATTTGGATGCCCCATTTCTATTCCAACATGATCGTTATTTTCATTATTCGCATGAGAATCGCGAGGTCCACTCGAATCAAGCTGAGCCATTGCAACAACAATTTGCAATTTAATGCATATGATATAAGCATATAAGATATCATGAAAAAGCATTGAAATAAGCCAGATATGTTTCACACCAAAACAAGGATAATTCATTGACAAAAGCACATATAAAGAAGCTCCAATTTTTCCAAGAGGTACGAGAATACAAAGAAGATTGAATAGCGCAGAATACTCAAGAGATTCTCGAATATCTTGAATTGCAGTAATTCTTCGATTGTGTTCTTGGCCTTGCCCCTGATGAGCTGAAGAGTGTTGACGTTGAAAAGGATACCTGTGGAAGATGAAGAAGACGGAGTTCCTCTTGGTTCCTGCTTCGAGCAGCTTCGATATCAAAATTTAAATCGGCCATTGGCCCTTGAGTAGTAGAATTCGGATATTTATTTGAACTTGTTTTCAAAGTCGAAAAAATTAAACGATCTAAAACAATAAAAATATCGAATTGTTTTGGAATTATTTAAACTCGAATTTTCTCTATTTATAATATGATGTTGAAAAAGATCTTCAAAGATTTTCTTGCTTCCTGGAAAGCAAAGGAAAAACCTCAAAATTTTTTCAACGTTCAAATAATCATTTGAATTCTCTTTGAGCATTTTCCAGCCGAAGCCTGATTGACTTGCGGTTCATTTCCAACGAAAAATCTTTTGAGAAAAAATTAATGTGTCCTGCCAACAATAATCAATTCATACACAATGTCAGATTTTAACAATCTATTATATTTATTTTTTATAATGACTCCTAAATTTATTCCAATTAATCCAGATACCAGTCTAACTCATATTTCAGATACTTTCCAATGAAAAAGTTCATTTAGTCAGCTCAAAAAACCATCACTTCTTCCTCCCTCAAAACAAATTCCTCACGTATATCAAAGTTTTTCCCTCAAGTTTTTCTTAATCTCATAGAGTACTTTTTGGGTTTTGATTAGTCACTTCACTCAATCCAAAATATCGCTTTAATAAATCAGATTATTCTTATACTAATTTAACAAAAACTCTTCTGACAAGAATTCCAGATTTCCCTCATGGAAGTTCCTTTACTCCAGCCTCAAAACCGCAATCCCAGCCCCGATAATAACCCTTATAACAACTATTATGACGATCCACAACAACAAAATGACCCTGTATTTCCATCACAAAAGTATTCTATTTTAATTCTAATAGATCCAAGAACAACAAACATCAACTCACCTTGACGCAAATTTCAGTTTTGGACATTCTCCTTTATCAAATCTTGCTCTTCTTTTCTTTTACTTTGCAAAAATTGTTTACAGTATTTATGTCTGTATTACTGCTGGATCAAGCTGTATTTCTTTTGTCACTTATTGGGTTTTCGGAATGCTTGTCCATGATATGATGGCTATGTCAATCCCAAGCAAGAGAATTCAAAATACTGCAGCTTTAAAAAGAATCAATTCGAATCCTGACAGACCTGAAGATATAAATGAAGAATACATTCAAAATCATTTAAATCAAGATTTAGAAGCTACAAATCTCGAGCAAAGAATTCAAGCTCAACAGCAGCTTCAATATAGATTAGAAGACGAATTAAACGCATATCGTGATACTCTGTCAATTTTAAAAAGAACAAAAGAAATCCAAAAACTTTCTGACCTCAGCATCTGGTAACTAGCCCTTTTTTAATTCAATTTTCTCTTATTCCTTCAATTAGTTTATGGATGATTCTTGTCTTTGGCGGTCTTTATCATCAAGTTTTCAAAGTCAAAGACAGCTGCTCAAACCCCGAAATGAGCAAATTGATGGACTTATATTTGGCAATGGCTCTTGGCTGGCTCCTCAGACATCTTATTCTTGTCATCCTTGGCTGCCTCTGTTTACCTGTTCTTCTCATTCTGGTTTGGATCTTTGGTTCAGGACCCAAGAAAGCTAGCAATGTAATTTCTGTGAAAGTTTTTGAGTATCTAATAATTATTCTAGGCTGCTATTAAAAAGCTTCCAGTCAAACCATATAAATCAGATTTCCCAGGTGATAAGGAATGCGCGATCTGTATGGTTGAATACGAAGAAAATGATAAAGTTGTCATGCTTGCTTGTAATCCAATGTAATTCTTTTATTAAAATTTGCTTCTAATTACTTCAATGCAGGCATTATTTCCATGAAGATTGTGGAAAGAAATGGTTAGGAATAAATGGTCAATGTCCAATCTGTAGAGCAAGAGTTGATGGAAAAAAGGAAGAACCGAATCGTAACAACAACAACAATTGAGTGGTCCTCAAGTTGGAATAGAGTACTAATATGAAAAGAATCTCAAAGGTTTTTTGCTCAGTGATGATGGTTTTTTGAGGGAGTAGAGAGAAAAGAATTGTCATATCTTCTTTTTTCAATATAACTTTGTGAATTTCTGTTTCATATAATATTTATAAAAAATTTACTCAGGATTCAATCTTTTTTGAGAATAGATATCCTTTATAATATATCCAGTACGTTTGTTCATTCTACCATATTTTCAAAATTACCCTTCAATCCCAATAATCGCGAAAAAGATCAAAGAGAAAATATCACAAAAAATTCTTTCAATTTACAAAAATTTTTACATTTTTCCTTTGCTTTTCTATTCTTCTAGAATCACAATTCAAACATTCACATCATCAATTCTCCTCAACAAAACTCAAAAAATGAACAATTGATAAAAATTTGCAAAAGTGACTTTCTCATCTTTCACATAAACAATCCTCCCAATTCCAAGTAACCTTAGAATATGGTACATTGGCTTTTATTCATACCCAAATTATCTCCAATATCTTGGCACAAACTTTTTGCTTCATCTCTTTCTTTCCTTATTCTCATCAAGTCTTTCTTCAATTTCTCCACTTCAACCGATTTCACATCATACTTTCCTTTTATCCTCTCTAGCTCCTCTTTCCCTTGATAAAGCATAATTCTCAAAGCTTCTTTATTCCAAGCAACATCTGTCTTTTCTCTTTTAATTTTCTCTTTCGATCTTTCTTGTCTTTTTAGCTCAATCACTAAATCTTCTCTATCCATTTTTGACTTGGCATCTTGTGCTTGCAAATACTCCAATAATCTTCTATTCTCCTCTTTCCCTTCTTCAACTTTCTCCATCATCTCTCTATTCTTCTCTTGAGATTCTTCCAATTTATCTCTCAATTCTTTCAACATCTCATCCTTATTTATCAACTCACGCTTCAAATCTGCTGTTTCTCGATACGACTCTGTCAACATATCCCTCAATTCTCCCAGATTTTTCTCCTTATTTAATGCTCCTTCTTTTAAACTCTCATTTTCCATCACTTTCTCTTCAAGTTCTTTGCTTATTTTATCCACTTTCACGTACATTAGATTCACTTCATTACTTAATTGCACCATATCTGCCTTCTTATTCCTCATACTGACCAACAACTTTTGTGTTATTCTTTTATTATAACTCAACGTATCCTCAAGTTTCACAATCTTCTTGCTCAGTAATTCCACATTTCTTTCAGCAATTTCTTCATTTATGCCTCTTAAGTAATTCACATTTGGAGCCCAATTATCATGAGAGTCTTGTGACTTGATGCTCTCAATCTCAAAATATTGATCTTGATTACCAGGAATTTGCATTGATTCCTTCACTCTATCTCGACTTTTTATCAATGCTATCAACATTACATCCTTGGGAAATGTGTCTTCTCCTAAATTCATTGATATTACCGGTTTACTATCATGATTATTTACAGTAGATATTTGTTCAATTACTTATCTAAAGGACAATGGAATTGAAGCCATTTTGAAGCAGCAAGATTCTGAAGAATACAATGTGAGCAGATAGTGTGGCCACAATCAGGAATAACACGAGGGACTTGGTTTTCAAGATCATATTCTTTGTTGCAAACAGGACATATCAGACTGGATTGAAACATTGGGGAGCGAAAGTATATAAAAGGTGATTAGGGTTGATTTTTGTAAAAATTTTGGGTTGGATTTTCTTTTAACGGAACAAAAAACGAAATTTGCTGTCATCTGAAAATTGCAAAAAATGAGCTAAAATTTTCTTTTCGTCAAAAATAAAGTTCTCTTCGCTCCTTGTGAATCCTATGAAGAAGCAAGCCAATGAAAATAATTTTTCATCCCAGCACAGAATTCAGAGACAAAAAAATTTGTAATATTATCACCTTGTATCTTGAGCGAAAAGTTTTAAATGAAAAAAAAATTATTCGTAAATTTTTGAAAGGAGACAAGTTCTTTGAGAAAGAAATGCCTCTAAGATGATAAAACTATCTTTTGAATTACGGTATTATTTTTGCAAATATTACGCTTTTTAATTAAAATAGTCTCAATCTTACGGCAATTTCAAATTTTATCTCTTATTTTTTTGTTTTTCCTCCTTTTTAAAAAATTCAAATCACCACAAAAATCATCCAAACACTCAATATATCCTATTCCTTATTTTCCTTCATCCTTTTCTCCCTGCTTCTCGACGAAAACATTTTGTGATGATTTTTTCTTCTTTTGAGAGCGAATGAATCTAAGAATATAGGGCAAACCATTTTTAAAATTTAAGTTAGATAATTTTTAACACAAATGTTTTCTAAGGTTTCCACAGGCGTCTTCACCAAGGCTTTCAGAAAGCCCACCCTTTTCAGTATAAAATCCATTTTTCTTGCCCGGCATAACCAAAATAGACGTCCCTCAAAGAAACTTTGGTATCATCAGCGAATATAATGAAAGATTGAATAAGAAGCTCACCAAGAATATGCTCGTCGAAGATAAGCCTCAATTTTTCGTCACCTCTGCTCGTCCTGGTAACTTCGGTGATCACGTTGACTTCAAGGTTCAACTCGATAACTGGTTCGACGAAAACAGGTATCTAATCGTATCAGAGTTAATAGTAAATTTCCTCATCTAGAGTTCACAATGAACACGAAACCGATATCAGAAGAACCCAATTATACGTCCTCTCCGCCATCTACTATGCTGGTCTCCTCTCCCTCGCCAGATGCTACGCTTTGGGAGTTATCGGAAGACTCAACGGTTGGAAGAGATACGATAAGGATACATACATGGAAATGGACGTCTCTGAACTTCCTCCCGGTGAAGTTATGCAAATTGTCTGGAACGGTGAACCCGTCTTCGTTAGAAGACTTACCCACGCTGAAATCAAGCAAGAAGACGAATACCCCGTTGATACAATCTTGGATAAAGGTAAAGAAGTCATCTTGACTGATGCTGGTGCCACCAAGCTTTTGGTGTGCTCTGCTGTCTGCACACATTTGGGTTGCGTCCCCATTCCTTATTTGGGTGCTTATAACGGTTGGGTCTGCATTTGCCACGGTTCTGTCTACGATAAGTTCGGAAGAGTCAGACAAGGTCCCGCACTTGAAAATCTCGGATACGTCAACAACTCCGTCTACGACACCATTCTTTGTATCGAAGAAATGAAGTTCCCAAGAGAACCCTCTACCAGATTCTGGACTTAAATAATTTGATCGTTGTGATTCTAAGTTTGTGAGTGCACTTTATGCAAATATAGATATATTCATGCTGAATTCATAAACTTTGCAACAAAGGATTCCTAATTAGGTTATTGGCATTCCTGATGCCTTCTACATTTTTTTAAGTTCAGAAGAATATTATAAAATATCTTTTTCCTCAAGAATTTTTGGAATAATAAAATTTTTGGGAAAATCTTGTCCAAGAAGATATTCAGAGAAAAAAAAACTTTTCAAAAAGGCTCATGGAAAAAATTTGATCTTGTCAATACAAGGCTCAGTTTTAAAATCCAAAAAAATTCTTTTGAAAAAAAAATCGATTTTATTGAATCATCAAAAAGTTTTTTCTTCCCAAGAATTTTCTCAGTTCATCTTGCTTGAAAGATTGATTTTCCTTTACTCAAAAGGCTGGAGAATTCTTTCATTCAATTTTCACATCACAATCAAAATCAAGTAGAAGTTCACAGAATTTTCACAAAAAAAGATATTCTCAACTGGATCTATCAAAACAAAGAAAGATTTCATCATCCCAAATAAACAAAATTTCTTTACCCCAATTTAGATTCAACAATAAATCTCAAATTATCCTGAATATAAACCCAGTTTCGTACAATATTCTTTTTTCTGGTTCTAAAATTAGTCCCTCACAAAATTATAGAGGCCCGAAATTAATGGCATGGCTATGTGCATTATCCCCAAATTTGTAACTCCTGTGCTTTCTACATCCCTTCTTCTCTTTATTCTTTTCCCTTGCTTCTTCAATTTCACCTCTCCATTCATTATTTTTCTGTTCAATTCGCCTTCATATTAATCAATCAAGAAAGACCTCTCGATTTAATTTTTCATTCAAGCCGTCTTTATCTTCCTTTTGCTTTGAACATAAAAGAGTAACTCCCCTCAACCCATGCTAGCATAAAACTACTTGTTTCCTCTCAATACATTATCTTTTTTTTTTGTGACAAATCTTGAAGGTTTAACTCAATTTAATGTGTAATTCGGATACATTTTATATTAATAAAAAGGCCCAATGACAACTATATTTTCTGAGTGTAACTTTGATTACCTTATCCCTCCCAAAGAAGTCTTCAACGTCACACATACAGGTATCCTTACCTCCCAAACTATCCCTCAATAATCAAAAGATCATTATATTCAACATGGAGAAGGAAAAAAAGCTGTTCGAAAAGTCTTCCACAAAGTGCCATATTCTCAAGTCGAACTTCAAAAACAGAAAGAATTCGAAGCTCTAATCGCGAAAGAAAAAGTCAAACTTCCTCCAGAGTACATTCAACTCATTTCTGCCATATCTAATGATAATTCAGTTGGACAAGTGTCGATACGATCAGATTTATGTATGCTGGTAAACTTGACCTGAAAAAATCACTCAAAGTTCATTTTCAAATCCTTCCGAGAGTTAACTTGTATAGATTTTAAACCAACATTTGGAATGGAGAGCCAGCCCAGCTCGTGGTGTACTTGGACCTCAAGCCAAGAAGTTTATGGTAATGGAAAAAAGTTTAAAAATCTAATCGAAATCAGGAAGAAGGCTTGATTTACATTTCCGGACGTGATAAGCAATTCAGACCAATCATCATCGTTAATGCCTTTCAAGCCAACCTAAAAAAGGTTTTGCTGCCTAGATAACGCCAAACTCATTACTATTATTAGGACAAATTGGAAGATTATATGGAAGCAATTTGCTTCGTCCTGGATGTGGTCAGAAAATACTACTTCGTCCCTGGAAAAGTCGAAAACTGGATTATCATTATCGAGAATAATAGTGCAGGTCTCTTGGACTTCCCTACAAAAGTATACTTATACGTGATTTAATCTCTAAATTTTCACCACAGATGGTTAAAGCTATCAATGATGTCACTGCCGTTAATTATACCTCCACTTTGGATAAACTCTACATCATGAACCCTTCTTCTATCCTCAAGTTATCTTGGAATATGATCTCAGGTTGATAATATTTTCCTTTAAATAATAATAATCCTTTCATAAGGCTTGATTGATCCTGAAACTGCTTCCAAAATTTCTATGCTGTCCAAATCAGACTTCCCTCAACTCCTTGAAAAAATCTCTATTGATCAATTAGAAAGAAGATATGGCGGAACTCTTCCTGACCGTACCGTTATGTGGTAAGAAAATGTCATATTCTTGTTCTCCTCTAATCATCCCTCAAGGCCCCCTGTAAATACTCTTAATATGCCTCCGTATACAACCGAAACTCGTTCCAACACTGAGATAACCAAAGAGAAAACCTCCCTTTCTGATAATGAAAGTACTCAGAAACGAGGATCAAATATTGTTGTAGCTGAATTCAAAGATGAAGAGGCCAAAATTAATAAGGAAGATCTTGTAAAGGAGAATAGAGTTGGCGGAGGAAATACTTCAACCACTACTTATCCCTTATCCCAATTCGCTGGCCCAAACACCGCTGACTCCCAAGCTAAAGAAACCGAAGCCACATCTTACACAAGAGTTGGAAAAGAAACTGAAGCCACATCTATTAAAAATGTTGGAGGTGGAGGATTTAAACCTGAAGAAAGCAGTCATGAGTCAAGGAATGTTGCTGGTGTTCAGAATGAAGATACAGCAACTTTTGGTGGAGACACCAAGAAAACCAATGGAGAGTCAAGAAAATTCACTATGGACCATCAAACAAATCAAGATACAGTGCCAGAACAGCCTGAACAAACAGAGCACACTGTTGATCCAGTGATAATTCCTCAAAATAAAAGGATAAAGTCCAAGCTTAAACAAGGCCCTAGAAGATCTTTGACTGAACCTCGTAAAGAAGATGACCAACAAGATGATATTGATGATTTTGATGGAGTTGAGAATAGGAGATATCCTGTTAAAATTGTAGATAGTAGTAATGACGCAGAGCTCAGAGCTATTATGGACGGAAATGGAGACATTAATTCATTAGATTATCAACATAGTAATAACCCAAGTTCTAGAATGAAAGGACGTAAGCCACCTGGCGTTACTTTTGGAGGTGTAGAAATTAATGAAATGAGTGGAATGTATACTGGAAAATATTCAAAGAGTGCAGTTGAAGAAGATGGAACCATGCTTGAAAAGGAATCAATTGGAACTGGTTTCTGTGGATTTTGTAAACCTGATCATCCTCATCATTCAAGAAGATCTAGTGGAGATTCTGGTTGTAATATTTTCTAAGTAGGAAAAGTATGCAATTAACAACAAGATCTGAGAGCTATGAGATAATATTTTTTTACAAGTTAAATAGTTTGTCAGAAATAGTTGATAAGAAATACTTTTATGTTGATAAAAATTATAAATAAAAATTGAAGGTACCACCCATCTCAAATATGTTTATTCCACTTATATTCTATCCATTAAACCTTTAAAAGTTTTGATCATTCTCTCTACGTCAATGATTTTAATATGAATCTCATCCCATCCTTACCAAAGAGAAATTTAGTTGGAAGTAATTTGGTCAACTTTTTTTTAAAAAGGAGCCTCAGCCCCATTCTAGATCTCATTTTTCTCAATTAAAAAATTTTTCATCTAATTAATTGAATGAAAAATTTTGGGTGCCTTTAAGCCCTTTAAAAATAATTGGTAACAAAATGATTAAAAGTTTTCCACAGGTCAAAAATCGCACCAAAATTTCATTCAAAAAATTAAAAAAATCCCTCCTTTCTTCCTTCACAAAAAAAATCTCTCTCCAACAATTTTCCAAGATAGACAGTCACCAAAAAATTTTTTCTTTTTTTCGTTCGTAAGACTTTTTCCAAGATTGTTTAAAGATATAATTTCATCAGTTTACCTCAAAATAAGGATTTAAATCTTCGTGAATTACCACAGAAGACTCAACCTATAAATTCATAAACACCTTGAAATGATTTCAACAGACCACATTTCCCAGTCTGAAATTCTCAATACCACCATCGACCCCAACACAAACTTCCACGAAGTACCATCTCTCTTTCTTTTCCCCATCTCATCACTCATTTCTTATAAGTTCACCAATACATTTGTTAAAGAGCGTCTTGCCCAGGCCGCCAAAAGTATTTCCCTCATCTTCATTCCCTTCTTAGATTTGAATTAGTCAACCGCGGATTCTGCTCTTACTATGACAAATTATTCAATGTTGGATGGATTATTGGCCACAACAACATATTTTTCTTTCAGTACCTCTCTGGCCAATCTCACGTAAATGTAAGCCTTCTTTTTCAGCTTAGGGGGTTTCACTTGTCTTGTTTTCACTGTATTTCGCCCAAATCTCGTTTTGAACCACGATTCAGTCAGATCCTCTCATCTTACTATCCGGACTTTTCAGCTTTGAAAAAGCACAAAGCACAGATGATTTCGAATCGAAATAGTGAATAGAATTCTAAACCTCTATTTTTCGCCAACGATTTGGAGGTTCGAAGCTATGTTTGGAGCATCAAAAAAGGGAGAATGATGAATTTTAACGAGGACCTCACCCTTTCTTAATCTTGGCTCGAGCATTTTTGAATATTTGACGGTGAAATACAAGTGAAAATGAGAATAGGTTATCCCAGTTTTCCCTTTGTCCTATCCTTCCTCTTCTTCCCCTTCTTCTCCCAGAAGTCATGATTTAACATTCCCTAGAAATCATTTGTCGAATTTCCAAAAGGACAGCGTTTGGAGTCTGCGGACTTCGTCAAAATTTTCAAGAGAGAAAAAGATCTCTATGCAATCGTTATTTATCAAACTATGATTCAAGTCACAAAGATCCTTGCTTCAGATGAAGAAAAATCCTTGGTTGAGTCGTTAAGATTTTCCAAAGAAGGAGAAAAGATCTCTGCCGTCTCTGAAACTTGGGATGAAGTAAGACATTTTTCCATAGTTTGTCCTTGCTAAAACTTTCCTGAGACTTCCTCCATCTCTTTCACCATATCCACCAATAAAAATTCCATTTATTTGATTCAACTCGAATCGAGAGTTGTTGACCTTAGATTACATTTTGCTCTTACATCTCAAATTTTCAACAGAAAAATCAAGTTTATTCAAAAACTCAACCAAAAGATCAAGACTTACACTGGCTTATCTTTCGAATCTGATGTCGATCACAGCGAACAAGCTTTCTGCAATATGCAAAGAAAAACCACTGATTTAGCTAGAAGCTCTATCCACAATTATGAAGTCCTTTCTTATGTTGGTGGCAAACTTGAACTCTTCTCCATCAATCTTGAACATAAAAACGAAAGATATCATTTATCTTCGAATATAGTGAATATTTTGTTGAAATTTTCAAACTAACTTGTTACAGCATAAATGGGCCATCAGCTTCAGATCAATGCTTGAAAGCAAACTGAGTGAGAAACTCTATCAAACTCATAGAAAACTCTGGGATTTCACTGTCCTTGATTTTAAGCCTGAAGTGTACATTTTACCTTATATTTCTGATATTAAATCCCCTCCAGCATCAAGAACTCCTCTCTCATCCTCATCAGACTCGTCTTGAGAGTTCAACTTGTTAATCATGCTTTCCTTGAAGGATATTTCAGTTATATCACAGTTACTCTTGATGATGCCAAGGGAAATATTACTAAATTCGAAGAATCTCCTTTACATGAAGGATTCAAGATCCCTATGGATTCTCTCCAAAATAAAGAACAAATTTATTATGGCAAAATTGTCGCAAATCTTGAAAGTATATTTCTTCTCAATGAATTAAAATTCACCTTTTCAGATCATGATCTTTGCATTTGTACCCATTTCAGCTTGAAGTCAAAAGACGGAATGATTGAAACTGAAGATGTTCAACAAACTCAAGCCAATCTCTTTACAGAAATCGAATCCAATAAAGTGAATAGCTTCGCTATCCCTGATAAAATCCTTGTAAAATACCTTTTAGATGATTATTAACTTCTCACCCAAGGGTTCTGGACATTACTTCGACTATGAAAATAATGAAGAAGATGTCTTGCTCGTTATCACTGAGAATAGACCTATCAAAATGAAAGTCCTTGTAAAATTTAATTCCCCTCCCGAAACTCTTATTTTGAAAAGAAACATATCAATCTCTCTTCATCCATCAGCAAACTCCGTCAATCTGGAACTTCTCATGCTCAATCAGCTAGGATTATCAAGCAAATTAAACCTGTTGTTGATTCTGATAATCTCCCTCAACAAATCAAGTAAAATCATCTCGTAAATATTCCCTGCTTATCCCTATCCAAGCATTGAATCAATTAAAGCATTTACCGTTGCAAATAAAATCACTGCACAATTCAGAGAAATGTTGAGCAGTGCAAGAGATAATCTTCCTTCAGTCAGAATTGAAGTTGATAATATCCTCAGAAATAATCGTCCTAAAGATGTTTGGGAAGGATTATCAGCTTTTACAAATGAGATCTTGAGCACAAAGAATAGAAATATGATGCTTGTTTCAACTTTTGTTTCTGCCAAAATGCCCAATCATAAAGAAACCAAGAGTGAAACTGCAGATATTCTTCTTCATGAAATGAAAAAGAAGCTCAAGTTTTTGAACACTTGGATCGACTTCTTACAAAAGTTCAACCTCTTTGATACTGAACATCCCATCCAGTCTATCCAATTCATAAAAATTATTCATTACTAACCTATTTCCTCTAGAGAATTAGCATATTCCAATAGAGAAAAGCTCCTTGCTGCCATTAAGCTCAGAGAAACACAAATCAGCTTCAATAATCTCCCTGCTGATGATAACCTCGTTGTAATTTGAACATTTTTCTTTGCGGTCTTCTAATTTTATCAATCAATAGGGAGGAAGAAAGATCTTGCTCTTCCATGCTATTATGAACTGTATCGAGAAATGGGGACTTCGTGCTCAACCTGACAGCAACCACATCAACAACGATATTTTCTACACAAAAGTAGTTTTTCTATAACTTTCCTTCCCTAACCTCAAAAGGCTGAGAACTTTGCTGATTTTATCACTGGATTAATTGAAGTGTACCAAACATCAGTGAACTACAAGAGCTCCACACAAAATCTGGACTTTGTCAGCCAGCTCATAATTCAAATTTTCGACAATTTATATGAAGAAAGAGATGCTCATAACTATGAAGGTCTTGTTCTCTGGACTCATGACGGCACCCTTCTTGATAGCATCTTCTCTCTTATGCAACTCAACCTCAAGGCTTTAAATAGCAGTGTTGAATCCAATTCTGAACAAATGAAAGAGAACTTAACTCGCCTTTGCTATATTTTGATCAGAGAATATCATCATATGCAAAAGATTTATCCTGGAGATTCTGCTTGGACTCTTAAATTAGAACAAGTCTACAATGCTTTATTCGAAAGCAAGCTTTTCCCTCAAGCTGGTAAATACGCAGAAGAGTAAAAAAAACTTCTCTTTGGATTCTTAACTCATGTCCTTTTTAGGTTCGTTCATATGGATTATTTGGCCAGACTTTACTATCAATACAACTACGATCATCATATCAAAGACCTATTTATTAGATGGAATCATCTCAGTAAAATTGACTTTTTCGGAAAACTCTAAAACTCTTTCAAAGACTTTTTAAAGATTTTCATTGATAATTACATCAAATTCCTTGGAAAGAACCCCAAAACCGTCAAAGGACCTTTCAAGCTTTTCCTTGATTTTGAGGAATTCACACAAGAAATCACTGAATACATCTCCAAAAAATACCCTCAAGTCGCTTGGATCTTCCTTCTCAAAAATGGTCAATTCCATCTTGGTGAAAATCTGATCCAAAGAATCTCTGAAAAAGAAAACTTGTTACGTAACAGAATTGCTGAAGCCTCTGCTGCTCGTCTTTGCACAAGTTTCTATGACAAAGAAGCATCCTTAAGTATATTATTGGATTTCTACAATAACTAACTTCTCCCAAAGATTATGACAGACTTCTTCGAATTGATCTTATCCAAAATCAAAATACTGTTGAAGCTGGAATCCTCTCACCTGAACAAATTATTGACAATCTCCTCAATAAAGAAAAAGGAAAATGTATAGTTTTTTTACTTTAGAAAATCTTCTTATTTCTCAATAGCTGCTGGAGAAAAAATCAGAGGTGCTATTCAAGTTTTGGCAAATCTTCCAAGAAACCCTTACTATAAGGAAGTCAGCGGAAGTTATGA
>Ga0182738_1001463_pt1 | contig 29635 bp, 21 predicted proteins | sample eDN5th30CBELigMG_FD_128876 | JGI IMG/M metagenome (GOLD analysis project Ga0182738, IMG submission 128876) | Enriched Miracle-Growth compost microbial communities from Emeryville, California, USA - eDNA 5th pass 30_C BE-Lig MG (version 2)... ...
GACGAAGCCTCCCTGCAGCGGGCACGCGATCTCGTCGGCCTCAAGGGCTATGTCACCAACATCGACACCACGCTGATGCCCGCCACCGAGATCATCGCCAGCTACCACGACCTGTGGAGAGTTGAGCAATCGTTCCGAATGTCGAAATCCGACCTCGCCGCCCGGCCCATGTTCGCCCGCACCCGCGACGCCATCGAAGCCCACCTGACCATCGTGTTCACCGCCCTGGCTCTCAGCCGCGAAGTCCAGACCCGAACCGGACTGTCGCTCCGGCGACTCCTGCGCACTCTCAAGCCCCTGCGCAACGCCACCATTGACATCAACGGCGTCATCGCCACCTACCCGCCAGCGCTAAACCCGCAGGTCGAGACAATCCTCAACGCCCTACAAACCGAAAAATCAAGGCACTAAGCCAAATGACCCAACTCGGGCGCGATGCAGTTGTTTCCGATCTGAACGACAGGTCGCTGTCAGCGCCCGATTCGCTTACGAGTTGCTCCCGGTCAGTGAGACGAGATCAAGGCGCGCCACTCGACGAGGCGGCGAGCGGTCTCCGGGTGGGATGCTTTCAGGGCAGTGGAAGAGCGGGGAATGGCGCACTGTTCTGAACGGCTTTGTGGGGGGTGCATTTCACATCGATCCATGCCGCGGGTAATTCGGTGAGATGAGGACCTTTGGGTCATTTCCGAAGGCATAGTCAATCTTCAGAGCGCTAAAGTGTTTCTGGCCGAATTTGATCTTCCAACCCTCGGCTTCCCACTGGAGATTTTCGATGATGTCGGTACCCTTGGTTTCGCGGACCAGGTAGAGATGCTGGCCATCGGGCTCGCTGAGGACGACCGCCCAGTCCGGGTTGTATTTGCCCAACGGGGTGTCGATTTTGAACCAGTGTGGAAGTTTGAGGAAGAGCGGTACGTCGTCGCGTTTCTCCAGGACTTCGGCGAACGCAACCTCGACCTGCGAGTCACACACCACCCGATCGGTCACGCTCTTGCTCACCGGCACGACGAATTCCGGCTTGGCGACGGTCTCATCCTGGTGTGCCGTTCTGAACAGCTCGGCGGACCACCGCTCATCGCCCTGGGGCGTGTATACGATCCCGCCTTCGGCAACGGTGTCGTAGAGCGCCTCGTTGATCGCGGCGCCGACCCTGTCGATAAATACCGCCGGGTTCACCTTGACCTGATCGAGATTGTCGATCTCGTTTAAAATGCGGACCACGGTCGCACGTGACACCGGCACACGCCGACTCAACTCACCGACAACATCGGGCAGCTTCCGGGCACCCGCGACTTCGACCGTGCCGCGGTCGCGTGCGGTGCCGGCGACGACACCTGCCGATTTGATCTCGACCTCCGTCTTGGCGACACGGAACTTGATAGGCTCCAACTTCGCCATCGCGTTGATGCGCCGAACCGCCTCTGCGACAACTACATCGGCCGTGAACTTGAGCTGATATGAGGTCTTGAGGGAGATGCTCGCCCACAGGCCTTTGAAGATCGGGTCCGAAAGTACTTGCTCCTTCAGCTGGAGCTTGATCTTGTCCTTCTTCAGGTCGGAGATCCGGCCTGCGAAACTGATGCCGGTCTCATCTTCGATCTCCTTCTGCAGGTCGCCGGCGAACTTGGAAAACTCCTCGTGTGCGATGACGGTGACCATGTTGATGTCGTCGACGCGACAACGCTCGCCGTTCTCCATGACGGGTAGCCGAAGCCCGCGACCGATCTGCTGACGTTTACGCATCTCGGACTTGCCTTCTTGGAGGTTGCAGATGGTGAAGACGTTGGGGTTGTCCCAACCCTCGACGAGTGCGGAGTGGCTGAAGATGAATCGAAGTGGCTCCTCGAAGCTGAGTAGTTTCTCCTTGTTCTGCATGATCTGCTCGAACGCGGCAGCAGTCTCTTTGGTGTCCCGGGTCTTGCCGTCCTTGTCGACGGTCGAGTCCTTGGGCACACCCTTGGCACTTGTCGCAAAGTAGCCGTTGTGGACCTCGGCCACAGCGGGCATGTTGAGCGATTGGAAGCGGCCGTCGCTGCGGATGAACTCGTACTCTTGCTCGAACCACTGTCGGAATTTGCTGTCTGGTGGGTGGTAATTCGCGACCTTGTCGATAAAGAACAGGGTCAGTGGCTTGATCGCGGCAGGAATGATGTTGCGGCGTCGCTGGAGCTTGAGTTGGAGCTCCTTTTCAAAGTGGCTCTCGATCGTCTGGCGGATCATGAGCCGCTGGTGCTGCTCGCTCTCACTGCCGGTGCCAACACCTTCGCGGACCTTCCGGCCATCGCTGAACTCGACTATGCCGGGTTGGCTGTCCTGGCCGACGTGAATGTCCTCGATCGTCCAGCCCTGGTAGACCGAGCGTTGACCGCTCTCCTTGTAAAGGTCCATGTCCTTGCGCAGCGTGACCTGGGTGAGTTTGGTGCCCTGCGCAGTCGCTTTGTGGATCTTTGCCGTCGCAGTGACACCCCCCGGCGTTGCGTGGATCTTGGTGACTTCGACGTAGGCGTCGTTGAGGTCGTCATCCTTGGTTACCGAGAGGACACCGATACGTTTCACCAGTCTCAGGTCGTAGGCGTCTATCGGGGTTAGCCGGTAGACGAGGTGTTTCAGGTCGCGGTGCGTCGCCGAGTAGCGCAGCCGGAACAGCGGTGAGAGTGAGCGGATAGCTTCCTGCCGGGTCGGGGTCTCCATGTTCTGTGGCTCATCCATGATCACGATGGGGTGGCAGGCGCGAAGAAATTCGATCGGCTTGTACCCGTTCATCATGTCGGTCTCACGGTTGATGACGTTCGTGTCCTTGGTGAACGCGTCGATGTTGATCACCATGATCTGCAAGTGCGACGCGGTTGCGAACTGGCGTACTCGCGTGAGCGCGTTGCTGTCGTAGACATATGCGTCGTACTGAAGTCCCGAGTACAACTCACGGATGTGTTCCCGGAGCAGGCGGAGGCTGGATAGGACACCCTCACGGATGGCGACGCTCGGCACCACAATGACGAACTTCGTGTAGCCGTATTTCTTGTTGAGGTCAGCGACGGTACGCAGGTAGATGTAGGTCTTTCCGGTGCCGGTCTCCATCTCCACGCTGAAGTCGAGAGCAGGTGACTCTGGATCCATTGGGAGTCGGATGTCATCGGGGATGGCCGGCCTTGTGGAGCCGTCGTCGAGATTGACCTCACGGTCCTGGACACGCCGCAGATTCGCCAGCAGGGTCGACGGGTCGAGGGACAGTGTGTTGCCGAAGACGAGTTCCTCGAAGCCCTCCAGCGTCGCGTTCGCGCTGAGCTCCGCTGAGGTGAACCCCTGGTCCAGGGACTCTTGCCCGGCGAAGATCTCGATGACGCTGTTGATAGCGTCCAGCTGGTACTGCTGATTCGCGTCGAACTTGATCTCTACAGCCACGTCAGACCGTCTTCATGGTGATGCCGCGGTTGCGTGCGTTAGTAAACGCATTCGCCTTCACTGCGTCCTTGCCTGCCAGATCATCTTCCAAGAAGACGACCACCCGCGGGTTGAGGTCGAACACTTTCTGCACGGCCGCATCGTCGATCGTGGAGCCAACCAACACCGCGACCCCGTCAGATACCTCGACAGTGACCTCACCGAACTCATATTTCGTCCACGGGGCGTCGAGTGTGACACCCTCCTTCAGGAACACCTCGGCAGCGATAGTCCACACGTCATCTGCGCCTTCGCGGAGGGTGTTCGGGCTCAAGTCGAGTTCACCGTCTGCCGTACCTTCACTATGCAGGAAGCTGCTCTCGCCCAACCGAAAGGATCGAAGGCCTTCGACGCTAAGATCTTTCATTGCCGAGTCGATACGGGCACGGGTGATGTCGGAGACGAGCTTGAAGTCATCGTGTCCGGTTGGCTCCGGCAACTGGACAGTGATGAATCTCCTGTTGCCGCCGTCTTCTGCGTTCTGCTGCAGAACCGCGTCGGCAGTTGAGCCGGAGCCTGCGAAGAAGTCCAGGGCGATGTCGCCGCCATTCGCGGTTGTCGCAAGCTCAAGCATTCGCCGGATCAACTTGGTCGGCTTAGGAGTTTCAAACACGCTGTCTGATGAACCGAACGTGACCCTGTTCAGGAGTTCCTTCTTAGCATCTTGGTTGTGGCCAACTTCAGAGTAGGGCCAGAAGGTCTGGGGGACGCGTCCTTGCTTTACCTCTGCCAGGAAGCGTTTGACCGCCGGCACGTTGTCGCCGTTCGCGCCCCACCAGATACGACCGTCGGCGTCCATTTCCTTAAACTTTTCCTCAGAGACGCGCCAGTATGCTCCCGGGGGTGGCCCCGGAATTTTCCGACCACTGGGAGCGGTGATGGGGTAGGTTCCCTTGCTGTAATAATTCCGCGCACCGAGATCTCCAGCTTTCCACGGTCCACGCCGGTCGTTGTCAGGATTCTTGTACGCCTTGTCCTGTTTCTCGGTCCGGGGTAGAAGACCCGGCGTCCAAATCTCCGCGTTTCGTGCGTAGACGACGATGTAGTCATGATCTTCTGAGAAATGTCGTGCGGTGCTTTTCGGTGAGTAGACCTTCTGCCAGATGACGGATGCGACAAAATTCTCCGGCCCGAACACCTCATCCATCAGCTCGCGAAGGTTGGCGATCTCATTGTCATCGATCGACACGAAGATGACACCGTCCTGGGTGAGCAGGTTGCGGGCTAGTACGAGTCGGGGGTACATCATCGACAGCCATCGACTATGTTTGCGGCCGAGCGTGTCGGCGTTGGCCGAAGTGCGGTTGCCTTCGGCGTCAAGCTCGCCCGTGAACGTCAAGTAGGCCTTGAGCGTGTCGGAGAAATCGTCGGGATAGATGAAGTCGTTGCTGCCGGTGTTGTACGGCGGGTCGATGTAGATCAACTTGACCTTGTCGTTGTACGCTCTTTGGAGTAATTTCAGGGCCTCTAGGTTGTCGCCCTCAATAAACACATGGCTCGCGTCATCGAAATCGGATGACTTGTCGAACTCGGGGATCAGCGTCCCGTGGCTGGGTGCCAGCAGCGACCTGACCGCATCCTGCTTGCCGGCCCACATGAGACCGAAACGCTCTCGCCCATGGGCAACCGCCGACACCGGCACGTCGAGCAACTCCCCGAGCCGGGTGGCGTCCACGACTCCGTCGACGAGCACCCCCGGGAGCAGTTCCTCGACGATGGCGCGCTTCTCCGCCGCCAGGTCCGGTGTCTCCAGGTTGACCTTGTCCGGCTCGTCGGCCATGTGCCCTCCGCTCTCGTTACTGGTGTGACAGACGGATATTCGGAAGATACGGCGCTTCTTCATGACGTGTCGATCACCTCCAATATCCTTTTGTCTATGTCAGCAGACGCCTCCGACAATATCCCGGTCCTCGACGGCGAGGCCGCTGATGCGGTCACACACCGGGGTGGGCATGTGCAGATCATCGCAGCTGCCGGGTCGGGGAAGACCGAGGTTGTCTCCCAGCGGGTGGCTGCTCTCCTCGCCGAGGGCGAGCCTGCCGAATCGATCGTGGCGTTCACCTTCACCGAGAAGGCTGCCGCGGAGCTGAAGGAGCGTATCCGGCAGCGGGTCGAGGTCAAGCTTGGAGAGGGAGCGACCGATCAACTCGGACGGCTTTACGTGGGCACCATTCACGGCTACTGCTTCCGGCTCCTGCAGACTCACGTGCCCAGGTACGAGACATACACCCCGCTGGACCCGAACCAACTCACAAACCTGCTTTATCGGGAGCAGCACAGACTGAAGCTGCGACGCCATGATCCGAAGAGCAAGCTGTTCAACGGAATCAAGGCTTTCCAGGAGGGCATCGATGTCATCGAGAATGAGCTACTGCATGCCGATGCTCTTCCCGACGGCGACTTCCGCGACTCGGCGAAGGCGTACTACGCGATGCTCGACGGCTACCGCTTTATGTCGTTCGGCACACAGATCGTCGAGGCCGTCCACGCTCTTGAGGACCTCGAGATTCACGCCAAGGTCACGGCTGGCCTGAAACACTTGATTGTCGACGAATACCAGGATGTCAACCCGGCGCAGGAGCAACTGATCAAGTTGCTCGCCAAGCCGCAAGGCACCACCGATGTCGTCGTGGTCGGCGACGATGATCAAGCGATCTACCAGTGGCGCGGTTCCAGCGTGAGCAACATCGTGTCCTTCGCTGACCGGTATGAGAGCGTCACGCAGTTTAACCTACTGGTGAACCGGCGTTCCCGTCCCGGGATCGTACTGCTCGCCAACGGATTTGCTCAGACCATTGCCGGGCGGTTGGTCAAGGAAATGGGGACATTCCGCCGGGACGCTGGACCGGCTGTTTCCATCGCCATCGGGCATGATGACGAGCAGGCCGAAGCCGACACGATTGCACTCGACATCGAGGCACTGCACGCCCAGGGTGTGCGCTACCAGGACATCGCGATCCTGGTGCGGGGGCGCGCCGCATACGCCAAGATCCTCGACGCACTCGAGATCTCCGGCATCCCGGTGCAACCGGGTGGCCGGACCGGCCTTTTTGAACAGCCGGAGGCCGCGGTGTTCGGCGCGACATTTGCCTGGCTGGCCGACATCGACTGGGCGCCCGGCCGTTTCATCAAGCGCGAGAAGATCCTCATCGCCGACTTGCTGGCGGACTATCGTTCGACTTTCGACCTCACCGACCACGATGTCGATAGGCTTCGCGGCTATCTGATCGAGTGGTATGGGAAGTCGCGTCGCGATCCTGACTTCGATCCGAGCCTGGTCGGGGAGTTTTACGAGCTAACTGCGTTGCTACCGATCGCCGAGTGGGATCTGAGCGACATTCAGCAGCGCAACCGGCTCGGCACAGTCGCACGGTTCACCAACGTGCTTGCCGACTATGAGTCGGTGACCCGCCGCTCTCGCCGCGACCCTGATAACCCTGGCGAGCAGGTGGGCGGGGCGGTCGGTGATGAATGGTTCTACAGCAACTTCGCGCGGCTGCTCGTCAACTACGCGAATGGCAGCTACGACGGTTTCGAGGGTGACCAAGACCTGCTTGGTGACGCTGTTGCCCTCGGAACCGTTCATGGCGCTAAAGGGCTGGAATGGCCCATTGTTTTCTTGCCTTCGCTAACCGACGGCAGGTTCCCATCGGGCCGGGCGGGTCGGCCCCGCGACTGGCTGCTGCCGCGAGACATGTTCGACGCGGCGCGATACGAGGGCTCTGACGCTGAGGAACGCCGGCTCTTCTACGTTGCACTCACCCGTGCGCGCGACTGGGTCAAGCTGTCTTCGCATGCGCGAGTCACAACCAACGCTGCCAGACCATCGCCCTACATCACCGAGGCTGCAGCGCTGGCTGCGAGCGCAGGCCTGCCGACCGAAATTGATCCGAGAGGGATCGAGAAGCCCGATGTAGCAGTCACCTATAGCGAACTTGAGGCATATCTGACGTGCCCGCGGTCGTATCTGCTGCGAAACGAGATGGGCTTCATGCCGCCAGTTAGAGCCGAGATCGGATATGGAAACGCTGTCCACCACGTCATGCGCGTCATAGCAGAGCACGCACGTGCTACGGGTGTGCTGCCGAAGCCCAGAGTCATCAACGACTTGCTCAACTCCGATTTTTTCCTTCCGTTCGCAAACAAGCCGGCCCATAGGGAGATGCGAGAAAAGGCCCGCCAACTGATCTTCAAGTACGTCCATGAGCATCAGGACGACATCACCCGGACCTGGGCGACCGAGCGGCCCTTCGAGCTCTACTTAGACGGTGTCGTCGTAAGCGGTCGTGCCGACGTCATCTACGACGAACACGACGGAGTTATCGACAATCTCGCTATCGTCGACTACAAAACAGCGACCGGCGGCGACGTGCACCCGCTCCAGTTGCAGGTTTACGCCGATGCTGGTCGCCGCGAAGGACTAACCGTCGGCGCGGCCTTCATCCATGACATGGGCACTACGACTCGGCATAGCGTCGACATCAGCGGCCCGTCGGTGGAGGCCGCCGAACAGCTGGTCATCGAGACCGCTGACAAGCTGAAGAGTCGCGACTTCACTCCGCGCCCAGAGAAATCGAAATGTCTTTCATGCGACGTTAGGACAGTGTGCGGGGCAGCGATCCTCAAGTGACCGGCATGATGCTGTTCGACTGCTCCAGCTGAGTCCAGAACTTTAGATGGGCGTTGTGTCCACGTCCGACAGTGTCGGGGCGACCCGGTGCCTGCTCGGCCCGCGGGATGTAGTTGCGGAGGGTTTCGCCAACATGGTCGCGGGTGAGCAGGATAAGCCCGGCTTGGTGCCGGGAGGCCATTACACAGAGGCGGCCAGTCTCCAAATCGAAGGCAGTGGGCTCCGAAACACCGGACAGCGGGTGTATGGCGATCATCACCGGGCGCTCTAAGCCCTGCCACCGCTCCGGAGTGTCGACCCGGATTTCGTTCGCCCACGGCCCGAGTGCAGCTGAGAGGGCGGAATTCATGACGCGGTGACTGCTAGTCACGCCAACGTCGCTCGGGGTGAGCGGTCTCCTATCGTCATCTAGGCGGACCGTGGTTCCGCCGCCGAGCAGATTGCTCAGCACTTTGGCAGTGGCCTCGGCGATCTCGTGGTCGACTTCGATGGGTGGGCCGTGATCAGGGGTTGGGATGGTGAGCGCGAGCGGCCGGCCGGACCCAAGCGCATCACCCCAGCTGTTGGGGAGCTCCAGTCCACGCGCGCCGGTAGGGACGTAAGCGTCGAAGTCGAAGTCGTAGAACGGTTTCACGAAACCCACCGACTCTCTCGGCAGTCGTCGACAGGCTGGCAGCGAGCCGACGAACCGAACAGACTCCAGCGTCGGCTCAGCGAGAACGACCTCCGGTGCAGCCTCGTGCGGCGCGCGGGGAGACGTTTCCCAACGACGCACGTCGATCGTGACGACGGGTGGAATCTGCCCGGGGTCGCCGATCATCAGGAATTTTCCGCTAACCACGGCACACTGCATGAGGTCCGCCCAGCTCATCTGCCACGCCTCGTCGATTGCGATCAGGTCATACGGCGTCGGGAGATCGGTGACCGACCACTTCGCGGTCGTCGCGACGATCACCCCTGACCCGGTGGGCAGCTCATGCTTGTCGGTGATCCAGGCGATGCTGGCTGGGAAGCCACTGGGAGCGGCGAGGCCTTTGCTGGAGAACCGCGCGACATGCACCTCTGGGTGATCCTGCGCCCAGCGGCGGCAGATATCGTCGGCCTGGCTGTTGGTCTGCGCGGCGACGGCGATCCGCATGCTGCCGGCCGCAACCGTGGAAAGTACCTCGATGAGCGTGTGGGTCTTGCCAGATCCCGGCGGGGCCTTCACGACCGCAAGCCGCCCGCCGGACTGGACGTACTCGGTGAGGTCGTTGCGGAGTGCGACGTACTGTGCGTCGATTGCATCGAGGCTCATACGTCGACTCCTTTCTCGATCTGCGCCACGTCATCGACGATCAGATCGGTCACGCCGTCGTCGCCGCTGATCTCGATGGGTTCCTGTGCCTTCCCGTGAGTGAGCCAGGCTCCTGGTCCCTTGGCGGCCGACCAGACGCGCTGGCTGCGGCGCTGAGTCAATGACGCTGCGTCGGACTGCACGAAGGCAACGTCCACCCCGACCCATGCGTCGTCGGCCGGTTTGGCGATGATCGGGCCGAGTAGCGGCCTGGTTTTGCGACCGGTCCACTCGACGGTGACGAATAGGTCGGTTTCACATGCGTCGATCTCTACGATTGTGGCTTCATGCCCGCGGGAACCGTGCGGAGTAATCCGGGCGTTCTCCCGCAGCCGGTGTGGAAGCGTCGGGTCGAGTCGGATCACCCAGCGTGGAGCGGTTGAGCGGCCCACGCCCACGTCGTACACCCGCACGACGCGCGACTCGAACGCACGGCCGTCGTCGAGCGCCTCGCGGAACAGGGCGGGGTCGTCGTGGATGAGGTATCCGATGTACGCCTCATCGGCGGCAGCGCAGATCAGGTAACGGGATGCCGCAGCAGACCCGTGGAAATCGGTCTCCGGGTGAGCGACGAACGCCGGCCCCTGGCTCGGATCGCTGAGACGCAATTCTATGCGTTGGTGTTGGAACCAGAACTCCGAATGCGCCTGGGTAACCAACTCACCCACCCCAGCGTTGATCGGGCGGTCGTTGTTCATCATCAGCTGGTATGCCTGCTCAGTTAGCGCCAAACGGCGTCGCAACTCTTCGTGGAGTATGGCGGCGATGGCATCAGCGTGGGCGCTCACATCTTCACCTGCACGGCGGCCCTCCTGCCACTTGCTGACGAGGCCGCTGAGGTCGTCACGTTCCAGTGATGGGTCCATCGTCGGCGAGACGGTGAGGTGCTCGGCTTCAGCTGTTGCTGCGAGTCGAGTGTTGCGGTCGCCGTCGGTGGTTAGCCATGCGAGTTGGAAGCCGAGGTGGGTTGTGCGGGTGTCCTGTGCCGGGAAGACGTAGGAGTCACTGAGAAGTTGGCTGGCGCTGACGGTGTGCTGGTTGCCGGTGCGGGAGGTGTCTCGGAACATCCAGCCCGCGACCCGGCCGAGTGCGCGCAGGATGTCCTGGTTCTCGCCGCCGAACCTGGTCTGCGAGTACGTGTAGCTGAGCTGGTGCAGCATTGCGACATGCTGGCCGTTGGGCAGCCAGACCTGACGTAGCTCACTGAGTTCCGGTTTTTGAGGAGCCGGGTCGAATGTCCAATTATGGACGCGGAGATGCTCCAGCAGGTCCTCGGCGAACGTCGCACACAGCACCGCGACGTCGTCGCGGATACGACCGTCGGGAACCGACTCGATCCGTGGCGCCGAACCGGCTGGACCCCACGCGATGCCCCAGGGGCGAGACTCGCCCGCCATGCGGACGAAGGCGACGATCATCGTTTGGTTGGGCGGCATGATCGCGTGATGGATGGTGTCGTACTTCGGTAGGGGGTAGCCCGCCTGCCACGCTTCGAGCTTTCGTGCGATGGTGCGAACGGACGCCATCAGCCGACCAACTGTCGCTGAAGATCCGCTTCGCGGTCGTCGGCAGGCTCGGCACCCGCCATGAGGTCTAACGCACGCGTGGTGGTCGTGTCGCCGAGAAACCGTGCGACCTCGTCGCCAAGGACGATCGGGTCGTCGGCGACAATCGCGCGTGCGTGGCAGCGTGGCGCGAGGTCGCAAAACGACAGGCAGGCTTCGGAGTAGTCGGTGGGTGCATCCAGCACTCGTTGGATCAGTGTCGGGTTGTCGGCAGAGAAGTCTTCGTCGCGGACAACCCCGACGGCGACCTCCTCCAGCTGGTTGAAGCCACGCTCGGCGCGGACAGCCTGATAGGTGAGGTCTTCGTTGGGGCGAATCGAGGGTGAGTTGGAGCCCGGCCAGGTGAAGACGAGGAACCCGTGGGTCGCGATATCGATTTCGTCGAATAGCCCAAGCGATGTAACGGCGAGCTGTAACGCATGGGCGTAGATCCCTGCCTGCGCCCGAGCGGAAGCCAGTTGCTGCGGGTCGGTGTGGCCACCCCTGTCCGGGAATACTTTCACTTCACCGACGGTGAGGCGTGCTCGGCCGTCGACGGTGTTTGTCACGGTAACTGCGTCGATGATGAGCAGCGCCTCGGGCAAGATCACGCCCTTGGGGATCTTGATCATCGGGGCTGCCACGATTGACTCGGCTAATTCAGGATCGGATGCGATCCGGTGTAGCCATTCCTCGGTCTCATGAAGTGCCTGGTTGACCGAGGTGACTCGTGTGCCACCGTTGAGTTTCAGCCGTAGGTCAAGCAACCCCGCCGATCCTTCGGGCAGGCAGCCCGTATGTTCCAGCGCCTCCCGCAGCCTCTCCGCTTCGTCGAAGAACAGACCGGCCTCAAAGCGGTTGCCCCTTGCGATCGCGAACGGTGATTGACCGAAGCTGGCGTTGATGCCGGCGGCTTCCGCGGCTTTGTCGAGGCGGATGTTGTGGACGGCGGACAGGGTGTTGGCGTCGCAGGTGGGGTTTTTCGCCCACTGCTCGAACCGGGAGCGGGTATTCCGGCGCGCCTCCTGACGGACCTCGTCGACCTCAGTCACTGGCTTCCCCTTACGGTTCAAACGAGCTTAATTGGCGGAACCCGGGACAGGCTGAAAGAATTCATCCAGCAAGGCTTCTCATGACGCGTAATGTAATTCCTGGCAACCAATCCGGTTGTGCAAATATTAATTCCGAGCTGATCGCCTGTCGGAAACCGACTTCAATATCGGTGCCGCCGCTATGCGGCCTCGACCCGATACGCCGGAAACACCACGACCGATCCGTCGCTCTCCCTGACCACCTCGATCGCGACATCGGATTTGTGCTCGGCCGCATCGATGCCGTCGCCCAGCTCCCGGAGCCGGTACGTAGCCTGCAGCAGTTCGTCGACTTCGCCACGTGAAAACAGGACATCCCGAATACCGTGGGGACGATCGAGCTGCAGCGTCGACAGTTGCCGCTGCACGCCCATGATGTCGGCCTCAAGTTCCAGGACGGCCTTCTGGTCGCGTTTGAGGGTGCCGATGAAGTTCTTGAAGGGGTTCGTCGGGTTCAGCTGTGCGTGTTCGACGGCCTGGAGCACGATTACCCGCTTCTTCAATGCGATTGCCAGTGAAGCGATCTCAACGTGAGCGCGGAAGCCACCACCGTCGTGCTTGTCGAGACCGTCGAAGTGCTTCGCCAACGTTGCAAGCTCGACAGGACGCTCGCCCCACGCGTCGAGAGCGCGCTGCCACTTCTTGGCGCGCTGGGTTGCCTGTGCGATCGCGGTTTCGATGGCATAGACCGCACTGTCGAGTCCCAGTGCGACGCCCATCTGCCCTTCGTCGAGCAGGATGGCGGTGGCCTTGTCGATCGCCGCCCGGCACCCGCTGAGAGAGATCCGTTCCCGGTCGACGGCGTCGTCGTGCAGTTTGGCAAGCATCGCGGTGATGTTCTCGATGGCTTGCTGGCGCTTTTGCTCGGCATGTGCGCTGACGCCGACCGCAACAGCCATCAGTACTAGGGGAGCGGCCAGCGTCAAAGCGCCGGCGCCCGCTGCAACGACTCCTGCGCCGGCAGCGGCCCCGCCGGCAGCACCGGACGCTGCCGCTTTCCCTGCAACCGGTACGAAGGTCGCCTGACCGACGATGCCCGACGATCCCACCAACGCGCTGTGAACACCGCGGGGGACGGCTTTCGAGGCCATCGACTTGACCATCCCGCCGCCGACCTGCGCGGCCACCTTCGCCGGAACGACCATGCGGTAGAGCGTCTCGCCGGCGGCCGCGCCGGGGGTGGCTTTCGATGTCTGGCTGATGAGCTGCGACAGGTGGGAGGCCAGCGGACTGGCCGCGTCGAGATGCATGCCGCGGCTGCGATCGACCTGCGCCGGGAGCGGATGGGCTTCCAGCGTGGCGATCGGGGAGTCGGCCATGGCCGCGAGCACGGTCCGCAATTCGCCGAGCCGCTCGGGCGTCATCGCCCCGTCACCCATGATCGGCGGCATCGCGACTTCCTGTGTCGCGAGCATCCACACCGGCACCGCCGTTTCGCCCTGATTTGCCATTGAAAAATCCCCTCGCGCAGAAACTGGTGCTGGACAACATCAAACACCAAGTGGCGCCCCGATGGGCGGCGCTGGTCTCCGAAACTCGAGCCCACCCGGACGACCGACTGGCCGGCTACCTCAATGCCTATGGCCGCAACCTTGCGGACATCCTAAAGAACAACCGTTCCTGGACCACGCTATGCCGCGAGGCCGGGAAGCTGGCTGTCGATCCCGGCCCCCGTGAAGTCGATCTGATTAGACGTGTCCGGGCACTGGCGCACGCCGATGACCGACTACGCTGGCAGACTTACCGGGCCATCCTCGACGGGACCGTCGACCTGAGCAGCACGGCCGAACGGCGGCTGGCGGCCATGCTGTTCTACTCGCTGTTCCCCAACGGCGGCGGATTCACCAATGTCACGACCGGACTCGATTCCCTGGTCGGCGAGCCCGTGATCGACGAGATGCGCCAGGTCATTGACATCGCCTTCGATACGGCCCGACGCACCACCTACGACCTGGGTGGCATGGTCCCGTCACTGGCTGAGGTCCCGCTGCAGGTGCACGCCACCTGCTCCCGCGAAGAGATCCTCGCCGCACTGGACTACGCCGCCCAGAACCGCACGCCCAGCACCATGCGCGAGGGTGTCATGTGGCGCCCGGAGCTCAATACGGACGCGTTCCTGATCACGCTGAAGAAGTCCGAGACCGACTACTCACCGACCACGATGTACCGTGACTTCGCTCTGAGTGACCGCCTTTTCCACTGGGAATCGCAGTCCACTACCTCGGCGGCATCCCCAACCGGGCAGCGTTACATCCACCACCGCAAAAACGGCTCGCACATCCTACTGTTCGTCCGCGCCGCCAAGACTACGGCGCTGGGTGCGTCACCCTATGTGTTTCTCGGCCCAGCCGATTACGTCTCGCACGAGGGGGAGAAGCCGATGGCGATCACCTGGAAGCTGCACCAGCCGATGCCGGCGGAGGTGTTTCAGGCGTCGAGTGTGGCGGTTGCCTAGAGGAGCTGCACGAGCACACCGGCCGCGCACCGACCCTCCGTCAGACCCATGTGCCAAGCTGCGTGTACTTCGGCGAAAGGACGTGGCAGTGGACGGCGCGGAGCTAGGCGGTTCGGTCGAGGCAGAGGTCTGGGAACTGCTCGACGCAGACGAAACGATGGCCGAAGCAACTGCCTACCTGGTTGCCGCGGCACTGCAAGGAGACGCCGAGCTCTCCGAACAGTTGGGTGCCGGAGCTCCCGGACCCGAGCGCCCGGAGACGAAGACGACCGACGAGCCGGCACCATTGCGGGCGTTCCTCCGGGCGATCACGGTGTCGGGGTTCCGCGGTATCGGCACTCGTGCAACCTTGCAGCTGAACCCCTACTACGGGATCACGGTCATCAGCGGCCGCAACGGCTCCGGGAAATCTAGCTTCGCTGAGGCCTTGGAATACGCCCTGACGGGTTCCAGCTATCGCTGGTCCAACAAGAAGGGCCAGCATTGGGAAGCTTCATGGCGGAACCTCCACAGGGGCGAACCTGCTTCCATCACCGTCGGTTTCGCTATGGAGCCCGACGATGACCGCGATGGCTCTTCCGCCACCATCGGGGTCGACTGGGCGGCGGAGGCAGAGCTGGGCGGTGGCCACCGATGGTCGCAGATCAAAGGGCAGAGGCGCGAGCCGATCACGGCGCTTGGCTGGGACCAAGCACTGGAGACCCACCGCCCGCTGATGTCTTACGACGAGCTTGGTGGGCGCCTGGAGGACGCGCCCTCGGCCTTGTATGACTCGCTTAACCGTCTCCTCGGACTAGACATGATCGCCGACGCCGAGAGTCGGCTCAAGGACGCCGAGAAACAGTTGAGTGGGCCGCGCAAGGCCGCCAACGACGGCCGAATACAGCTCCGAAAGACCCTGGACAGCTCCGCAGACCCACGTGCGGCCCAGGTCAAGAAACTGACCGGCCGCGCGCCGTACGACCTCGATGCGGTCACGGCGACGACTCTGGGTACGAAGACCAATCAAGCGGCCACCATTGCCCGGCTTCGCTCACTCGCTGAGCTGGTCGTCCCGGACCCGGAGCGGGCCACCGGAGTGGCGAACGAACTGCGCGCCGCGGTTGATGACCACGCCGCCGGGGCCGATTCTGCGGTGAAGGCAATGACGGCACGGGCGACCCTGCTGCGCGAAGCACTGCATCTGCACGCGGACATCGGCGACGGATCTTGCCCGGTCTGCGAGACCGGGGGGATGGATGCTGCGTGGCGGGCGGCAGCTGAAGAGCGGCTGGCGGTGGCCGATGCGAGCACCCTCAAGCACCAGGAAGTGATTCAGCGGTTGACGCGCGCTCGGGCGGCGGCTGACGGCTTCTTCCGAACTGTTGTGGCCGTACCTCCTTTAGACGGAGTCGAGCTGGCTTCGCTGCCCGTCTTCAACGCCGCGCTCGAGAGTGCGCAGTCCATGCCCGAGAGCCTGGCTGACCGTCCGACCCACGTGGAGCTGGCGGCGCTGGAGTTGGCTGAAGCCGCAACTGCGCTGCGAGCGGAGGCAGCGCAGTGTGCCGCGCAATTGGAGGACGCCTGGGCGCCGATCGCTCGTGCAATCGCGTCGTGGGCCGAGCTGGAGACAGCGGCACAAGACGACGACGAACGTCTCGACCGGGTGAGGGCTGCACTGAAGTGGTTGCGTACCAACGCCGAGACGCTGCGGGAGCGGCGCCTCGCCCCGATGGTCGATCAGGCTCAGCACATTTGGGGCCGGATGCGACACGAAAGCAATGTAGACCTCGGGAGCATCACCCTCGAAGGATCGGCCACCCGACGTCGTGCAGTCATCGACGGGACTGTCGACGGGGTACCGGCCGGAGCCCTGTCGGTGATGAGCCAGGGCGAGTTGCATGCGCTCGCCTTGGCCTTGTTCATCCCGCGGGCGACCACCCCGGCGAGCCCGTTCCGATTCCTAGTGCTCGACGATCCGATCCAGGCGATGGACCCAGCCAAGATCGGCGGGTTCCTCGACGTGCTGATCGAGCTGGCGAAGACCCGTCAGGTGATCGTCTTCTCCCACGACGACCGGCTGCCCGCGGCCATTCGCGCCCGCTCGGTGCCCGCACAGCTGCTCGACGTCACTCGAGAACACGGGTCCGTCGTCGTCGTGAAAGAGAACGACCTACCGGCCGATCGGTACGTCGCTGATGCGGAAGCGGTGATCTTCGACGAGGACTTGGATAACGTGATTAAGCGGAAGGCGGCGCCTGGCCTGTTCCGGATGGCGATCGAGGCTGCGGCACACCAGAGGTTCTTCAGCGACCGAGCCAAAGCCGGTGTGGCCTACCACGATTCCGATGCGGAATGGGAGGAGGCGAAGACCACCCAGCGGCGGGTCGCGCTGGCCGTCACGGGCGAGGCGTCAGGCGATGTGTCCGGCTGGAAAGCTCAGCGAGGACACCGTTTCCCGACGATGGCGATTTGCGCCTCGGGAGCACACTCCGGCGCCATGCTCGGCCGCGACGCTGTCAGGAACCTCCGCAAGACCGTCCGCGACATCGTGGACAACCGGTGACCAACGACGCTGAACTGCTCCTCTCGCGGGCAGCTGCACTCCTCGATTCCCCAGATAAGGCGGCGGCGGGTAACTCGGCGCGCCTGGCAGCCTTCCTCGCACGCCAGGCGGTTGAGGAGCTGATCGATACCCGCTGCGCGACGTTGTGTGATTTCCCTGTGGTGGTCGGGACGACGAAAGCGAAACTCGCGGTAATCAAATCGCTCGACACCACCCCAGCGGGTGGGACCCTCATTGACGCCTGGCACCAGTTGACCGGCTTCTGTCACCAACACGCGTACCAGCTTGCGCCGACCGTGGAGGAGGTTCGCGTGCAATGCGCCGCTGTGCAGGGCGCATGTCTCAGCGGGGCGACCGAATCTTCTGGAACGGGTTGTGCTGGATGTGGAAAGGCTGATGACGGACATGTCTAGCCCCGCAGCGGACGAGGAATGGCCCCGCCATTCCTACGCTTTTTGAGCGCGACGGACTATATGGCGCAGCGCTTCCAGTGCATCGCCATAACCACTCACCCAAGGCAGGATGGTCCGCAAGCAGACCGTGACGCGGCGAGCGTCGGGGTCATAGTCAGCGGAATGGTCTCGCAAGGTGGTTACCACTTCGATTTCATCGACTGGCTCATCGATCCGAAACACGAGATAGCCGTGCTCGTTGCGGTGAACGCGAGGGCCTTCGTCGTCCTCCCACCCGCCAAGGGCATCGTTCAAAAGCACGTCTGCTTCGCGGTACCGCGCTGCGTAGTCGACGTCAGCAACGGCTTTGGCTCTCGCCAAAGTCCGCTCGCCCGGCTTCCCATCAATCAGCGAAGAACCGAATACGTTGTCGCCTGACTCGAAATCGCCGCCGGAGATTCGATACCCGATCACCTGATCGGCTTCTCCGCGTACTGGACAGATACGGTAGGTCCAGTCATCACCCTCGGCGGCGATAGCATCGTCATCATCGAAGTTGTCGACATCCTGATGCCATTCGAGCGGCACGTAGTGAGGCGACTCAGGGGGATCAAATTCAGCAGACCCGTTGGCGCTGACCTGTGCTGGGTGGTGGGTTGCCATTAGCGCTGCCTTCTCTAATGTCGGATTCGTGTGACGATCATCGCGCAGGAAGCCATCAGCTTTGGGCGTACTCCACCACCGCATTCAGTGTGGCGATCAACCGCATGTCCTCCACGTTGCGAGCCCGGGTATTGAGCAGCTCCTCAGTACACACCAGATACGCCAGACAACGGGCCCGGCTGATCGCGACGTTGAGCCGGTTGCGGGAGAACAAGAAGTCGGCGCCGCGGGAAATGTCGTCGCCCGTCGAGGTGGTCATGGAGAAGAACACCACCGCCGCTTCGCGGCCCTGGAACTTGTCTACGGTGCCCACCGCCACATTGCGACTCAACATATCGGCATTGAGCCGGTCCCGGATCACCCGCACCTGATCGTTGAATGGGGCCACCACCATGAAATCCCCGGCCGTCAGAAGCTTCTTGTCGCCTTTCTCATTGGTCCAGTTGGTGCCGACGAGCCGCGCGATCTCCGTCGCAATCAACTCCGCTTCCTCCGACGAGGACGTGCTGTTGCCACGGTGTTCGGCCTGAAGCCAGCGCAGCCCTGTCCCAGCCACCGTGGCCTGCTGTTCGCAGCTCACATTGTGGGTGAGCCGACCGGCGTAGATTTCGTCGGAGATGAACCGGCAAACGTCGGGATGCATGCGGAAGGTCTTCGACAGGAACACACCACGGTCACTGGGCATCGTTTCGTCCCTGCCGAGGATGTGCTCCAGTACGCTGCGCCCACTGTTGTTGGGGTGGCTGGCCTGGGCGACCTGCGGCAGTTGCAGCGGGTCGCCTAACAGGACGACGTTGCGCGCTGCCACTGATGCGGCAAGGGCGTCGGCCAGCGACAGTTGGCCGGCTTCGTCGATCAACAACACATCGACGGGGGAATCGTACATTTCCTTCGAGGCGAACAACCACGTGGTGCCGGCGACAAGGTTGACATCGTGCCGCGCGCAGTCCTTGTTGCTACCGGCTCTGGTGCCATCAGGAACCGATGGCGAACCCGACTTCGGCTTCTTCACCGCGTTGAGCTTCGCGGTGTCGCCGTTGTCCCGGAAGACCTGCACCACCTTCTCCAACACGTTATCGATGGCGTGGTGCGTCGTCGCGGTGACGCCAACCCGTCGGCCCGCCAGGATCAGTGCATGGATGAGATGCGCTGCGCTGTAAGTCTTTCCCGCACCGGGAGGGCCCTGGATCGCGGCGTAGCTGTTGTCGAGATGGGTCACCCAGCGGGTCATATCGGCGAGATCGTCGGTGAACACGCCATCGGCAGGACCGCCGCCGGCGGTGAAGCGCGGAAGGTCGCGGCGCAGCAGTGCCATCGTCACCGGGTTGGTGTCGGCACCGTCGAGCAACTGGACGGCGAAGCCTGACAGCGTCTGGGGTTTCGGTTTGGGCTCGACCCAGTCGTGCAATAGCACCGCGCTGGGAAGCGCGCCGGCCTCCTGCAATGCCATATTCCACACCAGGTCCAGCGTGCGGGAATTGCGGTTGAGGTTTTCGAAACTCGGATAGAACCGTTGGCCTTCGGCGTCGACGAACATGACACTGCCGCCGTCGTACGGGAACCGGTCGAGTGATTGTGGGGGGAAGGTGAAGCGCATCGCCGGGGTGATCGGCGTGCCCTTTTTGCCGAGTCGCTCGAACTCGCCGAGGCACCGTAGCTCCGTTAGGGCCTCTGGGTCGTCGTGCAGCGCGGTGGTGTCACCTTGCAGCTTGGCCATTTTCGGTCCGATGTAGGCGAACCATTCCCGGCGCCAGTAGCCCAGCAGGTCACCGAGCAGGTACTCAGGACTATCGGCCGGGAACGCGTGTAACTGCTCCACATGTTCATCGAGCTCCGGCAGTCCCGGGTCGGGTTCGAAGACGCTATCCCGCCATTCCAACTCCGTCGGTCGGTGCTGCACCAGCCAATCCCGTAGCGCCATCGTGGCCCGCACGTCGTCTTCGTTGTAGACGGCGATACTTTCCAATTGGCTATCGTCGCGGTCATTCATATGCCGCTCGTATTGCAGTACTGCGCCGGCGCCCTTGTCGATGTCGTGGCCACGCTGAAAGTCAGTCAGTCGTTCTAGGGCTTTGAGGCCGTAGGACTCGGTGCCGACCTGGATACTGTTGCGGGCCACCAGCAGAAGATCGACGAAGAAACCGGTCTCGATCAGTTCGGTCAAGGCGCGCTGCGCGACGTTGTGCGCCTCGGTGAGTGCAGCCAGGGACGATCGTTCGGTGTGGTTGTAGTGGTAGACGTGCATGTTCGGGAAGGCCGACCGCCGCTGCGCGAGATAGTCGACGAGTTTCGAGACCGCCTCGGCTTCCTCCTCGCGGTCATGCGCCCACCATTCGCGGTAGAGCCACTGCCCATCGGTAGCGCGTTCCAGCAAGCCGAACAGAAAGAACAGTCCGCTGTCGACGCGCCAGAACGGGTGCCCTTCGAAGTCGAGGAACACGTCACCGTCATCGGGGTGGGGGAGTTCCTCGAATCCGTGCCCCCACACCGGGTCTTCGCCCGGTTCGATCAGCTGGAAGGGGGGTGCTTCGTGCTCGCCTCGCAGCGCTGCCTGAATTTGCAGGATTGCCTGGTCGGTCAGCCGCCCCAGCCGCCGCGAGCCCATCCCGTCCACAGCCGTCTGTGACTGCGCCAGCGTGGTCATGTTCGCGATTCCGGCGGCCTGCAAGGTTGCGGTTTCGGGGTGGCGAATCCCGGCTATCAGGCTGAGTGCACCCTCGTCGTGCCACTGCTTATCGCAGAGCGTCCTGAATTCGCAGAAGTCGCAATGCGCGCATGGCTGAGCAACGGTTCCGACCTCCGGGCCGGCCAGCAACGTCTTGGTCAGCTGCCCGCGCAATCGACGCCAGTAGGGGCTGAAGTCGTCGACCCGAAGCGTCTGCGTTTTCCCCGAACCCAACCACAGGTGCATGTGCTCGGGACGCACCCCGGTGAGTGCTTCCAACGCGTCGGCGTAGAAGCACAGCTGCAGCACATGCCCGGGCTTGGCCTCGGCGCGGGCGAGTTTGGCGTCCACCGGCTCGTAGCCGCCGGCGTCGGTCCGCACCAGGAAGTCGGCGATGCCGCGCACCCCGTCATGGATGAACGGCATTTGATAGATCACGTCCCACCCGTCGCTGAACGGGTCGCCGACGCGAGCGACCCACGCCTGGAAGGTCTCACCTCGGCCGCGATCGGGCACCTCCAGAACAGACTTGCCGTTCGCCCGGTACTCGTCGAGGCACTGCTGCTCATGCTGCAATCCCTTCTCGAGCAGCAGCTTCGCGAACTCGCCGAACGTTGACTTCGGCTGCGGCAGGCTTCCGTTGTCGACCCTGTTGCGCAGCGTGAGGTAGTGCGCGCAGTCCAGCCACGCGGTGATCTTCGACGGCGTCAGCAGATATTCGGGTAGTAGCAGGTCACTCACCGGGTGATCCTCCTGGCGCGTTGTCGCGACGGTGATAAAACGGCGGCGGATACGCCGGCTCATACGGTGCGCACACCCCATGTGCGGGGTCGTAGTAGCCGCCCGAGCAGGTCTGGTCATAGCCGGGCTGGGGGCTAGCGGGTAGATACGGCTGGCAGATCTGGTGCACCGGGTCGTAGTAGCCGTTGCCGCCACAGGGTGCCAGCGGGATCACGATGCCGGCAATCAGCATGTCGATCATCGCCGTTGGCCCTGTGATGCGTTGTTGCCGGGCAGGGGAACCCGGCCCGCGATGTCTGCCAACCTGAACACCTTCCGTAGCCGAACTGTCGCTCTAGTTATAGGCCGGGGCACCGACATGAGGCGGTTCGCCGAGTTGTCAGCGCGATTCCCAGCGCCAGCCACGGCGCTCCTGGCGGTCTGTGGCGCAGGCCAGCAGCGACCACTGGGGCCCGCGCCATGCGAAGACCGCGACCTGCCCGAAACGCAGCCCGAGTGCACGGGCCTGATCGTCGTCCAGGCCGAACACCGCCCGGCTCTCCTCGCGATGAATGCCATCGAAACTGCCGCCGATCGCCGGGATCGAGGCGATACCTGCGGCCTGCAGTTCACGGTCCAACACGGTCATCCGTGCGGCGTTCTCCGTGCTGGTGGGATCGGTGTCGGGTTGGATCGCGGTGATCACGTGCAGCGGGCCCAGCGGAGGCCGGGTGCAACCAATTTCGTGGCCATCTAACGGCCACACCGTCCCGGCTTGCCCGTCGGCGTAGAACTCGACTGCAGTCTGCAGGTAGTACCGCCATGGAAAGTCGCGCTGTGCGCACTGCGCCAACGTGGAGCTGGCCGTCCACTCAAAATCACTGTGTTCGTGCACCGCGTCTGTCATTCGGCAACGCGCATGCTCAGGACGACGCGGACCTGCTCGATCAGTTCGTTCGACAGATGCAGTTCGAGACTCGCCCGAGCCGCATATGACCCGTCGTCCTCGTCCTCGTCATCCGATTCTGCCTCGTCGTCATCCCTCCCGGAATCTGACGAAGCTCGATGGTCCTTGGCTGCGGCTGCGCTCGCGAATAACTCGACAGGCAGGGCGGGATACGAGTCGCCATCCCAAAGCCCGCGCAGCACCTCATCGTTTAGTAACCAATCAACGAACGCGGTGGCGAAATCATCGAGCCGCTTGACCGAAACCGCCGAGCGGGAGTCAATTCCACCGTGGTCATACCAGCCAAACTCGACAACGACACCAGGCCTGGCGAGTCCGATGACCGTGTGGCCGACCAGCGGATTCCATTCGCCTGCTTCCACCTGATGCTCTGCCCAACGAGCTGCCACGTGCGGTTCGGTCTCGTCGGACATCGGGAGCATGACGTTGCCCTCGGCTACGGTCGGATACGCCATCCAAGGGTCGCCATTGACCTCCGCGTAGCAGTCGTTCGGATCTCCGACGGCCGGTACGGGTTGCAGCACGAACGGCAACTGGGCGGCGATGTCCGATGAGCAGCTGATCCGGGTCTCCTCCCCGGCGCGGATCTCATGCAGCACCGGCATCGAAGAGATGACGGCTGCAACATCGGTTCCGTCGCAGGGTGTTTCACGGCCAGCGGCATCCCGAAGCAGCAATACTCCATCCATCGCGAGCAACTCCGCCCGATCTCGCACGGGCGCGTTGGCCCCAGTGCCGTCGTGGCGGGCAATCGCAAAGATCACTTCTGCACTCATGCTCGGTCTTCCCCTTGAACTGGCTGTCAGCAACGGTGGTTATTCCAGCAACTAGTCGACGATCAGTCGCTCGGCAATCACGGCGCCATCGTCGCCGACGTACTGGAGCACGTCGATCGCTGTCAACCTGCCGTGGTCAACCTGCGTTGCCAGCCAATCCTCGAAGCCCAAGCCATCGTGACCTGTTGCTGGGAAGACGTGCTCGCGCAGTTGATTAGCAGACCACCGCGTCGGGCCATCGGTGTAGCGGGGAACGATCCGCACCTCGACTTCGATCGACTCGTAGATGGCGCTTTCGCGTATGTACTCTTCGACGTCGCCCCCATCGATAACCCGTTCCTGAGGCGGCAGTCCCTTCAGCCCCTCCGCCAGCTCCGGTGTGAGCTCATCGAAAGCCTCATCGAACGTGAGAACCCGGCCGTCGCCGGTTCGGTACACGAACGTGAAACTGCCCGTCTCGGCGTTCGCGGCCTGCCGGCTGACTGTCGAGCCTGGCGCTAAGGAGGCATGGTGTTCAGTGCTGTCAGACGCCATCGGTCCGGTTTCTCCGCTCAACCGGTGCGAAACGTAGGCGGATCGGTTTCGCTGGTAGAGCACTTGGTCCTCCAGCACGCCGTCTCTGGCGATCAGGTTCGGAATGAAACTGCAAAACGCAAGGCGGGTTTGATCTGTGGATGTGGGGTCCGGGCACCACGCCCCAAGAAGCGGGACTCGCGAATCCCACTCTGACTCCAGCGTGTTCAAGCTGTTTGCGATCTCGTTGACCTTCTCCGGGGCTTCGGACACCGGTATCGACATGAGCACCAAGGCCCCGTTGCCCACCCCGGGGTGGGCAACGTCGGTGAGTATCTGAACATGGGACATCGGCGGGCCTTCCCCGCTGCTGTCCATCACCGCTGCCATCATCGCCATAGCGGTCTGCGGATCGGCGAACGGGACCGTGCAGTTGAGCTCGGTCTCGGATGTGCGGCCTGGGATGCCCTGGTACGTCAGGAAATCTAGGAGCATCTTGATCGGCGGCCCGGCAAATCTCGACGGCTTGCGGCCTTCTGGGACCACCAACCGCTCGGGAACATTCAACAGGTCGTCCATCTCCGGACGGCGGCCGCTGGACGGGTGGTCGGTGCTGTCCGGGGCGCCGCCACACATCTCAGCAATGGTGTGTGCGCGGGTATGAGCAGATGAATTCTGAAGCACCGCAGCCGTGGCCAGCAGGTTGGCGACCTGGTCGAAGTTGTCCTTGTGTACAAAGGCGGTGCAACGCTCAGTGATGGTGCCCTCCCACTGGTCCCACACATAGGCGCTCAGCGTCTGGTGCATGTTGAATGCGCCGATGATCCGTGCCGGATCGGAGGTGGCGGCCACGTCTTTCGCGACGTCGGTCCAGATTCGCACCGCGCAGATATCGCCGCTGTCATCCCAGTCCGGAGTGTCGATCTCGACGTGCTGAGCTAACCGGTAACCCCACCAGGTGAAACCGTCCGGTCGGCGTATAGACCATTGCTCGTCGATCATCATTTTCTGGTAGATGCTGTCCAGAATCGCGATCCCGACTTCGGTCATCAGGGCCTGCCCTTCTCAAATATGGGTTTCGTTCTTCCGGGAAGCGGTGATGAGTCCGAAACCTGTCACGTTGCCGGCGCCTCTTTCGGACCGTCAGTGCGAGCGGTGTTGCTGTGCTCGGTTTCTCGCGGCGAGTGGACTCCCACCTGGATGCCGGTCTTGGGTGTCGAACTGAAGGGATCGACCCAAGTTCGCAGGCTCGCCAACGCGTTTGCGAAGGCGATCGATGCGAACGAGGCATTTCTGCTCTTCTCGAAGACGCGTTGGCCGACTGCTCGGGCCGCTGCATCGATGGCGTCACCCTCGACATCGACCTCGGCTGACATCCTCGTCTCATAGGCCGCTAGTCGGGTGGGGTCGCTGATATCGCCGTTAAAGGACCCGCTCCTGGCTAGCACCGCCACCGAACTGGCGGGGCCGCTGCCGCTGAGGCGCAGCTCGCTCGGCTTTTCTTGCTGCTCGCGGAGCAGCTGGGCCGTCTGCGCGGCGACCTGGTTGATCTTCTCTCGCGAGATGCGGAGGTTCGCGCCGTCCTCGTCGCTCCACGACAACGCGCCGACACCAAACCGGAGCCGGCCGGCGGCATCGCAGCGGAACTCCACAAGCGGAGACATTATCGCCGATTTCGGGGAAATGGTGAAGACATCCCTGGGGTGCACCATGCCGGCGATGTACGTCGCGATGAAGGTCTGGAACGATCGCCACTGGTCGTCGAGGGTGTACTCACTCATGAAAATTCCCTGTCCAATCTTTCTTGCCGATTCCGCCGTTTACGGACCCAGTGGTTGAGCCGGATCCAGTGAATCTGGCGGCTGGGCCAGTACGAATCGCACGACGCGTCTGCGCGCAGACGTTCCGAGGCATCGCTGGTGGTCGTGGCGAACTCCAACTTCCGAGCCTCCGCTCGGGAGGCGCTCTTACCCACACCGGTTGGTGTGGACCGCTTCGTCATCCGAGCCACCCACGAGCGTGGGGTTGGCGCGCCGTCCAGTCGGAGCTTCGCGACGGCAACTCATGAAGCCACTTCAAGATAGCGGGGCGCACCGACAACGGTGCGGTTATGTGGTTCGCGGGCCAGAATCCGTTGTATTCCTGGGTAACCGCACGAGACGTGCTCGGCGTGGAATCTAAGGCGCGCACTTTGGTCATAGCCGGAGCAGAACCTCAGCGGCCACCGCACGTTCTGCGTATTGATGCATAGCGGAATCGCTTCTTGGAGTGCCGTGATAGGACGTGAGTTCGCCGGAGCTGCTACGCCGCCACGCCGCCACGCCTGTGTCGCCGCTGGTCGCGGCCTCTTGTCGGTGGGTCCTGCGAGGATCGACCCCTGAGTGAAGGGGCCCATCCATGTGACCCGAGATCGCAGGCACCGCCGCCGTCGTGAGGAACCCCTTGGCGCTCGGCGCGGCCGCCGAGATCCGGCCATCGATATACCGCAGTTATTGCGGTAGCCGCACTAACTGCGGTACGTTGGAGTATGTCCAACCGATACAAGCTGATTCGCAGTCACCTTGACCATGCCGAGTTGGCCAACTCGGCGGCCCAAACGCTGCAGCACCTTCGTTCTGTTCTGACGGAGGTTGGCCAGTTGCTCGATGAGCAGCTAGCCAATGCGGTCGTCGACGACGAGCTGTCGCTCGCGGCGGCAGGAAAGAGCGCCGGCCTCACCGAAAACGCGGTGGGGCCACGGTTGGCCAACACGGCCAGGTTGGCGCCGTACGTGACGGCGGGAGCGGCCCGAATCACCGCCGAAGACGTCAAACGTGCCCGCCAAGACAAATACGCCCGCAAGTCGCTGCCGCCGGCGGCTCCTGCCGAACCGATGCGGTTCAAGCCGCGCCGAAGCGCCAAACCGTCCCGATAACCCCGAAAGGACCGACCATGTCCAATCAGAATCTCACCTGGCTCGTGTTCCTGCTCGACCGCTCCGGCTCGATGCAATCGATCAAGTCCGATGTCATCGGAGGATTCGAGGCGTTCATCGCCGAGCAACGCGCGGGGGAGGGCCGCTGCGCGGTGACCCTGGCGCAGTTCGACAACGAGTACGAAGTCGTCTACCACGGCATCGACCTCGACGACGTGCCGACGCTGAGTTTGCACCCGCGCAACAGCACCGCGCTGCTGGACTCGATGGGCAAGCTCATCACCGACACCGCCGCCGAGATCGATGCGCTGGACGAGGCCGACCGGCCCGGCACCATCGTCCTGGCGATCATGACCGACGGGCTGGAAAACGCCAGCAACGAATGGCGTCGTCCCGACATCAAAGCCCTTGTGGAACAACAGACCAACGACCACGGTTGGGAGTTCCTCTACATGGGTGCCGACCAGGATGCCGTCGAGGTGGGCAGGGGGCTTGGCGTCAAAGACGGACAAGCCATCACCTACGCCAGGGGCAAGTCACGCGAGGCGATGAGGGCAACGTCGATGAATATCCGCGGTTACCGTACCGCCAAGCTGAGCGATGCGGACGCGGTGATGGTCGGATTCTCCGCCGAACAACGCGCAGGGCTGGCGGACGACGCTGAAGCGGGACGTGGGGATGCCGGGCGGGAGCGCTAGCCGCCTTTGCCTCGGCATATTCGGCACACGGGCGCGGGTATGGATGTTCAATTGATCGCCTGGCGAACGGCATTAGGGCGCTGCTCGATGGGATTCCCGTAGCGACCGACATCGAAATGTGCCTACATGGGCCGTTCCCTCTCGGCCAGCGGCTGCGGCGGGTCCTCACCGCTGGCTTCCATATCGGCGATCACGTCGTCCATCAGACGCAACAAGCCGGCGAACGCCTCCGCGGGGGATGCCTCGAGCCACGATAGGGAGGGGAACTCCACGCACAATGCGACCCACTCGCCGTCGTCGGGGGACCACTCAATGCGGTAGGTGTAGTGCTTCATCGAGCCCCCGTTCCCGGTCGGCGGCTGGCGTGTGCGTCCTGCCGGGATGTGGCAGACCTGTTGCAGCCGTTGGCGAAGACGCATCAGCACCGTCATTTCTCCCGTCTTGTCCTACCGCACCCTGGGGGAAGCGCGGCTGGTGGGGCAGCCAGTCGAATAGCTCGGCTGCCCGTTCCGCACACCGTATCCGGGACGGCTGACAGGCCAGCGGGATTTTGCGAGCACAACGATCAGTCAGTGCCTGGCGCTATCCTGACGTTGCGTCATGAGATGCCGTTGCCAAGCTCCGACTGGGCGGCACGCCAACCCCACGCTCGTGGGTGGCTCGGATGACGACGCGGCCTGCATCAACCGGTGCCGGCAAGAGCGCCTCTGTCAGTAGGGGCCCGAAAGCTCGGTGGAGTGATGGCGGAATTGGATCTGGCGAAGTTGCGTGCTGCCGCTGCGGAATTCGGATATTGGCCAGCGACTACCGACGATAAGCACCTGGCGAAGCTGCGCGACGACAACGATCGCTTCGACGGCGTGAAATGGATTGGGCGACAACGCTTTCGCGGACACGACCCGCACCCCGCGCCGACCCATGATAATCCAGAGCGATGGGATTGCGACTGCGGCGAAGTGTGGCGCGGCCACACCCGCGGACAGGCCAGTAGTAGATATGCACACCTCAGGGCCCAGAGGGATAGGAGAACATCGGATGACTGACTCCGCGGTGGCAGGTTACGACATCATCGGCGACGTCCACGGCTGCGCCGACGCGCTGGAGGCATTGCTGGCCCAGCTCGGCTACGAGATCACAGGCGGCACAGGGGAGTACCGCCACCCGAGCCGGCAAGCCGTGTTCGTTGGCGACCTCATCGACCGCGGCCCCGGCCAATTGCGGGTGCTACAGGTTGTCAAGGCCATGGCCGATGCGGGCAGCGCCCAGATCGTGATGGGCAACCACGAGTTCAACGCACTGGGCTACCACCATGAACACCCGGCCGGCAGCGGGAAGTACCTGCGAACCCGCAACGCGAAGCACACCAAGCAGCACCAGGCATTCCTGGACCAGCTCACCGACCACCAACAGCGCCACTACCTCGACTGGTTCGCCACTCTGCCGCTGTGGCTGGACCTAGACGGACTGCGCGTCGTCCACGCCTGCTGGCATAAAGAATCGATGGATATGGTGCAACGGCACTGCGGGTCCAGCGCCCCCTTTGCAGATACGGTGCATCTCGTGGCGGCGCACGACAAGGCGCACAAGCTCTACGACGCGATCGAAAACCTGCTCAAGGGCTCGGAGATCAGCCTCGTCAAGCATGGCCTTCCCCCGTACCAGGACAAGGACGGCCACACCAGGGAGGAAGCCCGCACCCGCTGGTGGAACAGCGACGCGTGCACCCTGCGTGACATCGTCGTGATGAGCAGCAGCTACAACACCGCGGATGGCGAGCCTTACCCGCAACTGCCGGAGAAGGCACTGCCGCCCGGGGGCCGACCGTTCGTCTACACCGGCGAGGTCCCGGTGTTCTACGGTCACTACTGGCGGCAGGATTCACCGACCCCCGGCGAGGACTTCACCGGCCGCACCGCGTGCGTGGACTTCAGCGCCGTCAACGGCGGGACGCTGACCGCCTACCGGTGGTCGGGGGAGGACACGATCGATCCCGACAACTACGCGCAACTGCGCTGACCGGTGATAGCGTCGGCGCTATCCATTTCGGAACTATCTATGTCCTTCCGGCACGGCGGCAGCGCATTTTCCCGGGCCGATGGTCGGCGCCGGGATCGGTCGCACCGGCTACGTCTACGTATTCGCCGCGCAGTGCCTCGCTAACTCCCTGCGACCATGTACCGATGACCGCAACACTCGTCGCCAAGAACGTCGCCGGCGGCTTCGCGCACCGCACGCTGTTCGAGGGCGTTGACCTCACCGTGGCACCGGGCGACGTCATCGGCGTC
>Ga0182738_1001464_pt1 | contig 29615 bp, 33 predicted proteins | sample eDN5th30CBELigMG_FD_128876 | JGI IMG/M metagenome (GOLD analysis project Ga0182738, IMG submission 128876) | Enriched Miracle-Growth compost microbial communities from Emeryville, California, USA - eDNA 5th pass 30_C BE-Lig MG (version 2)... ...
CCGACCACCGCAAGGTGTTTCGCGATTTTGCCGGGGCGCTGGAAAAGCTCCTGGCGCGCCCCTGACCGAAAGTGCCACCGATTTGTCGCCGACCGGACTCCCTCGCCGCAAGTCGGGAGAGGGTTGGGGTGAGGGCCTTTCGGCCGCCTGAATCACCCCCTCAACGCGCCCTCACAACCCTTTGATCCGACTCCCCCTTCCACGCGGACCTTTCCGCGAAGGAGACCGCATGACCCTTTCTTCCGCGCCCGCGCTCGAGACCAAATTCGCAGCCGCCGACCTTTCCGGTATCGACGGCGAGGGCGTCTTTTCCGGCTATGCCAGCCTGTTCGGCACCGCCGACCTCTCGGGCGATCTCGTGCTGCCCGGCGCCTTCAGGCGCTCGATCGCCAGCCGGGGCGCCGCCGGCATCCGCATGCTCTACCAGCACGATCCGGCCGAGCCGATCGGTGTCTGGATGGAGGTCCGCGAGGACCCGCGCGGCCTGTTCGTACGCGGCCGGCTGATGGCCGACGTGGCGCGGGGGCGCGAGGTGGCGAGCCTGATGCGGGCCGGCGCGCTGGACGGGCTCTCGATCGGCTTCAAGACCGTCAAGGCGCGCGCCGACCGGACGGCCGGCATCCGCAAGCTGGTCGAAATCGACCTCTGGGAGATCTCGGTCGTCACTTTCCCGATGCAGCCCGACGCGCGCGTCGCAAGCGTCAAGACCACCGGCTTGGCCGCGCGGATGCGCCGGGCCGCCCGCTCTCTCCACCCGACCAGCCGTTCCCTCCACCCGACAAGGACAAATCGATGACCGAGATTTCCGGCTCTGCTCCCGAGGCCAAGGCTGCCGAAAGCGGTGATGTCTCCGCCGCCTTCGACGATTTCATGCGCGCCTTCGAGGCGTTCAAGGACACCAATGACGAGCGGCTGTCCGAGATCGAGACCAAGCTCACCGCCGATGTCGTCACGACCGACAAGCTCGACCGCATCAACAAGGCGCTGGACGAGCTGACGCTGAAGGGCCGTCGCCCGCCGCTTTCCGCCGAGCGCGGCACGGCGCGCCCTTCCGAGCACAAGCAGGCGTTCGAAAGCTATGTGCGCGGCGGCGACGAGGACGGTTTCCGCAAGCTGGAACAGAAGGCGCTTTCGGCCGGTTCGAATGCCGATGGCGGCTATCTCGTTCCGATCGAGACGGAGACCGAGATCGGCAAGCGCCTCGCCGCCATCTCGCCGATCCGCGCCATCGCCGATATCCGCCAGGTCTCGTCCGGCACCTATCGCAAGCCCTTCATGACCGCCGGCCCGGCGGTCGGCTGGGCAGGCGAGACCGACAGCCGCTCGCAGACCACGTCGCCCACCATCGCCGCGCTCGATTTTCCGGCGATGGAGCTCTACGCCATGCCGGCGGCGACGGCCGCGCTGCTCGACGACTCGGCCGTCAACATCGACGACTGGATCGCCGCCGAGGTGGAGAGCGCCTTCGCGGCGCAGGAAGGCACCGCCTTCGTTTCCGGCGACGGCACCAACAAGCCGAAGGGTTTTCTGTCCTATACCACGGCCGCGGAAGGCTCGTGGGTCTGGGGCAAGCTCGGCTATGTCGTGACGGGCACGTCTGGCGCGCTTCCCTCCAGCAATCCGTCCGACGTGCTGGTCGATCTGATCTACACGCTGAAATCGGGCTATCGCGCCAATGCCCGCTTCGTGCTCAACCGCCGCACCCAGGCTTCCATCCGCAAGCTGAAGGATGCCGACGGCCATTATCTCTGGCAGCCGGCGGCGGTGGCGGGCGGCGAGGCTTCGCTGATGGGCTTCCCGGTGACGGAGGCCGAGGACATGCCTGACATCGCCGCCAATTCGCTGTCGCTCGCCTTCGGCGACTTTCGCCGCGGCTATCTCGTCGTCGACCGCCTCGGCGTGCGCGTGCTGCGCGATCCCTATTCCGCCAAGCCCTACGTGCTCTTCTACACCACCAAGCGCGTCGGCGGCGGCGTCCAGGACTTTGACGCGATCAAGCTGCTGAAGTTCGGCACGAGCTAGAGAAGCAAGAACCCATCCACTCCCTTAGCAGGGGAGTAGGCAAGACCCCCGAAAGCCGGAGCTCTGCTTCTCCCTCTCCCGCGAGGCGGGAGAGGGCCGGGGTGAGGGGTCTTGCTTTCGGCATGCCACCAAGTCGTCCACAACCTCCGCCGTCATCCTCGCGGAGGCGAGGATCCATGCAGCCGGGTTCCGGGGCTACGCGAACCTCCCGATATCTCGGCTGAATGGATCCCGGATCTTCGCTTCGCTGGGTCCGGGATGACGGCGAAGGTGCGTCATAGCCGGCCCCGGTCCCCTCCCGCCGGAGCCGGCCCGGAGCGGCGCTTTGCCCTGGCGGGCGCCGCTCCCCCTCATCCAAAACCCCACCGCAAGGAGCCATCATGACCGTGGCGCTGATTTCCGCGCCGGCGACCGAGCCGGTGTCGCTGGCCGATGTGAAGGCGCATCTGCGCGTCGACGGCACCGAGGAGGACAGCCTGCTGCAGGCCGCGATCCTGGCGGCGCGCACCCATGTCGAAAGCGAGACGCGGCGCAAGCTGATCGCGCAGGGATGGCGCATCTACCTCGACGAATGGCCGGCCGGCCGGGCGATCGAGCTTCCCCTCGCGCCGCTGATCTCGGTGGAAAGCATCACGCTCTACGACATCGTCGGCGCGGCGACCGTACTCCAGGCGGAGGCCTATCGCGTCGATGCCGCCCGCCTGCCGCCGCGCATCGTGGCGAAGCTTCGGCCGCAGGCGGCGCTCTACGACAATGGCATCGAGATCGACGTCACCGTCGGCTATGGCGTTTCCAGCCTCGCCGTGCCGGCGGCGCTGCGCCAGGCGATCCTGATGCTGGTGGCGCATTGGTACGAACATCGCGGCGCCGTCGGTTTCGACCGCGCCGGCGACGTCGCGCCACTTGGTTTCGAGGCGCTGGTCGCGCCCTATCGGGTGCGTTCGCTGTGAACGGTCTCGATCCCGGCCAGCTTTCGAGCCGCGTCGCGCTGGAGCGACCCGTCCGCACCAGCGATGGCAGCGGTGGCGCGACGGTCGATTGGGTAGAGGTCGCGACGCTCTGGGCGGCCATCGAGCCGGTCGCGGCCGGCGAGGATTTCGCCGCCGACCGGCTCGCGACCCGCGTCACGCACCGGATCACGATCCGCTTTCGCAGCGATGTCGAGGGCGGCATGCGGATCGTGCATCGCGGACGCCTGCTGCGTATCGAGTCCTGGCGCGACCCGGACGAGGCGCGCCGCTTTCTCGTGCTCGAAGCCGTGGAGGAGAGGCCATGAACGCACGCGCCCTCACGGGCCAGGCGCTGGCGGCGGCGCTGCGCAAAGCTGTCGACCCGGCTGTTTCCCAGGCCTTGCAGCGCAATGCCGAGAGGTTGAGGCACGCGCTGGAGGAGACGAATGCGGAAGGCACCGAACCTTCACCTCTCCCTGAGGGAGAGGTCGGCCCGCAGGGCCGGGTGAGGGTTTACGGCCTTTCCGCAGAGGTCCCTAAACCCTCACCCGCCGTGCTCCGCGCGTCGACCTCTCCCTCAGGGAGAGGTGACGAAAGCACTCCTCCTTCAGGGAACGTGTCTCATTCCAGCCATTCCCTCGACTTCGCCCTTTCCGGCGAAAGCCTCTTCGCCCGCGAATTCGGCGCGCTTGGTGCGGCGGCGGATCCCGTCATCGCCCCGGCGATCCAGCGCCTGAGGAGGACGTCACGATGATCGCCGCGCTCGAATTGCAGAGGGCGATCGTCGCCAGCCTGTTCGCCGATGCCGACCTCGCGGCGCTGGTCGGCGACCGCATCCATGACGGCGCGCCGCGTGGCACCGCCTTTCCCTCGGTGACGCTGGGCGAAACCGGGCAGGCCGACTGGTCGAGCGATGGCGAGGCGGGCGGCGAGGTCAGCCTGACGCTGCATGTCTGGTCGCGGGCGATCGGCAAGCGCGAGGCCTGGATGATCCTCGGCCATCTGATGCGGCTGCTGCATGACGCGCCGCTTGCGATGGACGATCATTCTCTGGTGCTGGTCCGGGCAACCTATGCCGAGGTTCGTCCGGATCCGGACGGCATCACCGAGCACGGTGTCCTGCGCATCGCGGCGCTGGTCGAGGACTAGCCTTTTCTGGCCAGCCAGTCGGGCCTGAGAATCGCCATCACCAGCTCGTCGTGATGCTCGCCGCCGACGAAGGCGCTGCCTCGCGAAACGCCTTCAGCCTGGAAGCCGGCGGATTCATAGGCGCGGCGGGCGCGCAGATTATGCGGAAACAGGCCGAGCGACAGCCGGTGCGCCTTCGTCTCGGTGAAGACCCGCTCGATCAACCCGTTGAGCAGCGCCGTGCCGTGGCCCTGGCCGGGCTCGGCGACGGCGATGCGCTTCAGGAGCGTCGAGCGTTCAGGGCCGTTCCAGTCGCGCAGCAGCGCGAAGCCGAGCGGCCTTGGCTCGCGGCCATCCTCGACGGCGCGGGCGAGGAAATAGGCATAGCGCGGTTCGGTCATCGCCTCGGCGTGCTGCGCCGCTTCCCAGCGCCCGACCAGCTTTTCGAAGCCCGGCCGCCGTTCGGTGGCGACGATGAACGGGATGTCTTTCTCGGCGGCGCGGACGACTTCGATTCGAGGCATCGGCGGCGGCTCCCAGGCGGGCGAAACAGGTTCAGCGAATGAGAAGGGGATAGAGGATGACGGCGCAGAAGGGCAAGGATTTGCTCCTGAAGATCGACACCAGCGGCTCCGGCGATTTTGCGACGGTGGCTGGAATGCGGACCCGGCGTTTCGCGCTCAACGCCGAGGCGGTCGACATCACCGACACGGATTCGGCCGGGCGCTGGCGCGAACTGCTCGCGGGCGCCGGCGTCCGCCGCGCCAGCGTTTCCGGCTCCGGCATCTTTCGCGACGCGGCGACCGACGCCGCGATCCGCACGCTGTTCTTCGACGGCGCGATCCGCGATTTCCAGCTGATCGTGCCGGATTTCGGCACGCTGGCCGGACCGTTCCAGCTGACCGCGCTGGACTATTCCGGCGAGCATGACGGCGCCGTCACCTATGAGATCGCGCTGGAATCGGCCGGCCTGATCCAGTTCACGGCGGCCGCGTGATGGCAAACCGGCATCGCGGCGAGATCGAGGCCGAACTCGACGGCCGGCCGCGCACGCTCTGCCTGACGCTCGGCGCGCTGGCGGAGCTGGAGGCCGCCTTCGGCGCCGAGGACCTTTCTGCATTGGCCGCCCGCTTCGGCGAGGGCCGGCTGTCGGCCAGGGATGCGATCCGCATCCTCGGCGCCGGCCTGCGCGGCGCGGGCGAGAGCATTGACGACCACCAGGTCGCGGCGATGCGGACGGCGCACGGAGCCGCGGGGTTCGCTGCGATCGTGTCGGAGCTTTTGGGCGCGACGTTTGGCGGGGGCGGGGGGTGAGTGCGGAGCAGCAGGAAATCGGCAAGCGCGGGGAGGGCGTCAAGCAATCCGGTGCCGGCAAGCAAGACCCTCACCCCAGCCCTCTCCCGCCAGCGGGCGAGGGGGCGGACGGCAGGCGTCACTCGTAGAACACCGACCGGAGTCAGTTTCAGCCGACCGGCGCTCGCATGCGCAGGCAGTTGAGTAATCGCAGACCGGGATATTAATCGATATGGATCTTTCAGAGTTACGAAATGTCAGTCCGGTTCAGCCGGTTGCGGGCTACATTGGGGGCAAGAGGCAGCTAGCCAAGCGGATCATCAATGAGATTGAGGCCGCTCCACACAGTGTGTACGCCGAACCCTTCCTAGGTATGGCGGTGTCTTTCTCAGGCGGCGCCTGGTGCCAAAAACCGAGGTTGTGAATGATGCGTCCGGTGACGTAGCGACGCTATTCCGGATCTTGCAGCGTCACTATCAGGCATTCATGGATATCCTAAAGTGGCAGCTCACGAGTCGATCTGAGTTCGAACGATTAGCCGCTCAAGAACCTGCAACACTAACCGACCTAGAGCGTGCTGCGCGCTTTCTTTACCTTCAGCGCTTGTCTTTTGGCGGTAAAGTTTCGGGGCGAACCTTCGGCATAGATGCTGCTGGTTCGGCCAGGTTTGACATAAGCAAGGTTGCTCAAGCTCTAGAGACCGTTCACCAGCGGCTGTCTGGAGTTTGGATTGAATGCTTACCGTGGCAAGAATTCATCCAGCGTTGGGATCGACCAACAACGCTTTTCTACCTCGATCCACCTTACTTGGGGACTGAGCACGTATATGGGAGAGGTATGTTCGAACCGGACGACCATACTCGCCTCGCGGATTGCCTGAAGAATATTCGCGGGCGCTTCATCTTGTCGTTGAATGACAATTCTGACGCTCGCGACCTCTATTGGTGGGCGGCGATTAGATCGGTTGATTTGACGTATCAAGTGGGCCGCTCATATCCCAGACGTCGAGCAAAGGAGTTGATTATCACCGGCGGCGGGGACGACTAGTGAGGACGGTATGGCCGATCAGAATTGCTCGCGAGTTGGGGTACCGTATTCCTCCTCCAATGGAGACGGTGAATATGATGTCTCGAACGAGCCTCGGTCGGCTCCCTCTCCCGAATACCGGGAGAGGGCTGGGGTGAGGGGCTTACTTCCTTCCGGTCGGGCACCGGTGCCTTTTCCCTGGCGCGAGGCGATGGCGATCGGGTTTGGCGTGCTGAAACTATCGAGCCGCGAATTCTGGGCGCTGACGCCGCGAGAGCTCGCCGCCGCGATCGAGGGCCTGACCGGACGAACGCACGCCCCGATGGACCGCACCCGTCTTGACGACTTGATGCGGCGCTTTCCCGACCCGGTGCAGACGCAACGCTGAGAGCACCCCGCCATCATCCTGAGGCGCCCGGCGGAGCCGGGCCTCGAAGGACGGTCCAGCCGGCTTCCTTCGGCCGCAGCCGGTTGGGTGAGCTCTCCGGCATTTGGGAGCTCCTGTGAACCCTCCCCTCAAGGGAGGGGCGAAAACGCCTCGGCGTTTTCGGGGAGGGGGCACGCTGTCGCGAGGCGAGCACGACAAGCGACGCGAAACCCATCAAGGCAATTCCCTCGCCAAAACCGCTTTGCGGTTTTGACCCTCCCTCAAGGGGAGGGTTCAAGAGCGCCCGGCGGAACGAACTGGAGCCATCATGACCACGCCGATCGACGAACTTTCCGTGCGCATCACCGCCGATACCTCCGCCTTCACTGCCTCGCTCGAGGGCCTCGCCAAACAGGCGGACGGCTTTTCCGGCGCGATCAGCCGGGCGTTTCGCGATGCGGTGGTCGGCGGCAAGGAATTCGACGACATCCTCAAGAATCTCGCGCTGCGCTTCTCGACGATGGCGCTCAACGCCGCGCTGAAGCCGATCGAAAGCGGCATCGGCAGTTTGCTCTCCGGCCTGGTCGGCTCGCTCGGCGGGGTGAAACCGTTTGCCAAGGGCGGCGTCGTCGCCAGCCCGACCTACTTCCCGCTTTCCGGCGGGCTGGGGCTGATGGGCGAGGCGGGGGCGGAGGCGATCATGCCGCTGTCGCGCGGCCCGGACGGGCGGTTGGGCGTTTCCGGCGGCGGCGCGCCGGTGACGGTCAACATCGCCATCCAGACGCCGGACGCCCAGAGTTTTAGAAAGTCCGAGGCGCATGTCGCCGCGACGCTGGCGCGTGCCGTCGGGCGCGGCAGAAGGGGGCTTTGATGCCGCTGATCCCCGCCTTTCACGAAATCCGCTTTCCGACCAACATCGCCTTCGGTTCCTCCGGCGGGCCGGAACGGCGCACCGAGGTAGTGACCCTCGGATCGGGCGGCGAGCGGCGCAATGCGCGCTGGGCGCAATCGCGCCGCCGCTATGACGCCGGCTATGGCGTGCGCTCGCTCGCCGACCTGCATCAGGTGATCGCCTTCTTCGAAGAGCGGCGCGGAAAACTGTTCGGCTTTCGCTGGCGTGACCGGGCGGACGATGCTTCCGCCCCGCCGGGGACCGAGCCGGCGCCGAGCGACCAGCCGCTCGGCACCGGCGACGGTGCGATGACGGTGTTCGCGCTTAAAAAGACCTATGGCGCGCTGCATGCGCCCTATGAGCGGGCGATCGCCAAGCCGATCGAGGGCAGCGTGCTGCTGGCCGTCGATGGCATTGCGACCGAGGACTTTGCCGTCGACCCGACGACCGGGCTGGTCACGCTCGCAGAAGCGCCGGCCGAGGGGGCGATCGTCACTGCCGGTTTCCGCTTCGACGTGCCGGTGCGCTTCGATACCGACCAGTTGGTGATCAATCTCGCCGCCTTCGAGGCCGGCGAGATCCCGTCGATTCCGATCGTGGAGATCCGGCCATGAGGACGCTTCCTGCCGATCTCGCGGCGCATCTGGCCGGCGACGCCTCGACGCTCTGCCACGCCTGGCGCCTGCAGCGGAAGGACGGCGTCGTGCTCGGCTTCACCGATCATGATCGCGATCTCGTGCTGGACGGCCTCACCTACGAGGCGGCGACGGGCCTTTCCGCCAGCGAGGCCAGCGCCGAGACCGGCATGGTCACGGGCGGTATGGAGGTCGCCGGCGCGCTGATCTCGGACCGGCTGTCGGAGGCGGAGCTTGCCGCCGGCGCCTTCGACCACGCCAGGATCGAGACCTTCCTGGTCAACTGGTCGAGGCCGGAGGAGCGGCTGCTGCTCCGCGTCGGCCATATTGGCGAGGTGCTGCGCGAGGATGGCGCATTCCGGGTCGAGATCCGGGGGCTCGCCGCCGGTCTGGATGAGCCGCAGGGGCGGGTGTTTCGCGCGCCCTGCGACGCCGATCTTGGCGATGCCCGATGCAGGGTCGATCTCGACGATCCGGCCTTTCGCGGCAGCGGCACGGTGATTGCCGCACAGGACGGCAGGCGTTTCACAATTGCCGGGCTGGAGGCGTTCACTGCCGGCTGGTTCGAGCGCGGCACGCTCACTTGGGTCGGCGGCGCCAATGCTGGCCGCCGCGCCGTGGTGAAGACACAGCGCGATGTCGCAGGTCAGTCGACGATCGAGCTCTGGAATGCGATGACGGGCGCGATCGAGCCCGGCGATGGCTTCACGGTCACGGCCGGCTGCGACAAGCGTTTCGATACCTGCCGCGACAAGTTCGGCAATCGCCTGAACTTTCGCGGTTTTCCGCACATGCCAGGCAATGACTTTGCGCTTGGCTATGCCCGCAATGGCAGCCGCAACACGGGCGGCCGGCTGTAGCTACACCGCCACGTCGAGCACGCGCTCCAGTTCGTCGATCGCGGCAAGGCCGTCCTGGATGGCGCTGGCGCGCCTGGCCTCATCCGACGAGGCGCGGCTGACGATCTGCAGCGTCTCGAAGCAGCGGGCCGCCGTATCGGTCGCGGCCGCGCCGACGGCCGGCGTCCAGGCGACATAGGACATCGCGATATCGATGTTGCGGCTGACCTCGTTCTTCTGCGGCCACGCCGTCTCGCGCGTCAGTCCGGTCAGGATTTCGCGCAAAGCGCGCATGTTTTCGGTGTGCCTGGGCATGGCGGCGCCTTGTTCCGGGTGATCTGGCGGAAGCTCGCAGATTCGGCAGGGGATCGAAATGGCAAACCCTCTCTCCCGCCAGGCGGTCGTCGACGCGGCCCTGGCCTGGCTCGGCACGCCCTATCGGCACCAGGCATCGCTTCGCGGCGTCGGCTGCGATTGCCTCGGCCTGGTGCGCGGAGTCTGGCGCGAACTCTATGGCGGCGAGCCGGAAGAAATGCCGGCTTACACGGCCGACTGGGCCGAGGCGCGCGGCAAGGACACGCTGGCCGAGGCCGCCGGTCGTCACATGGCTTCCGTTCCGCTCGATGCGGCGACGACGGGCGACCTGCTGCTGTTCCGCTGGCGCGAAAACCTGCCGGCCAAGCACGCGGGGATCCTGATCGCGCCGGATCGCTTCCTGCATGCGCATGACGGCGCCGCCGTTGCCACCGCCGCTATGTCGCCCTGGTGGCGCCGGCGTGCTGCCTTCGCCTTTCAATTTCCAGGAGTGACCGACTGATGGCGACCCTCGTCCTGCAGGCGGCCGGCGCCGCGATCGGCGGTCTGTTCGGTCCGGTCGGCGCGATCCTCGGCGGCGCGGTCGGCGCCGTGGCCGGCTATGCCGTCGACCAGACCCTGTTCGGCCAGAACATCGAGGGGCCGCGCCTCTCCGATCTCTCGGTGCAGCGTTCGGAGGAGGGCACGCCCATCCCCCGCGTCTATGGCCGAGCCCGGCTCGCAGGCCAGGTCATCTGGGCGACGCGCTTCCAGGAGGTGAAGCAGGAGGAAGGCGGCAAGGGCGGTCCGACCGTCACGACCTATTCCTATTATGCCAATTTCGCCGTCGGCATCTGTGAAGGACCGATCGCCCGCATCGGTCGCGTCTGGGCCGATGGCGATCTGATCAATCTCGCCGATGTGCACCATCGCGTGCATCTGGGCGGGGAGGACCAGCCGGCCGACAGCCTGATCGAGGCCCGGCAGGGCATGACGGGAACGCCGGCTTATCGCGGCACGGCGATGGTCGTGTTCGAGCGAATGCCGATCGGCGACTATGGCAACCGGCTGCCGCAGTTGTCCTTCGAGGTGTTCCGCCCGGTTGGTGGTGTCGAGGACGAGATCCGCGCCGTCGTCATCATCCCCGGCGCGTCGGAATTCGCCTATGATCCGCTGCCGGTCTACACCTCGAAAGGGCGGGGCCGGCGCGTCACCATCAACCGCCATGTCGATGGCGCGCGCACCGACTGGGAAGCCTCGATCGACGAATTGCAGGCGCTTTGCCCCCATCTCGAGCGGGCGGCGCTGGCCGTCTCCTGGTTCGGCGACGATCTGCGCGCCGGCCACTGCTCGGTCGCGCCGCGCGTCGAGGACTATTCCACGGTCACGAGCCCGACCTCGTGGCGCGTTGCCGGGCTGAACCGCGCTGCAGCGCGCGCGGTCAGCCGCATCGACGACCGGCCGGCCTTTGGCGGGACGCCCTCCGACGCCAGCGTCATTCGCGCGATTCAAGATCTGAAGGCGCGCGGCATCGCCGTCACCTTCTATCCCTTCCTGATGATGGACATCCCGGCCGATAACGCGCTGCCGCATCCCTATTGGGATGCGATCCAGCCGGCCTATCCCTGGCGCGGCGAGATCACCACTTCGATCGCGCCGGGCCGCGCCGGCACGCCGGACAAGACGGCGGCGGCGGCAATCGAAATCGCCAGCTTCGTCGGCACGGCGGCGCGGACGGATTTCTCCGTCTCGGGCGGCGCGGTGCACTATTCCGGGCCGGATGAATGGACCTACCGGCGGATGGTCCTGCACGCGGCGTATCTCTGCAAGGCGGCCGGCGGCGTCGATTCCTTCCTGATCGGCTCCGAATTGCGCGGGCTGACGACGCTGCGCTCCGATGCCTCGACCTATCCCTTCGTCGCGGCGCTGCAAGCGCTTGCCGCCGATGTGCGGATCATCCTGCCGGCCGCTGACATCACCTATGCCGCCGACTGGAGCGAATATTTCGGCCATCAGCCGGGCGACGGCTCCGGCGACGTGCATTTTCATCTGGATCCGCTCTGGGCCGACGATGCGATCGACGCGATCGGCATCGACAGCTACGTGCCCTTGTCCGACTGGCGCGACGGTTCCGATCATCTCGACGCGGCGATAGCCGAAAGCGGCCGCGACGTCGATTATCTCAGGGCCAACATCGCCGGCGGCGAGGGTTTTGACTGGTACTACGCGAGCGACGCCGATCGCCTGGCGCAGGTCCGCTCGCCGATCAGCGATGGCGGCGCGGGCAAGCCCTGGGTGTTCCGCTACAAGGATCTTGTGAACTGGTGGTCGAACCCGCATTTCGACCGGCCGGGCGGCGTCGAGGCGACGACCGCAAGCGCCTGGACGCCGAAATCGAAGCCGATCTGGTTCACCGAGATCGGCTGCGCCGCGATCGACAAGGGCGCCAACGAGCCGAACGTCTTTCCCGATCCGAAGGTCGGTGGCGCCCGGTTGCCGCATTTTTCCAAAGGCGGCCGCGATCCTCTGATGCAGGAGCGGTTCCTGACCGCCGTGCTCGGCTATTGGGACCCGGCCTCGCCCGATTTCGTCGCGACGAACAATCCCGTCTCCGAACTCTATGCCGGCCGCATGGTCGATCCCTCGCGAACCTATGTCTGGTCCTGGGATGCCCGGCCTTATCCGGCCTTTCCGCAGCTGACGGACGTCTGGTCGGATGGCGGCAACTGGCAGACCGGGCACTGGCTGAACGGAAGGCTCGGCAACCTGACCACCATCCGCCTGGTCGAGCGCATTCTCCGGGATTACGGCTTCGAGCCCTATCGTGTCGGCGATCTCGACGGGCTGGTCGATGGCTTCATGATTGCCCGCGTCGGTTCGGCCCGGCAGGCATTGCAGGGCCTCGCCGAGGCGCTCGGCTTCGAGGCGGCGGAATCGGGTGATGTCGTCCGCTTCATCCGCCGCGGCCTGCCGAGATTGACGCTGACGCCGGCCGATCTGGTCGAGGATGGCGAGCAGCCCCTGCTCGCCATCCGCCGGGCACAGGAAACCGAGCTGCCGGCCGAACTCGCCTTCGGCTTCATCGACGGCGCCGGTGACTATCGCGACCGCGTCGTCGCCTCGCGCCGTCTGGAGGCGGCGGGGCATCGGCAGGCGACGCTTTCGACCGGCATCGTCACCGACGACGCTCTGGCGGTCGGCCTGGCGGATCAGCGCCTGCAGGAAATCTGGGATGGCCGAGAGACGGTGTCGCTGGGGCTGACCGATCGCCGGCTGGAGATCGAGCCGGCCGATGTCGTGACGCTGCTCCGGCCCGAGGGGCGCACGAGCTTTCGCGTCACCAAGGTCGAGGACGGCCTGGCGCGGCGCATCGAGGGCCGAACGGTCGATCCGTCTGGCGCACCGGTTCCGGCCGGCGGCGGCACGGTCGGCACGCCGGAATGGTCCGCCGATCCCGGCCCGCCCGACGTCATCGTTCTCGACCTGCCGTCCCTGGCGGGCAGCGAAGCGACGGCGGCGCGCGTGGCGGTGTTCGCCGATCCCTGGCCGGGCGCCTTCGGCCTTTCGATCGGCTCGCCGGACGCCGGTTTCCCCCTGCGCCAGATCGTGCCGCAGGCGGCGACTGTCGGCACCATCGCGGATGCGGTGCCGTCGGGTCCGGTCGGGCGCTGGGATCGCAGCACGACGCTCGACGTGTCCCTACCGGCTGGCGCGCTCGCGGGATTGCCGGACGAGGCTGTGCTGAACGGGCGCAACATCGCGGCGATCGGCAACGAGGCGGATGGCTTCGAGGTCATCCAGTTTCGCTCGGCGGAATTGATCGCTGCCGGGCTCTGGCGGGTCTCCGGCCTGCTGCGCGGGCAGGGCGGCACGTCGGATCTTGCCGCGCGCGGTCATGCGGCAGGGGCACGCTTCGTGCGCATCGACGCCGCGACACCCCCGCTCGAGCTCGATCCCTCCGAGATCGGCCTGGCCCGCACCTTGCGGGTAGGGCCGCTCGCCATCGCCTATGATCCCGATCGCTTCACCACGCAGGATTTCACCGTCGCCGGTCGTTGGCGGCTACCCTTCGCACCGGCCCATCTTCGCGGGGGCCGCGATGTGGCGGGCGACATCGCGCTCTCCTGGATCCGCCAGACGCGGCTCGGCGGGGATGGCTGGGAACAGGTCGAGGTGCCGCTCGGCGAGGCGGCCGAGGCCTACCGGGTCGATCTGCTCGAGGGAGCGCTGCTGCGGGCGAGCTTCGACACCACCGTGCCGTCGCTGGCACTGTCGGCGGGCGACCTCGCGGCGGTGCTGAGCGCGCCGGAGGCATCCTTCACCGTCCGCGTCCGCCAGCTGAGCGCCACGGCGGGACCGGGCATCGCAACGGAGATCCTTGTTCATGGCTGACCAGACCGCCCATCTCGGGCTGCCCTATCTCGCGCCCTCGCAGGCCCAGAAGCACGTCACCCACAACGAGGCGCTGCGCCGTCTCGACGGGCTTGTCCAGCTCGCGGTCGAGGCCGTCGATGTGGTCTCGCCGCCGGGCTCCCCGGCCGAAGGCGAACGCCATCTGCTCGGACCCGGCCCGACCGGCGACTGGGCCGGGCAGGGCGGCGATCTTGCCGTCTACACCGATGGCGCATGGTGGTTCGCCACGCCCGAGATCGGCTGGCTCGCCTTCGACAAGGCGACCGAGACGCTGCTCGTGCGGAAGGCGGCGGGCTGGACCAGCGTGTGATCGGGAGACTTTCTTCCGCCGCTTCTCCTGCACTTTCCAATCGACCACCGGCGTCATCCTCGCGAAGGCGAGGAACCATTCAACCGAAGCCTTGGGCGTTTCGAAGGACAACAGGCTCCTGGCCCCAAGCAAACCCGGCGGCATGGATCCTCGCCTTCGCGAGGATGACGGCGAATGTGGGGCGAGGGCGAGTGGGGGCGAGGGCGGGTGTGGGGCGAGGACGTGGGCCTCAGGCGCTCGCCTCCGGGGCCTTGCTTCTCCCGCTCCCGCGCGCGGGAGAGGGCTCTTCTTCCCCAAGAAGCCGGCTGCGCCGGATGCGCAACCCATGAACCAAAACCCATGAACCAGAACCATGGAGATCATCATGAGCGATCCCTTTGCCGGGGTGGCGTCGGGCCTTTCGGGTCCGGCGACGCGCCACTTTTCCATCTCGCCCTCGGATAGCGCCGATCTCGTTGTTCGTCCTCGCGCGCTGGTTTTCCAGACCGATGGCAACGCCGTGCTGCGCGACGAGGGCGGCGTCGATATCACCTACAGCCGCTATGCCGGCGATGTCCTGCCGATCCGCGCCGTGCGGGTGCTGGCGACCGGCACGACGGCGACGCTGGTCGGGTGGATCTGATGCGGATGCCTCGTCTCGGCATCACGGCGCGGCCGCGGGCCGGGCGGCGCGTGGCGCCGCCTTCCGGCCTCGGCTTTCCCTTCGCCGACCACCCGCTGGCCATCCGCCAGCGCGGAAGCCGCTATCTCTGCGATGTCAGGCCGGAAGCCTATGCGACCGCCGCGTTGGCCGGCCCGAGCTACTTCGTCGACCTTGCCACCGGCAATGACGGCAATGCCGGCACCAGCTGGGGCGCGGCGGTAAAGTCGATCCACGTCGCGACCCAGCTTGGCAATGCCGGCGGCGTTCCGTTCCAGGTGTCCGTGAAGGCCGGCGTCTATCCGCGTGCCAACAGCTTCACCAATAGCGGTCCGATGGTGATCCCGACCCAGCCGGTGGCCTATCGCGCGGTGGGCGGCCGGGTGACCTGCTGGGCCGGCGGGGATCTCGGCTGGCCGGCTTCGCCGGATGGCACCTACGGCAATTGCTACGCGGTCGCCCGCTCCAACGTGACTGCCGTACTCGATCTGGCTCATCCCAATTCGTTTGGCGAACCGGGGGAACTGGCGCGGGTGGCGGATGCGGCGAGTTGCAACGCGACGGCCGGATCCTGGGCGCAGGTCGGCGGCACGCTCTACGTGCATCGCGCTGATGGGGCCGCGCCAACCAATGCCAATAGCCGCGTGCTCCTCGTCGTCGACGCCTTCGCACTCGATGGCACCGCCAAGTCGGTCTATCTTGAGGGCTTCGATTTCCAGGGCGGCGCCAATGGCGGCGTGGTCGTCCAGGGCGTGGCGACGCGGTCGCTGGTTTTCGTCGATTGTTCCGCCCGATATGCCGGCGGTCCGAGCCATCTCTATGACGGCTTCCGTATCTTCGACACCGCCGGCCTTGTCGTCCTGGTGCGTTGCATCGCTGCCTCCAACGCCAAGGACGGCTTCAATTTCCATTGGGGGCAGGGTGGCACGCCCTCACTGCACCATCTGACGGTCGATTGTCGGGCTTATGGCAATGGCCGCTATGACAGCCAGTCCAACAACGGGCTGACCAGCCATGACGGGCTGGTCGGCATCGACGTGAGCGGGCTCTATCACGACAATTTCGGCGGCAATGTCGTGTCCAACGGGGAGTCGCGGCTCTGGTGCCTCGGTACCGAGGCGCGCGACAGTCTCGGCGACGGTCCGCGCGGCGGGGCGGTCGCGCCCGTCGATTTCAACACCCAGGAAACGGCGATGTTCTGGCTGGAGCGGACCAGGTCGTCCGGCTCGGCCCGGTCGCTGGTTGCCAGCGACGCCTCGACGCTTTGGGTGCGTGCGCACCAAGCGGGCGAAGGGCAGGTGCAAATCGTCTCGCCGGGTGCGGTGATCGCGCCGTACTGACACGGCTGAAAAAAGAGAACCCGCCGCTGGGGGGGGAGCGGCGGGTTCTTTTCGGCTTTTGGCCTGGGATGAGTTGCCTGAGCATCTCGCGATATCAACACCGCAGGGCGGCGGCGGTTCCCGGGCCTTTCAATTTTTCTTGAAAAATTTCGCGCGCCTCGCAGAGCGGAGATTGGGCATGGCTGAAATCACGCCGGCGGGGCTGGAGCAGCTCGTCGCCGAAGAGGGCGAAGTGCTGCGCGCCTATCGCGACGTGGCCGGGGTATGGACCATCGGCGTGGGCCTGACGGCGGCGTCCGGCGTGGTAACGCCCAAGGCCGGCATGGTGATCAGCCGCGCGGAGAGCCGGCGGCTTCTCGCGGCCGCGCTGACCAGCCGCTACGAGCCAGCCGTTGCCGCCGCGATGCCGGGCGCGCCGGCGCATGCCTTCGACGGCGCGGTGTCGTTTCATTTCAACACCGGCGCGATCGCGCGCGCCTCCTGGGTGAAGGCCTGGCGCGAGGGCGACGCGATCGCGGCGCGAGCCGGCATCGCCGCCTGGAACAAGGCGGGAGGCCGGGTGGTCGAAGGCCTGGCGCGTCGCCGGGCGCGCGAGGCGGACCTCATCCTTCTGGGACGCCGCATCCTTCAGCCAGCCGGGTTCGCAGTCCTTCGACTCGGCGATGCCGGAGAGGCGGTGCGCGTCCTGCAGGCGGAGCTGGTGAAGGCCGGCATCGACGCGGGGCCGATCGACGGCCGGTTCGGAGCCGAGACGGAAAAGGCGGTTCACGCCTTCCAGGCGGCCCATCCGAGCCTCACCGTCGATGGCATTGTCGGCCCGGCGACGCGGGCGCAGATCGCCCGGGTCGTCGCGGCGCGGAAAGCGCTGGCGGCGACCGCCGCCGGCGGCGCGCTGGCCACCGGGGGCGCTGGCGTCGTGCCCGTCGATGGATCCGCCATCGATCCTGCCCTGTCGCCCGGCGCGATCGTCCTGGTCGTGGCGCTGCTGGCCCTTGGCGCGCTGGCCATTGTGGGCTGGCGCCACCGCGACGAAATCCGTTCCCTGATCCGGCTCTGGAGGTCCTGATGATCCGGCTGCCCACGCTCAATCCCGTCGATATCGTCCTCGGCGCGCTGGAAGGCGCGGTCAATCGCATGGCCGGCCGAGCGGACAATCCGCTCACGCCCGACATGGCGCCGCGCATCTCCAAGGCCATCATCGCGGAGGTTGCCGCCGACCCCGCCGTGATCCATGCGTCGAACGCCGAGCCATGGTACGCTTCGCGCGTCACCTGGGGCGCAATCATCGCCGCGCTGGCGCCGATCCTGGGTCTCGTTTTCGGCCATTCGATCTCGGCCGAGGATCAGGCGTCGCTCGGCCAGATCGCCGTGGCGATCGGAACGCTTGTCGGCGCCGGGCTGACGCTCTACGGCCGTTGGATGGCGCGCGCGCCCATCGGTGGAAAGTGATACGGTTCGCGTGAAAGTTGCCGGCATTCAGATCGTGTTCATATGGACACGCCTAGGACGGGGGCATGTCGAAGAACTTCATCGCAATCCTCTTTCTGGCCGCCATGTTCGTCTGGTTCGGGTCCCCCGGATACGGTCCGTCCGCGGCATATGGCGATACGTGCCTGTCGCAGGGCGAGGCGCGCCAGGCCGTCCAGAACGGCGACGCCATATCTTTGAGCGAAATCCGTGGTTCACTGGCGGATGGAGGCGAAGTGGTTTCGGCGCAACTCTGCAGGGCCGGCAATCGCCTCGTCTACATCGTCAACGTGCTTGGCAGTGGCGGCGAGGTGAAGCGCGTGCGCGTCGATGCACGCAGCGGCTCGATCATGGGACGCTAGGGAAATGCGCATTCTCGTCGTTGAAGACGATCCGGACCTGAACCGCCAGCTCACCGAAGCCCTGAAGACGGCCGGCTATGTCGTCGACTCCGCGAGGGATGGCGAGGATGGTCATTTCCTCGGTGATACCGAACCCTATGACGCGGTCGTGCTCGACATCGGCCTGCCACGCATGGATGGCATCAGCGTGCTGGAGGCGTGGCGCCGGGCCGGCCGCAAGATGCCTGTGCTCATCCTGACCGCGCGCGATCGCTGGAGCGACAAGGTGCAGGGCATCGACGCCGGCGCCGACGATTATGTCGCCAAGCCCTTCCACATCGAGGAGGTGCTCGCCCGCATCCGCGCCCTGGTGCGCCGCGCCGCCGGCCATGCCACCAACGAGATCGAATGCGGCCCGGTTCGCATCGACACCAAATCCGGCCGCGTCACGGTCGATGGCAATCCCGTCAAGCTCACGGCGCACGAATACAAGGTGCTCGAATATCTGATGCACCATCGCGACCGCGTCGTGTCGCGCACCGAACTGATCGAGCATCTTTACGATCAGGACTTCGATCGCGATTCCAACACCATCGAGGTGTTCGTCGGCCGGCTGCGAAAGAAGGTTTCGGGCGATCTGATCGAGACGGTGCGCGGCCTCGGCTACCGGGTGGTGACGCCGGGAACGGCAACGGCCGGCGGCGGCGCCGACTGACATGCGGGTCAATTCGCTCGCGTTTCGGCTGATCGCCGGCGCGTCGCTCTGGAGCGCGATCGCGCTGGTCGTGGCCGGCGTGATCCTGACCTCGCTCTACCGCGATACGGTCGAGCGTGCCTTCGACGAGCGGCTTTCCGTCTATCTCAAGACCCTGGTCGGCAACCTCGCTACCCAGGCGCCCGGGCAATTGGGCGACCCCGGCAATCTCGGCGAGCAGCGCTTCGAGCTGATCTATTCCGGCTGGTACTGGCAGATCCGCCAGGTCAATGGACCGGTGCTGCTCGCCTCGCGCTCGCTGTCCACCGACACGCTGGACATCGCCAACGCAACGTCGCGCAACTCCGTCGATGGCGTCGAGCAGGCGACGATGGAAGGGCCGGACAAGCAGCAATTGCGTGTCCTGCAGCGGACCATCACCTTCGACGTCGACCACCGCTATGACGTGCTGGTCGCCGGCAACGCGTCGGAGCTCAAGGAGGAGATCGCCGATTTTCGCGCCAGTGTCGCGCTGACGCTGGCCGTCTTCGGCATCGGCCTGGTCGCCTCCACGGCGTTCCAGATCCGATGGGGCCTGCGGCCGCTCGAGAAGGTGCGGCGGGGGCTCGCGGCGCTGCGAAGCGGCAAGGAGCAGAGCCTTGATGGACCGTTCCCGGCCGAGATCGAGCCGCTCGCCAGGGAGCTCAACGCGCTGATGGCATCGAACCAGCAGATCATCGAGCGCGCGCGCACCCATGTCGGCAATCTCGCGCATGCGTTGAAGACGCCTCTCAGCGTCATCACCAACGAGGCCCGCTCGGATCAGGGCCGGCTTTCGGCCAAGGTCGGCGAGCAGGCCGAGATCATGCGGATGCAGATCAATCATCATCTTGACCGTGCCCGCATCGCGGCGCGCTCGCAGGTGATCGGCGCGGTCACCGAGGTAGAGCCGGTTCTGGCGCGGCTGGTTCGGGCGATGCGCCGCATCCACGAGGATCGTGGCCTTTCCATCGACCTGCGCACCGCGCCGGACGCGCGCTTCCGCGGCGAGCAGCAGGATCTCGAGGAAATGGTCGGCAACCTCGTCGACAATGCCTGCAAATGGGCCGCGTCCAAAGTCGCCATCGAGGTCGCCTATATCCCGGCGGCAGGCGAGATCGACGGGTCGCTGGTGATCCGCGTCGATGATGACGGGCCCGGATTGACCGAAGCGGAGAGGCTGGAGGCGACCCGGCGCGGCAAGCGGCTCGATGAGAGCAAGCCGGGTTCCGGCCTAGGCCTGTCGATCGTCACCGATCTGGCCTCGCTCTATGAGGGAGCCTTCGAGATGGATCGCTCGCCGCTCGGTGGACTGCGCGCGGAAGTCCGGCTGCCCGCCGGCTGAGTTGGTTTGGAATCGCATTTCCGCCATGCTGGTATCGGATCTGCGAATCCGCGGCTCGGGGGGCGTTCCCTCGAATCGCTGGGACATACGGGGTGGTTGATCATGCGGCTGGGTGCTTGGCTTGTCTTGGGACTGGTTGCGACGAGCTTGGCCGGCTGCATCAGCGCAGGGGGCAGGGACGGCCTGACCGGTACGCTCGGCAATTCGGTCGGCGCCACCGGACGCAGTTCCGCCCCACCGCCGGGCGCCCTGATCGGCGGCGTCGCCGGGCAGTCGACCGGCAGGGGACTGGACGAGCGGGAGCGCCAGCGCGCCGAGCAGGCGGAGTTCCAGGCGCTCGAATATGGCCGGCCGGGTTCGCCGATCGACTGGCGCGGCGATCGCGAGGGCTTTCGCGGCGAGGTGGTTCCGGGGCCGCGCTACCGCGTCAACGCCTATGACTGCCGCGACTACACGCACCGGATCTGGGCTGGCGGAGAGCCGCAGGTCGCGCGCGGCACGGCCTGTCGCCAGGCCGAGGGTGGCTGGCGTCCGATCAGCTAGGCGGTCGCGTTCCCGCCGCGACAGAATGCGGCGTGCGCGTCGCTGGCGGACAGGCTAGAACGCGTCCAGGAACAGACCATGCTTCTTTGGATTGTCATGGCCGTGTTGACGGCCGCCGCCTCGCTTGCCGTGCTCATTCCCCTGGGCAGGCAGCCGCACGCCCCCGCTCATGCCGGCGCGGCCCGCTCGATCTACCGCGATCAACTGGATGAACTCGTGCGCGATCGCGAGCGCGGCCTGATTGGCGATGCCGAAGCGGATGCGGCCCGAATCGAGATTTCCCGCAGGCTGCTCAACAGCGATTCCGGCGCGGCCGTCGAGGCTCCGGCGCCCCCTCCCGCCTACCGGATCGAACGGCTGGTGGCGCTCGTCCTCCTCCCGCTGCTGGCCTGCGGCATCTATCTCTATGTCGGCTCGCCGCAACTGGCCGATCGGCCGGCTGTCAACGGCGCGGCCGAGCCGACGGCGCAGGGCAATGTCGACGACCTGATCGCCAAGGTCGAATCCCATCTTGTCGCCAATCCCGAGGATGGGCGCGGCTGGGAGGTCCTCTCGCCGATCTACATGCGGCTGGGGCGTTTTGACGACGCCGTCCGTGCCCTCGGCAATGCCAAGCGCCTGCTCGGATCGACCGCTGAGCGGGAGTCGCTCTATGGCGAGGCGCTGACGCGGGCGAGCGGCAATGTCGTCACGGAAGAGGCCCGCGCCGCCTTCGACCGGGCGCTCAAGTTTGATCCCGACGACGTGCGTTCCCGCTTCTTCCTCGCCATGGCGCTGGGCCAGGCCGGGCAGAAGGACGACGCCATCGCGGCGTGGAAGGCATTGATTGCGTCCGCGCCTGCCGATGCGCCCTGGCTCGCGGCGGCACAGGCCGAACTGGCGCAGTTCCAGCCGACGCCGACCGTCCCTGCTGCCGCACCGACGGCGGGGCCGGTCGCTCCCGGGCCGACGGCCTCCGACATTGCCGCCGCCGCGCAGCAGAGCCCGGGGGAGCGGCAGCAGATGATCGAGGGCATGGTGTCGGGCCTCGCGGCAAGGCTGGATGCGGATCCCAAAGACACCACCGGTTGGGAACGGCTGTTCCGTGCCTATATGGTGCTTGGCAAACCGGACGAGGCCCGCGCAGCGCTCCTTCGCGCTCGTGCCAGCCTGGCTGAAAAGCCCGAACTGCTCGCCGTCGTCGAGCAGGCGGCCCGTGACATTGGCATCGGCAAGGATTGATCGTTCGACATGACGCGTAAGCAGCGCCGCCTGACCCTCATCAGCCTTGCCGGCGTCGTGCTGGCGAGTGCCGTCGGGCTCGTGCTCTTTGCGCTGTCCGACGGCATCACCTTCTTCACCTCTCCCTCGGATGTGCTGGCGAAGCCGCCATCGGTGGATCAGCGCGTGCGGCTTGGCGGCCTCGTCGAGCGGGGCTCGATCGTCAAGGAGGCGGACGGTGTCGTCCGATTCGCGGTGACGGACGGCAAGGCGACGGTGCCCGCGCGTTATGTCGGCATCCTGCCGGACCTGTTCCGTGAAGGACAGGGCGTCGTGGCCGAGGGCAAGGTCGATGGCAGCGGCCTGTTCGTGGCCGACACGGTGCTGGCCAAGCATGACGAGACCTACATGCCCAAGGAAGTCGTCGACGCGCTGAAGAAGAGTGGTGAATGGCGGCCTCAGGACGGCGACGGTCCCGCGCCGCAGACGGTGCAGCGATGATCGTCGAGATCGGCCACTACGCGCTCGTCCTGGCGCTGGTTCTGGCGCTGGCGGGCGGCACGCTGCCCTTCTGGGGCGCCTTGCGCGGTGACAACAGGCTGATGGCGGTCGCCTCGACCACCTCGGTGGCGCAGTTCCTGTTCGTCGCGATGAGCTTCGCGGCGCTGACCTACGCCTATGTCGTCTCCGATTTCTCGGTCCAGAACGTGGTCGAGAATTCCCATTCGCTGAAGCCGCTGCTCTACAAGATCTCCGGCGTCTGGGGAAACCATGAAGGCTCGATGCTGCTCTGGGTGTTGATCCTGGTGCTCTTCGGCGCGCTCGTGGCTGTGTTCAGCGAGAACCTGCCGCTGAAGCTCAAGGCGCTGGTGCTGTCGGTCCAGTCCTGGATCAGCGCGGCCTTCCTGTTCTTCATCCTGATCGCCTCCAATCCCTTCCTGCGGCTCGATCCGGCGCCGCTGCAGGGGCGCGACCTCAATCCGCTGCTGCAGGATGTCGGGCTCGCGATCCATCCGCCGCTGCTCTATCTCGGCTATGTCGGCTGCTCGATCTCGTTCGCCTTCGCCATTGCCGCGCTCATCGACGGCCGCATCGACGCGGCCTGGGCCCGCTGGGTGCGGCCCTGGACGCTGACGGCCTGGTGCTTCCTGACGCTCGGCATCGCGATGGGCTCCTACTGGGCCTATTACGAACTCGGCTGGGGCGGCTGGTGGTTCTGGGATCCGGTCGAGAATGCGAGCTTCATGCCCTGGCTCGCCGCAACCGCGCTGCTGCATTCGGCGATCGTCATGGAGAAGCGCGAGGCGCTGAAGATCTGGACGATCCTGCTCGCCATCCTGACCTTCTCGCTGTCGCTGCTCGGCACGTTCCTGGTGCGGTCCGGCGTGCTCACCTCGGTGCACGCCTTTGCCACCGACCCGACGCGCGGCATCTTCATCCTGTGCATTCTCTGTGTCTTCATCGGCGGCGCCTTCTCGCTGTTCGCGGCGCGGGCCGGACAGCTCAGCCAGGGCGGCCTGTTCGCCCCGATCAGCCGCGAGGGCGCGCTTGTCCTCAACAACCTGCTGTTGACGGCCGCCTGCGCGACCGTCCTGGTCGGCACGCTCTATCCGCTCGCACTGGAAGCGTTGACGGGCGAGAAGATCTCGGTCGGCGCGCCGTTCTTCGACATGACCTTCGGCCCGATGATGGTGCCGCTGCTGATCGCCGTGCCGTTCGGCCCGCTGCTGGCCTGGAAGCGTGGCGACATCGTCGCGGCCGGGCAGCGGTTGCTGTTCGCCTTCGGCGCGGCGATGGCGGTCGTTATCCTCGGTCTCGCCCTGATGGGAACGCCCTCGGCGCTGGCGCTGTTCGGCGTTGCGCTGGCCGTATGGTTGATGGTCGGCGCGCTGTCGGAAATCGCCTTCCGGATCAAGCTCGGGCGCGTGTCGCCGGCGGAAAGCTGGCGGCGCGGCGCGGGACTGCCGCGCTCGGCCTGGGGCACGATGGTCGCGCATTTCGGTGTCGGCGTCACGGTGCTCGGCATCGTCGGATCCACGGCCTGGAACAGCGAGACCATCGTCACGCTGAAGCCCGGCGAGGCGGTGACGATCGGCTCGCGGACGCTGACCATGGACGGATTCGTTCCGATCAGCGGCGGCACCTATACCGGCACGGGCGTGCGCTTCACGGTTCGCCAGGGCGGCAATGTCGTGGCGACGATGGAGCCTGAAAAGCGGCTCTACACCGTCCCGAACACGCCGACGACCGAGGCCGCGATCAACACCTTCGGCTTCTCCCAGCTTTATGTTTCGCTCGGCGACATCTCCGCCGACGGCTCGACCGTGGTCCGGGTCTACTGGAAGACGCTGATCGCCCTGATCTGGCTGGGTGCGCTCGTGATGACGGCGGGCGGCATGCTCTCGCTTTCCGACCGTCGCCTGCGCGTCGGCGCCCCGAAGCCGGCCCGGCGCCCTGTCGCCGTACCGGCGGAGTAGCGTCATGCGCCGGGCAATGCTTGCTTTTGGGTTCCTGGTCGCCGCCTGGCCGGCTTTCGCCGCGGTCCAGCCGGACGAAATCCTCAAGGACCCCGTTCTGGAGGCGCGCGCCCGCGCCCTGTCGGCCGAGCTGCGCTGCCTCGTCTGCCAGAGCCAGTCGATCGACGATTCGGACGCCACGATCGCCCGCGACTTGCGCGTCCTGGTTCGCGAACGCCTGCAGGCAGGCGACAGCGATGCGGCGGTCAAGGCGTTCCTGGTCGATCGCTACGGCGAATATGTCCTGCTGAAGCCGCGCCTGACCTGGCACACGATCGTGCTCTGGGGCGCCCCGCCGGCCTTGCTTGTCGTAGGCGGCGCCCTGGCTATCGGCGTCTTCCGGCGCCGTCGCGTCGCCACCGTGACCGGTCTGACGGCCGACGAGGAGGCCCGTGTCGAGGCCTTGCTGGCGCGCGACGAATAGCAGACCGTCGCGCTCCATTTCGTCGTAGCGCCGTTCTAGATATCTCTTTGTTTCAATTGGGATTTCTACGCGATTCTTCGGCCCGCCCGTCCGTCTTTCGCGGCATCGCTGCGAACATTACCAACGTTTCATGATGGTGACAGGCGGCTGTAACGTTCCCTCGGCCATTCTCCGTCCTATGAGCAGCGACCCCCCGCGTTGCTTTCCATTTTGTACGTGACGGAGACCATCATGACCGAACAGAATCCCGCTCCGAAGTCCACTCAGCCACGGCTCCGCAGCCGCGCCTTGCTCGGCACGGCGCTTGCCGCCCTGATCGTTGGCGGAATTGCGGGACAGGCCGTGGTCAGCTCGCACACCCCGGCCTATGCCGAGGCGGTTCGCGTCCAGCCGCAGACGCTTCCGAGCTTCGCCGACCTGGTCGAGAAGGTGAAGCCGGCCGTCGTCAGCGTTCGCGTCAAGCAGACGGTGACCGAGGCGGATGCTGCCGGGGTCGACTCGTTCGGCTTCCCGAATCCGGATCAGTTCCCGCCCGGATCGCCGATGGAGCGCTTCTTCCGCCAGTTCCAGGATCAGCGCGGCCCGCAGGGCCAGGCCCCGAACCGCATGCAGCGTCCGAAGCCCCGCCAGTCGGTGGCACTCGGTTCCGGCTTCTTCATCTCGGAAGACGGCTACGTCGTCACCAACAACCACGTTGTGGATGGCGCGACCGAATTCACCGTCAGCAATTCGGACGGCAAGGAATTCAGCGCCCGCCTGATCGGCACCGACGAGAAGACCGATCTGGCGCTGCTGAAGGTCGATGATGCCGAGAAGTTCACCTATGTCGATTTCGCCAAGGGGCACTCGCGCGTCGGCGACTGGGTCGTCGCGGTCGGCAACCCGTTCGGTCTCGGCGGGACGGTGACGGCCGGTATCGTATCTGCGCTGGGCCGTGAGATCGGCGCCGGTCCGTATGACGACTTCATCCAGATCGATGCCTCGGTGAACAAGGGCAATTCCGGTGGCCCGACCTTCAATCTCGCCGGTGAAGTGATCGGCATCAACACTGCGATCTACTCGCCGTCGGGCGGCAGCGTCGGCATCGCCTTCGACATCCCGGCGGCGACCGCCGAGCGTGTCATCAAGGACCTGAAGGATCACGGCGAGGTCGTGCGCGGCTGGCTCGGTGTCCAGATCCAGCCGGTCACCAAGGATATCGCCGACAGCCTCAACCTGAAGGAAGCCAAGGGCGCGCTCGTCAGCGAGCCGCAGGAAGGCAGCCCCGCGTTGACCGCCGGCATCAAGTCGGGCGACGCGATCCTGACGGTCGACGGCAAGACCGTCGAAGACGCCCGCAACCTGGCCCAGATCATCGCCGGCTACTCGCCCGATACCACGGTGAAGCTTGGCATCTGGCGCAACGGCAAGGCAGAGGAAGTCAGCGTCAAGCTCGGCAAGCTGCCCGGCTCGGAGAAGCAGGCCAGCGCCAAGCAGGCCGAGGACAAGACGGCTTCGGTCGCCGATCTCGGACTGTCGCTGTCCGCTTCGCCGGATGGCAAGGGCGTCGTGGTTTCCGATGTCGATCCGAATGGATCGGCGGCGGAGCAGGGCCTCCAGACGGGCGACGTCATTCTCGCAGTCGGCGGCAGTGAGGTTGCGCGTCCCGGCGACGTCGAGCGTGAAGTCGTCGATGCCAAGAAGCAGGGCATGAAGGCCGTGCTGATGCGGATCAAGTCTGGCGACCAGACGCGCTTCGTGGCGCTGCCCTTCGGCAAGGCATAAGCCTCGTCTCCATGGCCTGCGGAAGTGCCGTGTGAGCCCCGCGACACTTCCGGCGGGCTTGGGGCAGGCGGGATTTATCCCGCCTGCCCGCCTTTTTATGACAAGGCAGTTGTGCCCCCGGTTGCAAATACGGCTATCGTAAACCCATGCGAATCCTGCTCGTCGAAGATGATCGTGAGACCGCCAGCTACCTGGTGAAGGCCCTGCGCGAGGTGGGGCATGTTCCCGATCACGCCGCCGATGGTGAAGAGGGCGCGTTCCTCCTGGACGCCAACAAGTACGACGTCATCATCGTCGATCGCATGCTGCCCAAGAAGGATGGCCTGACGCTGGTCGAGGAGACGCGGCGCAAGGGCAACGATACGCCCGTGCTGATCCTGTCCGCGCTCGGCCAGGTCGATGACCGTGTCACGGGTCTCCGGGCCGGCGGCGATGATTATCTCGCCAAGCCCTATGCCTTCGCCGAGCTGCTGGCGCGCATCGAGGTGCTGGCGCGCCGACGCAAGCCCGGCGAGGCGGAAACCCTGCTGAAGGTCGGGGAGCTCGAGCTCGACCGGCTCAGCCATCTGGTCCACCGCGGCGACATCAACATCCCCCTGCAGCCGCGCGAATTCCGCCTGCTCGAATATCTGATGAAGCATGCCGGACAGGTCGTGACCCGCACCATGCTGCTCGAGAATGTCTGGGACTATCACTTCGATCCGCAGACCAACGTCATCGACGTGCATATCTCCAGGCTGCGTTCCAAGATCGACAAGGGTTTCTCCGAGCCGCTTCTGCACACGGTTCGGGGCGCGGGATACATGGTCCGTGACGGCGTTCGGTAAGGTCGTTCGCACCACCGCGTTCAAGCTCTCCGCGATCTATTTCGTCGTCTTCTCGGTCTTTGCGATCGCCTTCGTCGGCTGGATCACGCGCGAGACCGATCGTTTCCTGACGCAGCAGGTTCGGGACACCATCGAGGCGGAGATCGGCGTGCTGGCCGACGAAGGCCTCCGCAGCGGGCTGACCGGTATTGTCGCCGCCATCGAGCAGCGCAGCCGCGTGCCCGGCGCCAGCCTGTATGTCGTGACGGATTCCGAGGGGCGCGTGGTCGCGGGCAATGTCACCGAGGTGCCGCCTGCGCTGCTCAAGCTGAGCGGTCTCGAGCCGGTCACGGTCCCCTACAAGCGGCTGGAAGGCGAGACGTCGCACCACATCGCCATGGTGCAGGTCTTGCCGCTGCCCAACGGCTTCCGCATGCTGATCGGCCGCGACATCAGCGAGATCGAGCGCATCCGCGAACTGATCGGCAAGGCGATGATCAGCGCCGTGGTGCTGCTGATCTTCCTGGCGCTGGTATCCTGGTTCTTCGTCAGCCGCCGCGTGCTGAAGCGGATCGACTCCGTCACCGCCACCAGCCGCCAGATCATGGCGGGTGATCTTTCCGGCCGGCTGGAGGTGACGCCTGCCGGCGACGAGTTCGACCGCCTGGCGGAAAACCTCAATGCCATGCTCGATCGCATCGTGCATCTGCTGCATGGCCTGAAGGACATCTCCGACAACATCGCGCATGATCTGAAGACGCCGCTGACGCGCCTGCGTACCCGCGTCGAGACGACCCTGGCGGGGCCGGCTGAAATCGAGGCCTATCGTGCGGCGCTCGAAGCCACGATCGAGGAATCGGACCAGCTGATCCGTACCTTCAATGCGCTGCTGATGATCGCGCGTGTCGAAGCCGGTTCCCCGGACGGCGCGCTCGGGCCGCTCGACATGGCGCAGATCGCGGCCGACGTCGTCGAGTTCTACGAACCGGTCGCCGAGGAGGCGGGTGTCGCACTCAAGCTCTCCGTCGAAGGGCCGCTGCCGCTTCACGGTAGCCGCGAGCTGATCAGCCAGGCCCTGACCAACCTGCTCGACAACGCCATCAAGTATGTGGGCAGCGGCGAACCGGCCGTCGCGACGCCGGTCGTGAACGTCGCGGCGCAAAGGGTCGAAAACGAGATTGTCGTCTCCGTCAGCGACAATGGCCCCGGAATCCCTGAATCCGAGCGGCTTCGCGTCCTGCAGCGCTTCGTTCGGCTGGAAAAGAGTCGTTCACAGCCGGGCAGCGGCCTTGGCCTCAGCCTTGTCGACGCCGTCGTGAAGCTCCACCATGGTACGGTCGCGATGAGCGATGCCGGACCGGGACTTGTGGTGACCTTGCGATTCCCGGCCGAGACCTGAAGGACGGGATGATGGCCGCTACTGTTTCGCAACCGGCAGACGCGTCGGTTGGCGCTTCGCTTGCCACGTCCATCCAGACCGAGATCCGGCCGCCCAAGGCGACGCGGATGCGCGAGATCCTTCAGGATCTGCAGGCAGCGGCCAAGGAGGACGACCTCGGATCCGCCTGGGCGGATCTGCTGCACGCCCACAAGGGGCTGGCGCCGTTCCTGGCGGCGGTGTTCGATGCGTCGCCCTTCCTGCGTCAGATCGCCCTCGATGATCCCGCGCGCATGGTCGCGATCCTTATCGCCGACCCCGACGCGCACTTCTCCCGCCGGATGGCCGAAGTCTCCGCGCTCTGGCGGGATACGGACGAGGCGACGCTGATGACCCGCCTGCGCCAGGCGCGGGCCGAGGTGGCTCTGCTGGTCGGGCTCGCCGACCTCGGCGGTATCTGGCCGGTCGAGCGCGTCACCGGCGCCCTGACCGCCTTCGCCGAGGCCGCCGTCAGCGCCACGGTCGACTTTCTCCTCGCCGAGGCGCACGCCTCCGGCAAGCTGACGCTCCCGCACCCGGACGAGCCTTCGCGTGGCTCGGGCTGGATTCTGCTCGGCATGGGCAAGTGCGGTGCGCGCGAGCTGAATTATTCCAGCGACATCGACCTGATCGTGCTGTTCGATCCGGAGCGGGCGGAGGTTGCCGATCCCGACGAGATCGGCGCTCTGTTCGTCAAGATGACGCGCCGGCTGGTGAAGATCCTGCAGGAGCGCACCCCCGACGGCTACGTCTTCCGCACCGATCTTCGCCTGAGGCCGGATCCGGGCTCAACCCAGGTCGCGATCTCGACGCTGGCAGCCTTTCTCTATTACGAGGCGAGCGGACAGAACTGGGAACGGGCCGCCATGATCAAGGCGCGCCCCTTCGCCGGCGACATCGAGGCGGGCGA
>Ga0182738_1001466_pt1 | contig 29580 bp, 19 predicted proteins | sample eDN5th30CBELigMG_FD_128876 | JGI IMG/M metagenome (GOLD analysis project Ga0182738, IMG submission 128876) | Enriched Miracle-Growth compost microbial communities from Emeryville, California, USA - eDNA 5th pass 30_C BE-Lig MG (version 2)... ...
GAGAAGAGTTAAAGCTTCAAAATTAATGTCTGTATTCTCCATGAAAAAACTTTTTGTTTTAATAATGCTTTACTTAATAAAATTTTATTAAAGCTGCCTGAGATATTTCCTTTCTTAGCTTAGCATTGAAGAAAATCCAGCAAATCTTCAGAAAATGCAGAGTTATATTTCCTTCTCTCAAAGTCCTGAAATCTTAGTCAAAAAGGCATTAAATTTTCTACGAGCTCAAATCCCTAAAGAATTTGTGACCTTGAAATTTCACTCCTCAAAAAAGAATTTACACAAATATCCTGAGAACTAATTTTCGTTTTTGACACCTTTCGAAGGAGGGGGTACTTTCCTCAGAGATTCAAGATTTCTGAGAGATAAATAAAAGCGCATTTTTCTTTAAAGCTCACTTAAATTTGAGAAGAAATGCATCCTCTTCTTATTCAAGTCCATTTTCAAACAAAAAGAATTTTTCCTCCTGTACCCAGGGGATGGTGTTATTAAAAACTGAAAAATTGGAATTCTCGTCATCAATCATTCAATAAAGCTTTGTTGAATCATCATAACATATTTTTATATTGAAAAATTCCTCAATGAAAGAGACTAAATATTAAAAATAAAAAATGAGAAGAAGTAAATCAATCATTCTGAAGCAAAGACCTATCGAAGAAGAACCCAAAAAACTCAAAAGGAATGTCTCTGCTACCACTGAAATCCGCATGAGCGCTCTCCCTCCTCCAAAAGAAAGATTCATCTTTATCTCAAAATCTTTTGATCTCAAAGATAAAAGCACAATAAAGATCCTAAAGCCCAAATATCATCCAAAAGTTCAACATAGTAGCACGCTTGACGGTCTTGACAAGGTCGAATTTGAGCGTCTGAACCCAGACTACCAGAATAAATCTCAAAGTTATCGACATAGATATAAAATATTTTCCCAGAACCCTATGCAAGATATTGGCATCATGAGTATTATGGCAAAGATTGATGAAAGGAAACAAAAATTTGATGAAAGATATCAAAGACTTTTTGGACCGAATTATGATAAATATAGTGCATCTGTTTTAAGTGCTAGGTCAGATTTAGCAGAAATGAGGGCTCCCAGAGTTAAAGGTTACAAATCCCAATTCTATGAATCAGTCAAAGCTATGCTCGAAAAAATATAAATCAATAAATTATTCAGGGACTCATGTTTCAAATTTTCCCCCTTTGTGTTAGTGCTTGTCTTCATATGAAAGAAATTGTAATATTTTTAAAAAGAAATGGAATGAGGTTTTTTTGTATCTATAATCTATATGAATTGCTTATAAAAAGCTCATAAAAAATATTCCAATACTAAAATCAATATTAGAATTCTATCTATCTTAAATTAATAATAATCTCTTTTTTTACTTCCCTGATTGTGAGGGGGAGGTTGATAATGATATCGTTGCGGAGGTTCCGATTCTTCTAATTGTTGGTTCAACACCAAGTTCTCCATTTTAATCTCCATATTAGCCTGCTTCAAGTATTCATTCTCCTTAAATAATTCTGATGTTTTGTCCGTCAAAAACCTTCAACAATTAATAATCCCAGCTCTCAAGTGATTTACTTAATTTCGTCTTCATATTGAGTTTCAATTTGATGGAGCTCTTCACGACTGTGGTCAAATCCTTCTTGGGTTTGTTCCTTATTCTCAGCTAGCATTCTAGATCATGCCAAGGAAGAAAAAAGGTTAATCACCTCTCAAATTCATCGTTCAATCTTAATGCTTCATCTAATTTGTTCTTCACCTGCATATTCTCTTCGATCATCTTCTTCAATTGGATTCTTAAATTGTTACTATCCTGAACTTCTTTCAATAAGCTTCTTTTCGTCTGTTTCAATGTATCCTCTTTTGATTCTAATAGCTCTTCCAATGTCTTATTTGTCCTAGATAAATTTTACATTCAACAACTACTTTTCCCTCAAAGTTTACTGTAGTAATTGTTGGATTTTTCTTTCAAAATCATCGCCGAGTGCACCTTTTGTGGGACTTCTTTTTTCTTTTTGCTCCGAAAACTCCGAGAAATAATTATTTTCATCCCAATTTGTTGAATAAGGAGCATTTTCTTTACTCACCAAAGGTCTATATGCACTGCAAAACAATTAACTTTCTCCCCAAATCCCCTTTCTACCTGTTCATGTCTTTGGAGATATGAGACAGTTTATCATCAAAAATAGCGTCGTCAGTTTGTTGAGCTTTACTTTCAAAACGAGCAGATCGTCTTCCTTCATTATTCTCAATGACAATACTTTCTTTACGACCCTGGCTTGCCAGAATTTTATTGATCATATGGTCAACAGACTCCAAGTTATAAATCAGAGTATTGGTGAAGTTGATCAAATCTTCGCTCTCTTGGAATAACGCTTGCTTATTCGTCTTGTACTTTTGGTCAATTTTAAACAAATTTGACTTCTCCACGCCATCCAGGTATTTAGCTTCAGCTTTTGTAATTTCACCAAGAGAGTTCAAAAAATGCCTGAGACACCTCTTCAATTCATTCATCTGCTCTCCAATGACCTTGAGATCCCGGTCCTTTATATCGCCCGTTCTTAACGTATTTTCATGTTCTTCGGTCAACAGGAAACTTTGATTGTTTGGGGATATTTTGTTGGTCTCAGCCAAGAGATTTTCAACAAAAAGCTTCAATCTGTTGAGGTTCCTCTCGTTGTAAAAGTTATATTCTTCGAGGAGAGCACTGTCTTTAAAGGTATTTTTGAGGTAGAATTCGATTGACTTTCGAGCAATATAGGAATTAGTTATTGATCTCTTGGTTTCTTGAGCTGCACAAGAATATGCACCAAAGAATTCCTGACCTATTTCTGCAGGCGGAACAATAGTCTTATTTAATAAAACGGATGCTTGTTCTATCATTCAATTATTTTCGCAGTTCTGTCAAAGTCTCGAGTCTTTTTGAAATAGTTCGGTTGATTTATTTGTTTGTTTATGAAATTTAGACTGAACTTTTAAATTAACTTTCTCTATAAAGTCAAATTATCATCCTAACGAATCCAAATAGCTTTACTCCCAAATCTGAGGCCTGAGTTCAGGATGAGTTTGAACTCTTGAATCCTTTGAGAGAATGAAATTTCATTCAAAGTGGTGTTTTTGATCGTATCATTGAATGATCAAAGGAAAAATTTTGAATTTTTATCGATAATTCTTTCAGACATAAGGATTAATAAAATATAATTTAAAAACATTCATTTTTGTTGAAAGTTGAGTCGCTCGAAAAAGAAATTGGGTCAAGTGTTATGTTCACATGGTGTTAATAGCTTCAGCATGATTATCTCACAATTGGTGTCTTCTGAGTTTTCAAAAAAAATTATTCTGATTGAGGGTATTTACTTGTGTCTCAAAAAAGAAAAAATTTCTTGATTCAAAAAAATAACTTGTTAAACTAGAGATAGTTTGTTTATTTTAAAAAGAAAAATTTAATTCCTGAAAAAATGAATTTGGAAAAAATTTTATTTATCAATTAAACTCCAAAAAAAAATTCCTTTAAATAATTTAACAGAGAACAATTTTCTGAAATTAATTTTTCATTATAACAATTTCTTCCTAATTTTGCCTCGAAAAAAGGAATTGTAAAGAGGTGAAAAAATGTTCAAACTCATTTTTTTGTAAAATTCTTTCACACCTCGAAAATCATATTTTGAACAAGAAAGTTCATCAATATCAAGAAGACAAAAAAACTTATTTGTACCCTTAGCAGTTTGATTAATAAGCTTTTGATATTGAGTGTATTGAATAAGCAAGGATCTAGTTTATAATCTACTTTAACTAAATTACTTGAAAGTATCAACAAGTCTTTGATTTGGACAACCTTCTATTTTATTTCTCCAACTCCTTATTGAGAAACTCCATTCAAGTCTCAATATAATAAATGATATTGATCTTGACGCTCATAGAAGTAATTGAATTTATCAACCAAACAACATCTCAAATATAATAATTTAACTAACCAAATTATTTTAGAACGATGAATGGATTTAGACATGTTTAAAAGAGAATAATAAGAATTTTGTTCCTGAGTTTGAAATCCTTATTCTTTCACAATTTCATTCCTTATTCTGTTTCAGTTCTTCTAACTCCAACTCAACACCACCTTGTTCCCAAGAAAAGAATAGAGTTCTCTTTTAGTGTATATAAAGCATTGGAATATGGCATAGCTTTTTTCTAATTCGGCGTTTTAGTCGATGTTTTAGGAAAAGATTGAAAATTAAGGTCAACTATTTCAGTTTCGTCGAGTTTTGATGAATTAAAGAGCAAAGTTCATCGAGCAAACTTTTCCTCTTCATTTCTTTTCTATCCACTGAGTTATTAAAGTTCAGTGTCAAACTTTCTAAATTTTCAAGTTTTGATGTGATTCTGTTCGCAAGATATAGAATGTCAGCTCCGCAAAAAGATTTGCTGTAACTCTCATCACTCTCCCGAAAAAAGGTTAAATTCAGATGATGTAGTTTTTTGAGTTTGCTGCATATCATTCTACTTAAAGATAAGATGGATTCAGAACCCAGCAATCGAAAGTTAGAGAAGCTTAATTCAAGACGAGTCAGATTTCCAAGATTGGTGCCAATTTCATATGCTAGCTTCTCAAATTGTTGATCGTCAATTTTCTGGGAATTATAATACCTAAATTTTAATTCACTGAGATTCTTGAAAGTGAGACTAGTGTCAGAGAATAGGGCTACGAGGCTCTCCTTTTTCCAGCAATCTTCAAAACTCAAACTGAGTTGATATAGGTTTCTCCATGTTTCGTGGGTCTCAAATTGCGAATTACCTAAATACAAATCGAACTGCTGAATTTGCTCTGACAGAATGAGAGGGAAACGAGGATTGACTCCATCACAGCATTCAAAACTCAAAATAAGCTTTTTCAATTAAGGGAGACCTGGACTGATTGTCTGAATCAATCCCAAAAGAGCATTCTCAGTCAGCTGCTCATTCCAACTAAAACTCAATATCAGAGTTTGTAAATTCTTGAGATTCTTCACAATATTGAGACCAATTTCTCTGACGATGTCATCAGTGAATGAAGGATAATCACTTTCAAGATTCAAGGCAAAATATATTAAATGAGGAGGGAGACTCAAAAAGAGGTTTTGTGCAAAGTTTCTATAGCCTTTTGTTGTGATCTCAGGTTCAAGTGGAAAATCTAATGAAAGGGATTGCAGTTTTTTAAGATTTTTCCCAATGCAAGAAGTGAGTTTCTCCAGAAACACATCATCAATCTTAAGATATCCGTTTACACTCAAATTGAGATCCTCCAGGTCTTGCAGGCTAGCCATCATCTGAAAAGTATATTTTGTTAATTTTACATGATCTTTTTGTTGGGAGGCTTCCATTGGAAAAGTGAAAGATCTGAGTTTTTTCAGATACTGGGCAATGCTCCGACAAAGAGATGCTCCACCTTCACTTGTAATTTTATTTTGACCATACTAGCCATTAATCAGACAAAGAATACCATCATTTTGAAGTCTTTTCTTCAAATCTGGTTCAAAGTAAAGAAAGCCTTTATCTACTCGCAATATCTCGCCTGCAAGAATCACTTGAAATTTTCGCAACTCTTTGCATCGCTTCACAAGGGAGAGCTTGAGTTCTTCCAAGCATCGATCATCAAGACCATCACATGCAAGAAAATAAAGCTTGGCTTCAGTTAGGTGTCCCATTCCTTTCGTCAGAGCATCAAGCAGGCATCTCAAGTTCCCACTATTCACCTTTGTGCAGGAGAGGAAGCGTAAATCTAATTGTTTCAAAGTCTTGAAGTGACGAGCAATGCTGAAACCAAAGTGGCGAATTGTTGAGGTCTTGAAAGAAAAAGAAGCTTGGATGCTGATTTTGAGCTTTGTCAAATACTTGATGTTGTGAAGGCTGAGGGTCTTCAAAGCTTTCTCAAGGATTGAATCCGTTGGCCAAGAGTCGCCTATCCATATCTCATTGAAAGAGGTGACTTCAAGTGAATTCCCATCAAAGCTTATGTAGTGATTCTCGTTATAATATTGAACACCAGTCTCAATTTTCTTCAGGAAGATAGTTTGGAGAGGAAAGACGTGTAATTCTTGTTTTTTCATGTTTGTAGAATTTAAAAATAAATTTCAGCGCAATTATCGACTCTTTTGCAAACACGACATTTTAAAGAAAGAATCAAATATTCGCTTTAAATTTGAAACTATAATTTATTTAATAATTGATTAAAAAAGGAATAGTGAGGAAAATGAGAAAAAACAGTAAATCTGGGTATTAGCCTCGTTGTTTGAAAGATTTCTAAACTTTTCTGATTCTTTAAATGAACTTTGGGTTGTGTCAGCCTTGCGAAAAGGATTAAATTAATTTTGGAGTCAGAATAAAAAAGTAAAAAGGAAATGAAGTAAATATTCAAAAATGCTTTTATCATTTTGTTTTTGATAAATCATATTTCAGAAATTGTTTTAGTAAAAAAATTGAATTAACTGAAAGAATTTTCATTTAATTTCTGGAAAATCAATTTTAAAATTCAAACTCCATATAAAATCACAAAACAATTAAATTTTACAAATAAACACCATTTTTCTTTCAAGTTCAATTCATAAACTTTTTTTCATTTTCAAAAAAAATTTTGTTCCGAAAATCTCATTTACTCTTCATTCTCTTCGGAATTAATTTTTGATAGAATTCATTACTTTTTCAATCAGACCCGATCGATCCCTCACCTCAGTATTTTTTGTTGCTCACTTTATTTTTGAGCTTCTTCTTTCATAAAATGATTACCAAATTCCTCTGAATCCTTTCAACAAAAAATTAGCTATCTGTCTATGACTTATGATCTCTCATTCAGGAAAATTTCCATTGAAGATTTTCCCAAAAGAACCAGATTAGGGCAACTTTATTTATTTCACATACAAGCAATTAAAGACAATCTATTTGGATTGGATAGCGTTGCAATTCCAAATTACCCTATTTCATTTCACTCTTCCCTAAATTAGAGAAATCTTGTTATTTCTCTGAGATAGTTTTATCGTCAATTTTCAAGAATATCCTTTTCACATAAAAAGAGTAACAATAATTTAATTGAGTATTTCTTCATAAAAGATGAGGCGAACTAATACATTGAAATTCATTTCATTATCAATTAATGCTTTGACTAAATTACTAAATATACTTCAACAACAATTTTACTTTGAAAAATAATTTCTTAGATTGCCTCCAGTTCGTGTGACCATCTCAAAAATTTATCAAACCTTTGAAAGTAAATCCTAGCTTCGAAAATAATAAAATTAACTCCTCAGCTCCTCAGTCAATTACTTCCCGAGTGTTATATTCTGCAGTCAAATCCTCTTCAGAAAATTTCAAAAGTAAACTCCAACAACGATCTCCCTTCCTCAACAATAAGTCTTCAAATAGATCTTCAATTCTTTCAGTTCAAAATCAAGTTCTTTATCAGACGTTTAGAATGAAAACTCTCTCCAAAAATACGAAACAAAAGAAATCAACAAGTGGCACTTTTCAGCCAACCGCTTAATGATTTGAACTTTAAAAGCATCTGCTAATGCAGGTTGAACATTTGAAGAAGAAGAAAGGAGTCTGAGAATTTTCAGTGCTTGCAAAAATGAAAGAAAACAACAACTGCTTTGCAAAGATCTCAAGCAACGTCATTTCATAAACTAGAACACCCTTTCATTCATCTCTCATATCTCTCCATTTCACAAAAATTGATGAGAAAACTCACCAAAGTTGGCACTCATCAGCAAACAGACTCCGACTCCATCAAAAAAAGGACAAGTCCTTCGCCGCAATCATTAATATTTTTAAAACCAAGAATAAGATTAGCCTCATCTGATAGATTTGAGTCCCTGTTTTGAGAAGCAAGAACCCCTGTGCGGGAGAGCGGTACTCTCAGGGTTGAGAATTTTCACAGAAAGATTCTTTCGGGAGTTTTTAGCAAATAGAGAATCTATAATTGTAAAAGGCTTAAATATAATTTTAATGCTTCTTTAATAATAGAAAAAAATTTGTTTCAAGTCTACCAAAAATGAAGTGGAGTTGTGAAATCCAAAATTTTTTTTACTTTTTCCTCTCAAGAAAAGAGAGTTAGAAAAAAATTTATTTGATATTTAAGAATCAGCGTTTTAAGCACAGCGATATCATCTCAACAGAATTCGATTCTGGATTAAGACATACTCGAGCTTTGGATTTTCAGAAAAAGATAATGTTGAGATTGATTTTCTTTCAAGTGAAAAGATATTTTTCCTTTTTTACTTGAAAATTTTATCATCTGTACAGTAAACTCAAAATTTTGGAGAGGTAGATTTAGAGAAAGAATCCTGAAACCCATCTGGCTTTAAACGAACGATTTTTGTTTCTAAAGATTTGAGATGGAGAGAGTTTTGAAGTACTGAGATACCTTTGGAAAACAGGGAGAAAATAAAAAACAAAGAAAATAAATTCAGATTGAAAAATTGAGAAACTAAGCTCAGATCCAAGATTTGAAAGAATTTGTGAAGCTCTGTTATGTGTCTATCTACTCGAATATTTTTCGCTCTCTCAAGAAAAAAGTTTGCAATGAGGGGAAAAAGAAAATTTAAATAAGTGAGGACAATTGATTTTGATAATCAAAAGAAAAAACATTTCCAGATTCCAATATTTGTTTTGAATTAATTTTATTTATAAATGAGAAACATTTTTTTTCCTGATAAATTTGTCAAATTAATTAAAACTTTGTTTGATATTTTTATCTGATTTTGATTAAAGTATTTTGTTATTTTTTGAACTTTTATACTAACACAAACACACTACTCTTTTAGATTAAAGGGAAAAAGATATAAGTTACTCAACACGACTACACTTGGTTCATCTTGAATGCTTGCTTAAGGAGGCCAACTTCCTTAAACTCACAAAAAATACAGAACCCTATCATCATAATTTGATTTAATAAATTTTTATTTGTTTATTGATTTCGTTTTGCTTATGATCAATGAAAATTTGAATTTATCGACAGGAGACACTAAAAACCTTTTTGAAAGCTAAATTTCCAAAGTTTGCATCAAATTTTTCACGACTCCTCTTCCAAAAGTTTGAATAGTATATTATCGACCAATTTTCATTGAAATAGTCAAGTAAAATCAACAAGATAAGTTTTATTCTCATATTTCTCCTGATTTTTCTTGTTGCAAGTTTATCAAATTTAAGACTGGTTTGGCAAAATTCCAAGCCTTGAGATCTCGGTGTTTACTTCTTTGGGCGTCAATTTCTGCGACAAAAAATTAAGACAGGATAAGGATGCTAACTTTGTGAAAATAAAACAAGGATATAGAAGAATACTTATTCCAATACTCAAACTTCAAGGACTCCCTTTAGTGGCTTTTTCTCAGTGACAATCGTTCCCCATTTACTAAAGAAAGTTTTTTTCTAATTATAAAAAACTCGAAAAACATTCCTTTGACCCTCTCTTGTTCAACCATTTAGCAGTGGGAAAATTGACAAAAGTCCAGAAAAAATTGTCTAAAGTTGGAAAACCACAAAACAATTTTTTTCTTCGAAAATAACGGAATAAAAAAAATTTCTGTGTTCTAAAATTGAGTAATTTTGGAAGATGAAGTACTTTTGCCATTGAGGCCAAAAAAAAAAGGGAAAGGTCCTACTCAGAATTCGCATTACATTCAAACGCTCCAAAAATCTTTTGCCAGAATTTGTTCATTTTCAGAAATTGGATATTTTCCAAGTTTAATTTTATAAATCATTCGAACGGAGAATTGACAACCTGGCCGTCTTTGAGGTCAGTCGTCTCTTACATCCTTAAAGGAGTCAAGTTCATTTAGTTTTATTTAAACGAAATTTACCATTTTTTTTTATGTTTTTCCTAAATCCTGTTTATTTTTTGCTTCATAATTTCTCAAGATACTTCCGACTATATGAGGTAGCTCTTTTTTTTGCGTTTTTATGGATTAGATTTAATGATAATATAAGTTGATCCTGATATGCATTGTTTCAGGTAGTTTTGACAGTAGACATCGATGATACAACATGGTGCAATTAGATTTCAGAATATCAAAAAAATCTAAAGAAAAGCTTTGATATTAAGCACGTTTAGAATTTGATTCGGTGGGAAATCAATAATAAATTTTCGTTAGTTTTTTTTTTTTTTTAAAAAAAAACTTTAATTTTCCATTAGAATTCATAAATATTAGAGATAAAACAGAATTTTCAAAATTAAAAAAAGTAATTCAGAAATCGAAATCGATTAATTAATTCATTAAGTATTTTTTGTATGGAATTATTTCTTTTTGATTTTTCTAAATCTTTGAATTTTTGGCTGGAAAGGAAATCATTTTTTAGTACCATTTGACCCAATTCTTTTTTTGTGACTTTTTAAACAAACCAATGTTCAGTCGCAAGTTAGATGATGCCGTATTTCTTTTTGAAATCTGTTGAGGAAAAACTTTCTTCAAGTCACTCTCGAAAGAGCTTCTTAATTTCAGAAATAGAAAATATCAAAGAATATGTTTGTGTGAATCTCAGTTCCTTCAATTCATATGCATTTTAGTTTTTTTAATTTTTAAGTGAAAATTCAAATTTCATTGTTATGTGAAACAACCTCGCTATTTTGAGCGGTTTATCACTCTCAACACTCAAGAAATAAGCTTCTAATCAAGAAGCACTAGTTTTTCATGTCCCAATTGAATCACAAATTTTTATTGTCGTCCTTGGAGTCAAGAAAAAAAATGATTATCAAATCTCCCCTCAAAATGGGTAAAAAATTGCACTTCACCATCTTCTTGGATTACTCTTCGCTTCCTTGTATCTATATTCCGTAAAAATTAGTTTTTAAGGAATTGCAACATGAAGTAAAAAACTTTCATAACTTTTTCTCGAAACTTTATTCAGAGTAATTTAATGTCAAATTTAATCATTATTTACATGAAAATAATTCTCAAAGTCTTTCAAAGTCTTGAGTATTTTTCATCAAATAAGAAATTAGTCTACATAGTATTTCACAAAATAGTAAAAATTAACAAATCACTCCATTTAAAAATCAAACCATTCAAGTTCAGGGAATTTAGTATATCGAATTGTACTTGACATTAAAGAATAAAGAAAAACTTGGGTCATCAACATCAGCCCCAGGGCAGTAGCAGTCAACTTAAAAACGAGAATAGACTTAGCTTCCTTTCATTGTCTTTCAATAAAAGAGGCATAAATTGTTTCGGGAAGCAGGATTTGGTAGAAGACGCGATATCACCAGACTTTTTGAGAGCTACATCAACTTTAGATAGACCATCTCTCGAAGCTAAATCATTGTGGAAAAGAAGTTATGGCCAGCACGGATCGAAACTAAGGAATTAAACTTTCATTTATAATTAGTGAATTTATTATTCCCTTTCAAAGATCTCGATAGTAATTTACTTTTGAAGATCAATATTATCAAAGCATTTTCCGACCCAAAGAGTCCAGGAATATGTAGAGAAGAAAAATGCAACACTAATCTTGAAAACAAAAGAAATATGATGAATAAGGTTTTGTTTGACATAATTTTAACTTCATGTCGATTCATTAATTAAGCTAAACCCCCAAGTCATTAATTAAACCAGACGAAAACAAAGAAGTTTTATGTCCTCATAGATTCACTCTCTTGTCTCTTTACACCTCAGAAATTTTGAAACTCTCCTCTGAAACATGTCCCAGAATTTTTAACAAAACAAATACTATTTATTTCATCAAAAAAACTTCAACACTTGTCATTAGTTTTAATTACTCAATCCCTCTAAACACATATATCTCTAAAATACTCATAAAATTTCCTCACTTTATTGTGAATTAAAAGTCCTTTAAATTAAAAAAAATTCCTTATCATTTCTATCACAAAAAAAGAAAAGTCCCGACCCCTTCCTATGTCTCGACCTTATTCTTTCCCTCTTACCAGTAAAACCAAAACTTCTTTTCTATGGGGTACCCCCTTTTTCAAAGTTAAAACCATCTCAATCTCCATCTTGACCATCTGAACCACCATCTAAATGAAAACTCGCACTTCCCATGACTCTCCTTGTTCAATCAAGTTTCTCCTCGTTCTTAAGTTATCCTTTGACTCTTTAAAACCAAAATTCCTGAGTCTCTTCAATCTCAAGGAATTTCTTTTGATTGGGTTAATATCGGGAGCCTGATTTTCCTAAGCATGAAAAATAAAACTCAATTGCTTTAAATTATTAAATTAATTCCTACACATATAATAATTAAATTAAAACACTTTGGTTATCAAATTTCAGAAATCAAAAGATTTCAACCATTTTACAGTTCACAATGTAATAACTTTTCAATTTCTCCATTTCTGACCTCACTCTTAGAATATCCTTCCAAACTAAAACACTCTAACATCATATCAATGAGCTTATTCGGTGGATCTACAAATTCAGACAGTATTCCCTTCTTCTTTCTCAACAATCTCATCAATCCATTTAGCAAATAAATCAAACCAAGATGATAAGCCCAAGGAGTCAGGAGCTCCCGCAGGAGGCATTGCACAAAAGGATTTTGCCCTTTTATTCGCCAAAAAAGAAGATCAGCCTACTACAGCCAATGGGTATTGTCTCTTTTTCTTCAACAGTCTGCTTTCTCTTGATATTCTTCCTCTTCTTTTCAGATTTATTTAATTTTCCATAGTGAAGAAACCAAGAAACTTGAAGGAACTGAAAAGCCTAATGTCTTTGGAGGCCTTTTCTCTACTGCTCCAAGTACCATTTTCCAAACTAATCAGTGAATAACATCCTATAATCTAGAATCACCTGCTAAAGAGGAGAAAAAAGATGAATCTCCCACCAAACCCAGTGGCGGCTTATTCTCAAATCATCAAGGTGGAAGCTTATTTGGCAATCTTGGTTCCAACACTGGCACCTTTACCGTCCCTTCAACTTTAGGCTCCGGATTACTTGGAGGAAACGTTACCGCAGCTCCTACTCTTAGTGGAGGCCTCTTTGGAAACCTTGGCCCTGTAACAGCCGCTCCAACAAATACTGATGCTGCTGCTACAACTGGTACTGGCACTGCCGACGCTGCTGCCGCAACTGGCACCACTGGAACCACGGCTTCTCCCCAAAAAGGAGGACTCTTTAGTGGTGGTGCCCTTGGAGGGCTCTTTGGTTCTGCTAGTGCTACTCCAGCAACAGGAGGAGGATTATTTGGCGCTGGTCTCGGAGGAGGACTCTTTGGAGGAGGCGGCGGTGCTACAACTGCAACTACTGGGACGACTGGTGGAGGACTCTTCGGTGGAGGTGCTGCTACTGCCTCTACCAATACTGGAGGAGGGCTATTCGGTTCAGGTGCTGGTGCTGCAACCGGCACTGGAGGGCTCTTTGGAAATAATTCTCCTCCAAAACTTGGAGCAGGAGGTCTTAATATCAGCACATTAAAAGGAAATGTCCAATATGTTCCCAATTTAAATGCTCCAACTACTGGTAAAACAGGAACAGTGAACTATGATTTGAAGTTTGGTAAAAGCAATGAAAACTATGAAATCTATTCAATCACTTGTGCTAGTAATGCTGATAAAAACAAGGTAAATATAATTTTCAGAATTTGAGAATAGATAGAGTATTTTATTCATATCAACCTCTCCGAGACCTTCTTTAATTTCCCCTCTAGAGTATTGAAGAATTGAGAGCTGAAGATTATGAATTAATTAGAACTGGTGAACTGCCTGAAGCTCTTCAACTCAAGATTATTGACAATCGAGAAAGACTTGAAAAGAACCTTGGTTTCGTTCTTCCCGTGCCTACTCCTAGCAATAAAACATATACTAAAATCTTCAAATCGACCACCAGAAATACTAGCATGAAATCTACATTTATGAACAATAAATATGCTGATGTCAAATTCAAAGTTGAGAATGAAGAAATCCCTGCCCATAGAAATGTCCTTGGCCTTTGCTCTCCCTTCTTTGATGATCTTTTCACCAGTAAGTCTCATTTATGTCTTCTCTTTTATTTACACAACTTTTAGAACATCAATCTGATACACTCCCCCTTGTCATTGAAATCCCAGATATTAAAGCTGAAACATTTAAAGGTATTTTTTTCTCTCTAGAAACTTCAAAAACTAATAACCCCCCTAGCTATTTTGGAATTCCTTTATACTGGTGAAGTTAACCTTCATGAAGATTTGGCTGTTGATCTGATCCTTCATGGTCAAAGATTTGATGTCATGGACCTTGTCCAGGCAGCTGATGATTTCATCTCCAAGATGATCAATATTGATAATTATATGAAGGTGTTGGAAATCTCAGACAGACTTAGCTCCAAACCTCTCAGAAAGAAGGTGTTTACTTTTATTGTCAGAAATATGAAGATGATCAGCAAAAGAGAAGACTTTGAAGAACTGCCAAGAGGTTTTCTTATGGAAATTTTGGAAAACGCGATTGCTGCTTAGTTGAATTAGTTTAGCATGCATTCCAATGAATAATTTAATCGTGTTGGGAGTTTGAATATTCACATCTTTATCAAATGAATTCCGTTTCTCTTCATATATGGTATTAATGCTAAACTCCAAATTTAAATTTGAAAAGATCTTTATAGGTTGTTTGTAAGATATTATTGTAAAATGAATGGAAAGAAATTGAATTCTTGACTTTTTCATGATATTTTCTCTCAAATGACCTGACCGACAAGTTTGTAGACTTTTTTTTTTGGCAAACTCTGATTTCACCCTTTTCATGAGAAAAGAAAAATGGGGAAAATCGGAGAATTAAAAGCTTTCAGAACTATCACCGTAAAACAATTTGTTCCACACTTTTTTGAAAGGATGTGGGTCAGGGTCTGGAATTATAGAAAGATTGCTGAGCCATGCTCAAAATAAATTCCACTTTCTCCTCTCAAATATGTTTCTCTCAAAAAAGAATAGAAAAGTTTCTCAACATTCCTTTCTTCTATTGTAAGAAAGAAATTTGTTAATTCCTCATTTTCAAAGAATCTTTCGCTTTACAAAATTGAGGTAAAACTCTCAACTCTCTTGTTCACAAGAAAAATGAATTTCGTCTTTTCCTTCAGAATCTGAAAAGAAAATGTCAGGAATAATTCTCCAACCAAAAAATTCCGAGATTGAACACAAAGAATTTTTCTTCTTTTAAATCAAAACCCAAAAAAAATTCGTCAAGAAAATCAATTTAGTGTCGAAGAGTTTTTTTGAAGAGCAATTCAAATTTGACAAAACTAAGTAGAGCCATCATTTTTCTGAACGGTGGAATTCAAAGGAAACCGAATCAAACCACGTTTCGAAGCAAATTAGAAGCAATAGGTAAAAGGAGTAAAAAAGACTCTTTGAAAAAGTTTCTAATTATCAAAGTGAGGCGTTTGTGAAATTTTTTCTCATTCTTTTTGTGAAATCAACATCTTCTTCTTTCTCATGTCAAATTCAAATCTCTCAATTCACTTTTGATTTCAAAATTTTCAAACAAATATTAATCATAATAGTTTTAATTGTGTTATTTTGATAAAAATGGAGTAAGCACAAACTGTCAAAAAGAAATGAGTGTGACTTTATAGCCTTCGACCAAAATGATATCTTGGTGCAATGCAAACTGATTATTCAAATTTTAAAGTAAACAAAATATTGAGGAGTTGAAAGAAACAAAAAATTCAAAATGACTAAAAAATTCGAAAGTATTTAAAAATAAAAATTAATGTTTTCCAATTTGTAAAATAATTCTTCAATTTAATTAAAGAACTCAGGTAAATCCATTAAAATAAATTTTGATTCATATAAAATCAGAGTAATATTTTTATTTTTCTTAATTAATCTTGATCTCAAGCAAGACATGTTTTTTTCTCAAGTTCTTTCATAAAAACTTTTTTCGCTATCACTCCTCCCAGATCCATTCACGAAAGTTTTTTTTGACACAACTCTGGAGATTACCACATTCACATAAACATTGAGAGGAAGCCGCCTATCTAGCTTACCAAAAACAATTTTTAAAAAGCTTGGCCACCAATGAATTAATAGGGGGATCAGTGAGAACACAAAAAGAAATTGACAGGTAGGTACCACATAGGAAATCAAGAAAGTTGCGAAGAAAGAAGAGCAACAGAAGTTGAGTCTGAACTGTTTCTCTTGACTTCCCTTCCATGAAATTTTATGTATTCGAATTTTTTGTAGATATTTCTCTCGGTGGTTAAAAAGAAGAAATCTTCCTTCAATCTCTCTTTTGTTTTTTACCTTTTGTAATTTTTAATTTTAAAGACACAACCTAAAAGAGAGAAGAAAAAACTGAGTATTCAGTATATGAGGCAATAAAATTTGGAAGGGCGTTCCTGCACGAAAATCTGAATTTATTTGAGTCAAAATGAAAGGGCATTACTGCAGGCAGTTTATTCCAATGCAATAAAACCCTTTTAAATTTTACTGGAGCTGCTCGAGTTTTCGGAGCCTCCTAAGTGAGGAACTTACCCATGTATGTGAATTCTTTTCCCTCCTTGACCCTCAAATATTCAAAAAATTTTTCTGAGGAGAAGTTTTTAAATGCTCAACTACAAAATGAATCAACCTTGGTCAGCTTCTAAATTTATATTTCTCATCCTCGACTGCGAGAAATTAAATCGTCAAATTCTTAACAAAATTTTTCTCAGATCTTATCTCATTCTTTTTTCAGGTTTCTGTTAGAAAAAGCCTGTTTGCTTTTTCGCCTTTTTGAGTCTCAATTTTTTTCTTACTGGGTATATCAAGATTGATATATTCAGCAATATAGCAATAAAAAAATATGTCTGAAAAATTTTCTTTTCTGATTTTCTACACTGATGGGATTAAAGTTTTCACGAAATCAAGAGTATTATCAATAAAAATTGAAAGGTCGTGATTGTGAAGATTAGAACTGAAGAACAATAACACCTTTTCTTTTTTCTCCAGTTTCAAAAAAAATTCCTGAAAACTTTTATGCAAAATTATCGTTTATTATTTTGAAGAAATTAAATTTATTCAAGTTCGAAAAAAAAAATTCATAATTCATTTATTTGATTAAGTTTAATTAATTTTTTTTTATTGTTCAAATTTTTACTTCCATTTTTCTGAACTTTCTTTTTCATAAATAAACAATTGATTTTTTTTTTTTTGAATTAGGAATTTGGGGATATTGATAAATACACCATGTTTTGTAAACCCAATAATGTCTTGGCTAAAGCTGTAGTTGTCATATTTTGAAATACATTTTCTCTTTCTTTACTTCATTTTTAAACTCAAACTCAAACGAATAAAATTTCAATTATTAAAGAAAATCTAATTTTCCAATTATCTTTAAAAATTTGAAAATTTCTCTGAAACGATACAAGGAAATATGGGAGAATTTATTTTTAATAAAAGGTTTCAAAGTCATATTTAAAACGAAGGAAAGTGAAGGTTGATAATATTCTTATATAAATTCTTCATTTATTAAGATGAAGGTTGAGCTTTCTCGATATATACAAGGTCAAAATTAGAGACCATATCCAGCTCCAGTTCTTTGTCTTCTAAATGATAAATTCGCTCTTTCTCTTGTGGCAGGATTACTTCGATCATAGTCCTATTATCAAATTAGAATTTCTTTTCTCTCAAAAGATTTTCTTACTTCAAGGAAAGTAAACTTTCTTTTTGAGTATAAATCTCCTGTTTGAGCTTCTTCGGGAGTTGGGAAGAAATATTCATTGACACGATTCATAGGGAAAATTGCATTCAAAATTCCAATTCCGAATCCAACAATCGTGAGAATTTGATACTTGATATCAACGTTAATAATGAAGTAATTAGCTAAAAAGTTGCCGATCTAATCAAAATTAAAACCCTTGCTTCTCTTTCAAAATTCTCTTACTGCAAACAAAACCAAACTGTATTCCAAAATCTCAACAAAATTGAAGGCAAGTTCGGGTCCAATAGCAGGGCCTCTTGACCTCTTTTTCAGCAACATATACTTGAACTCATTAAATCGTTCTCAACCAATTAATGTTACCTTGTCAACCCAGTATTCAATAAACATGCCAACGAAAGCTACAGGAGTGACAATGGGAATCAAAGGGGAAAAGAATGCAGCTGCAAGGGTAGTCTTGGCATAAATTGCGTACTTCCCAGCAAAATCAAACTCAGGATATCTGTAGATACTATCAAAATAAAGTTAGAATTTTTCATTCCAAAAATTTAGGTACTCGTTCAATTGTTTTTGAGTCATAAGAGGTTGTTTTTGTCTGGAGGCGAAAAACTTTTTAAGACGGTTCAGAATGAAAGTTGTGGAGAAAACAGCAAAGCCCCAGTTGATCAAGACATTGGTCACAAAAATAACGAAAATGGTATAAGTCAAACCACCTGGCCCAGTAATGTTTCCAAAAATAAGATAGACAACAAATGTCACAACAGCCGTGTTTACCAGTGTAGCAAAAGTCAGTTTTACAGAATAACTGGTCATAAAATCTGTCTGTGTTGTATGTTTCTCGCGGCTTTCATTTAATTTTAGATACAAGAACATCTTTTTAAAAATTACCTTGCCAAAAATCTGATGATGCCTTTGAAGATGGTGTTGACAAAAACGACAATAAAAGATGCAGCGGTAGAAACAGCTTGAATTTGAAGAGTCAATGTCAATTTTGTGCCTTCTTCATATCTCTTCTTTTTCAAATCATACAACAATTCCACTTTTTTAGTATTTGTCATGTAGATCGCAGCAAATGAGAGAGCTAATAGGCCTACAGTGACAAGATTGGTGAAAAGCTTGAGCATGAATCGAGCGAAATGAGATGTGCCTGCATTCTGCCAGTTGATGTCACTTGGTTCGGAAGCTTGCTTGACTTTCAAGATCGTTCCTCTGAACTTGTAAATCGACTTGGGCTTGAACCATTCAATGAATCTTCTGAAACCACTGATTCTAAACTGCTTCAACACTTTTTGAAGCTCAGCTTGAGTCTCAAAGGTGACGTAAGCTTCCCCTTCGAAGTAGGCCGAGGCTTTTTGGCCTTGCATGAGCTTTTCTTCAAGCGCAGCAAGGCTGTTTTTCTTTTCATGAATTTGATCTTCCAATTTGGCAATCTCGGGATCTTGAGAGTTTTGGACTGCCAATTTAGCCTTCTTGATTCCTAAATCACCAATTTCTTTTTCAAGATTGCACAACTCATCACAATTATAGCATGCAGACACCTGTTGGACATTCAATTGGGTTCCAGGAATCGCAGATCTTTCAAAGAACTTCTTTATTTCTTCGTCAATATCTTCGTTTTCTTTAAATGATCTAGGAATCTTTTGCACTCTGGCAGTGTAGTCAGAAGCAGTAATTTGTCTCTCATCAGAGCTCAAGGCAGTTTGCTTCTGGATCTTGCGGATAAATTGCAGCACCAAAAGAAGAGTTGTAATTGTAAAGAAATTATAGGTGTCAGCTAATTCCACATCATGTCTATCATTGAGTCTGTTGGCAATTGAGAACAAATTGGCAAAGTTGTAGGTGCAAATAACTGAATCGGAACTTGCGCTGGTGATATATTGGTCATCTCTATCAGTGCAAGATTCACCATAGTAATAGCTATATGCATTATGGATTCCACTCGTCACCATGATCGTCATCAATACAACCAGACAAAATCTGATAAATTGAAAGTACATTGGGTAGCCTGGTGACAAGAAGTTCATATCCTCTTCGTCACAGCAGATTGAAATAGGCTTATTATCCTTTATTCAATTTAATATGAAATTAGGGGAATTTGAAATTTACAATTGGAAGTCCAGTTGCAGGATCCACACCTCTTGGTCCATTCTCTATTGGTGATGCTATTCTTGTTGCCAACTATGTAAAGAACGTCAGTGGATTTTAAATTAGAAATCTCTTTACAAAATGATTTTCGGCTATTTGGATATTTGCTGGAATAGCATTTGGGTTATAATCTAAAAGGATTATGAGGTTTAGTGAAAAATTAGTACCTGATGAAGGAGCCACGCGTCTTCCCCCGCCACCATCGATAAGTGGTTGATATCTCTCGTTTTTGCTCATCGCCTCTCCAAATTATGTTTGAATACAAAAATTTAAATTAGTTCTAAATCAATCGAAATACAAATCTTCAAATCTGAGTGTTTCGAGATATATCAAACGGCTAGAAGCCCATCAGAAGAAGTAAAAATTTGAATTTTCTCCAAAATCAAATTAGAATCGAAAAGATTTATCAATATGAAATATTGTTATTGACATTTAAATATAAAAGTCATGAAATTTCTACAAACAGGAGGTTTATACATTATGAAGGGGAACAAGCTCACCAGATCTACGTTTAATATAACTTTCCATTCCAACTTCTTCAGTTGCGGGATTGCTTCTTTCATAATCCTAATAAAAGCATTAGTATATATTTCATGAATTCATTAAAAAGCTACTTCAAGGAATTCGCTTCTTTTTTCAGAGTATCTGAAATTAGTTAAAGCTTCGTCTTTGCTGGGGAATAAGGCTTCATTCAATTCACCCATGGGAAGGAAAGCATTGACAAGTCCGATAATGAAGCCCAAGACAGTGAGGATTTGGGTTTCAACAGGGTTGCCCAACAGATACACATTGAACACAAAGTTTCCAACCTTTTCATCAGATTAATCAAATCATTTTTATGGGTGTTGTTTCTTACTGCGTATAGAACTAGAGCATATTCTAAAAATTCAATGTATTCATAGGCCAATTCTGGACCAATAGAAGGACCTCTTGCACATTTTCTCAACATTTTTTGTTTATCGAGCCAATATTCAATGGCTAAACCGAAGAAGGCAATGGGGACAACAATGGGAATTAAGGGAGCAAAGAAAGCAGCAGCAAGGGTGGTCTTGGCATAATTGGCGTACTTCAAGGGGAAATCAAATTCGGGAAGGCGGTAAGTCCTATTTATGATGAGAAACTTTTCAAGCCAATTCAGAGAAATTACTCATTGAGTTCTTTTTGAGTGAGTAAAATGTTGTCTGGGCCTCCTCTCGTAGCTTTCCATTTCATAAAGTAGTAGTAATAGTGAGCGGGAGAGAAAATCACAAGACTCCATTGAGCAAAAGCGTTGAGAACAAAAAGAAGGAAGATGGTATAAGTTAAACCACCGGGTCCTGCAATGTTTCCAAAGAGCGTGTAAACGATAAAGATCACAAAAATAGTATTAAAGAGTTGAGCAATAGTAACTTTCATTGACACACTTGCTTGGAATTCAGTCTTTGTACTATGCTTCTCACTCCTAGTAAAAGTTAGAATATATTCTTTTCACAATTAATACTTGACTAATTTCTTCATGACCATTTTTAAGTAGAAATTGACCACAACGACAATAAAAGAAGCTGCCATTGTTACGGCCTCAATTTCAAACATCAATAACCACTTGGAAGAATCAGGTTCCTTTTCTCTCTTTTGAAGATCAGTCAACAGAGAGACCTATTGAAAAGTCAAATCGCACATAATTTTAATGACTACTTTAACGTCATTAATTTTGAAGACTGCAGCGAAAGTGAGAGCTAATAATCCAAAAGTGATGAGATTGGTAAAGACTCTCAGGATGAGCTTCTTTTCCTTGGCAACACCAGCATTTTCCCACTCGACATCACTTGGTTCAGGGGCTTGGACAACATGTAAAACCTTGCCTCTAAACTTATAAACAGAGTTTGGCTTGAACTTTTCTCTGATACGTTGCCAGAAGCCCAAATTCCAATAAGTCAGAACCTGCTGTAATTCTAAAAAGATAATTAGTTTTCCTTTTTCTTTATAAACTCACGAACCTTGTTGTGTTTCAAAAGTTACATAAGCTTCACCTTCAAAGTCCTTGTTGACTCCGACACCTTCAGCAAATTTTTTATTCTCTTGCCTCAAGTCAGACTCCAGTTGCTTGATCTCGTTTTCAATAGGCACAACTTTCGCCTTAACATCGGCACCTTTGGTGTGCTCCAACTTCAACTTGTCGATTTTCAATTGCTTCAATCTCTGTTTGATCTTGAGCTTCCCTGTAACATTATAGCAGACAGACACTTGCTGAACGTTCAATTCAGTTCCTGGCAAGCCTTGCTTTTCGAAAAACTTTTTAATTTCGTCGTCAATGTCCTGCTTATCAGTGAAATCTCTGGGCAAATTAATGATTCTTGACGTGAAATCTGAAGCTGTCAATTGTCTTTCATCACATTCAACAGCAGTTTGCTTTTGAATCTTTCTCAGGAATTGCATCACCAATAATAAAGTTGTAATGGTAAAGAAGTTGTAAATATCTGATCTCTCCAGGTACTCTGTTTCATTCCTTCTGTTTGCAATTGTAAAGAAGTTCACCCAGTTGAAATTGCATTGGTTAATAATGGGCTCATCACTTCCGGCAGTCCTTGGCTTAAACTCTTCATCAGTGTCCTGACAAGAGCTTCCATAATAGAAAGTATATGCATTATGTATTCCACTGGTCAGCATAATAGTGAAAAGAACAACTAAACAAAACTTGATAAACTGGAAGTACATGGGATATCCTGGTGACAAGAAATTCAGACTACTGTTATCACTGCAAATTGGGATCTGCTTATTATCCTATTGAAAAATAAGATCCCTTGTTGTAATATTCAGAAAGGCTTACCAAAGGAAGTCCACTAGCTTCATCGATGCGGCTTCCATGGTTGTGAATTGGTTCAGCGATCCTCGTAGCTTGCTATTTAGTCATCAACACTTTGATACGAGAAAAAAAAAATATACAAGATGTTGTTCAGCCAACTTGATACTTGGTGGAAGTAGATCTGGGTCGTAATGCTCTAAACAAGACTCAGAGTATGCAAAAGATTCAACTAACCTGCATTTGCTGGATGCTTTTGACCCTTCTCATCCAGAAAAGGTTGATATGTCGGGTTTGTACTCATACGTTTTTCAAAGCGTCTAAAAGTTCAAATTTTCAGAAACGTTTATTTAGGGTCAAATCTCAATTTAAATGGTATCTTCATTTGGTGGTATAAAATATAAATTTATCTTCTCTCTCTTCACTTCTCTTTTTCACTATACTATCTATATCTTCACTTCTCTCTCAGCCAGACTATCGAGGAAGCGCATTAGATTTCTTGAAAAATAAAAATTTCCATTTTTTCCTAATATTCACAAAAAAAGTCTAATTAAAAACTCTCAGTTTTTTTTCCTCAGCTCAACCCAACTCTTCCGATTCAAGGTTTTGTGAGTGAGAATATCTTTGAAATGAGTTGTATCAAGAAGGGGAAAAATCCACTTTATTGAAATCAAATCATGAAAAACGGATCTTTTTCTTCTTATTTTAATTTTTTCCTCAAAATAAACCGAAATTTATTTGAACTTAAATTTTCAAATTTATGTCTTGAGGATTTTTCCCTCTCATCTTTAATTTTTTGGACCATTTTCCCAGTAGCTTTTGAATCTCTTTTCTTTATAATCATAAACAGAAAGAGACAGATAAATCATCTTTATCTAAAACTAAATTATTTTGTTCATTCTCATTTGTTGCTGGATTGTTTCTCTCATGAGAGTCAGAATTTCAAATAAAATTTCTTGAATTTGTCTTATGAATATTCATCTTCAGTGAAGGCTTCTTCATTGCTTGGGAATATTTTTTCATGAGTCAGGAGAGTAGGTAGGATTGTATGCAGAATTCCGATCAAGAATCAGACTCACACCAAAGAATTACTAACTCCTGAAATTCTAAAAAATTCACAAATTAAATTGACAATTCGACTTCGATTGCAGGACTTCTTGATTTTTTTTTTACGGGGTTTGCTTGTCATCTTTTTGAAAAAATCTTTCTAAATCTGCAGTGGGCCCCAGCCCAAATTTCCTCTTTACCAAAAAAATTGATTTCATCAAAGCAGCCAACAATCACTTCAGGACATCAAAAAAACATATTTTTTTCTCAAATTCCTTTCCTCGTGATATTATTAATGTTGAATTTTTCGATACGAGACAAAAGCTCGAATTATTTCAATTAATGAAGAATTAAAGATTCATTTAAATACGTCATGTTATTTAATTATTATTAATATCACGATTAACTTGGATTTTAAAGAAGAGAAGGAAACTTTTTTTCCTTTGTTTCAACCTGAATCCTCCTCTCGGACAAAATTTACCTTAGCAGACAAAGTACATTTTTAAAAATAATATCATCTCGAGATGTGGCTCATAAAGTGAATCCTTTAAAAATTAAAAGGCTTTCGAATCATTTAAAATTACACTCTTGTTCAAGAAGAACAGTTAATTATTTAGATAAAACTCAAAAATGGTCTATAAAATCCGTAATAAGAGTTTCTTCTGGACCAAGACTGGTTGGAAAAACAACTACTTCCCCAAATCTTTCAACATGCCCAGACCTTCCAACACTGAAAGCACTCTGGCCATTCGTTGCAGATACGACCACCATTCTTTCTTGAGAGGTACCCAATGTGCCCATATCCTCTTTTCTGACTTCTCTTAGCTTATCAATCTTACAGAAACATCTCCAGACATTGCAAGCAATATTTCTATGGTGACAAGAGACTCGAAGTATAGTGATATAGCCCAAAATCACCTAAATATAAAATATAGGAAATTTTCATCCTCGGTCTCAGATCCCTCTTCTTGATCCCTCAAGTCAGTGAAACCCCTACTGATTTGATCAAGCACGGTGGTGTAAACAGCTCGCCAATGTTACAGTTGCCTTAACCCTTCTTAGGAAAGAAGATTTGTTGATCAACTCGACAGAGACTTTGAATTAGTGTCATATAACCAACACCCTTATCAACTCTTCACTTATGAGGTACTCTCAGAATGATTGCCCGCCAAAAACTCATCCAAAATAGGTCAATAACAGATACTTGGCTGCTGAACATGAAGACTATGAAACCAGAAAATCTGGTGGAAAGACTCTTGAAGATGAGATGTGCGAATTCGCTGAGTAAGACATTAGAGCCCCATCAACAATATACTGACATGGAATAGTGACCTTATTGCTGAAGAACAAGCTAAGATCGGTGAAGGCCAAAGAATCTCCATCGAAAGAATGACTGAAATTATCTATCACGTCTTCAACAAAGCTAAAGCCCAAGCCAACAAGCCTTCTCAAGACTCCAGGTAAACAAAAAATTTTGGGTTTTTTTTTTAATATTTCTATAGAGGACCTGACGGTAACATCCAAGACTACCTCGAAGTCAGAAGACCTTTCATCTCCCCCACCCACGAAAAGCACACTTCTTAAGGAAATAAGATGATTTTATCATAAATTCTGCCTAAAGCAAAAACAAAACGTCTATATGCCTTTTTAGTATGTTTTGTTTGCTCTAATAAATTGACCCTTGAGTACAAAAGTCTAATATAGCAAAAGACAGAAATGGAAGATTCTACTCTAAATTTCTCTCTAAAGGATTTTCAGTGTATAATGCAATCCCTGGGATGGATTTTTTTTCTTGGGGATAAACAAGGAATTTTTTTCTGAATTGAATAAAATTAAAGATCTCAAGTTTATTCCCTACACAGACTTGTTGTCATTCTCAGTTTTCTTGCGCTGAACTATGTTTGAATATTTAATTAAATCTACAAAAAATATTTCCTTTGAGAATGAATTCCAAATAAAAACAATGAAATACATACCAAAAAATTGGCTAAATTAATTTGTAAAACAAAAATCGGTGTCATCAAGGCTATAATCTTCTTGTTTAAAATAAACCAGCCATTTGCAAATTTTTTGAATCAGTTCTTTCAACTCATCTTTGTTATTCGGGTTCAGGAAAACAAATTTTCTCTTTGTATTTTCTTTAACTTCGGTTTCTTTTAAATTCAATACTGCCTCAGCAATCTTTTCAACTGCGTCACTCTCTTCATCACCATAAGCCTTCAATAACTCCTCAAACAACGTCTCAATATTTCTATCTTTCATTGTTTCTGATATAATACTCTCCAGGATCTTTTTGCCATTCAACGATCTTCTGATCTCGCCCCATTTATTTGTCAATAAAGGACTCACATTGCTTGCAATAAATGACTGCATTTTTTTTGCATCGGGTTTTGTTAACTTGTAGATTAGTTTCCAAAGTGCCAATTTTATCTCCAATTTGATTTCTGTTGAGTCTTCTTTTATTGATATCAAGTCAGAATTCTGAATTGACCAAGCTGAAACCAGCAATGCAGTTCTCAACAAATAAATAATCGTCGAAATTTCAAAGTGAAAATCAGCGTTTAATGGCGTCGCAATCCATATAATAAAATGCCCAAGCTTCGTATCATAAGGCCGATACTCCTTTAAATCGATCTTTCCACCATAATGATCTCTTTTAACAAATCCCACATTTGGCTTTGGTTCTTTAGAAGTCGAATCTTTTTGAGCTGCAACCATATTATAATAAAGAACTTCATTCTGAAAAATCTCTTGGGGAATAAAACTTATTGGAGCATCTGTTGAATCTGCAACAAATACTTTTATAAACTTATTCTCTGCCTATAAAAAATTAATTATTCCATTCTTTAAAAGGACTTTTTTCTCAAAAATAACTCCATGAGAAAATAGCAACCTCTCTCTATAAAAACATACAACAACTAATTCCTTGAAGATACGATATTACCTTTGCATTAGATGTGGCACCTTTGCTTCCAATAAACGACCAAAAATCATCTTCAGATTGTAATTTTTCATCTTCCTCAGGAGCAATTACTACTGGTTCTACGTTCTCTGTAGCGTCTTCTTTTTCTTTCTTTTCAAAGGATTTAATATACTCAACTCACGATCAATTTCATACCTTAGGACGGCCTCTTTTAACTTTTTCTTTCTCATCATTCTCAGGAATTATTGTGTCTGGGGGTCTGATCGAATTGTGTTTGTTTTTAATATGCAAGTAGATTGCAGGATATGAAACATAGCTTCTTCCACACCCACAAATAAAATCTCTTTTGCTGGCTTCATCTTTTGTTCTTCTTTTTCTCTGAGTCTTAATTTGTATGTCACCCTTCTCATGCCCGATATCGTCGTACTCATCTGAATCTTCATCTTGCGAAGGTTGAGATTTCTTTGAAGGAATTTTTATAGCTGATTCCGTATGAAGCTTTTTGGTCGGTTGCATCAGTAGAAATTCCGAGATTTACTTGTTTTTTGTTTTATTTCTCAGTTTTATATATTAAAGGGGCATATTTTAACGTCAACGTCGCTAATAAATAATCTCTTTTATTTTTGTAATTCATGCTTAGATTCCATTTGACAATGTTCCTTTTTCTAAAACCATGAACTCAACTCGAGAAAAATTAATGTCTCTTTCTCAACCTCAAAACTCTTTTTTAAATAAAATTGAATTGAATCAAATCAAATCAAAAGAATTTTCTCTACATCACAGTCAAAGTTCAAATTCAACTTCAAAAATTTTTTAGCAACGTATGATACACTATTTTTCAAAAATCAAAACTAAAAACACACCAAATTATTCGATTGATCAACCTCTTCAAATGTTTCGCGTCTCTGATCCTTTAGGAGGGTATACTAAAGACCCTCGTCTTGAGAGATCTTCTCGTTTCTCTGCTCCTCCAAGCATCCCAACTCAAGCTCCAACCAAAGAACCCAGTTCTAAAGCTTGCTATATTTTCCTCATCTCGCTCCTTGTGATCTTTGGTTTTGTTCTTCTTGCAATCGTTAGATTCCAAAATAACCCCACTTTTGATGGAACCATGAACTTTGAAGAAACTTTCCCTTCAAAGGAAGACAGATATCTTGATTACAAGAAGTTCATTAGAGTTACTGAAAATGCACATACAGTAGAAAGATATATTCTTGAGAAGCTGAGCGCGATTCCCAGACTTGATGATGATGGGAACCTCAAAAAACCAGTCAGTTCTTATCATGAAAGATTCCAAAATATTCAAAAATTAAGAGAGAAGTCTGAAGAATTAATCGCGCTCAGTCAAGATTTGAATAATAAGGCCTTGGCAGCTGAAAAAAGTGAATCCAGATTGGGCAAATTGAAAGAAGAATATGATGTCAAGATGGAAAAGATTGACCAGCTAGGAAATGAAACCTTGAACGCAATCCAAAATATCATGATTTTGAAAAGCAATGTTTCCACCTGGCAAGAAATCCTCAATGAGCTCAATGGAAAGATGAAGCATGAAGACAAAGATTTAACAGGCAAAAAGCAAGAGTTCTACGATAGCTTGACAATCATGAACAATAAAATTACCGAACATTTGCAAGGAAGCCATTTAAAGGAAGAGGAGCTGGAGCCATTTTTGAGATCAAAGGAGAGATTGATTGAAGACATCCAACTTGAAAAGAGCAATTGCCAACATGAAATCACTGAAAGAGAAGAAGAAATAGCTGAACTTAAAAAGAGAAACCAAACTCTTTCTAGTGAATTATTACAAGTTGAATTTGGATACAGACAAAAGAGACTTGAGATCCACTCCCTTGAAACTGCCAAAAAAATGGAAAAGTCCCTTTTAAACATGAGAATCTTACAAAAAGAAGCTTCTGAAACCGCAAAGCAATGGATTGATGAAGTTGTTGAAAGTTTGACTGCTAAACAAAGAGAGTATAAAAGCATTCAAAATGGAAAATCTGCTGACCCCCAAGAACTTGAAACTTTGAGAGTTGCCATTGAAAATGACAAGCAATTGTTGAATACCTGGGTTTTGGAACAATTCAAGACTTTAAGAATCTCCACTGAAGAAATCAGAAACGTCACAAGATCCATCAATGAATTGCATAAACCAATCAAAACTGACTTGACTGAGCTTGAAAGCTTGATTTCAAGAAGAAAAACCCTCATTGAATCGGTCCAAGAAATGCCTCAACAATTATCTCAATTGAAATTAAAGATCCAACAATGCCAAGTTGTCATTAGTGAAGATGAGAAAAAATTAGAAAGGGAAAACAAAGATTATGAAGAAAAAAAGACTATTTTGGATAATGTCAAAAAATTACGCGAAAAAATGAGAATTAGACAAGAAAACTTTGTCAATGAAGAAAAAGAAATCGGTGGGGCCAAAGGAGCTTTAGAAAGAGAAAAGCATGTCATTGAGCAAAAAATATACAATGCTAAAGTTATCCTTTCCAGAAATGAAGCTGAAGTCAAACAAGCAGCCAGAACCATCAACGATCTTGTCGAAAAGGAACCTACTGGAGATCATGTCGAAAAGCAAAAACAAACTTATTTTGAAGAAGGTAGAGCAGCCGAAGAAATCTACGAAAGAATGATGAATGTTATTGAAGAAATAAAACAATTATTGTAAATATCCTCTATCTGTTATTATTTTTACTTACCTGCTATTTGCTATATAATATATTATAATCCGTAAAGTTGTTATTAGTTCGTTCATAAATAAGAGTTATCGAACTTGAAAAGAAAAGTGTTGAAAATTGTCCCAAACTATTATATTTCAGAGAAAGTAATCAATATAAACAACCAGATTTTTTACAGTAAAAATGTATTAGAGAAATAATCATATCATATCATCTCAAGATTATTCATCTTGAAATAATCAACACTTGCTTTTTTGTTTGTCAGCTACCGAAAGTAGAGACATGACATGATAAATTTCCAAAAAAATCCTTTCCAATGAAAAATTGCATTGCATTGAAACCACGAAAATAAATCTTTTGTTTTGATATTTTGAAGGAAGGAGGAGACCCTTATATTAGACTGCGAGGAGACATTTCTGAAGC
>Ga0182738_1001467_pt1 | contig 29563 bp, 27 predicted proteins | sample eDN5th30CBELigMG_FD_128876 | JGI IMG/M metagenome (GOLD analysis project Ga0182738, IMG submission 128876) | Enriched Miracle-Growth compost microbial communities from Emeryville, California, USA - eDNA 5th pass 30_C BE-Lig MG (version 2)... ...
ACTCAAGGCAAGTTCTCTGTCAAGTACGGCAAGTTCGAAATGAGAGCAAAGCTTCCTTCTGGCCAAGGAATCTGGCCTGCTTTCTGGTTGTTGGGTGACAACATTGGTCAAGTTGGATGGCCTGCTTGTGGTGAAATCGATATTATGGAATTCATTGGCAAAGATCCCACCCACGTCTATGGCTCCACTCATGGCGTTGGCTTTGATACTAGCAATGGATACTACAATGCTGGAGGTTTCAGTGGCTACCACACTTATGCTGTCAACTGGCAACCCAACCGTCTCGAGTTTTCCGTTGATGGAAACATCTACAAGGTTGTGACTCCTGCTGATACTCGTGGTAACTGGCCATTCAACGACAGAAATATGTTTATCATTTTGAACCTCGCAACTGGTGGCAACTGGCCTGGATACCCTGATGGTAACACTCGTTTCCCTTCTCAATTTGTCATTGATTACGTTCGTGTTTATGAAATTGCTCAATAAGGTTCAGGATATATTTATTCATAATAATTAATGAAATGCATAAATTATAATAAAGCATTTGACATTCATACTGATTTTGGAAGATTAATATCTGATAAAAGTTATTTTGATTAACAAAATCTCAATCAAGAAAAAAATCAATCCAAACAGTGCTTTTCCTAAGGAGTGACAGTTTCCGACTTCTTCGGTTTTTCAACATGAACTGTCGATTTTCTCCAAAAGCTTCCCAACAAGAAAAAATATCCTCTTTTTCTCCTTTCTTTTATTTCGAAAATCTCGAAATTTTTTTTTTTATCAAAAAGAACAAAAATATTTTTCTGATAGAAATTGTTGACATAAAAAGGAAATCAACCAGGAATTTACCTAAATGGGCTCAAACTATCAATGATTAAGCGGAATTCCAAGGAGAGAAGCAGAAAGAGGTTTTTCTGCTTTTCATTTCATCAAAAATTATTTAAGAATTTATGATGGAAGCATTATTTTATTTTATTTTTCTTGAAGTCATCGATGTGATGAAAATTTCGAAAGAACGATGCGGATAGCTTTAGCTGGGTGTCCAGAAAAAAATTTTCTTGATAATGAAGCTCTCACTCGTTGGAAATGAACTTGACTACGACCTTTCAGTGATTAGAATGTTTATATTTACAGATTGCCGAATCTTGAATGAGCCTATGGTGACTATTTTTATAGGCTATAAAAACTGGCGTTTAAATCATATCATATTATTCAATAAAGTGTCATGATAATACCCAGGAATTTTTTTAATTGTCGGGTGCTTTAACGGGCAGTGTCGGCTTTTCAAGAAAACTCATCCGACAAGGCCGGAATTTTTGGAATTCTTAGGAAAAGCACTGAATCCAAATTATTTTTCACGTTTTGAGGGGGAGTAAAGCAACTTCTTTCGAATTGAACAAGCTATCATCACAAAATCAAAAGACAAGAAAAATCTCTCAGAATTTATGTTTGATAGGCTCTTGAAAAATAATTTTCCTCTGATGACTTTCTTTTGTTTGAAAAGCAGAGACATTGAGAAAAATTCTTTGAATTATGTTTTCACTCAAGGGAATTTGCTTCAAAATCTGAAGTTTAATAGGGAAAAAAGCATAACTTTGAAATGATCCTATTGGGAACTTTTGGTTTATCTGAAATGTCTATCAAAATAAATTAGAAAATAGTCATAGGGAGGTTTGATGGGATTTTGAATCCACAAGGACAAATTTTGTGGCGATCCGAACATTTAACTAATGAAACTGATTTCGTTCTTCTCCCTTTCAACCATTAGAGTAAGTCTTGAATGAAATTTGATTTCTCTTGCTGATTAAATCAGAATTTATAAGAATTTCACAACAACAAAAAATTCAATTTTTAAAAGGAAATTCTTTTTGTTTTTTTCATTTTCCAAAGGAACTTGAAAATTGAAGGGAAAATTTCTTGAACGAAGGCTTGGTAAAAACTCTCGAAAGTTATCGATTCGAGAAAGATCTTGTTTGACACAATTCTCGCTGTTTTTTTCTTTGACAAGTCTGCTGTGACTCTAGGAGGTATTTTTTTCATGAAGTTTTTCTTGATCTTCCACAATTTTCACTCCGAATCCGAAAAGAATTTTTGATGCAATTAAATTAAATCAGAAATAATCTTGCGCCTAATCTACTTAAATCTATTCCCGACATAATTTTTAAAAATAAAGTCCACTACAAAATGATACGCGCTTACGAAATAATTGTAAACAAAATTAAAAAAACAGTGCGCAATATTTAAATCACCTAATCTGAAATGAGACTTGACATTCCTGATATTTATTGGCACGGTCCCAAGGATCGTATCCTCTCCCTTACTTTCTCTCCTTCTGGCGAAACACTCATTACTTCTGGTACCGTCGATTCAGAAGGACAAAAGACATTCATCAGAGTAAGGTCAATTGAATCAGAAAAATTTTATTCTTTTCTAGCAATGGGAGATCAACTATGATAAAGGATTCGAAACCAGCCAAGAAGAAAAAGATAATAAAAAGAATCACAAGCATGTAAAGTATATCTGTGATTTGGTTGGAGGTCACGAAAGCACAGTCAATTGTGTCAGATTCTCTCCCAATGGAAAGTACCTTGCGAGCTGTGCAGATGACAACTCTGTGATCATTTGGAATCTCAGAAGACGTGTTGTTGAATTCGGATCTGACAAGACTGAAATCTCTTGGTGTCCCTACAAGATTTTGAAATCTCACACTAGTGGGGTATATGATTTAGTTTGGTCAAGAGACTCTCAATATCTCGTCACAGGTTCCATTGATAACACTGGTATTCTCTGGAGTGTTGAAAAAGGTATCAATCTTCTTGAGAGACTTTAAAATAATCATTTTGAAAAGCCAAGAAAATCCAAATTCTTGAAGGTCATAAACATTACGTGCAAGGAGTTTGTATTGATCCCAAATTCAAGTATATTGTGACTTTAAGCAGCGATCGTACTGCCAAAATCTGGAAACATGCTAAGACCAAGAAGAACGTCGCTTTCTATCATGATGCTGTTTGAAACTTTTGCAAAATCCTCTGAAATAACCATTTTATTAGACCCTCAAAAGACTCCCATATAAAAGAGAATCCCAAAACCCACAAATTATGGACTGTCCAACTCCTAAAAGAACAATAGAGGAGGAGGTAGAAGATAATAAAGAAAATCCCAATCACAATATCTCCAACTCTTTCAGCATCTTCCTCGACGAAACTCTCTTAAATACGTATGTGCTCTCAATCTTGAATTTTTCTCACTAAAAACTTCAGTTTCTTTAGAAGACTTGATTGGAGTCCTGATGGGTCATTCTTATTGGTCCCAGCAGCAAGGTATAAAGAAAGCGCTGATTCTGAAACTCGTACTGTTGTTTACGTTTTCAGAAGGGGTGACCTCGCTAATCCTTGCTTCTGCATCCCAACTAATGGCAAACCTGCTTTGTGTGTCAGATTCTGCCCAAAACTCTTCAAGAAAGATCCCAATGTCAAAAATAGCGTCAACCTGTTTGATATCCCTTACAAAATGGTCTTTGCTGTAGCTACCACCGATTCAATCTTGCTTTACAGCACTCAAAGCCTTGTTCCTGTGATCTTGGTCTCAAATATCATCGGAAATATCCACTTTGCTCCCTTAACTGATATCAGCTGGACTGGCTCCAAAATGATGGGGGTCAGTTCTTCTGATGGTTATTGCTCCTTCATGATTTTCGATAAAAATGAACTCGGTGATGAGCTTCCTCTCGAAGGTAATTTTATGAGAGAAAAGTCTTATTAACAAGAGATTTCTTAGAATATGATGAAGAATTGAGAAAGTTAATGTTCCCTGACTATAAAACTGCTGAGGAAGAAGAAGCTGAAGAAAGAAAGGTTGCTGAAGAAAAAGCTGGTACTATGATGGTTGAAGAAGTTCCAAAAATCCTTATCAAAACCCCAGAAACTGTCCCTGCTGCCGTTCCCTCCACTTCAGGCTCCACCATCCAAATTGTTGGTGGCAAGAAAAAGATTGTTCCCAAAGTCTTGGCAACTTTCAATTAATTGGAAATTCTTTTGTATTTTTTGTACCAATTTTAAAGATGATTGATTATTCACATTATCTTCTCTTACTCTAAATAAAAGAGGGATTCTGATTATGAATTTTTCGTTTTATGTATAAAATTGATAAATAAATATCCCTTATCTATGAAATCCGATTATAAATAATGAATGATAACAAAATTTACTTCTTTATATGGTAAATGAAATGATAAAATACGATATTGATGATAAATATTCAAGACTTCAAATAAAGTACTTAATAAATTAAATTAAAGGTCATAGTTAGGAAACGAGAGACCGAGTAGGGGAATCGAGGGGAGAATCAGCCATGGTGCTTTGAGAATGGAATTCTGGATATGCAACAATTACAGTGATATCATCTCTATAAGGAGATTCTTCATTTTCTTCAAGTTTGGCCCATCTTTTTTGTCCTTCTCTGACCAAGGCTTTTGCAGCATTAGCTTTTGGCTTTCCATCTTCTTCATAATCAACAACAAACTTGACTGCTTCTTCAGAGGTCATCACGTCCCAAAGCCCATCAGAAGCCATGATTATAAATCTATCGCCAACCTGCAAATCCATTTCCTTCACTTCAGGCTCGGAAATTAAACCAGCCTTCTTTCCTCTTACATCGCCTATAGCTCGAGTCATTGCGATTCCTGCGTCCCTTTCGTGGGTCCAAACTCTTTCAGGACCGACAGGAACTCCCTGATAATAAATCGGCTCAATGATTCCACCATTCTCTAAAATTCTATTCTTTTCATCTACCCTGGATGGCTTATGATCTGTGGACAAATCAATTGTCTCTATATTTTGCCCATTAGTTCTGCAAAGAACTGCCCTTGAGTCTCCCAAGTTAGCAATGTAACATTTTTCCTTTGAAATCAAAATCATGTTACAGCAGGTGCCGCTCGCACTGCTGTTGATCCTTGAGTCTTGGAGCTTGTTATCAATAGCCTGAAAAGTGTGGTTAAAAAAGGGAGTGATTGCATCCTTAGCGATTAAACGTTCAATCTTGTTTGCATTCTTTCTCATGCAATTGCTAAATTGATCGTTTACAAACACAGAGACATCTTTTCCTCTTGCTCCGTGGCCATCGTAAACTGCAAAAAAGTAAATTGAAGGAGTCAGCTTTGTGTGGACTGCATAAGTGTCTTGGCATTCAGTCTTTCCAGGCCCAGCTCCCATTCTGGAAGAGCTGAAAATATGGAAATCTCGAATGGGTCCGATGTCCAAGTCATGTCTGTCGTTGAGTTCCTGCTTGTAGATGTCAGTATGTTGAGGAACGACGACATCAAAGTCTTCAGGAGGGTAATCTCGATCTTTAGGCCATTGGTTACAGGTGACGATTTGTAAAAACAGTTTGAACATAAATTTTTAGTTTGGCAGCTTAAATTTTATTTAAATTTGGAAATGCAAGTAAGCCAATTTAAATACTCATCTGACCAAATTTAACCAATATCTTTTATTTTTGCAGATAATTCAGTTAAGAATGAGGAGTTGGAAAATAATTAAGAAACTTTTTCTTGGGAAATCATGACATTTGAAGAAATTTAAGAGTGTTCTTGAAGTGAATGGATTGGAAGAGAATTTCTGACATTTTGGATTCAAGGTTAAATTTATAGATTGGCCTGTTTAGAAATTCGCAAATTCTTTCGATTAGAATTTAGTCTAATACAGTTTGGTTGGAACTTTCTCTTTTTTGATTTGGATTTTTTTCAGTAGCCAACGCTTTCAGTTAAAATTATCAAAGAATCAGGAAAAATCAGACGCTTCTTTCTTCATTTCGATGAGAAAAAAAAATGAAAAGAACAGATAAATTTTATTTATTTAAGATGGTATCAAGTAAATATACAATTGGGTCTTGCTGATAATTGAGCTGCATTAGAGAGCTATAATCATTGAGAAGATAAATGTTATCTTGTTCTGTTAAGCCACTTTCCTCAAAAGATTTGGGATCATAAGGTTGAACCTCATCAGCTCTCGAAAAGACAAAATATCTTGAAGAATTATCGCTACTGTTGATGATATTTTCAGCTCTGTGGGGCATTTGAATTATTCCCAATACTTCTTTTAAAGGAGTGTGATAGAGTTCATATAACTTTTTCAGTCTTTCCTCAGAAATCTCATTTGTTGAATCTTGAATCTCTTTCAAAATCGCTCTCTTTAAATAATTTGAGGCTCACGAATAAATCAGACGAATTTTACTTTGCAGTTTGTTTGTAAAAGCTTTTTGGAATTATGATGTAAAAATTGAAGAGAATGAGCATTCACAAGTGGCGAAATATGGATCTGATTTTTTGGATTTATAAGAGATCCTTAAAAATTAGATTCATATCTCAATTCATATTACTGGAAGTGAGGAAGGCTGTATTTGTTGTAATCAGGGTAATATTCTCATCGCCAAATTCATCTTTAATTTTTGAAAGAGATTCTTTTAATTTCTCATTAGAAATTTTTTGTTCTTGAAGAAAAGTGTCTTCTAGAAAAGGCAGAGCTCCATTTATTTGTACAAAATTCAGGTTCTGAGAGCTAGAAAACTTTGATCAATTTCTGTCCAAAAGAAGATTGTTTTACCCACAATAAGAATTAATATTGCGAGATAATGAGCTATTTTGAATCCCACCTTCAATCAAGACAACAGTCTTCTTGACATTCGGAATCATATTCAAAGAAATAGGATCCGCGGTCGAACTATTACTCAAATTCTGGAGATAGACATATGAATTAAAGTAATTCCAGCTATTCATCATTATTTTCAAAGCAAAACAGGGACTTCTATCAACCTATATGAGAAAGATTTGGGCAATTCTGAAATTGTGGAAGCTTGGCTAATTATGGTGAATTTGTCCTTGTACAAACCCAAGCATTTCAAGAATTTGGATATATTGGCAGGAAGTGTTGTTGATAAATATATTTTTGGTATCATTTGAATAAATAACCTTTAATCTAAATTCTGCCAGATATCTAATCGAATGTAAAATCATTTTTCTATTATCCAATTTTCACTCAAAAATAACTTCAAATTCCCGACCGGCTTTATTTTAGTAAATCTCACTCACTTAAATAATTTCGTCTTATTATTTTGACACTACATTTTTAAAAAATCACTCTCTGGCATGAGTCAACAACAGGATCTCAATACTCTTCAGCAAGAGATCCAAAACCTAAATCTATTGCTTAAGGCTGGTTCAGTTGATTTTCAAGTCTCAACTCAAGCCCAAACTGTCCTCCACAGATTAAACAATGCTTACCCCACAGATTCCCTCCTCATACTCACTGCAGAGCTTGAAGAACTTGCTATTAACCTTCTTCTTCGAGTCACAACAGGCTTAGATTCGATTAGATGCCCAGAATTACTTCAAGTCTCCAAAAATATTTTCAGAAGCCTCTCTCATGTCAAATTCCCACCAGTCGTTGCTTCTGCAATTTCAGAGTTATTTAGCAAAACAACAGACTCTCAGGACGCTCAGGAAGATCAAGCCAAAGAAGAAACAGAGTTCAGAACTTCTTTCCATCGCGATGAGAACACCTTTGAAGAAGAGGACAGAGGGTGGAGAGTTGGTTCACACCGCCAAGGTGAGATTAAGATTGAAGCTGAAGAAGAGATGATATTTTCCAATCGCTCAGAGACAATTTCAAGAGAAGAAGAATTAAGAGGAATTTCGTCTCGATTTAATCAAAAGAAGAATCACTCATTTTGCATACTTGATATCAGTGGAAACTTTGGTAACGAGATTCATTTCAACTCCCCTTTATTTTTGTTAGTTTTAGTTGACAAACTTGCAGAGACTTTATTTGAAATGAAGCCAGAACAGCTTATAAAGACCAACTTTTTCAATATCATGATCCCTTTCTCTCAATTGTACCTTAGAAAATCAATGGGAGGAGACTCGATTTTCTCTTCTTTGCAATCTGGCTCAAAGGCTTTCAGCTACACAATTTACTCAAAGAGAGCTTGGAAAAAATATTTGAGATTAATTCGAACATTCAACAAAGAGGAAAAAGAAGAAAGAAATAAAATACTCGAAAACCAAAGATACTCCGCTGAAGAAAAGTCCTTAATCAATGACGATAATAGCATCTACTACAAGCATCTCCAAACTCTCACCTCTCGTGTAACCCTTATTGAGCTCAGGTTTTCGAAAACTGAGGACTTAGCCAAGCTCCAAACTGATCAAGACATTAAAATCAAGTTTGAACATGAAATCTTCCAAAACAAAGGAGATGAGTCTGAAGATATTATCAGTCAACCTGCGGTCTTGTTAGTCACCAGAAAAGCCCATCATATCCAAAAATTCAAATACCAATTAATGCAAGAATATGATCAAACGATTATTCAACTTGAAAAGAAAATTGGAATGAAATTAAGAAACAAATCCAAGAAGAAAAACGCAAATGATAATCGAAAAACATTCAATGGAAAACGCACTCGAAATTCTCACCAAATTGAAAGAGATGACGAAGAAGAAGAGGAGGAAGAGGACATTTATTATGGAGATGACGATGATGATGGTCTCTTGAGCAAATAATTTCCTTTTTCTTTTGGTTGGTGAGTGGGTGGTAAATTTTACGGTTTTAAAATCCCGCAAAACTTTTTCATAGAATTCTTAGAGTAAATTATATTGTACTGAATTTGAATAGAAACATAGAAATGATGAAACTATTGATTACTACTTACTGTACATATGATACAATGAATGAATGATAGGTGGATTGAATCTCATATTCTATTATACTTAATTTAATGTAGTAGTGTCATCCCTTTTTAAACAAGATAACTTTGAATGGTCATTGGAATGCCTCTTTTCATGCTTTTATAATATTGATATAAGAAATCACTGAATAAGATGAGTTGTAAGATTTGGGCCAGAAGGACAAAATAGCCAACATATCCTTTAAACTGTTATCAAATTAGACGAAAATTCTCAAAAATAATCTCCCTACCAAACTCCAAATGTTTCCAGTGTAGATGTTGAGCTCGTTGAAGGAGCAAGCCCAGAAGATCAAAGCAAAGGCTCTTGCGACGCCTTGACTGGCCACGAAATGAGAAGTGAAAGATTCAACTTCACCTCCCTTCTTCGAAAGCATATATAATTGAGGCAGCATAGCAACAGCTTCAAGGTATAATGCGAAAGTCCAAGAGATCTATGAGGAAAAATAAGCTTTCATCGTCATTGTATTCTCAAATTACATCACCGAAATAAGAACGGTTCAAGCCAGGGTGGATCAAACAGGCCAACACAAAAGCAGGGATAATGAGGTATAAGCAGTTGATTCTATCCAAATCCCAGTTGTAAGTGTTTCTGTGCTTCATCATAGACATAAAGACGATATCTAGGTGATAGTTTAGAAAACCTTTAATTCCAACAATGGTCTCTTACATAATGCAAGGATTAAACCCAAACATTCTCCGATTCTGTAGATGAAATCTCCGCTTTTGTCAAAAGGCAAATAACCTTGGTAGGGGATGACAGAGCAGAGCCTGGAGAAAAAGCTGACAGCATAACAAATTTGAGTGTGTCTTGAGAGACCAGAAACAGATTGTTTATTCTGAACTCTCAAAGAAATCAAGAAAAAGCCAAACATTTGAATCAATCCAGCAAGAGTCAGCAAAAAGGAGAAGTCTCCATCTGAAAACAAGAAATAGACGGTAATCAAACCAACCACAAGTAAACCCTAGAATTTAAGATGATAAATATTTGGATGAGTGTTACCCATGAGAAGAGTTCTTTCTTGTTTCTTCTTAAGAAGTTTTGAAGCTTGACAGGGTTGCTGAGGATAGCTCCATATTTATTGAGGGGTACATCGATACCTGTGGTGTTGAGGACAGAGTTGAACATTTCCTTGGGTCAAATCCAAATTATAAATCAAATTTACCAGCTCTCAGAAAGAAAGCTTAAATATTTAGTTTTATTCCTCCAAAATTACAAGAATTCTTCCTCCTTTTTTTTTTCGATTTTTCGACCTCCAATTGTTTCTTCGAGCCAAGGAATTCAAGAGGTTGAGAAAACAAAAATAACCTTTCCCCTCCTCGACTTTGAAATCCTTCAAGATAGTCAGGAGTATATTGTTACACTGACTCGCTCGGATCCTGAAAATAAATACCAGAACATTGAAAGATTTTTATTTCAGGGAGATTTCATCCAAACCATCTTGAGCCAAATAGGTCGAACCAAACGCTTTCATCAGAACAGGCTGAAAAAGTTTACTTTATCCTTTCAAGCTAAAATGCGCCTTTTGCTTCACTTACTTTGTTCAATGCTTCACTTCATCCTGCTCCTTTGCCATGGAATAGCAGCAATCCAGACACGAAATAATCTTTGAGAAACCCTCAAGACATGTTGTGGGTGGGATCAAGGACTTGATTTATGGAATTTTTAAAAAGATTTAGTCAATTTAAACCACGCCATGCATCAATTGAATATCAAAATTCTATCCTTCTCAAGGAGTTTGAAAATAAATGATTCTGTCCTTCTTTTTGCTTATTTCATGACTCTCCAATATTCTGTTTCTCCTCAAAATAAACACCGGTTGCACGAAATTTCCTTTTCGAAGCTCCTTTTTTGAAAAATGGCGGAAAAGCCACTCTGATTATTTAGTCTCAGAAAAAATCCAACTGAAAATTTACCAACCAGATTCTCCAATACGCCAGTTAGTTGGTTTAAAACATTTTGAAGAATCTATGGAGAGTGAGCCCTTCGAGATATTTTGTGAAATTGTCGCGATTCTCTGTTTGAGAAAAGTTGAGAAAAATTTCTTCAGGTGGACTTGAAAATTGAACCAACCAAAAGCAAAGAGAATTGATCTTTTTGGAACTGAGGCCTGGCAAACTTTTGGTCAATTTTCTATGATGCAGAAGGAAATTTTCATCATTTTTTTGTTGAGATTGGCCTGAGCGTTCATGATTGCATCGTATCATTCATTTGTCACAAGTTTATTGCGCTCAATTTTCTCATTTTTGTTTGGATTTTTTTTGTGGGAAAAGGAAGGATGATTTAGGGCTCATTCAAAACAGTTTTATTGTTCAAGAAACTCTTAAAATGGAAGGGTTTTGAGTTTCCCCAAATTAAAAGGTCAAAAATCTTTGTTGAACTTCAAGAAACTAATATTAAAAGGAAATGAAGTGATCTCAAATTTTGAGGAAATCAATGTTTCTCTCTAAATCATCATCATAAAAGTATTTTGGTATTTTTTTAAAAGTCAACTTTATGGGATTTTTTTTTTTAATTCAAAGAGTTTCAATTTCAACAATGGAAGAAAAATAAAGGGGTGATTTTCGACCTGCAAGTGAATTTGGGATTCCAAAAAACCATCAAATGAAGTAAATGAGCAAAATAAATAAATTACTTAGGATTTATGAAAAAGGTAAGGGAAATACTTTCACACAAAGGATATCTTTTCCTCAAATTTTTTAATTTCGAGAACTTGCGGAATAAGAAGCATTGAAGTTCTGTTGATTCTTAAATAAAAAATAATTTGTGTAATTTTTGACAACAAAAATCCTCAGATATAGACATGCAGAAACCTGCCCCTGCTGATGATCTTGTTTTCAAGTTTATTCTCGTTGGAGACACTGGAGTTGGAAAATCATCTATTCTCTTGAAATATTGTGAAGATAAATTCCTTCTTGAGCATAATGTTACAGTCGGTGTTGACTTTAGGTCCAAGATTGTTCAAATCGACCCCAAAACTAGTGTAAAGGTCCAAATTTGGGACACTGCTGGACAAGAAACCTTTGGCACCATTGTCAGATCTTTCTACAGAGATTGCGCAGGAATCTTTTTGGTCTATGATGTCAACTCCAAAGAATCCTTTAGAAACTTGGAAAACTGGTTGCAAGAAGTCAGAACCCACTGCGAGAACGATCCAATTTACATATTGATGGGAAATCAAGTGGATAATAATAGAGAAAGAGAAGTCTCCTATGAAGATGGCAAGAGATTCATGGAAGAATGTGCCCTCAATTACTTTTTCGAAACCTCAGCAGCCAATGGCCAAAACATCCAAAATGCCTTTGCTGAGGCTATAAAATTGGTATATTTACAATATATGCAAGATAAAGCTGAGCAAAATATGCCCAAGAGATCCTTGGCTAAAAAATCTGGTGGAAGTAAATTATCTCAAATCAGCACCCAACCTCGCTCCAAAGGATGCTGTTAAATTAAATGTAATTAGATATGATGAGAATAATCTTTTTTCGCACAGATGTACATAAAATGCACATTTTGATCTTTGATGGTATAATTATCATCATTTATTCGAAGAAATCAATTTAATCCGTATTTATCTCTTCTCATACATACATATAAACGTAATCCAAAAAATTATTTTTTTGAATCGAAAATAACAATAAAAATTCAATCAACATGATAGAAAAAATACTAAGCCATATTAGTAGTATTTAGCTCTTGGGCTTCGGCTAAAGTTGATCCTGAAATTGAAACATTTGTCTCTTCACTTTCATTTTCCTTTTTGAGGAGGATATCATCAGAAGAAGGTTCTTCTTCTTTTGATTCAGATGCCAAAATTCTCTCTGCAGCAGGCTGCAATGATTTATCAGACTCTGAATGTTTGGCTTGTCCTGGTATTTCCTCTTGAATTATTCTCTTCTTCAATGGACTTGATGGATCGCTTCTTGACTATTTGGGATTTTAGATAAAGAAAATGATTTGTTTGAACAGATTACTTTGGCCGAGAAAATTGATCCTCCGAATTTTTTTGTTCTTTCAACATTCTAAAAAGAATCAGCAACTCTGAGTGAGAGATTCAAAGAATACCCTGATTTTTTGTTGCATGTTTTGCATCCAATCATCAAACTTTTCTTCATTTTGATTTTCTTTATTGCTTACTGGAATTTTTTCTTCCAATACAATATCACTAAAAGTTGATTCAGAACTCTCCTCCTATTTAAAAATTCATTATTAGACTTCGAAAAATCCTTGACAAATACAGTTATTCTATCAATATCTTGATCAGAAAGTTTAAAATCATCTTTGACAGATTTGATGAGTGAGGTCACCCTTTCCTTGTTTTTCAGGAAATGTTTTGCAACTGCAAGTTCATGAAGGAGTTTCCCCAGGCTCATGAAAGCATCTCTGGATTCACCACTCATTTGCATTGATTGGATCAAACATTCTCTCCAAATTTCCTCATTATTAAAGAGATCCATTGAAGATAAATCCTTGTCTAAATCTCTGTAGAAACTTCTCTTTCCTTGCAGTTCCTCTTCTTTCATCAATTTCTTTATGCCAAATACATAAAGCTTCAAACTCTCAAAATCTTTCTTCTCCCATGACTTTAATAAGTTTATCAAAAGTTCTCTTTATTTCAAAATTTACCTCAGTAAGGATGAATTGGAAAATGTTTTTCCCGGAATCTTGGAGTTTGGAATATTGCTCTTCAGTCAATTCGTTCAAATTGATTGGTTGAGTTCTTGAGATGTGATTCAAAAAGAATTTTCTATTTGACTCATTTTCAAGCAATTTCAGCATATTTTGTTCTTGTGATTCACCAGCGATTGATTGACCTTGGCAGAGAAGACTCCATTCTCTGTCCAACAATCTGTTTTCTTCAGTTTGCTTTGGTCCATCATTTTTGGTGGAAAAGAATCCGACAAGTGATTTAAAAGACGTTTTTAAATTCTCATTGATTTGATTCTTATCAAAGATCACTCTCTTGGGCTTTTGATCAGGTAATTTGTTGATATAAGTTTCTTTGAATTTTTCAAAATCCAAACCTGGCACTTCTTTCTATCCATTTCGTGAATATTTATTAAAATAAGCTCTTTGTCTTACAAGTGGGCGAGCAAATAAAGATTTTGCAGCTTCAGTTGTCAAATCAGTAGTTTCGACATTCTAAATCTGTGTGAGCCTTAAAAATATTCCCAACCAACATACTTGAATAAGCTTGTTGACATCATATTGGATATTTCTGAAATAAGAAATCTCGTAAACAAAATATTTCATTGTGGCATCTTTAAAGTTTTCTAATCTCCTAGCATCAAACTTTTTGAAATGGTCAACAATATTATTCTTGGAAATATTAACAGCAAATATCACCTCTTCCTTACGCATTGATCTTCAAAGGTTTTTTTGAAATTATTATACTCATCAATGTGAGATTTCAATTCCAAGTCACAGTCAAATCGTGAATTAGTTAACTTATCAATCCTAATCATCATGTAAATATTGTTGTTGTTTGAAATAAATGTACTTTTCAAAAATTGCTTTTCTTTTTTCTTCAAGAGTGGGATCATTAGCTTCAGTGTTATATAAAAAGGCCTTGGTCTTTTGTGCTTCTTCAGTTTCGTTGTTAATTGAAATATATCTTTTCTTTGTCTTTTTGCAAATTAGCAGTCAGTTTAAGGGAAAACTATTACTGTTTCGATTTTTTCAGCAATAATCTTCATTTCAAGGTCATTTTTTCTTCCAAGGTTGAGGAATTTTCGTGCATCAGCAGATTCTTTTTTGATATTCTCTTTTAAAATCTTGACGATTTCTTCTCTCAAGGATCTTTCAAATGTTTTGGACTGTTCACTCTTCAATGCATGATATGATTTTAATGCATTGAAAATATCTGCCAAGGGCCTAAATAGTTCAGCATTCAACAAAACTCCTGGCATTTTATACCCATTATCAGCATAAACAGCAAGGTCTGAAGATATTCTCTCCATAGCCTTCGAATAGCTTTCTTCAAGTTGTGCTCGTTCTTCCATCAAATTTAAAAATTCCTCTAATGACTTTTTTCTATAAAAGAAAATCTGCTCAAAACGTTCCAAATCGGCCTATGGACATGAGAAATAAGACTCGTACTGCAAGATTTACTTCCATCAAAGTGGTGAAAATGTTCATTTTTTAAAAAGAAATTTTTTTGAATTTTAGCTAGATAATTTTGTGTCTAATAATAAACTTTTGGCATTCCTGCTAGTCGGTACTTTTTTCAATTCAAATTAAATCTATTGTTTTAAACTTATTCTATGAAACAAAATTACATACAAATGAAGTACAACAGAATATAACCACTTACAATTATTAGAAATCATCTTCAATAATATCATCAAAGCCATCATCAAAAACATCTTCCATATCAAAATAATCCTCGTCCTCGTCATCATTTTCATCTTCTTCATCATGTTGCTCTTCTGATTTCAAATCTAATGTGAAAAAAGAATTGCTACTGGTACTACTGCCAAAATCAAATAATAATGAAGATGATGAATTTTCATGATTATAAATTTCGTTTCCTGCATGGTCATAGATGTTGAGATATTTTAATCGATCAGCACTATTTAAAAGCAATCTACAAAGGTTTTCAAATTCTTTGAGATTGAGATCTGGGGCGCAGCGAAAAGCTAAACCTAAATGCTTTTTATTTAACCCCTTGAGTTTCTCAGCAAGCTTATCAACGAAAATCTCTTTGCTCACTTTTCGAATATCTATGCTTAATAAAACGTCAGTTCGCTTTGGAACGAACGCTAAATCCTCCAGAAATTTTGAAAAGCTCTCATCATTATCAATAACCAAAGTCTCCAATTCAAACACTTTTTCAGTCCTTTTTTGTGAAAATAGTGAAAATAAAGGTGCCAAGTTGGTATCACCCAGAATGAAACCACAAAGAGCCAAATCTTCAAAATTAAACTGTTTGAGTAAATCCAAAGAGACTTTTCTTATGGAAATAGCATGAGCTTCAATAATCAAAGAATTTAGTGTGCCTTGCAAATGCTCCAAGGATTCCAGGAAATAATTGAAATCCACGGCTGCTTTTCGTCCAAATTCATTATTATAGATGTTTGCATAATAGAGTTTTTCCAGGTTCTTGAGCCTCTCAAAAATCGGAGCCAGAAAATATAAACTTGGATTTTGCATATTTTCTGCCTCAGCAAAGCACAGAGATAGCGACTTTAGTTGGTCCAAATTAGCCCATTTTCTGTAAAAATTGAGAAATACCTTTTGACATCCAAAAGGTTTACTCCTCCCAAAATCTGGACCAATCCCAAGCCCTGGATCCTTCCAAAATATCTCATAGAAGCTTAGATTTAATGATTTGACTGATTCAGGCAAAGAAAAAGATTCCAAGAATGACTTGAATGAGCCCGGAGTCTTTAAATACAGCGATAATTCTAAACTTTGGAGGTTGCTCAAGTCCTTCAAACTTTGAAAAGGTCCAAAATCTAGTGAGACCTCGTCATGATCGTCCGGGAGAAATGTCGTTTTAATCAAGGTTAATGACTTTAGCTGCACGAGATGTTGTGTTTGCAATACTCTCTCAAACAAAGAATTATTGAGTTCGAGTATTTTTAGATTCCTGACGCTTCCAAATATATTCAAGAAATCAAAACTTGAGGATTGTTCCAATTTGAGACAATTCAGGGTTATTGAGAAATCAGCAAGACTTCGTAAGAACAAGGTCGATTGATTTAGTTTCTGGAAGAAATCAGCTATCAAACGACTAAAGTCATTCGTGATCAAAAGGCCAAATTTATTTAATTTTCGAAGTTTGAGCAAAATTCTCCAAAAGACCCACTGCAAATTCCTTTGAAGAATCACCTTCTTTTTTGTCTCATTCATTCGAAGAAGGTTTGCCCCACAAAACTCTACTGTCAAGTCCTTGACACTCAAAGAACGAGCGAGCGTTTTCCAAGAATTAATCTTTTGAACTTCAAGCCGGTACTTTGTTATTTTGGGCAAATAATGCTGGATTCTGGGGTCAGTAAAATTGTTGAACTTTACACTCTTCCTTGAATCTTTGATGAGATCGATGATTTTCCCTTGGCTGCTGTCATTATAATCCTGGATTAAAAACTTATTGATTAACTTTAAGCGTTTGGTCTTGCCATAAACTTTTTTGTTTTTGATTTCATCCATTTGATATTCAGCTTTGTAATAGTATTTGGGGAAATATTTGAGGAGAAATTGGGTGTTCTCATAAGCCTCATCCATATTCATCCAAAGAGGTTTCTTGCTAAATATTTTCTCCATTAGAAGTTTTTAAGAAATATTATTCTGAAAATTAAAGTATATCGTTCCGCTTTACGTGATTTAACATATTAGCATATTGCTAACGCTTTGCAGTTGTTCATCTGATAGATTTCAGCATCTATGTTTAATTTTAATATGCGATGGATATTCTTGTCTATTTTTATGCGTGAAATGCCGGAATATTCTTGTTTGACGTTCTCGAATTTAAGTAAAAGAATTAATTGTGGAATAGAATTTTCGTTTGCAGCATTAAATGTTGCGAAGTCGAATTCCTCATCTTGGAAAAAGGCTTGAGCTCAAATTTGAACAAAAAAGCTTCACCAGCAATCATTCCGAGAACGATTTCCAGTCAGATTGGGAGAAGAATGCTTCAATCAAAAACTTTTTTATGAATTACTCGAACTTTCGAGAGTTTTACTTTCTTCTTCATTAAGGGAATTATTTTAGAAAGTTCGACTTCTAAATTGGTTTCAAAATTCCAAGAATGACAGCAGCGTTATTAAAGTTAAGCTAATAATAGACTCCAAACCACTTTTTTTGGGAATAACAGAGTGATGCAGAAAGATTATCTTGCTTGGTAAGAAAAAGGTTTCAAGAGATCTTACAAACATTGAAGGAAGTCCCGTCACGCAAATCCAATTTTTGCTTGGTGTTCGTTAACATAAACGAAAAAAAGAATCACAAATCAATCTCGGCCGGTAAGTGCTTTTCAATGAATTTCAAAACTGACGAAAAGTATAAATTTGTGATGTAGCCAAATTCGATGTTTTCGATTTTTTCCATTTTATTCAAGCATTTGACTCTATTTTCTTTTGGATTTGACTGCAAATTCTGTTCAAGAACAAGCTCAAAAAAATGAAGATTTTTCTGGAATTTTAGGGTTCTTTTTGAAAGGTCCATTGACCATGTATTTTCTGTATGACCTTCATTTCTGTATACAGACCTTCTGACCCTCTTTTTCACTTCGAATGAAAGCAATAAGCTCACTATCATCCTCATTTCGAAATCAGCTCCGATGCTGCTCTCTTCTCTTAGTCTATTATATCTGTGGCATTTCGATCAGTTGCTACCAGCCTTCTTTGAAATAATGAGAAAAAATGGAGTAATTTTCTATATACAGAATTGAACTCTTTCTCTGGAAATATTTTTTTCTGGGATTTTTCGATAAAAAGAGTCTTTTCTCCAAGAGGTTTCTGGAAATAGATTTCCTTTTCCATATCTATGTTCTTGTGAAGGATTTTTTTTTGAGAGAAATCTATTTCAAGAAAGAGTTTTCTTTATAGAATTCTTGACAAGATCTGCATCGACATTAGATCTAGAAGTTTTTTTCTAGATAAAAAATTTCTGAATCCAAATTTTCAAGTCTGCATGAACCTTTTCTCACAAATTTTCGAAAAATCAGATCAGTATGAAGTGATGAATGAAGTTTCTCTTTATAAAACAAATTTTCCCCATCACAAGTGTCAAGGGGAACAGATTTCCTTGGAAAAAAAAGTTGCTTGAAAAGCTTTGAAATTGGTGCTTTTGCTATCATCATAGAATATCTGCTATTATTGGATTTTGGAAGTAATCGATTCTTTTTGTTTGTGAGATCCCAATCCAACTTGAAAGGCAAGAATTTGATGATTGTTTTACATTCAATTTTTAAATCATAAGCTAAAAGCTCAAAATCTGATTTATTTATTATTCGTCTTTTTCAGTCCGATTTCTTGGAGTTCTTTTCATAAAACTTCTCGTAAAAATTTTGAGGAATTTAAAAACTTCGGGAGAATGTGAATTTTTCATTTTCCTGAAACCTTTGACATTTTGAATCCCTTGCTGAGGGATTTTTTTGGAAGTCTCAAACATCATCAAGGGTTGATAACCCGAACTCTTTCCCTGGGCATGATTTCCCAGGACCCTCATTACACTAGATTTTTAAAAATCTATTTTTCCTCAGTTATATCGTTTTTTACCTATCAATAGATTTTTTCCAAGTAAAAATAAAAAAATCCGTTTTGATGATAATTTTCCTCAAGACTTTATGAATTTGATGATTTCCAGTTTTTGAGGCAAATCATTCAGCAATTGAATTGAATTAAATTGGGCCAAAAGGGACCTCTAATTCAATTCTCCACAAATTTCGAGTTTTCCTAAATATCCCAAAATTAAACAATTAGTGAATAAAGATTAAATTAGATATACTGTATTGATCAACAATAGCAAATCTGACAAAGATTTGATAAAACTTGGGGAGGTAAAATGCCTTTTGGATAAACTTTTCAAGAAAAACCACCCTCTCTCCGACTCTAAATTTTTCAATAATTCGAATACAAAAATAATGTTCATATTTTTATTCAATCCTCGTTTTAACTTGAATGAGGAACCTTTGTTCACAACAGAGCAAATTTTCAGAATTTTAAATCAACAAGGAACTCACGATTTTATTCCAAAGAAAGAATGCAAATAAATCCTTTTTTGCTCGGTTTTCTCCATGAAGTTGCGAAAATTGCACTTCAGAAATTTGAAAATTGCAGAGAAATCATCAGACCTCATTCGTTTGAAAAAGAATTTTCGGTTGAGCTGGGTCTAAATAAAGAATGGTTCAATCAAAAAGGAGATCGATCTGTGGATTTAATGAAACAAAATGCCCAGGTTAATAATTAAATCGCATCGAATCTATTTCTTACCATTTCTCTACTAAAAATTAATACAATCTTTACAGTCGCGATTGAAGTCTAAAAATGTACAATGAGGTTCCGTTTTACAAATCTCCATATTTTACCTTTCTTCTCTAGATGCAGTTTGAGGACCTCAACCCCAAACCAAAAATCTTTCAAGCGGAGCTCACCAAAGCTCAGTACAAGTTCCTCGCCAAATTGATGCCCAGCGAATACGTTTTGGAAGTGATCTCGAAACCAAAGAAAGAAGTCCCACCACAACCCAAGAGGAATCCAATGATAGTATGCATCACTCCTTTTCTCATCTTGACTTTTGTAGAACAAAACAGCCATAGCGAAACCCCCAAGGTCTAAAACTGACGACGCTGCTGGTATTCCAACCAATCCCTTGGATTTCTCCTTATCCATGGAGTCAACCACAACTTTCCCTCCATCTAAACAAGCCAACCAATCGGCGCAGTCTTCGCAAGTGGGCATGATGCCTGACATGTTTGGATCGCATCCCATGATGTACCAATTCCATCCCAGTATGGGAACCCAACAGCCAAACAACTTCCAGCTTCAGGAAGCTCAATCACCAAAGAAGGACAAGTCCAAGCTTGATAAGAATCAGCTGAAACCCAAAAAGAAAATCGGGGAAGAAAAGCAAAGACAAACCTCAACAGCTCCCAATACAAAACCTTTCAAGGCTCCGACTGAAATTATGGCCAAATGCGCCAACATTCTACAATCTTTGAAAAGGAATAGTCTGGCAGAGCCGTTTTTATATCCTGTGGATCCAAAAAGCATGGGCGTCCCTTCTTTCTACACATTGGTCAAAGAGCCCATGGATCTGAGCACAGTTGAGAAGAAACTGAAGAATAACGATTATCTAAACTCAAGTCAGTTTGTCGCTGATGTCAGAAAGATTTGGAAAAACGCTTTGACTTCAAATGCCCAGGGATCTGACACTTTTAGAAGAGCTCAAGAAATGAGTCGTCTCTTTGAAGAAGCAGTCAAAGAGCTTGACGCCCTTGCTCAAAAGCCGGCTCAAGAACCCTCTTCCAAAGTTGAAAAGAAACCTCCTGGAAAGCCACAGCAGCAGCCCCAATCGCTGCAGATGCCGCCAGCTCAGGGTCAAATCCCAAGACAATCCAATGGGCCTGCTTCTAATCTTGGGAATATCACGATTGTAGATACAGAGTCCTCCAATTTTAGACAGATGGCTGAACAGCAACCGCTCTCTCAAGCCGAAAAGCAAACCCTCCATCAAAAGATCTTGACCAAGATCCCAGCACAGAGTCTCAAAGGTGTCTGGGAGATTGTGAGCGAGAGCTTTACTGCTCCTCAATCCAACAAAGAAATGCTCGAGTTCGATTTGGATACATTACCTGTTGAGATCACAAGAAAACTTGAAAGGTACGTCGAGCATGTCCTCAAGTTGAAGAGTATACAAAATAAGCCCAAAGAGATGCCACAACCCCAAATCCAGGGAAATAGACCGCAACCACAACCCCAGCCACAAACTTTCCAATTCTCCCCGTATAATAGCGTAATTCATAAATCCCTTCTATTTCTTGAGTCTCACCTCTCTCCCTAGATGATGATGCCACCACAGAAAGCTGTCAAATTGGATCAAGCTGAGAAAAAAATGGTTGGTTTTCCCAATGACCCAACAGCCATGTTTCCCTTTTTCCCTGGTAAATCAGAATATCCTTTGAAATGTTTTTAAATTTCTTCTAGAACCTGATTTGAAAACTCAAACTACAGGATATGGAGGAGGTTTTAATGGTTTCAATGGCTTCTGGAACATGACTGAATAATCAAACAGCCAATCGTCTTTCTGGCCATTGTCTATTCATCATCTACTGTTGAAAAATGTGAGAAACATTCATGCATGTCAAGAATTTGAAAGAGACTTTTTTAATTCATTTCATATATTGTATTGTGCTATATTTGTATACTTGTAGCTAAATCAGCATCTTCATCAGAACACATCTTAGAATACGAAACCTCGTGCAGTTTTGAATTCTTTTTGTGATTTGTAATATATCCCTAAATTCTCACTGCGCTTATTCGAACCACTCCTATCTATCCTATTTGATCTAAATAACATTCGATTCAATCTTTTAGGCAAAAAATTAATTCGTTAATTGCTTGATGAATTTGTTTGTTCCTAAATTATTTTGAATTTTAGGAGGCTTTTTCACTTTCAATTGAAAATTTATCGATCAAATTTATAAATATTAATGAGAATGAGGATAAATCTATGAATTGTCAAAACCCTGTCTACTATCAATTTTCTCTTTCATAAAAAGTTCATTCGTTAGTTAAACAGAAAATGAGGGAAAAAAAAGATTAGACTTATTTAACGTAATTGGTTGTTTAGGAGGGATAAATTTCGCTCAAAATTAATTTCTACTTTGAATGTCATATTAATAATTTCACCAAGGAAGTTATGAATAGCCATTGTCCGCAATCTATATCAGATACCTCAGCAAATGAAGAATACGCATCTCCTGAAGCACAGCTTTTATCCTATGCACATTTGAATAGACTTGACCAAATGACGTTGTTTTTACAACAAAATCCAGAGATGGAAATTACAACCATTAAAGATTCTAGGCGCTATTCCTGTATTTTTTCACTCTTTGCGTTTTGATAATAAGCAACATCCTAGTGCTTCACATAGCTAGCTTGAATAACCAATTTACAACCTGTCGCTATCTTCTGGAATATTTAACAAAGAAAAATGCATCAGAGAGAACGATTTTATCATGGGTTAATGGCCGTACCGAAGAAGGCTTTACACCTCTCCATTTTGCTTCTTTCAAAGGAAATATCGTAATTCTTTTTTCGTGATCTGAGTGTTTCAAGTAAATAGCAACTTGTCAAATTACTCGAAAATTATGGTGCAGATGTCCATTCTAAAAATAATCAAGGATTATCAGTCCTTCATATCGCAGCTCAAGGTGATCAACCTGTCTCAATGGTATGTCCACGAAGAAGTTATATCACGTTATTTTTATCTTCTAGGCTTATTTCCAATTTAAAGGACTTGAAATAGATGATACTGATGTTAAAGGAAGCAGTGCTCTTCATTGGGCTGCTTTCCTCGGGTAAACTAAATTAGTTTTTTCAAGAAAATTTATCATTAGGATGGAGAATTCAGTAACATATTTAACGACTTGGGGTTCTCAAATAAATCTGCAAGACAAAGAATCAGGTCTAACGCCCCTTCATTTGGGAGTCATCTCTGGAAATCCTCGGGTTGTCCGCAGGCTCCTCATCAAAGGCGCAAAAAAGGACATCAAGAATAAAGAAGGAAAACTTCCTCTCGACCTCGCCAAAGATAATGAATATGACAATATCGTCTTACTCTTGGTAGATTATTCCGGTTTTCTATTTTCCTAACAATCCTCTGTTTTAGCAAGAGAAAAATACATGTTTAAAAAGATTGAATGTTTTACCAGGACTCGAAAGAAAAAGATCAAAAATTTCACTATGCTTTTTCATCTTTCTCTTTTTCATCCTTGTTGGAACAAATTTATGCTTCTTATTTCCATGTAGGAAACAATAAAACTTTACCTTATCCTTATTCTCTTTCCCAGATGTTGAAGAAATCACATGGATTTTGTTATTCGCCTTTTTTGCTTCTACAACCTTGATTCTCTTTTTGATTTCTTGGTTAAAGGATCCTGGAATAATGAGAAATCGCAATAAAACTGATATTATGGTAAATTCATTTTATTTCGGTTTATTTATCGCGTAGAATCTATTGCTGAATAATGATCCATCTGTTGTGTGTCCAGAATGTGTTATTGTTAGACCTCCGAGATCAAAACATTGTGAAGTTTGCAATGCTTGCATTTCAGTCTATGACCATCATTGTCCTTGGATCGATAATTGTGTTGGCGCAAGGTATTGAGAGATGAAGAATTTCAGAAAATATTTAACCATTTTTCCCGTTAGAAACCTGGGGTATTTTCTTGCTTTTACATTTTCTGTTTTACTGACAACAATTTACATTGCCATATTTGCTTGTTCAGTTTTTGTTGAGACTGATAGCCAAACAGAACCGAATTACAAATTTTTCCCGAAATTACTTCATGATGAAAATCTCCTGGAGATTCTCAAATCTGTTACTTGCTGGCTCAATCTTTTGACTACAATCTTATTCTTGCCACCTTTATTGTAAAGAAATATATCGGTAATCAGCAACTCAAATAATATTTTAGAGGCTTGAATTATGTTCAAATTGGGAATCTTGTGACTGGAAAAACAACAAGTGAAAGATACGGATTTAATGCTTCAATGAGCCAAGTTTTTTTTCCAAAAATTTCTTTTTCTCAAAATAACTCTTGTAGACGATGAATCAGAGCCAAGCTTCAGACACAGAAAATAATTACAAAAGATTGCAAGAATCTGCCAAAAAGAAAAATGCTTCTTGCTTTAGAAACTGCATACTCATGTGCTGTCTTAATAAAAAGGATAAAAAATATAATTATAAATCAATTGTAAGTCCACCTTCAAATAGCCGAAATTTCGGAAGTGATCTTACTCCTTAACTTTCATATCTTGTATCTCCTTCGTTTTGTATTTCTAGTAATTACATCAACCCTAAGAATCCATGTTGAAGGGATGTTTTTAAAACTCAAATCCTTGAGCAAAATAATTAATTTTAAAGGAAAAATAAGATGGCACTTATTTTAAAGAAGGCTGCTCGTTATAAGAGAATATCTTCAATCCTTGCCGAAGGTGAGGCTCACTTGAGAGACCCTTTCACCCCTCCTCCTCAAATCTTGACTGTGAATATGACTTGTTCCACTTGATATTTACTTTTTTTAGCCTCCTCCTGTCAGAACTGAGAGAAAGCCCGATGATATCACTGATTTCCCTCATCAAACCACTGTTCCTCTTCCTGAAGTTATCCCTTACCAAGAAGGAAGATATAGACCCGCCAGTATTCCCCTGATTGCTGGTTATTTCCCCTACAACATGTATTTGCAAAAGGGAAAGGTTTACCAATGGTGCTCTTGCGGTATCTCTCAAAACGGTCCTTGGTGCGATAGTTTGTGCAATTATTTGGTCACAAGAAACAGACCAGTTTATTTCAACGTCTCTGAAAGCGGTTACTACAAGATCTGCAATTGTAAATTCTCAGCAAATGCTCCTTTCTGCAGCAACACCCATAGATTGGTCGTCAAATATCACTATTACACCCACAGAGGTTTCTATGAGTTCTGGGGTCAAGTTGTCTACTGGCTCGGCTGGGGATATATCCTTTGGAATTTCTACTCTTAAACGAAATAGTGTCATAAACCAACCAAACTTCATTTGAATTTTGATGTAATCAACCAGATACATAAATTACCCAAAGTTGCTATAATGAAGTTTAAATTCATACCTTTCTATATTCAAAAAAGATTAGAATTGAATATACCTGAAAAAAATTTGTTAGAGAGAATATATCAATCATCATGATGCTGTCAAATATATTTTTTTTTCTCATCATCGTCAAGAGCGAAATTTCAGTCAAGTTAAAAAAAAACTTGATGATGAGATTGATGCGAGAGATCGCTCGCTTTCACAAAATTCATTTTTTTTACAAGAAAAAAATAATTTTTCTATGCCATCTCCAAAAAAGTTTTTAAAAAAATCGCTCTTTGAACTCAAGCAAAACAATTTTTCTGAGGATCTATTTCTCCATCATTTTTTCCAGTCATCCAATATGACATGATATTTTTTCTTCTTAAAGATAAAAATTGAATCAATTTTATTTCAAGATTTTAATTAAAATGTTCAAACTTTTGCAGCGATCTGGCCTCTGGTCCGTTTCCACCAAATCTTTTAATAAAAACGTCAATAGTAATGAAATCAGCCTCTCTTTCAGAGCATAATCTGTTCTCTAGAATATTTCTTCGCCAGTGAAGGACCAAGATATCAAAAGCCCCCAAAGGTGGCTGACAAAATGTATTATAATTATTTGTTTAGCAAACTGAGTTCTTAGCATCTGGGTCAATATTATGAATGAAGGAAATCTTGAAAGAATTGCTGCTTTTGAAGGAGAAAGCTTGTTGAAGGCTCTTCAAAGAAATAGAGTCGCTAATGTCACTGGTAAGGAAGAAATAATGTAATGAGTATAATAAAACTGCTCAGGTACTTGTGATGGAGGTGAGGATATGAACTCCATGACTGAAAAGCCTATTGATCCCATGACTTATGGTCCTTTCTGCTCAAACTGCCATGTGGTATAGAAATAACATTTTTTGATCCTCAAAATGCTGCTAGATCATTGCTGATCCTTGGAGAAAACAAATGAGCAACCTCCACTATTTGGAAGAAAGAAATTTACAAGAATCCGGCGTCCCCATCACTCCCAAGTAGATTCATAGTTCCTTTGAATATAACTAATTTTTTTAAAGCTCTCGTCTTGCTTGCTGCGTTGTTGTTGAAAAATGGATGAATGATATGATTATAAATATTGGAGTCAACGAACACGTCCATGAAGAAAACTGGTAAAATCGCAAATTCATACCATTATTTGTTGCATCGGTCAATATATTCTTCAATATAATAATGCATAAAATCGGATCTCTGATTCACGGAATGAATCAAATCATTTTCTGTGAAACTCTTATGCATGCTTACTTTTCTGGATTAGAAAATCTCCTCAAAATAGGAAAATAAATACATAATTTCATCTCATGCACGGGAGAACAAGAAATCGTGAATAATTTGAAGGGATTTTTTTTTGGAGGAGAAACAACAATACTTGAAAATATTATAAATTCTTGAAAATGAACTGAAAAATTTTTGTTTTGAATTTTATCATATCAAAATCATAAAAATACTCTTTTAAAAAAAAATTGACAGACGGACAGACAGACATTAATTACAGACAGGTCAACACTTGGTAGTATGTATGGAAGAGAAAACAAGAAAAAGGTTTAATGAAGAAATCGATCAAAAGAGGATTCATTTTTAATTACCAGCTTTCAGACTTTGAACTGAAGATTCGAGAAAAGAGAATTTTGTGACAGAATTATCGAATGAAAATTTGTGAGCATGTGTATTTTTGAAAATTCGACTTCTCCAATTTTTACTTTGGTGCAAGCGCAAATTATGTTCGTTTTTGGTCACATGAAGCATTGACTTGAGAGCAGAAGCTGAAACAGATGGAGACTTGAGATTTGTGAGGTTGTCATCAGGCAGTTGCGCTGGTTGCTGATTCTTGCTGTCAGTTAAAGGAGGAAAGACAAACATTTTGTTTTTAGGGAACATATAATCTTTAGATTTTAAAGAACTCACATCAGAAAGCTTAATGGGTGATAAGTTGTCGATTGCCCAATTGTCCTTGAAATGACTTGGTGGATCTTCAAAGTTATAAATGCTTGCTTTAGCGTCGTTGGAAGTTGTTTGAGGAATATTGAACGAATGACTCTCTCCAATTTTCAAAATACTCTGACTTTGGAAGAACTTGTCTTTTCTTCGGGAGAAACTGTTTTGAGAAACAAGTTTTGGAGGCGAAAGTTTTAATTGCAATAGTGAGTTCTCACTTGTCTCGCTTAAAATTTTTGGGACATCGGGTGTAGCGGCGTTATTTTCTTCCATATATAAAGAAGAGAGTTCAGAGTTTTTGCTCGATTTTACGCCTTAATGGAAAGTTTTGCTGAGCAATTCGGATGTCTTCTTCTTCTTTGATTTTGACAACGTTTTTTTGAGACTTAAAAGAAGAACTTCATCTGATCCTGCAGCATCAGAATTCCTGGGGTTTTGACTGAGAGGGTTGTTTTTCAAAACTCGAGTGCTTGATGATTTCAGAAACTTTTTTTTTGAGCTTAAAGTTGTCATCATCTTCAAAAAGCTTGATGTTTTCAACATCTTTCTGGACTGAAATGGGCTCAATTGATCTCTTTGCAAAGGGCATCCTTGTTGGGGAATCAGCGGGTTATTGATGAGAGAAACCTAATAGCATCTGTTTCTTAGGCGGCTGAATTTGAAAAGGCTCTCCTGTCATAGTTGTTTCTCTATTTAAATGAATGAGCTATGATTTTTCGAATCAAGTAAAAATACTCTTCAAGGTTTCTTTGAGGGAATTCGGATTTCGTAATGCGAGGTGTTTCTTTTAAATCGCTGATTTGTTGCTCTCTGTTGATTCTACGACTCAAACTCTCGATTACAGATTTATTGGTGATTGTTCCCATCTTCATATTTTGAAAAGAGTAGATGTTTTTTGCTTTAATTTGTTCGGCTTTGAGATCATAATCTTTCTTCAAATTCTCAAAGGCAATGTCTCGCTGCTTCTTCTTTTTTCATACATTTTCATTATATTTTTTTGGAATTCTTTGAAAAATCGAGTTTCCAATTCTGCCTTAGAAACTGAATGCACAATCACCGTCTCAGATAATGCCTTTTTGGAGAAAAAGTTAACAATAGAAAGTTTTTGGTCTTTACTTTGATACTATAATCATATCCATTTTCATTTAAAAGAATCTCTTCGCCAGCAATCGTTCCTGGCCCTGCCAAAAATAAATTTCAGTCAAATCACCTCAAAATTACCAATGAGCGAAAGTTGTAAAGATTCTGTATTTTGGAGAAAAGGTTGAGATTTTTTAGATGGATGATTGACTTGAATGGAGCAGTTCTTTTCAATCAAACACTCTCCGCGAAAGATGAGGAACAGCTTCTTTGGATTATTCACTTTGCCTTCTATTGTCAAATAGCTTCCCTTATTATACACTTCTGTCTATTATTGACATTTTACTTTGAAATCAACCAAAACTCACTTACTTTAAAGGAAAAGAGAATATAGTTGAAACTGATGGTTGAAATGGAATTCAAAAAGGGAAAAGTATCCCTTAAAAATTGCTCTTTTTCATGTTCTTTCTCCAAAAATAAAAGCTTGAATTGTTTCTTGGCGATGATCAAAAATTCGCAATCAGTCCTGCAAACCATATTTGCAGACCTTGGAGCATTATTTTTCAGCGCAAGCTCTCCAAATGCCTCACCAACATCCATATATCTAATCAGAGTTCCCATATCCGCTATGTACTCTCCAAAAGGTCTGTTGTCATTACTGACTTTTCAGTTCCAGTAAAACTTTCCTCGAATTTGCGAGGACTTCCTTGTTTCTCAACAATTTCCAGTGTCGTTATTGAGTTCTTTATTGGAGAGAGCTGGCCGATCGAGTTTCCAGGTTTTGAGTAGAGTAAAGAAAGAGGGCCCCAAATGGTTTTTTGGTTCTTTAAACTCATTTCCTGAGGAGAATTAAGGAGAATTCCTCTTGGCTGTTGTGGTGAATAGGATGAGAGTTTTGAGTTGAGTTTCTGGGGTGAAGAGCATTGAGGAAGAAGGAAGGTCTTATTTGGATGCTCCAAGCTGCTTCGATTGTTGAAGGGCTCAGATGGGAATTTTAGAGTGGGATTGATGAGCTGATTTTTGTTATCAGCTGTCGGAGCAACAATAGCCACTTTTCCAGATATGATCACGTAGAACTTGTTGTTTGATGGATCGTCTTTTTGGAAAACAAATTGTCTCGAAGCAACTTTTTCATATTCAAAGCCTTGACAAAGAGATAATAGATTTGCAAAATCCATGGCTCTTAGATTCTGTGCAAAGAAGTTTTCAAAGAAACGAAAATTACGAATCTTTTCATATATTAGCTATCCCCGAAGGCAATTAGATATTGTTCTGAAAAAACTACTTACATGGGCATCTTCTAGAGATTTTTTATGCTTTTGGAGAATTTCAGATGGAAGGTTCTTCTAGTTTTATATGAGAATAGGTGATTTGAAAGCTTTGAATACTTGAGAAGGTTGATTCATTTGATTTCAAGGAGTTTTTTTTTTGAAGATTCACTCAACGATGTATGAGTTGAAATTCTTTGATTAATATTATGGTAAATTGTACATTTTATTGG
>Ga0182738_1001468_pt1 | contig 29554 bp, 26 predicted proteins | sample eDN5th30CBELigMG_FD_128876 | JGI IMG/M metagenome (GOLD analysis project Ga0182738, IMG submission 128876) | Enriched Miracle-Growth compost microbial communities from Emeryville, California, USA - eDNA 5th pass 30_C BE-Lig MG (version 2)... ...
TCGCAGATCGATCCCTATATCGGCGCGACGCTGACGGCGAAATCCTTCGCCATCGCCATCATCGGCGGCCTCGACAATCCGCTCGGCGTGCTGGTCGGCGGGCTTGTGCTGGGCATCATCGAATCGCTCACCGTGCTTTATGTCGGCGCCACCTTCGGCGACGTCGCGAGCTTCGGCGTTCTGGTTCTGGTGCTGATCTTCCGGCCGAGCGGCCTCTTGGGGAAAACGGCATGAAGGGGCTGCGCTGGGTTCTTCTCGCCGCCGCACTCGTCGTGCTCGCCGCCGTGCCGTGGTTCGGCTCGGACGTGCTGGTGCAGTTCGGTATCAACGCGCTGCTTCTGGCCGTGCTCGCGCAGGGCTGGAACATCATCGGCGGCTATTCCGGCTACGCGTCCTTCGGCAATTCGGTCTTCTACGGGCTGGGCAGCTACGGCGTCGCCATCGCCATGGTGCAGTGGGAACTGCCCTTCGCCGTCGGCATGGTCTTCGGCGTGGTGCTCGCCGTCGCCTTCGCCTTCCTGCTCGGCCTGCCAGTGCTCAGGCTGAGGGGCCACTATTTCGCCATCGCCACGCTGGCGCTGGCGCAGGTGATGATCGCCATCGTCTCCAACCTCTCCATCGCCGGCCAGAACATCGGCCTGGTGCTGCCGCCGCTCAACGACGACCGGCTGTTCTACGAACTGTCACTGATCCTGCTGGTCGCGGCGACCGCAACCGTGTTCTGGCTGACGCGCAGCCGCTTCGGCTTCGGCCTGATCGCCATCCGTGAGAACGAGGAGGGGGCGGCCGTCATGGGCGTCAACACGACACTCTACAAGGTGCTGGCTTTCGCGCTGTCCGGCGTATTCTCGGCGCTCGCCGGCGGCATCCACGCCTACTGGATCACCTTCCTCGACCCGGCCAGCGCCTTCGACATCAGCCTCAACGTCAAGATGATCATCATGGCGGTGTTTGGCGGGCCGGGCACGGTGCTGGGGCCTGTGCTCGGCGCCTTCGTGCTGTCCACCGTGTCGGAACTGCTCTCCAGCGAGATCACCAGCGTCGCCGGCCTGTTCTTCGGCCTCGTCGTCGTGGTGGCGGTGATCTTCATGCCACGCGGCGTCGCCGACCTGATGCGCCGCTTCCGCACGACGGGCTGGCGCTACTTTGTCGAAAACCTGAAGGCGCACCGCATATGAGCGCCGTTCTTGAAATCACCAACGTGACGCGCCGTTTCGCCGGCCTGATCGCCGTCAACGACGTCTCCTTCACGCTGAACCAGGGCGAGATCCTCGGCGTCATCGGCCCGAACGGCGCCGGCAAGACGACGCTGGTCAGCCTGATATCGGGCACGCTGGCGCCGAGCGCCGGCGACATCGCCTTCGAGGGCCGGTCGATCACCAAGCTGCCCGCCTATCAGCGCGCGAGGCTGGGCATCGGCCGCACCTTCCAGATCATGCGGCCGTTCCCCGGCCTGTCGGTGCTCGACAATGTCGCGGTGGGCGCCCTGTTCGGCCATGGCGGCGGCGAGTCCGATCTCGCCAAGGCGCGCGAACTGGCGCGGGCACAGCTCGATTTCGTCGGCCTCGCCAAGTTCGCCGACCAGCGCGCCGACGAACTTGGCGGCCCGAGCCGAAAGCGCCTCGAACTTGCCAAGGCGCTCGCCATGCAGCCGAAGGTGCTTTTGTGCGACGAGGTGATGGCCGGCTTGAATCTCGTCGAGATCGACGAGGTGATCGAGGTGCTGAAGAGGGTGCGCGAGCGCGGCATCTCCATCCTCGTCATCGAGCACGTCATCAAGGCGATCAAGAGCCTGTCCGACCGCCTTTTGGTGCTGCATCACGGCGAGAAGATCGCCGACGGGGATCCCGACACGGTGCTGTCCGACCCGCAGGTCGTGGAAGCCTATCTCGGACGGAGGCGGGCATGAGCGCGGCGGAAAATCCTGCGGTGGGCGAGCCGCTGCTGGTCGTCGACGGGCTCGGCGCCGGCTATGGCGAGATGCCGGTGCTGAAGGGCGTGTCGCTGGAAATCCGCCGCGCCGAGATCGTCGCACTCGTCGGCTCCAACGGCGCCGGCAAGACGACGCTGCTGCGGGCGCTGTCGCGCGTCATCGCCTGCACCGGCAAGGCGACTTTTCTCGGCCGTGACCTCGTGCCGATGACGCCGGACGAAGCGTTCGGTGCCGGGCTCGTGCAGGTGCCGGAAGGCCGCCAGCTTTTCGACCGCATGACGGTGGAGGATAATCTCTTGATGGGCGCCTACCGGCGCGCCGACAAGGCGGCGATCGCCGGCGATCTGGAGCGCATGTACGGACTGTTCCCAAGGCTCGGCGAGCGCCGGCGGCAGCTTGCCGGCTCGATGTCGGGCGGCGAACAGCAGATGTGCGCCATGGCGCGCGGCCTGATGGCGCGGCCGCAGCTTCTGATGATCGACGAGATGAGCCTCGGGCTCGCGCCGGTGGTGGTCGAGCAGTTGATGGAGGTGCTGGCGACGATCCGCGGCGAGGGCGTCACCGTTCTGCTTGTCGAGCAGGACATCCATCTCGCGCTGTCGGGAGCCGACCGCGGCTATGTCATGGAGACGGGCGCGATCGTTCACAGCGGCGAGGCCAAGGCGCTGATCGACGACCCCGCCGTGCGCAAGGCCTATCTCGGCCTCTGAGGCCGGAAAAGCGTTCAGGGCGATCCTTCGCGCAGGCAGGACGGGTCGAGCGCGTCGAGGCGCGGACGGCCGAGCAGCGACAGCGTGCGGCGGATCTCTTCGGCCAGGATGGTGAGCGCGCGGGCAGCGCCTGCCTCGCCACCGGCGGCGAGGCCGTAGAGCGTGGCGCGGCCGACCAGCACGCCGTCGGCGCCCAGCGCCAGCGCCTTGACGATATCGGTGCCGCGGCGGAAGCCGCTGTCGATCAGGATCGTTGTCTTGCCGCCGAGCCGGCTCACGATCTCGGGCAGCACGTTCATCGGCGACACCGAGCCGTCGAGCTGGCGGCCGCCATGATTGGAAACGACGATGCCGTCCATGCCTTCCGCCTGGGCGCGTTCGGCGTCGTCGGCCGAGAGCACGCCCTTCAACAGCAGCTTGCCCGGCCACAGCGCGCGGATGCGGGCGAGCCTTTCCCAGTCGAGGTCGGCATCGATCTCGTCGCGCGACCAGGTGGCGGCCGCGGCGAGGTCGCGGCGATCCGGCGGCAGGGCCTCGAGGAGGTTGCCGAAGGTCGGAATCCCGCGCGACAGCACGTCGAGCAGCCAGCGCGGATGGCAAAGCGTCTCGAGCTTGTTCATCAAGGTCGGGTCGGTGCCGGCGCGGTAGTTGCGGCGATCCCATTCGCGGTTGCCGAACACCGTGGCGTCGGAGGTGACGACGAGGGCGTCGCAGTTGGCCGCGCGCGCCCGGGCGATCAGGCTTTCCATGAACGACTGCGAACGGAACACGTAGATCTGCATCCAGTGGCTGAGGCCGGCGGTCGCCGCGACCTTTTCCAGCGGTGCGTTGGACACCGTGCTCTGGATGAAGGGGATGCCTGCGGCCGCCGCCGCGCGTGCCAGCGCCAGATCGCCGTCGCGCGCGAACAGGCCGCAGAAACCGGTCGGCGCGATCGCCAGCGGCAGGGCTGCGGGCGTGCCGAAGAACGTCGTCGCCGTATCGACGGTCTTGCCGGCGACCAGCGTGCGCGGAACGAATTCCAGCCGGTCGAATACGGCGCGGTTACGCCGCAGCGTCACCTCCTCCTCCGCGCCGCCTTCGAGATATTCGAAGACGAAGCCCGGCAGCCGGCGTTCCGCCATGTGGCGCAGTTCGGCGATGGAGAGGGCGCGGCGGATATCCGTTCCGCCATGAAACCGCCGGCTCACGGGCAAAGCTCCGCGAAGGCTGCGACCTTGCCGGTGTTGAGGATGTCGTTGGGGTCGAGCGCCCTCTTGACGCGCGCCATCAGGGCAAGCTCCTGCGGCGAGCGTGACAGCGCCAGATATGGCTTCTTCATCACGCCGATGCCGTGCTCGGCCGAGATGGTGCCGCCGGCGCGCCCGACCAGACCGTAGACGAGGGCGGCGATTTCGTCGTGCGGCTGGCCGTCGCCGCTTGCCGGGACATTGATGACCAAATGCAGGTTGCTGTCGCCGATATGGCCGTAGGCGAGTACGATGGCGTCCGGCCAGCGCCGACGGCATTCGCTTTCGACCTCGGCGACGACGCCGTCGGTGCCGACGGTCGGCAGGCCGACGTCGAAGGCGGTCAGCGGCCCCATCACGCGGCCGTATTCCGACACGCTTTCGCGCACCGCCCAAAGATCGCGCGCGTCGCGCTCCGACGCCGGCAGGACGGCGTCCGCCACCCATCCTTCCTCGATGCCGGCGGCCAGAAGCTCGCTGAGCAGCGCGCCGTTCTGCGTGGCGTCGACGCCGCTCGCCTCGACCAGCACATAGCCGCCATGGTTCCTGTCGAAGGGGCGGCGCAACTGCGGAAGCCTTCCGGTCATGAAGTCGTAGAAGCTCGGCCACATCACCTCGAAGGAGGTGAGCGAGGCGCCGAGCCGCCGGCGCGCCTGTTGCAGAAGCTTCAGAACCGCCTCGAAATCCGGGCAGGCGCAAAAGGCGCTGTCGATGGCGGCGGGCCGGGCCTGCAGCCTCAGCACCGCCCGCGTGATGACGCCGAGCGTGCCTTCGGAGCCGATGAACAGTTGCTTGAGGTCGTAGCCGGCGTTGTTCTTGAGCATCTTGTTGAGGGAACTCACCACGGTGCCGTCGGCCAGCACCGCCTCGATGCCGAGTACGCTTTCGCGCGTCATGCCGTAGCGGATGACCCGGTTGCCGCCGGCGTTGGTGGCGATGTTGCCGCCGATCGAGCAGGAATCGCGCGCGCCGAGATCGACGCCGAAGAACAGGCCAGCCTCGGCTGCGGCGACCTGCACCACGGCTAACGGGGTGCCGGCCTGGACGGTCATCGTCGCCATCACCGGGTCGATTTCCTCGATACCGGTCATGCGGTCGAGCGACAGCGCCACGCCGCCGGCGATCGGCCGCGCCCCGCCGGCAAGCCCGGTCATGCCGCCCTGCGGGACGACCGAAACCCGGTGCTCATTGCACAGGCTCAAGGCGCGCGCCACCCCTGCGGTATCACGCGGCCGTACCAGCGCCAGCGGCATGACGGGCGAAAGGCCGCTCCAGTCGGCCCGGAAACGCGCGGGGATACCGTCTCCCAGAAAGACGGCATCCGGTAGCGCCGCCGTCAGTGCGTCGAGAAATTCCTGGCTCATCATCGTTCCCTGCAAGGCGGTCCGTTGGAGGACAGCCTTACAGGCGCTTTCGGCGAATGCCATGGACCAAATGTCGCGAGAATGAAGACCATGGCGCTCGACCGGTCCACGCTGCCACCGTGAGGCCTTCGGGCCGGGAATGTCAGGTCTTCTGCTCGTCGTCGGGATGGCCGAGATTGACGAACCAGCCGCCGAGATGGCGCGCCGCCGGCGCATCCGGATCGGCCGGGGGCAGGCGGGCATCGACCACAGCATGCGCCGGTCTGTGTACTGGTCGAAGGAGGAGAAGATGCGGCAGCACACCGTCTCGATGCCGAACTTGTCCCAGCAGAGGCGGCTCAGGTCCTCCACGAAGCAGTTCGACACGCCGTAGAGGCTGCCCGGCCGATGCGAAGCGTTGGTATCGATATGGTCCTCGACCTTGTGGTAGCCGATGGCGTATTGGTCGCGCGTCGTCCGAGCGTTCGTTTATGCTCAGGATGAAGTGCGCGAGGCACAGCGTTGATCAGGCGGGGGAGCCGGTCGGCAACCGCCGGTGTCTATCGGCGGGTGCCGGCGCGCGAGCGGACCTGTGCGAGGCAGAGCACGAGCAAAAGGGCTGTCAAAGCGGCGGCGAACAGCACGCCGAGCATCGCCGGACTGCCGCCGTGGTCGAGCAGGAGCGCGCCGACCGACGGCGCGACGGCCTGCATGATCAGGCTCGGCACGGCGAGCCGCCCCATGATCGAGGCGTAGCGGTACGGGTCGAACAGGACCAGCGGCAGCGCGCCGCGGGCGATCGTATGGACGCCGTTTCCCGCGCCATAAAGGATCAGAGCGAGCGCGGTGACCGGCCAGCCGGTGAGCAGGAGCGCGGTTCCGGCCGCCAACAGCAGCACCGATGCGAGCATGGTCCATAGCGGATGGTGATACTTGCCGATCACCATCTCGACGACCCGCGCGCCGACTTGGGAAGGACCGATCAGCGTGCCGAGGCCGACCGCGACCGCCAGGTCGATGCCGCGAAGCTGCTGGACGGTGAGCAGGTGCACCGACAGCATCGAGGCGATCATCGCCGCCAGCGCGGTTATGCAGGCGAGCAGAACGAAGGTCGGCCGGTGAACGGACGACCCGGCGCCCGGCGGCGGCGGGGCAATTCCTGAACCGGCAATGCCCGGAGCGGCCGGCACGAGCATCAGGAAGGCGGGTAGACTGACCACGAGCTGGATGCCGGCATAGGTGAAGCAGGCCGCGCGCCAGCCAAAGTGCTCGACCAGAAAAGCGCTCAGCGGCCAGCACACGGTGCTGGCGAAGCCGCCGAACAGCGTGAGCGAGGTGATCGCGCCGCGCGCGTCCTTGCCGTACAGGCGGCCAAGCGTTCCGAAGCCGGCGTCGTACAGGCTCGCCGACATGCCCACCCCCATCAGCATCCAGGCGAGGAAGTAGACGGGCAGGTTCGGGGCAAGACCCATGACGACGAGGCCGGACGCCAGCAGGATCGCACCCGCGACCAGCACCGGCCGGCCGCCGTTGCGCTGGATGAGGCTGCCGGTGAACGCCGAGGCCAGCCCCGAGCACAACAGCCCTACCGAGAGCCCCGCCACGACCCAGGTGAACGGCCAGCCGGTATCGGCGGCGATCGGCCTGGCCAGCACGGCGGGCAGGTAATACGAACATCCCCAGGAAAGGATCTGCGCTATGCCCAGCGCGGTGATGACGATACGACGGTTCATGGATCCGGTTCGGCGAAAGGAGTGCCCTTTCCCGTAACAGATCACGCACCGGAATGCATGGCGGCGACCGGTTCTTTCAGCCAATCGGTCGCAGGACGTTCGCCATCGTCAACCGAACGCGGGCGCGACGGACTTCTTGTGCTGCTCGACTTCCGCGAAAAGCCAGTCCAGGAACTGGGTTATCTCCGGTTTGCTGCCGACACCCGGCCTCTGGTGAAGGTAATAGCCTGCCGGATAGTCGTGGTAGACGTTGAACGGCGCGACCAGCTTGCCCTCGTGCAAGAGGTCCTGCGCCATGATCGTGTCGGCGAGCGCGATGCCCGTGCCGTTCGCCACCTCGCGCATGATCAGCGTGCAGTCGTGCAATACGGTGGTGGCCCCGCTGGCTTCGCCGACGACCCCTTCCTGTGCCAGCCACCGTTCCCACCGTCTGCTTTCGCGCTCGTGGATCAGGCAATGGCGAAGCAGGTCCTGCGGCGTGCGCAGCGGCTCCGGCCCGTTCAGCAGGGCCGGCGAACAGACCGGCGTCAGCATGAGGGGAAGGATCAGCTTCAGCGCCGGACTGGTCTTCTCGTTGAATTCGTCGACCACGGCCAGATCGAAATCGGATCGCTTGCCTGAGGTGGAAATCTCCAGGTCGATGGACGGATGCAGGCGCCGGAAGGTCGGCAGGCGGTCTGCAAGCCACAGGTTCAGGAATGTCGGCTCGCACATGAAGCGGATGCGCTTGTGCCTTTTGCCGGCGCCGTTCACCAGGCTGACGTCTTCGGTGGCGCGCCTGATCGCCTCGAAGGCTTCCGAGAGGCTGTGGGCGTAATAGGAGCCGGTGGCCGTCAGGGTGATCTGGCGGAAGCTGCGTTCGAACAGGTCCTGCCCGAGGCTGCGTTCGAGGAACCTGATATGCCGGCTGACCGCCGACGGCGTCAGCCGCAGCTCTTCGGCGGCGTCCTTGACGCTGCCGAGGCGGGCGGCAGCTTCAAAGGCCCGCATCCCGTTGAGTGAAGGCAGAACCATGGACGGATCATGATCTTTCGATTGATTTTTTGTCAACCGAAAGATGTGAAATTGACGTTTGAACACTTGTCTCGCTTTTCTGAATATCGGAAGCCGACTGGGTGGCTTCGGCAGGCCATCCGGTTCGGATTCTCAAGCAGCGAACAGGGTGAAGCCTTCATGCCCCAATCTCCGGCGATTGCCTTCCAGACCATGGCCGGGGTTCCCGACGGCGCGCCTGTCGTCGTGATCCTGAAGGCGGGCCGCCGGGGTTTCGGCCGACAGGCGGAGGCACTGAATTCCAGGGCGGACGGAACGCTGGCGCGCGCCTGCGAGGCGCCTGGGTTCTCCGGCAAGAGCGGAGAATGCCTGGATATCCTGTCTCCCGGCAGCCTTGCCGCGCGGCGGGTCGTCGTTCTCGGGCTTGGCGATGCCGAAGCCATGACGCCGCTGTCGCTGACCCGTGCCGGCGCGGAGCTGGCCGCCTTCCTGGAAAGGAAGGGCGAGGACGCAGCCGCAGTCGTCCTCGATGCCATCGAGGGTGCGGCCGTTGCGGGGGCGGAGCTTGCCGGTCGCCTGGCGCTTGGCATGCGCCTGAAGCGATACCGTTTCGACCTGCGCAACAAGCGGCCCGGCGCGGCAGCCGAAGCCGGCTGGACCATTCATCTCGTCGGCCCGCAAGACAGGGACGCCGACGCGCATCTGGCGCGCATGAACGCCGTCGCCGACGGTGTCGAATTCGCCCGTACGCTGGTCAACCTGCCGTCCAATATCCTGCATCCCGACAGCTTCGTCGATCATCTAGAGCCGCTACGTGAAGCGGGAATCGAGATCGAGGCGCTCGATGCGGCGGAGTTGAAACGTCTGGGCATGAACGCCCTTCTGGCGGTCGGGTCCGCTTCCCAGCATCCGCCGCGCATCGTCGTCCTGCGCTACAGCGGCAAGAAAGGCGCGGACGCGCCGCTGGCGTTCGTCGGCAAGGGCGTCTGTTTCGATTCTGGCGGCCTTTGCACCAAGACCGGGCCGCAGATGTTCGAAATGAAGGCCGACATGGCGGGTGCTGCCGCTGTCGTTGGGCTGCTGCTGGCGCTGGCGCGGCAAGGCAGCGCGGTCGATGTCGTGGGCGTGCTCGGCATCGCCGAGAACCTGCCTTCCGGCAAGGCCTACAAGCCGGGCGACGTCATCACCAGCCTGTCCGGCCAGACCGTGGAAGTGTTCGACACCGACTGCGAAGGCCGCGTGCTGCTCGCCGATACGCTTTACTACACGGCCACGCGCTTCAAGCCTTCCGCCATGGTCGACCTGGCGACGCTGACCTATTCGGTCATGCGCGGGCTGGGCAGCGTTTTCGCCGGCCTGTTTGCCACCGACGACGCCATGGCATCCGACATGATCGCCGCAGGCGAGGCCGTCGGCGAGCGCTTCTGGCGCATGCCGCTCGACCATGCCTATGACGAGGGGTTGCAGTCGCCGCTGGCGGACCTGCGCCAGCACGCGCGCGACCTCGAGGACGGCGACGCACCCTATGCGGCTGCATTCCTCCGGCATTTCACGGACAACCGGCCCTGGGTGCATCTCGACATAGCCGGCAAGGAACTGGCGGCCACGGACGGCCCGCTGGCGCGGCAGGGCGGCGTCGGCTTCGGGGTGCAGATATTGGAACAGTGGGTTCGCGCGGGCGGCCGGACAGACAGGTGATTGCCGGTCGGTGATTGCCGCCTGGGGCGGCGATGTATAGCGTGCAGGTTCGGGAGGGGAAAGGTGACTTCGATAGCAAGCAGGGAGGGGCGCGCCCGGTTCGGCGCCTACGAGACGTGGTACCGGATTTCCGGCGACCTCGGCACGGGCAAGACGCCGATCGTCATCCTGCACGGCGGCCCCGGCGTCGCCCACAACTATGTCGATTCCTACAAGCTGCTGGCAAAGCAGGGCCGTGCCGTCATCCACTATGATCAGCTGGGTTGCGGCAACTCCACGCTGCTGCCGGACAAGGGCGCCGATTTCTGGACGCCGCAGCTCTTCATCGACGAACTGGAGAACCTCGTCGACCATCTCGGCATCCGGCCGGCGTTCCATGTGCTCGGGCAGAGCTGGGGCGGCATGCTGGGCGCCGAATATGCGGTGACGCGCCCGAAGGGCCTGCGGTCGCTGACCATCGCCAATTCGCCGGCCTCGATGAAGCTGTGGGTGGAGGAGGCCAACAGGCTGCGCGCCGGCCTGCCCGTGGATGTCCAGGAAACGCTCACCCGGCACGAGCAGGCCGGCACCACCGACAGTCCCGAATACCAGCAGGCGACGATGGCCTTCTACGAGCGGCATGTCTGCCGCGTCGTGCCGTTCCCGCCCGAGGTGGAGGAAAGCTTCGCCCAGGTCGCGCGCAACCCCACCGTCTACAACACCATGAACGGGCCGAACGAGTTCTTCGTCATCGGCACGCTGAAGAGCTGGAGCATCATCGACCGCCTGCCGGCGGTCGATGTGCCGACCCTCATCATCTCCGGCCGTCATGACGAGGCGACGCCGGCGACGGTGCAGCCCTACAAGGACGGCATCAAGGGGTCGCAATGGGAAATCTTCGAGAGCTCCAGCCACATGCCGCATGTGGAGGAAAAGGAAAAGTGCATGCAGGTCGTGGGTGCCTTCCTCGACCGGAACGATCGTTGAAAGGGGAACGAGATGAAGAAACTTCTTTTGGCGGCCGCAGCCGCGGCCTTGTTGACTTGTAACTGGCAGGCGCCGGCGAGCGCGGAATATCTGAAGGAACACCGGGGCGGTACCATGCGATTGCTGGCGCGTTCGGCGGCCGGCACGCTCGACCCGCACATCAACTACACGCTGCAGTACTGGCAGATCTTCCAGCCGCTCTATGACGGCCTCGTCGCCTTCCGCAAGGCGGCCGGCAAGGACGGCTTCAAGATCGTCGCCGACCTTGCCGAGGACATGCCGGCGGTGAGCGATGACGGCAAGTCCTTCACCTTCAAGCTGCGGAAGGGCATCAAGTTCTCCAACGGGCAGGACGTGACGGTCAAGGACGTGGTGGCTTCGTTCCAGCGCATCTTCAAGGTCTCCGGCCCGACCTCCGGAACCTTCTATGCAGGCATCGTCGGAGCCGACAAATGCCTTGCCGACACCAAGAGCTGCACCCTGGAAGGCGGCGTGGTCGGCGACGAGGCCGCCGGCACGATAACCATCAACATCGTCAAGCCCGATGCCGAGTTCATCGATAAGCTGGCCATGCCGCATGCCGTGATCCTGCCGGCCGACACGCCGACGGAGGACGTCGGCTCCAACCCCATTCCGGGCACCGGCGCCTACACGATCTCGGCCTACGACCCGAACAAGGGCATGACGATGGTGCGCAACCCGCACTTCCAAGAATGGAGCGAAGAGGCCCAGCCCGACGGCTACCCCGACGTGGTGCAGTATGATTTCGGCCTGACCGAGGAGGCCGCGGTGACGGCGATCCAAAAGGGCGAGGCCGACTGGATGTACGACCAGCCGCCGACCGACCGGCTGGTGGAACTCGGCACCAAATATATGGACCAGGTCCATATCTCGCCGCTGACGGCATGGTGGTACGCACCGCTGAACACGCGGCTGGCGCCGTTCGACAACGAGAAGGCGCGGCAGGCCGTCGCCTATGCGGTCGACCGCAATACATTGGTCAACCTCTTCGGCGGCAAGGTGCTTGCCTCGCCGGTCTGCCAGGTGCTGCCGCCGGACTTCCCCGGCCATGTGGACTATTGCCCGTTCACCAAGAACCCCGGCGCCAAGTGGTCCGCGCCCGACCTCGACAAGGCCAAGCAACTGGTCGAGGAGTCCGGCACCAAGGGCCAGAAGGTCACCGTCATCGTCGAGGACAACGCCGTGTCGCGTTCGATCGGCGTCTACCTGCAGAGCGTGCTCAGCAGCATCGGCTACCAAGCCGACGTGAAGCCTATCTCTCCCAATATCCAGTTCACCTACATCCAGAACACCAACAACAAGGTGCAGATGTCGGTCAGCCAGTGGTATCAGGACTATCCGGCCGCCTCGAACTTCCTCAACATCCTGTTCGGCTGCGATAGCTTCCGCGAGGGTTCGGACGCTTCGGTCAACATTTCCGGCTTCTGCGACAAGGCTATCGACGCCAAGATGAAGCAGGCAATGGATCTCGGCGTGACGGACCAGGAGGCGGCCAACAAGCTGTGGGCGGAAGTCGACAAGGAAGTCACCGACAAGGCAGCGGCCGTGGCCCTGTTCACGCCCAAGCATGTCGACTTCGTCAGCAAGCGGCTCGGCAACTTCAAGTTCAACGCCCAGTTCTACTGGATCTTCACCCAGGCCTGGGTGCAGTGACGTTGCGCTGACGGGGGACCAGGTGTCGAGCGACGTCATAGCCATGCCGCGCAAGACGCGGGGGCCATGGGCCCTCGCTTTTGCGAAGCTGACGGGAAACAGGGCCGCCATGGCGGCCCTGGCCGTCTTCGTCCTGATCGTCATCGCCTGCCTCAGCGCGCCGCTCTATGCGCGCTGGGCCGGCGTCGATCCGTTCGTGTCGACGCTCGACAAGATCATCACCATCGACGGGCAGGACGTGCCCGTCATGGAGCAGTCCACCGAAGGGCTGGGGCTTGGCTATACGCCGCTCGGTCCGACATGGCGGCTTGGAAATTACTTCCTCGGCGCCGACAACCAAGGCCGCGATGTCATGGCCCGCCTACTTTACGGCGGGCTCAACTCGCTCCTCATCTCCGCCGTCGCAACGGTGCTGACGCTTCTCCTCGGCACGGCGACCGGGCTGGTCGCCGGCTATTTCGGCGGCGTCACCGATACGGTGCTGTCGCGGCTCCTCGACATATTGTGGGCCTTCCCGATCTACCTCCTGGCGATCTCGCTTTCCATCGTCACCATCGCGCAAGGCATTTCCATCGGGCCGATAACGATCGAGTCCGGCAGCCTGTGGCTGCCCATCATCATCATCGGCATCGTCTACGTTCCCTATGTGGCGAGACCCATACGCGGGCAGGTGCTGTCGCTGCGTAACAGCGAATTCGTGCTTGCGGCCATCAATCTCGGCGTGCCTGGATCGCGTATCCTGTGGCGCGACATCCTGCCGAACGTGACGACCACGCTCATCGTCTTCGTGCCGCTGATGATGGCGCTGAACATGCTGACGGAGTCGGCGCTTTCGTTCCTGTCGATCGGCGTGCAGCCGCCCGATGCGAGCTGGGGCACCATCATCCAGGACGGCCAGGCGCTGCTCTACACGCGTCCGCTGGTGGCGCTGGCGCCGGGCATCGCCATCGCCGTCTCGGTCATGGCGCTCAATGTCTTCGGCGACGGCCTGCGCGACGCGCTCGACCCGCGCTCCAAGATCGAACTGGGGCGCGACTGATGATCTATCCGATCCTGCGCCGCCTCGCCCAGATGCTGTTCGTGATGTTCGGCATTTCGGTGATCGTCTTCCTGATCTTCTTCGCCACGCCCGGCGCCGATCCGGCCGCGCGCATCGCCGGCCGCAACGCCTCGCCCGAGGTGCTGGAGGCGGTGCGCCATTCCTTCGGCTTCGACCGGCCGCTCTACGTGCAGTATGCGCTGATGATGCAGAAGATCTTCGTCACCGGCGACCTGACCTCCTTCGTCAATCGCGGCTGGAAGGTGGTTCCGGCGGTGCTGGACTCCATTCCCGTCACGCTGTCGCTGGTGTTCGGCGCGGCCGCGCTGTGGGTGGTGTTTTCGATCCTCATCGGCGTCGTCGCGGCCGCCACGCGCGACAGCTGGCTGGACAAGCTGCTGATGGCGCTCGGCCTGCTCGGCATCTCCATGCCGGTCTACTGGGTGGGCGAGGTGATGAACCTGTTCAGCCAGAGCCGCTATCACGACACATGGCTGTTCTCCTGGGTGCCGCCGCTCGGCTACGTCAACTTCTCCGACGATCCCAAAGGCTGGTTCCTCGCCCTGGTCATTCCCTGGATCACGCTGTCCATCCTCTATATCGGCATATACGGGCGCGTGCTCAGGGCGGCGATCATCGAATCCATGCAGGAGGACTATATCCGCACCGCCCGCGCCAAGGGCCTGTCGGAAACCCGCATCCTGCTGCGCCACGCGCTGCGCACGTCGCTGATCGCCTTCGTCACCTTGTTCGGACTGGACTTCGGCGCGCTGGTGGGCGGCTCGGCCCTTTTGACCGAGGTCGTCTTCGGCCTGCAGGGCATCGGCAAGCTGACCTATGACGCGCTGCAGAGTCTCGACCTGCCGATGATCATGGCGACCGTCATGTACGCTTCGATGTTCGTCGTCATCGCCAACGCGGTGGTCGATTTCGTCTATATCCTCCTCGATCCGCGCGTGAAGACGTCATGATCCTTTCCGTGCGCGATCTCAAAGTCTCCTTCCGCACCGACGACGGCGTGGTGCGCGCCATCGACGGCGTCTCCTTCGACCTCGCCGAGGGCGAAATCCTCGGCGTGGTCGGCGAATCCGGTTCGGGCAAGACCGTTTCGCTACTGGCGGTGATGGGGCTCATCACCGATCCCAACGCGGTGATCGAGGGTTCGATCCGCTACAAGGGTCGCGAGCTGGTCGGCCTGCCGGCCAGCGAGCTTCGCCTGCTGCGCGGCAACGAGATCGCCATGATCTTCCAGGACCCGATGACGGCGCTGACGCCGGTCTACACGATCGGCTGGCAGATCGCCGAGCAGATCCGCGCGCATCAGCGCATCAGCAAGGCCGCGGCCATGAAGCGCGTCGAGGAGTTGCTGGCGGAAGTCAATTTCCCCAATCCGCACGAGGCGATGTCGCGCTATCCGCACCAGCTCTCGGGCGGCATGCGCCAGCGCGCGGTGATCGCCATGGCGCTGTCCTGCAGTCCGGCGCTGCTGGTGGCCGACGAGCCCACCACCGCCCTCGACGTGACCGTGCAGGCCGGCATCCTGGACCTGGTGCGCAAGCTCAGGGCAACCCACAATTCGGCGGTCGTCTTCATCACCCACGACATGGGCGTGGTGTCCGAGCTCGCCGACAGGGTGATGGTCATGTATGCCGGACGCATCGTCGAGCGCGGCAGCCGCCAGGATCTTTTCGCCGATTCCCTGCATCCCTATACGCGGGCGCTGCTCGGCTCCATCCCACCGCTGACCGGCGACAAGCCCCACCGCCTGCCGGCCATTCCCGGCTCGCCGCCGTCGCTGCTGAGGCTGCCGAAGGGATGCGCCTTCGCGCCGCGTTGCCCGGTGCGCTACGAGCCCTGTGATCTCGGCAAGCCGGTACTCGGCGATGGTAGCCACGCAGCCGCCTGTTTCCGGACGGCGCAACCATGAGAGCGCGCATGCAAGGCACGGACCAGCCCATCCTCGAGACGCGCGCGCTCGGCAAACGCTTTTCCATCGGCACCCGCTTTTCCTCCGAGGGCCGCCGGGTGGTGCATGCCGTCGACAATGTGTCGCTCACCGTGCAACGCGGAGAGACGCTCGGGCTGGTGGGGGAATCGGGCTGCGGCAAGTCGACCCTGGCGCGCTGCCTGGTCAGGCTCTACGACATCACCGAAGGCCAGCTCCTGTTCGAAGGCGAGGACATCACCGGAAAATCGCTGGCCGGGCTGAGGCCGTTCCGCCGCCGCCTGCAGATGGTTTTCCAGGACCCGTCCGCATCGCTCAACCCGCGCCGCCGCGTCGGCGACCTGGTGGCCGAGCCGCTCAGGGTGCATGGCAAGCTCGGCGCCAAGGCGATCCGCGAGCGCGTCGTCGAACTGTTCGACCTGGTCGGGCTGCTGCCGGATCATGTGGTGCGCTATCCGCACGAGTTTTCCGGCGGCCAGCGCCAGCGCGTCGGCATCGCGCGCGCCATCGCGCTCAATCCCGATCTCGTCGTGCTGGACGAGCCCGTCTCGGCGCTCGACGTGTCGGTGCAGGCGCAGATCGTCAACCTGCTTGCCGATCTTCAGGAAAAGCTGAAGCTGACCTACGTCTTCATCGCCCACGACCTGTCGGTGGTGCGCCAGGTCTCGAACCGCATCGCGGTGATGTATCTCGGCTCGATCGTCGAGGAGGGGCCGTCCGAAGAGGTGTTTTCCGCGCCGGCGCATCCCTACAGCCAGGCGCTGATCTCGGCCGTTCCCGTGGTGGAGACGACGCCCAGCGGACGCCGCAAGCGCATCATCCTGTCAGGCGACGTGCCGAGCCCGCTCAACCCGCCTGCCGGCTGCCGGTTCCACCCGCGTTGCCCGGTCGCGCAGGAGCGTTGCGCCCGGGAACGCCCGACCCTTGTGGAGCACAAGGCCGGCCGGAAAGTCGCCTGCCACTTTCCGACGATATGACGGATGCCCTATCCCCCGGCAAGACGGGGTAGCAGGAAGATCTCAGCGTCTTGCGGCAGTTCCTTCGACCATGTGTCGCGATAGATCGTCCCGTCGATGGAAACGGCGATGCCGCGGTCTATCCAGGGCTGGAGGCCGGGATGCTGCTCACCCAGTTTCCTGAACAGCTCCCTTATGTCCTTGGCCTCGATGTCGAGCGTGCTGGTGCCTCCGGCGGCCCTTCCGAGCGACCCCCAGAGCGTGACCTCGACCATCAGCCTTCCCGTGCGGCCTCGAGCGCAGCCAGCACGCGCGGCGGCGACATCGGGATGTGCGTCATGCGCACGCCCGCCGCGTTCGACAGCGCGTTGGCGATCGCCGCCAGCGGCGGCACGATCGAAGTCTCGCCGACGCCGCGCACCCCGTAGGGATGGTTGGGGTTGGGGATCTCGAGAATCTGCGTGTCGATCATCGGCAGGTCGGAGCAGACCGGGATGCGGTAGTCGAGGAAGCCCGGATTCTGCAGCCGCCCGTCCTTGCCGTAGATATACTCCTCGTTGAGCGCCCAGCCGATGCCTTGCGCCGCACCACCCTGGTATTGGCCCTCGACATAGGTCGGGTGCACCGCCTTGCCGGCGTCTTGCACCACGGTATAGCGCAGCACCCGCGTGGCGCCGGTCTCGGGGTCGACCTCGATGTCGCAGATATGGGTGGCGAAGGAGACGCCGGCGCCGTCGGCGACCAACTCGCTGTGACCGGCGATCGGCCCGCCCGTCGTGCCGGACGCGGCGGCGATCTCCTTCAGCGACAGCTTGCCGAGATTGCCGTGCTTCTCGCCTTTGGCGACCGCGTGGCCGTGTTCCCAGGCGACGTCATCGACGGAAATGTCCCACATCTGGGCGGCGCGCTCGCGCAGCGTCCTGATGGCGTTGCGCGCGGCCGAGATCGTCGCCATGGAGGTGGAGAAGGTGCCGCGGCTGCCGTCGGTCATGTCGTTGTAGCCGAGGCTCGATGTGTCGGCGACCACCGCCTTCACATGCTCGTAGGCAATGCCGAGTTCCTCCGCCGCGATCAGTGACAGCGAGGCGCGCGAACCGCCGACATCGATGGTGCCGACGGCAAGCGAGACCGAGCCGTCCATGCCGATGTTGAGATCGGTGCAGGTCTGGCCGCCGAAGTTGAACCAGAAGCCGCAGGCCATGCCGCGTCCCTGGTTCTTGCCGAGCGGCGCCTTCATGTGCGGATGGTTCTTAACCGCCTCCAGCGTCGGGCCGATGCCGATCGGGCCGTAGACCGGGCCGTAGGAGGACCGCGTGCCTTCCTGGGCGGCGTTTTTGATACGGAAATCGACCGGGTCCATGCCGACCTGCTTTGCCAGCTCGTCGATCGCGCTTTCCACCGCGAAGGCCGCCATCGGCGCCGAAGGCGCGCGGTATGCCGCGGTCTTCGGTCGGTTGACCAGCACCTCGTAGCCGACGGTCTTGACGTTCTCCAGCTTGTAGCAGGCGAAGGCGGTCATGGCGCCGACTTCGGCCCATGAGCCGGCATAGGGGCCGCAGGAATAGCGCAGCGTTGCTTCGGCGGCGGTGATGGTGCCGTCCTTGCGGGCGCCGATCCTGACGTCGATCGAGGTGGCGCTGGTCGGGCCGGAGGCGCGGAACACCTCGTCGCGCGTCATCACCAGCTTCACCGGCCGGCCGGCCTTGCGCGACAGTGCCAAAGCCACCGGCTCGGCCCAGACATGGGTCTTGCCGCCGAAGCCGCCGCCGATCTCGGAAGAGGTGACGCGCAGTTTCGAGGCGTCCATGCCGAGCAGTTGGGCGCAATGCTGGCGGTAGACGAAATGGCCCTGCGTGCAGACCCACAGGTCCGCTGTGCCGTCGGCATTGGCGCTCGCCACGCAGGCGTGCGGCTCAATATAGCCCTGGTGCGTCTGCTCGGTCCTGAACGAACGCTCGACGACGAAATCGGCGTGGCCGAAGCCCGCGTGGACATCGCCGTGGCCGAACTGACTGCGCTTGGTGACGTTCGACGGCTTGACCGGCTTTTCGTCGAGCCCTTCGGTGAAGACGGCGTCGTTGATGAGGGGAGCGCCGTGCTTCATCGCCTCGTCGACGTCGGTCACATGCGCCAGCACTTCGTAGTCGACCTCGATGAGCTTCAGCGCCTGCCTTGCGGTGCGGGCGTCGATGGCGGCGACGGCGGCGACAGCGTGGCCGTCATAGAGTGCCTTCTTGCGCGCCATGCAGTTGTCGAGGATGTCGTACATGGCGGCGTCGCCATTCGTGAAGTCAGGCAGGTCGGCCGCCGTGATCACCGCCTTCACGCCCGGCAGCTTCTCAGCCTTCGACGTGTCGATCTTCCTGATCCTGGCGTGGGCGTGCGGGCTGCGCAGGATGCGACCGACCAGTTGGCCGGCCATGTTGAAGTCGGCGCCGTAGCGCGCGCGGCCGGTCACCTTGTCGATGCCGTCCGGGCGGACGGGACGCGTGCCGACAGCCGTGAAATTGCGCGCCGAATAACGTGGATCGAAATTCATGGGTCAGGCTCCCCGCATCACGTTGGCCGCGTCCTGGACGGCGCGAACGATCTTGTCGTAGCCGGTGCAGCGGCACAGGTTCCCGGCGAGGCCGAAGCGGATCTCCTCCTCGGTCGGCGAGGGGTTCTTGGCCAGCAGGTCCTTGGCCGCGATCAGGAAGCCCGGCGTGCAGATGCCGCATTGCAGGGCCGCGTGCTCGAGGAATTTCTGCTGCAGCGGGTGCAGCTTGTCGCCATGCGCCATGCCTTCGACGGTCTCGACGCGCCGGCCCTCGGCCTCTGCGCCCAGCACCAGGCACGAGCACACCAGGCGGTCGTCGAGGATGACCGAGCAGGCGCCGCAGTCGCCGGTGCCGCAGCCTTCCTTGGCGCCGGTCAGGCCGAGGCGGTCGCGCAGCACTTCCAGCAGCGTCTCGTCGGGCTGGCACAGATATTCGACGGCATCGCCGTTGATCGTGGTTGAAACAGCTACACCGGCCATCATTTGCCTCCTGCACGCTGATAGGCGGTCGTGGCGGCCCGCCTGGCCAGCACGCCCGCGACTTTTCTTCTGAATTCGATGGTGCCGCGCTTGTCGTCGATCGGCCGGCAGGCGCCGGAACAGACCTTCGCGAGCCGCTCCAGCGTCGCCTCGTCGAGCTTCGAGCCGACAAGGACCTCAGCCGCCTCCTCGACCAGAAGCACCGTCGGTGCAGCGGCGCCTAGCGCCACGCGGGCCGTCTTGACGGAGCCCTTGTCGTCGATCGTCAGATTCACGCCGGCGCTGACCACCGCAATGTCCATCTCGGTGCGCGGGATGAAGCGCAGATAGGCGTCGCCCGCGTGCGGCGGGCGCTTGTCGAGCAGGATCGCCTCGATGATTTCACCCTTGGCGAGCGAGGTCCTGCCGGGTCCGGCAGGCACTGTCTCGACGGGGATCGTGCGCCGGCCGGACGGCCCGACGACCACCGCCTTGGCGCCGGCCGCCACCATTGCCGGCACGCTGTCGGCCGCCGGCGAGGCGTTGCAGAGGTTGCCGACGATGGTGCAGCGCCCCTGCACCTGCTTGGAGCCGATCAGCCTGGCCGCCTCGACCACGCCGGGCCATGCCTTCTTCAGGGCGGCGTTCTCGCCGAGGACGGCGGAGGGAACCGCCGCTCCGATGCTGAAGCCTTCGGCGGTTTCCCGTATATCGCTGAGACCGGCGACGGCCTTGATGTCGACGATGAGGTCGGGCTCGATGAAGCCGCCTTTCATTCTCACCAGAAGGTCGCTGCCTCCGGCCAGGATTGCGGCTGTGCCGGACGAGTCGGCCAGAATGCCGACGGCATCTTCCATTGAAAGCGGACGTATGTAGCGCATCGTCTCCCCAGGGTTGTCTCGATTTTGCCCTTGGTTATAGGGCGCTTTGTGAGATTGGCCATCCAAATATTGATGATCCAGAGACTGCAGGCAGCTTTAGCGAGTTTCGTGGCGCCGATAGGCTGCAGCCATAAAGCCGCTCGAATCTCACGGCACGAAAATAGAGGCTTTGGTTTGCGGGGGCAAACGATGCGCAAGGCGATTGGCGGGATCACCAGCCTCGTGGCGGGATTTGCCCGCGCGTCCATTATTGTTGTCTTTTGCATTTCGTGCGTCGCCGCGCCTGCGCTGGCGAAGGAGCAGATCGACGAAGGCTTCGAGGCCGCCCAATGGGCGCTGCTTTCGTCCGCCGGCAACGCACTCAAGCAGCTTGGCCTGCGCGCAGCAGCCGGCTCTCCGGAACTCGCGGCGCTCGTGCGCAAGCGCCAGGACCTGACCGCGCTGGCAGAACAACAGGAAGCTTCGCTCGCCGCCGCCGCTAACGAGGCTGGTGGGGAGACCCGCATGGTCGGCCTGCGCGGCGAGATCGATTCTCTGCGCGCCGAGATCGGGGAGATCGATGCCCGGCTGAAGCGGGACTTCCCGCGCTATGCGGAGTTGGCAAGTCCCGCACCCCTGTCGGTCGCCGACGTCCAGGCGCTGCTCGAACCCGACGAGGGCCTGCTGCTGGCGCTCAGCGGCCACGATCACGTCTTCGTCTGGGCGATCGGCAGGAAGACCGCCACCTGGACGCGCACCCCATATGGGGCAGGGGTGCTTGCCGACGACGTCGCGGTCCTGCGTGCCCAGCTCGACCCTAGCGCCGCGACGCGCGGCGCCGTCTCCCTGGTCAAGCCTACGGCAGGCGGCCCGCGCGTGCCGGCCTTCGACCGTGTCCGCGCGCATCTCCTCTGGTTCGAGCTGGTCCGTCCGGTCGAGCCCGCATTGGCCGAGGCACGGCACGTCTTCGTGGTCGCGGACGGTCCGCTGGCCGGCCTGCCGCTTTCGGTGCTGGTGGCGAGCCAGCCGCAAGGCGCGGACAAAAATCCGCAAGCACTGCGCGAGACCGACTGGCTTGCCCGCCGCTATGCCTTCACCACGCTCCCCTCAGTCGACAGCCTGCGGGTCATCCGCGCCTATCCGCCGCTGCGCGGGGAAGGGCCGCGTGTCGCCTTCCGCGGCTATGGCGCGCCGGTGCTGGGCGGCGAGCGGCCGGCGGTGCAGGTGGCCGATGCCGGCGACGGCAGCTTCTTCCGCGGCAGCCTCGCCGACGTCGAGGCGGTGCGCGACCTCGCGCCGCTGCCGCAGACCGGGCCGGAGCTGAAGCGGCTGGCCGGTGCTCTCGGCGTCGGCGACGCCAACGTACGGCTGGGCGCGGCGGCGACGGAAGCGGCGGTGAAGGAGGCCGATCTTTCCTCCACCGACGTGCTGGCCTTCGCCACCCACGGCCTGCTCTCGGGCGATCTGAAGGGCCTCGCCGAGCCGGCGCTGGTGCTGACGCCGCCGGAATTCGCCACGCCGACCGACGACGGCCTGCTGACGGCGTCCGAGGTGGCCGAGCTGAAGCTGTCGGCCGACTGGGTCATCCTGTCGGCCTGCAACACCGCCGGCAGCGACGGCCGCCCCGACGCCGAAGGCCTGTCGGGATTGGCCCGCGCCTTCCTCTATGCCGGCGCCCGCGCCATCCTCGTCTCGCACTGGCCGGTGCGCGACGACGCGGCGGCGCGGCTGACCACCGGCACGCTCGCCGCGCTGCGCGCCGGTGGCAGCAAGCTCCGTCGTTCGGAGGCGTTGCGGCAGACGATGCTTTCGGTGATGCAGGATGAGAGCGATCCTTCGCTTGCGCATCCGTCCGCCTGGGCACCGTTCGTCATCGTCGGAGAGGGGGGCTATTGAGGTTCTTTCGCGCCATGGCTGCCGCATCCCTTCTCGTCGTGCCGGCGGGACACGCGGCCGCCCATCATGTCGATCCGTTCGAGGTCGTGCAGGAGATCTACGAGACGTTCAAGAACGGCGGCTCCTATCCCGAGACGCGCGCCATGTTCAGCCGCGCGCTGCGCGACGCCGCTCACGACGGCAAGCTCGATGCCGATTTCGGTATCGTCTACGCGATGTATTCGGACCTGACGCGCTACGACGGCAACCCGGCCTTCGCGCTGCAGCTCGCCGACGAGGGACTGGCGCTGCTGGTCAACGCACCACAGCCGGACGACGACATGAAGAATTCGTTGCTCGTCTCGCGCGCCTATGCGCTGGCCGAACTCGGCCGCTACCAGGAGGCGATCGATTCGGTGACCATTACCGCCGTGTGGATGGGCGAGCGCTTCGGCGAGAAGAACCGCACCGATCTCGAGGCAATGGCGAAGGAGTGGGCCGACGCGGCCGGCAGCGGCGGCGCCAGCCTGCCTTCGGCAGTGCAGCTTTCGGTCGATCTCCTGAACAAGGCGCAGGCAGCCTACGACAAGCAGGATACGCAGAGCGCGATCATGCTCGCTTCGCGCGGCATGCTGCCAGAGGGCACGAATCTGGATAAGGCGAGCGTCGCCTTCCAGAATGCGCGAGCCCAGATGATCCTGGGCACGGCCTATGCCTTCGAGGGGCGCAGCGGACTTGCCATGACGGCGCTGCGGCGGGCCGCCGACCTTCTCGCCGCCGAGCCGTGGGACGGCAGGTCGAAGGCTGAGCTGTTGCCCGCGATCCGCGAGGACCGCAACACATGGAACGTGCCCTGGTCGGTCTTCAGCCAGATCGCCGGACTGGCGTCGGCTGCTGGGCAGATCGACCTCTGCGCCGCCGCGCTCGATACGGCGGAGGTGTTCGCCGTCAGCCCCGACAACCGCTTCCTGCTCTTGTCGCAACGCGCCGCACTTGCACTCGGACGCGACGATTTCGCCGGCGCGCAAAAGACCTTCGCCGACGCGGAGGCCGAGGCGCTGGCCTCGGGCGATGCCCGCAACGCCGCACTTTCCCGGTTCTACAGCGCGGTGGCGAAACTACAGGCTGGCAACGGCGATCCGGCCGACCCCGACGGCGAAGCGGTGCTGAAGGCGGCCGTCGTCTATGCCGACCTGCCCGGCGCCGCGTTGCAGAACGCGGAATACGCGCTGACGACGGCGGTGCGGATGGTGGTAGACAAGACGGGCTCGACCGCCGCCGCCATGCCCCATGCGCGCCGCGCGATGGAAATCTTCAGGCAGCGCCAGCAGGCCTATGCGAACTACGACGCGGCGCAGGAATCCGGCCGTCGCTCCAGCCGCCGCTTCCTTGAGGTCTTCATCGGCGGCGCCTATGACGAGGCCCAGGCGAAAGCCGGAAGCCAGGCTCGGGACTCATCGGCCGGTATCGGTCCTTGATCCTGTGGTAAGATCATTTTTTGAAGATGTGCGCATAAACCCCCGGGGGTGGCGGTGCTGTTCGTCATCTTCTACGCAGGCCACGGCACTCCCCCCCCGCGGAGCGCCGGCCTCTCCTTAACCTTCGTCTGTTTCCAGCACGGAAGTTTGCCCCCGGGACGGTTGGCACGAGGTCTGCTCGGCAATCCAGGCCTTCGCGCCGAGCGTGATGGCATCGTACGCGGCGCGGCCCACGGCAGCTCCGATATCGGTGTGCAAGCCTGCGAATTGCTCTTCCGGGTCGCCGCCAGGTGCGGCCACGACGATGCAGTCGGTGCCGGTGCCGGTCACGACTTCGCCGTGCGGTTTCCATTCCAGCTCGACGAGCGCAACCGTGCGAGCCTGCGCCGCGATCGAAACCGTTTCCACGAACGCCGCCTGCGACAACGGTCGGTCGACATGGACGAGCAGGTTGATCGTTCCCGTGCGATCGTGGAGCGCCGGTGCCGAGCCGACGCGCGCCGCATTGCCAAGCCCCACCGTGGCAAGGCAGGTGGCGGCGGCGAGCCCGACCGACGCTTCCGCGACGTGATGTTTGCGGATATCGCGCGAGGTCATGAGATGCACCGCGTCATCCAATCCCGCAGCCGACATCCGGTCCCTCACGAACTGGACCGGATCGATGCCGAGCGGCAGATCGTCGTCTCTGACATACAGCCACGCGACGCTGCTGGCTGAGGTGAAGCCCGGCCGGGTGAGCGACCAGCTCAGCATTGCATGAGGCCGCGCAAATTCGGCTACAAGGATTGGGCTGTCGCACCGGATCGAGAAGGCTTTCATCCGGCGATGTCTCACATGATGAGATTCCGCCGGCAAGTCTTGAGACCGATCGCGTCTGTCCTTTCTGAACCTTGCCGGAACAGGAGGCGACGGGAATCGGTGCGTTCGGAAGCTGGCGGGGAGTTCGCCGTTGACAGCGCCTTCCATCGATCGGTAAGGGTTTCCCTGGAGCTGGTTCCGTCGCGAGACGGATGAAAAGGGAACACGGTGAGGCTGGCGACAGCCAAATCCGCGACTGCCCCCGCAACTGTAGCCGTAGAGCCTCCAACCCACATGCCACTGGTCAGCTCGCTGACCGGGAAGGCGGACGGGGGCGACGACCCGGAAGTCAGGAGACCTGCCTGTTCCAGTCACCCATGCTTGACCACGAGGGGTGGGCAGGCGCGGCCGTCCGTTGCGGTGACACAGTCTGGTGTTGCCGCATGCGGGTGGGGCGCGGGTGTATCCTGTAACGTCTCCGATCCCAGTCCACTTGCGGTTTTTGGAACCGGCACGACACCGTCGTGCCTTGAGCCGTTTGGGGGCAGATTTGAGAAGATTTCTTATTGCGGCTGGCGCGCTGTCGTCGGCCATATCCTCGCAATCGCTGGCGCAAGAAGCCTCGACGTCCGGGCCGACGCTGCTCGAGCCCATCTACATCAGCACGCCGCTCAGGCGGGAGAGCGCGCTGGTGCGTTCGACCTCGTCGGTGACGGTCATCGATGAAGCCGAGATCAAGAAGTCGGCCGCACCGGATTTGCCAAGCCTGCTCCGGTCCTATCCTGGCGTTTCGGTGAGCACCAATGGTGGCATGGGTTCGATTGCCAGCGTTTCTGTGCGGGGAACCAAGACGAGCCAGACGCTTATCCTGGTGAACGGCGTGCGCATTGCGTCCGCCATGTCGGGCGGCGCTTCCATCTTCAATATCCCGCTGGATTCGGTGGAACGCATCGAGATCGCCAAGGGCGCGCACTCGGCGCAATACGGTTCCGACGCCATCGGCGGCGTCATCAACATCATCACCAAACAGGGTGGCGGTTGCGACGACGACCGCAAGGTCTGCGGCAGCGCCACTGTCGGCGTCATGAACCCGTGGGGCGGCTATGCTTCCGGCAACGTGCGGGGCAAGGCCGACGGCCTGACCTATTCGGCCGGCGCCAGCATCATCGGCACGCAAGGCTACGATTTCACCACGCCGGATGCGCCGTGGGGCATCCACGAACCCGGCGACAACGGCTTCCTGCAAGGTTCGGCGAACATGTCGATCGCCAGGGATTTCGACTGGGGACGCATCTATGGCGATGCCCTGGTGGCGCGTGGCAGAACCCGCTACGACAACGCCTTTCCCCTCGACAACCAGCAGTACACCACGACCTTTGCCGGCAAGGTCGGCACCCGCATCGACCATTCCGAAGACTGGTCCTCGACCGTCGAGCTCTACTCCGGCATCGACACCCAGAGGAACTTCCGCAAGGATCAACCGGGTGACAGCCGCTTCGATACGAGTCGCTACGGCGTCTTCGCCTCGACCGAAAAGAGCTTCGACACGGGCGGCGTGAAGAACGTGCTCACCGGCGGCGTCGAATCCTATCGAGAAAAGGTGGATTCCACCGTCGACTACGAAGTCAACGCCCGCACCGTCTCGTCGGTGTTCGGCCAGTATTCGGTCGAATACGAGGCGCTTCGCATCGACAGCGGCATCCGCTACGACGACAACAGCCAGTTCGGCGGCGTGACCACCTACAATATCGGTGCCAGCTACGAGCTCACGCCCGACCTGACCTTGCGATCCTCTTATGCGACGGGCTACAGGGCGCCGACTTTCAACGACCTCTATTACCCGTCTTTCCCCGGCTTTCCGCCGGCGTCGAATCCCAACCTGAAGCCGGAGAAGTCGCGCTCGTGGGAAGCCGGCCTCAACTGGCGGATGGGCGTGGACACGACGGTGGACGTCGCCTTCTATCAGACGATGCTGACCGACGCGATCACGCTCGACCAGAACTTCACGCCCGTCAATGTGGGTCGCGCCAGCATCACCGGCTTCGAGGCTGAGCTCTCGCACCGTTTCTCCGACGAATGGAGCGGCAAGTTCTCGCTCGACCTGCGCCGGCCGATCGATCGCGATACGGGCAAGTATCTGGTCAACACCGATCGTTTCAAGGCGACGGCGGAAGTCACCTACAGCCCGACCGAACAGTTGGACCTGACGGCCAGGGTGCTCTACGGCGCCAGCCGCTATATCTACGATTTCACGCATGAAAGGCTGCCGGACTACGTCACCGCCGACTTCACCGCGCTCTACGCCATCGATGCCAATTCGCGGCTGAAATTCGCCGTCGAGAACATCTTCGACGAGCAATATCAGACCAATCTCGGCTATCGCGCGCCGGGACGGACTTTCGACTTGAGCTTTACGCGGACGTTCTGACGCTCCATGAACGGGGCCGCGCTGTCGGGCGCGGCCTTGAAAGGATGATGATGCCGGAAACAAGGAAAGGTCGAGCCTTGTTCGCCCCGCTGGCGGCGATGCTGGCAATTGCCCACCCTGCGTTTCCTGCGGCCGCGGCGTCCATGCCGCAGCGCGTCGTTTCGATGAACCTGTGCACCGACCAGATGGCGATGCTGGTCGCACCAGGCCAGTTGTATTCTGTGTCCTTCCTTGCCGCCGATCCCATCTCCTCGGTGCTGGCGCCGCAAGCCGGCCGCTACGCGGTCAACCACGGACAGGCGGAGGAGATTTTCCTCATGCAACCCGATCTGGTGCTGGCCGGAACCTATACGACCGGCGCGACCGTCGACCTGCTGCGCCGGCTGGGAATCCGGGTCGAGCAGTTCACCCCGGAAAATTCCTTTGACGATATCCGCGCCAGCCTCAGGCGCATGGGCGATGTGCTCGGACAGCCGCAACGCGCCGAGGAACTGGTCGCCGATCTCGACCGGCGGCTGGCGGCGGTGAAAGCCGGCGATCACGCCGGCATGACCGCCGCGATCTATTATGCCAACAGCTATACGTCCGGCAGCGGCACGCTGATCGACGACGTGATGACGAAGGCGGGATTGGTCAACATCGCGACGAAGTTCGGTTTCGCCGGCATGGAACGCCTGCCGCTGGAACTGCTGGTGCTGTCCGATCCGGACCTTCTCGTCACCGCCGACCGGGACTATTCGGCGCCGGCGCTGGCGCAGGAGGGGTTCGAGCATCCGGCCTTCCGGGCGCAGGCGGCGCTGAGCGGCGCGGTCGATCTCGCCTCGCGTTACACGATTTGCGGGGCGCCGTTCACCGCCGAGGCCGTGCGGCTGTTATCTGAGGGTGCCGACGCCCCCAAGGCGTCTCCGAAATGAGCGACGGCCGCCGCTACCACATGGCGCTGATCCTGCTCGGATCGGCGACGCTCATCCTGTTTTGCCTGTCGCTTCTGGTCGGGCCGGCCGGCATCGGCTTTTCCGATAGCGTGTCGGCGCTGTTTTCGGAGCGGCGCGATGCCATCGCGCTCATCATGCGGGAAATCCGCCTGCCGCGCGCGCTGCTCGGCCTCATGGTGGGCGGCACGCTCGGCCTGTCGGGGGCTGTGCTGCAAGGCTATCTGCGCAACCCCCTGGCCGAGCCGGCGCTGATCGGCGTCAGCGCCTCGGCCTCACTCGGCGCGGTGCTTGCCATCTACACGGGGCTGAGCGCGGTCTTTCCGCTGGCGCTGCCGCTGGCGGCACTGGCCGCATCCGTCGTCGCGGTCCTGATCGTGCAGGCGATGGCCGGGGCGCGCGGCAGCGTGCTGACCCTCATCCTCGCCGGTGTCGCCGTCTCCAGCTTCGCCGGTGCGATGACCTCGCTGGCGCTCAACCTGTCGGCAAATCCCTTCGCCGCGCTGGAGATCATGTTCTGGATGCTCGGCTCGCTGACCGACCGGTCAATGACGCATGTATGGCTGGCGCTGCCCTTCATGCTGGCAGGTTGGGCGGCGCTGCTGACGCTCGGTCGCGCGCTGGATGCGCTGACGCTGGGCGGCGATACCGCCGCCAGCCTCGGCATCGACATGCGCCGGGTGCAGTTGCTCGCCGTGTTCGGCACCGCTGCATCGGTGGGGGCGGCGACGGCGGTCACCGGCGCCATCGGCTTCGTCGGGCTGGTCGTGCCGCACCTGTTGCGGCCGCTGACCGGCGGACGGCCGTCGCGCCTTTTGCCGGCCAGCGCGCTGGGCGGCGCCTCGGTGGTTCTGGCAGCCGACATACTGGTAAGGGTCGTCGCGCCGGAGCGCGACCTGAAACTCGGCGTGCTGACAGCCATCGTCGGCGCGCCGTTCTTCCTCTGGCTGGTATGGCGTGAGCGGAGGAAGGTGGCATGACGCTGCTTGCCGTCTCCCGTCTTTCGGCAGCGCTCGGCGGCAGGCCCGTCCTGAACGACATCTCGTTCGCTGTCGGGCCGGGCGAACTGATCGGCCTCATCGGCCCCAACGGCGCGGGCAAGTCGACGCTGCTGCGTGCGCTCATGGGGCTGACGCCGGCATCCGGCACGATTGAACTGGATGGCGAGGACGGGCGCGGCCTGAGCGCCGCGCGGCGCGCGCTGAAGGTGGCCTTCATGGCGCAGAGCCGCGACGTCGCCTGGGCGATGCCGGTGGAGGCGCTGGTGGCGCTGGGGCGGCTGCCGCACCTGCCGCGCCTGTCGCCGTTGCGGGCGGCCGACCGCGCCGCCGTCGATACCGCCATGCGCATGATGGACGTGGAGGCCTATCGTGGCCGCCAGGCGACCGCGCTTTCGGGCGGCGAACTGGCGCGTGTGCTGGCCGCCCGCGCGCTGGCGCAGGAAACGCCGCTGCTGCTGGCCGACGAGCCGGCCGCCGGGCTTGACCCAGCGCACCAGATCGGCCTCATGCGGACATTCCGGTCACTTGCGGAGCAGGGGCGCAGCGTCATCGTTTCGACACACGACCTCGGCCTCGCAGCGCGAAGCTGCACGCGCCTTATCCTCCTCGACCGTGGATGCATGGTCGCAGACGGGACGCCGGAAGCCGTCGTGACCGCCGACAACCTCCAGTCGGTCTATCGCGTGAGGGCCTATTTCGGCGAAGTCGAGGGCCGCATGGTCGTGCTCCCCTTCGATCTTTCGGAGCGAAACTGAAAGATCACGACACGCTTCAGCTGTCTGCCTTTCCTTCACGCCAATAGGCAACGGCCAGCTGACGATTCGTGGACGAGGCGGATCGATACCTTCCAATCCGTCCGAACCTCATCGACAAGCCGCCGGCGGCGAACAGGCTTCAGAGCTTTTTTGACAGGACGTCCTGCAACATTGCCTTGTCGAGTGTCAGGTCGGCGACGATCTTCTTCA
>Ga0182738_1001469_pt1 | contig 29553 bp, 22 predicted proteins | sample eDN5th30CBELigMG_FD_128876 | JGI IMG/M metagenome (GOLD analysis project Ga0182738, IMG submission 128876) | Enriched Miracle-Growth compost microbial communities from Emeryville, California, USA - eDNA 5th pass 30_C BE-Lig MG (version 2)... ...
AAGCACCTCATCAGCTCCGCTCGACTTGCATGTATTAGGCACGCCGCCAGCGTTCGTCCTGAGCCAGGATCAAACTCTCCATAAAAGAAGTTTGTTTAGCTCATTAAAAGCTGACTTGCTTTAAAACATATCGCTCATTGTTCAGTTTTCAAGGAACAAATCATTTCTCATGTATTTCTCGTTACCGGCGTGTTTCTCTCGGCCGGAATTAGAATATATCATGTTTTGATTTCGTTTGTCAAACACTATTTTTCATTTCGTATTTAACAACTCGTAATCTTTCGCCGTATCAGCGGCGGAATTACATAATAGCACGTATCGTTTTACACATACAATGCACAAAATTTGACAATTGTAACTACTCAATTTGAAATGATACCAAGCCGGGTGATTCCTGCCGAACCGCCAGCCCGTCCGTCCAACCGCTCATCGCATCGCAACCGTCACACATGACGGTTGCCATTGTGCTTATCGCGCGCCAAACAGGCTTTTTCACCAATTTACGGTTGTCATCGTGCTTATTTCCCCAGAACCCAGCGCTGAAACCTCGATATTACTTCAATAGGCCCCGTCCGCAACCGTTAGCCCGCCAAATGCCGTCTTTTCGGTGTAATAGCCACAATTGCAACCGTAACAGAGAGGATGGACGAATCGAACCAATCCGGTTGAAACTAGACGTATATCAGGTTATACCTGTAACATACGTATCCATAAGAGAGGTGGTCGATTAACCAGGCGTACATGCACCAATGATTGATAAATATATAGGAGTGAAGAGAACTAGATGATTGCTACGATTAAAGCCTTTTTCCAAAAACCACTAACGAAAGTGGGCATTATTACCGCACTTATGTTTCAAGTCATTTTCTCCGTGATCTGGATGACCGGATATAACGGCGTTACCGATACAGTTCGTATGAAAGAGCTCCAGGTCGGCATCGTGTCGCTTGATAATCAGATGGGACCCGCTATTGCTGAGCAATTAACCAAGAGCCTTCCCGTTACGACGGTTACGTTAGATTCACAGGAACAAGCATTGAAGCAGCTCAACGATCGCGAGCTTCATATGGTCGTCACAATTCCGGCAGATTTCAGCCAGTCTGCTGCAGCTATGGACGGCAGCGCCAAGCTGACCTACAGCATTAACGAATCGAACCCGCAGATGATTAAAAATGTTATGAGTTCAATCGCCGTTCAAATCACGGATACGATTAACAAGCAAGCAATAACGCAAGGTGCAGCGGCTGTTCTTACAGAAGCAAAGCTTCCTGCCGATCAGGTACAAGGCATATCGGCCATGTTATCAGAACGGGTTACGTCCGAGTTTAACTACACGAATAAAGTCGATGGACAGAACAATCAGATGGTGCCGATGATGCTGGTTCTAGCCTCTTATGTAGGCGCCATGCTCCTTGGGATGAACTTGGAAACTTCATCGAGGATGCTCGCCGGCGAATATAGCCGTTGGCAGCGCTTCGCTGCACGCATCATCATTAATATCGGAGCCGCAGCCTTCGTCTCGCTCGTAGGCTCTGCACTCGTAATGGCACTCGGCGGCCAAGCGGAGCATGGCTTCCTAGCACTCTGGGGCTTCCAGTCACTATTCGTGCTCGCCTTTATGTTCACTTCCCAGCTGTTCTTGCTGCTGTTAGGCCCGGGCGGTATGGTCTTCAACATTATTATGCTGTCCACTCAATTGGTGTCTTCCGGCGCTATGATGCCTCGCGAGCTGCTGCCTGATTTCTACCAAACCATCAGCGTGGCGTTTCCGGCAACCTATGCCGTTGAAGGGATGATGGATCTGCTGTTTGGCGGACCGAACGTGGGCGGAGCCGCATTGGGTCTTGTTGCCGTTATCGCAGTTACCTTCGTGCTGGGTGCGGCCGCTGTTTCGTTGCACAAAGGTAAAGCTCCTCAGCTGCAAATAGCTAAGGCGAAGGATCAATAGACTCACTACCTTATACAGACTCGCATTTAGAGCAATGGGCTGTCCTAAAGTCTTCGACTTTGGGAACAGCCCATTTTTAATCAAAAAACGACCCTGCTGTATAGTTCCACTAGGCAATTTGATTGCTGTTATAGCCTTCCCTGCCGCCTGTCGCCGCTTCCACTCGGACTGCTCCCGCCTCCTCCACTATTCGATTCGCCCGAACGCTGTAGATGAACAGCGGCAAAGCCGATAAGCCGATGAGGAAGATAAGCAGATAAGCCGACGGCACGCTGCCCTGTCCAATCAGATAGCTTGTAGCGATCGGTCCGACCGTGCCGGCGATATGGCGCGAGAAGAGCAGCATCGACAGCGCCGTTCCTCGAAGATCGCGGAACCAGCTGATCAGGATGGATGTAACGACGGAGAAAGCAATGCCGAGCGATACGCCGATCAGGTAGAGATTGGGCACAAGCGCATAAATGATTGCAGCGCTCTTGAAGAGGGAGATGAGCCCAACAAAGATGCCGGATGTTACGATTAATGCCACAAGCCCAAGCAATACAATTCTATCTCGATGCCAGATGCGCAGAAGCATGCTGCTGACTCGGCTGCCCGAGGCAACGCCAAGCGGAATCGCCATGAAGAGATATCCGGTCCAGTCCGCTTCAATCCGAAAATAATCGGTGAACAAGAAGCTGAGGCTCGTATGATAGCTCTGAATGACGAAGGAGGTCGCTGCGGCCGATAAGCTAAGCAGCACAAGATTCGGTGCGCGGAGCAGACGGTATGCCGCCCTGAAAGAGAACGTATTGACGACGCGGGCGTCAGGCAATTTGCGAGCGAGGACAAGGATGATTGTACCGATCAACAGCGCGAGGATCATAAAGGACCATCGCCAGTTGCCGACAGCCTCGACCGTAGCGCCCACCGCAGGCCCCAATGCCGCCCCGAGGCTGTGGAACATCTGGAATACGGTAATGGCACGGTCCCGCTCCACACCGTCGAACATCTCGGAGATGACCGCATTGCCGCATACCCCGACCGCAGCAGCGCCTAACGCTTGAGTAACGCGGAACAAAATTACCGTGCCAATATTCGCAGCTAAGAAGATACCGAAGCTCGACAGCCCGAACACCGTCAGGCCAACAAGCAGAATCGTCTTCGGCTTCCACCGATCCGTCATCGGGCCATAGAACAACTGGGCTACAGCTAACGCGAGCGAGTACAACGCTATGGCGAGCGATACCTGAAAAGTTGTGGAGGCCAACTCTTCACGAATTGCCGTTACGCTCGGCAGGAACACAAGCTGCGACAGTGTCGCGAGCATTCCTGCCGAACATAACATATAGAGGACTACCCGTTCTTTACGCATGACGGTCGTTGCTAGACCTTCACACTCAGAGCGGAATGGCGCAGATTCAATTCATATACAAGTTCCTCCAAAGCTTGATCCAGCCGCTCGAGCAGGTCAGCCTGCACGACGAATCCGCTGTCCGTCCGCTCGATCATCTTATCGACTCCGTAGACGCCTCCTAGAATATGACGGCCCGCCAGTGCTGCAATAACCGGTTTTAGCGCATAGTCGATGGCGAGCATGTGAGCCATCGTACCAGCGACGAATAATGGCAGGACGATCTTGCCCTTGAGCCCCCGCTCCGGGATTAGATCGAGGAACAGCTTCAATACGCCGGTATAAGACGCTTTATAGACCGGGCTTGCGAAGATGACGGCATCCGCCTCGCTCACCCATGCAAGCTTCTCCTGAATCGCCTCGCTCTGAAAATTCGCCTTAACCAAATCTTCACTTGGAAGCTGCGCGACGAACACTTCCTTCACTTCGATCCCCGATTCGGCAAGCTTCTTTCCGCTGATCTCGATGAAGGCGTTAAGCCGAGAGCTCGGAGTCGGACTGCCAGAAATGATGACGACCTTTGCCATAGTTTCATCTCCAAATCTTTGATATAATCTATTATGTCAGATAATCTTACATAAAGGTGGCATGAGTATGCTGCTCTCCCAATTGCTTGAGCTGCTTTCCTTTCCGCCGTCGACGGTACTGGCCGGCAGAGCTGGTCTTGATCGACCCGTTCAATCCGTCAACATTATGGACGTACCAGATATGATCCGTTATCTGAATAAAAATGAGCTTCTACTAACGAACGCTTACGTGATGAAAGACGATCCCGATCAATTGGTGCGGCTTGTTCGCGATATGTTCGACAAAGGCTGTGCCGGCCTGATGATCAGTTCGAGACGCTTCCTCCTAAGTCATCCGAAGAAGCTGCTGGACGAGGCGGATCGGCTCAACTTCCCCGTCATCGAACCACCCCAAGGCATTACGCTGGGTGATATCGCGAATCGATCGATCGGTTATATCCTCGAGAACAAAACAAGCCAGCTGCGATATGCCATCGAAAGCCATCGTCATTTCACCGACATTCTGCTTCGCGGCAAAGGATTGACCGAGATCATCGAAGCATTGGCGGCGCTGTCGGGCCAATCTGTCATGCTGTATGACGACAAGCTTGAACCGCTCGCCGTACCATCAAGCTTGTCTGACACCGCCCAAGATTTCCTCTCGCAGCAACTGCGCCCCGCCTTGCAGGATGCGCTTCCGTTCGCGGAGTTTACACGCTTCTGCCTGATTAATGGTCCTGAAGGCAAGGGCGTCAGCGTATCCGTCTATCCGATACAAACGTACCTGCTATGCGGCTATCTCGTCGTCAGCGGCGAGCCTACAAGCGAGCAGAGCCATGCCGATCTAGCTGCGGAACAAGCCGCGAATGTCATTCAGTTCGAGATGCTGAAGATGCAAGCGGTCAAAGAACGATCCCGCAGATATAAGAACGAGTTTTTCGCCGACGTCATCGAGGGCCGCATCTCAACCGAGCAGGAACTGTTATACCGAGGTCGGCGTTATAAACTTGCCGCTGATTGCAAGTACTTGACCGTCGCTGCTAAGTATGACCAGTCCAGCAGCGCGAAGCTCAGCTTGCCGGAAACGCGTCTTGAGCAGCTGTACGAGTGGTTGAAGCCAGAGCTCAACAGAAGAGGCTGGGAATGCCTTCGTTTCATTAAGAACGATAACGTCGTGCTGCTGCTGCCGAATACGATTCCGGATGCATCCCTCGAGGACATGCTCGCTGCGGTTGCCGATACCGCCGAGCAGCAGCTCCAAGCAGCCGTATCATTCGGTATCGGCAAGCCCATCGATGAATTGATCGGCATCCCGACAGCTTATCGCGAAGCAACGGATGCGCTGGACTTCGGCTACAGCTGCGGCAAAACCCGATTCGTTCAAAATTACAACAATCGCGAAATGATCGATCTATTCCGACTGATTCCATCGAAAGATCTGCTTGCTTTCTACCGCGATACGCTGCAGCCTTTCAATGAGCTTGATGAGAAAGAACGTGTCGATCTGCTTCACACTTTGAAGGTTTACTACAATTCGAACTGCCGGATCGCCGATACGGCCGCAAGCCTATATATCCACCGCAATACGGTCATCTATCGGCTTGACAAGTGTGCACAGCTGCTTGGCCGCGGATTGAACAACCCGAATGACAGTCTTCGATTCAGAGTCGCCTTCCTAATCGAACCGCTGCTTCGTTCATAAGCCGCCGCGCCTAAGCCAAGAGCCGGCATAGCCGGCTCTTGATCTACAACACATTTACTTATCCATTCACCGCAAGCTTAGTCACATTCGTAAGTGAGTTGTTCGGCCTTGGCAGGCCAAGATGCTCGCGAAGCGTGCTTCCGGTATATTCCGTACGGAACAAACCTCTGCGCTGCAGCTCCGGGATAACCCGCGATATGAATTCCTCCAGACCGCCGGGGAAGTTAGGCGGCATGATGTTGAAGCCGTCGCATGCCCCCGTCGTAAACCACTCCTCCAATTGATCAGCAACCTGTACAGGCGTTCCGACAATTGTGAAGTCGCCACGACCAGCCGCCGTACGATGCAGCAGCTGCCGGATCGTCAGATTCTCGCGCTTGGCTATATCGACGAAAATTTTGTATTTCGTACGCTGCCCGTTGATCTCCTCAGCGTCCGGCAATTCAGGAAGCGGACCGTCGAGCGGATACGTGAACATATCGACACCGAACAGACTGGACAAACGATGCAGACCGAGCTCTGGATTAATCAGTTCGTTCAGCTCCTGTTCCTTCTCCCGCGCCTCCGCTTCAGTCTCACCGATAATGACCGCAACACCAGGGAGCACTTTCAGGTGATCCGGTGACCGATGGAACTTCGCCAGACCGCTCTTCACGTCTGAGTAGAACTTCCGCGCATCCTCGATACACGACTGCATCGTATAGATCACTTCAGCGTACTGTGCTGCGAAGTCTTTGCCGCTCTTCGAAGAACCGGCTTGGACGAGCACCGGATAGCCTTGGAGAGGACGCGGGATGTTGAGCGGCCCCTTCACTTTGAAGAACTCGCCGACATGATCGATTTCGCGAATTCGTTCTTTGTCTGCGAGGACACCCGCAGCCTTATCGAATAAGAGCGCATCATCCTCCCAGCTGTCCCACAATCCCGTAGTCACTTCCAGAAACTCCTTAGCTCGTTCATAACGCTTCGCATGCTCAAGATGGAAATCGTGGTTGAAGTTATAAGCCGCATCGTTGCTGCCGGTCGTTACAATATTCCAGCCGATCCGTCCCTTGCTAATATGGTCCAGCGACGCGAAGTAACGTGCAACGTTATACGGCTCCGAATACGTCGTCGAGACGGTACCGATCAGACCGATACGCTTCGTTACGGTCGCCAGCGAGGACAAGAACGTTAATGGCTCGAAGTAATTGGAGAAAGAAGCACCGCCAGACAGCCCATCTGCGACGAAGAGCGAATCGAACTTCGCTTCCTCCGCCATAACAGCCAGCTTTTGAAAATATTTGATATCCGTCATTTGCCTAGGGTCTGTGTCCTTATACCGCCAAGCTGATTCATGATGGCCCATGCCGAACAAGAAGCAGTTCAACGCCATTTGCCGTTTCTGCATATCTGTCACCCTTTCATGTTTGTCTGATCAAGTTGATGCTTTCATTACTTATCAAAACATTATTTCGCTTTGATCTCCTGTACGATGAACATTTGGTCGACGCGCGGCGTGTAAGCGAGCGCATCGCTAGCGCCATATGCATCTTTGAATTGATAGTTATAGATATAAGGAAGCTCTTCTGCAACGATCTTCTGAATTTCTTTGTATTGTTCCGCACGCTCTTCCGGATTCATATTGACTGCTGCCTTCTCGATCAGCTCATCAACACGTGGATTGTTGTAGCCGAAGCCAGCCGGATTGTACGTGGAATGGAAGTGATTAACAGCCAACGACGCATCGAAGAGCAGGTTGTTCCAGCCTACAAGCAGCAGCTCTTGGTTTTTACCGTTGTTCCGGGTATCGATGTACTCGCTGCGTTCATGCACCTTCAGATTGACCTTAATGCCGACGGCCTCCAGCATACCGGCGATAAGCTGCGCCATTTCACTGTTCGAGTAGATGCTCGTGCCTTGCAGTGTTCCGAACGTAATCTCGAGGTTATTGTCATAGCCCGCTTCTTTCAGAAGCTGCTTCGCCTTCTCTGGATCATAGCGGAATGTGTTGTACAGACTCTCTTCGAATCCAAGCACACCTGGAACGACGCGCGTTCTGGACGGTACAGCAATACCATTCGTGAACTTGTCGACGAGCGCTTGATTATCGATCGCATAATCGATCGCTTCGCGAACTTTCGGATTCGACGTTGCGAAGCCTTCGTTCTGGTTCACCATAATCATCGACATGACTGTCGTTTCCGCTTCTACCACAGACGTCCCGTCATTTTTCTCGATACGGCTCCAGTCAGTGACCGGAATGGAGGATGCGATATCGATTCCGCCAGTGAGCAATTCGCCGATACGGGTCGAGGCTTCCGCAATCGTCCGGAATACGACCGTATCCCAATCCGTTACATCACCGCCGAAGTAGTTGTCGTATTTCTTGAGAATAACGCGGTCATCCTTACGCCATTCGACCCATTCGTAAGGACCTGTGCCGATTGGTTTCTTAAGAAATGCATCCCAGCCTTGCTCTTCAATATACTTCTTCGGGAAAATACCCGAGCCTTCGCGGGCAATCCGATACGGAAGCGCAGGGTCCGGTTCATTCGTGATGATCTGGAAGTTATAATCGTCGATAATCTTAACTTCCTTGATCGTCTTGTAATTGGCATACTGCTGAAGCGTGCTGTCCGTCGCGACGCGTTCGAGTGAGAACTTAACGTCGGCAGACGTCAGTGGGTCACCGTTATGGAACGTGACACCTTCCTTCAGCTTGAAAGCCCATGTATAATCGTCTATATTTTCATAATTTTCAGCCAAATCTGGCTGCAGCTGAGCCTGGTTATCCCTTCTTAACAAATAATCCTGTACGTTCACCATTACGCTTTCTGTCGAGACCGAGGTAGAGTTATGCGTATCCGGCGTGTCCATATCGAACGTCAGTGCAATTTGCAGCTCTTTATCCCCGCTTGCCGTTGTTTGCTCACTTCCACCACTGGCGGTTGTTGTGCTTTCCTGTTTCGTTTCTTTGCTGCTGTTGGACGAGCACGCTGCTGTGATCAGCATCAGGACCATCATGACGATTACTGCCTTTAGCGGCTTACGCAAGCTTCTGTTCTTCTCCATATCTCCATCTCCTTTTGTCTCTCATCGTAGTGGTTTATAGTGAAAGCCGTACCGTCTCCAAAATTAAGCCGATACGGAGCTTTCTCGAGCATTGAGCGGATAATGACATGCGGCAAGGTGGCCGTCTGCGCTCATATCAGCTAACGGCGGCTCCTCTGTCATACACCGTTCGGTAGCGAATGGGCAGCGCGTATGAAACTTGCAGCCCTCCGGCGGGTTTGTCGGGCTCGGCAGGTCGCCCTCCAGAACAATGCGGCTCCGGCCTTCTCGCATGGAAGGATCCGATATCGGGACGGAAGCGAGCAATCCAGCCGTGTAAGGATGTCGCGGCTGCTTGAACAGCGTATTTTTGTCGGCTATTTCGACGATTTTCCCAAGATACATGACCGCAATGCGGTCGCTAATATATTTCACAGCCGGCAATCCATGTCCGATGAAAATGTACGTCAGATTGAATTCCCGCTGCAGATCCATAAGAAGGTTCAATACCTGGGCTTGGATCGACACGTCAAGCGCAGAGACCGCCTCGTCACAGACGATCAGCTTCGGCTGCAAGGCGAGTGCGCGAGCGATGCCGATCCGCTGACGCTGGCCGCCGCTGAATTCATGCGGATATCTGGCAGCAAATGTCGGGCTTAAGCCTACGATCTCCATCAGTTCGGCTACGCGCCGTTTCAGATCACCTCCTTCCGCAACCTTATGCGCATGAAGCGGTTCAGCAATGATATCAGCAACCCGCATTCTCGGATTCAAGGAGGAGAACGGGTCCTGGAAGATCATTTGAATATCTCGTCGTTTCATTCGCATCTGCTCTGGTGAAAGACGGCGCAAATCTTCCCCGTCGAACCAAATCTCGCCTTTGCTTGCTTCGATCAACCGAAGAATCGCGTTGCCGGTTGTTGACTTCCCGCACCCAGACTCCCCAACGATGCCGAACGTCTCCCCACGGTAAACGCTGAAGCTGACGTCATCGACAGCCCGGAGGACGGATTTCTCCTTCGTGAACAATCCACGTGTGAGATCATAATGTTTGCTCAGTCCTTTAACTTCCAATAACGCCTTCTCACTCTTGGCCAGCTTCGACATGGCCGCTCACCTCCTCTTCTTTATTCAACCAGCACCGGACGCTGCCTCCCGTGCTCGTATGCGTAAGCGGCGGCGGCTGCTTCACACATTTATCCATGGCATGCGCGCATCGAGGATGGAATCGGCACCCCTCCGGCATGTTCGACGAGACAGGGACGGTGCCCGGAATCGATTCGAGTCTGCGGCGCTTCTCATCAATGCTTGGGGTGCTGTTCATCAGCCCCTTCGTGTACGGATGACAAGGCGAGCGGAACAGCTCGTATACATTGCCCTCTTCGACCACCTGCCCGGCATACATGACGATCACGCGGTCCGCGATCTCGGCGATGACGCCGAGGTCATGCGTTATGATCATTATGGATGTATTCAACTCGGCGCGAAGCTCCATCATCAATCGCAGGATTTGAGCCTGTATCGTCACGTCCAATGCTGTCGTCGGCTCGTCCGCGATCAGCAGCTTCGGATTGCAGGACAACGCGATCGCAATCATGACCCGCTGACGCATGCCGCCGCTCAATTCATGCGGATAAGATTTGGCGACGGCCTCCGGTCGGGGAATGCCGACTTTGCGGAGCATCTCGATACTTCTCGCTTTCGCAGTCTTCTTATCCGTTTTCTGATGGAGTGCGATATTCTCGGCGATCTGGAAGCCGACCTTGAGAAGCGGATTCAACGAAGTCATCGGCTCCTGGAAGATCATCGCAATCGAGTTGCCCTGAATATTCCGCATCTCTCGCTTGGACAGCTTCGTCAGATCCTGCCCCTCGAACAATAATTGCCCGCCCTCGATTCTGCCAGGTTCGCCGATAAGACCCATCACCGAGAAGGACGTGACGCTCTTGCCGCTTCCGGATTCGCCTACAATGCCGAGCACCTCGCCAGGCTTAATCTCAAAGGAGACGCCGTCCACGGATCGCGTAACCCCGTTCTCCGTATGGAAGTAAGTCTTTAAGTCGCGTACGGCCAGCAACGGTTGTGCATTCGATGACATGCCTCTCCCCCCTCTTTACGATTCCTATCATTAGGATCTGCGGCCTTGGCTGCGCGGATCGAACACATCTCTCAACCAATCGCCCATGAAAATAACGCCCAATACCGTTAACGTGATGGCAATACCCGGGAATGTCGAGATCCACCAGCTTGTTGCGAGATGGTCTCTGCCTTCGTTCAGCATATATCCCCACGATACATCCGGTGGCTGAATGCCAAGTCCAAGATAGCTGAGCGATGCTTCTAAGATGATGTTCCCGCCAAGCGTAAGCGTTGAGATGACGATGCAGATAGATACAATATTCGGCAAAATGTGTTTCCACATGATCGTCCTGTCTCGCGTGCCGATTGATCTGGCAGCCCGTACATAATCGCGCTGCTTGATGCTGAGCACCTCGCTGCGGACAAGCCGGGTGAAAGCCGTCCATTCCGTAAACCCGAGCACGAAGACCAGCGTCGGAATGCTCGAGCCGAATACCCCGATAATGACCAGCATGAGCAAAATGCCAGGGATCGCCATCTTCGCATCAACGATCCTCATAATGATAGAGTCGAACCAGCGTCCACCGTAATAGCCGCAGACGACACCTAAGGCGATACCGATAACGCCCGCCACGATCACAGACAAGAGACTGACGACTAAGGTCACGCGTGCTCCGTATAAAATTCTACTAAAGACATCGCGCCCTAGATTATCAGTGCCAAGCAGATGATCGGATGTGCCGCCTTCAAGCCAAGCCGGTGGGGCTAGCGTATTGCGAGCATTCATAAGCGTCGGGTCATGCGGCGCAATGGCCGGTGCGAGTATAGCTGCTAACACGATCACAACGAAGATGACGAGCCCGGTTGTACCGGTCTTGCTCTGGAACAATAGGCGGACGAACCGCGCATAAGGATTAATGCGCTTCCCGACCTCAAAGCTGTTGAGCGCGGATTGATCTTTCATATTTTTAACATGTTGAATATCAACGGACATGTTTTCCACCCCCTATTCGTATTTAATTCTGGGGTCAATGAACCGATAAGCAATGTCCGCCAAGAAGTTCATCAGGATAATAGCTATCGCGCTTACGAAGACGGCCGCTTGAACAACAGCCATGTCGCGAACGTTGACCGACCGTACGAGCAGCTGTCCCATACCTGGCCACGCGAAGATCGTCTCGGTGATGATCGCACCGCCGACGATTCCAGAAATCTGCATCGCCATAACGGTAATGACCGGAATGAGGCAATTTCGGAATCCGTGCCGGAAGACGACGATGATGGCAGACAGCCCTTTGCTCTTGGCTGTTCGAATATAATCCTGATTCAACACCTCCAGCATGCTGGAACGGACAAGTCTAGTAATCTCAGCCATCGCGTTCGTTCCGAGCGTAATGGCGGGCAGTATCAGATGAAGCCAGCTGCCATGACCGGATACAGGGAAGATCGGGAACATGATTGATAAGACAAGGATCAGCATAATGCCCAGCCAGAAGTTCGGCACCGCCTTACCCAGCACCGATATGCCGGTGATGATGAGATCCGCGAACGTATTCTTCTTCACAGCCGAGTAGATGCCCAGCGGGATCGAGAGTACAATCGCCAAGATGACGGAGACCGCTCCAAGCTCAAGTGTAAGCGGGAGACGCTCCAGCACAAGTGACAATGCGTCTTGTTGGAATACATAGGACTTGCCGAAGTCGCCTTGCAGCAGATTCAGCATGTACTTCCCGTATTGCACATAGAACGGTTCATTCAGCCCGAGTGCTTCGCGTAATTCCGCAATTTGCTGAGGCGTTGCAGACTCGGACAACATGAGTGCAACAGGGTCGCCCGTCATGTAGATCAGTACGAAGATGACCGACGAGATAATGAACATAACGGGGATGACTTGTAATAAGTACTTGACGATATACTGTCTCAATCATATAACCTCCCTTCGAGGACCAGGTCCATTAGACGACCGATTATTAAGTTTGACACTCCTGATGAAAACCGATCACCTCGCTGCCAGGTTGTTATGTCGTCGTCAGGTTTATTTACATGATATCAACAGTGGTAAGTCATGTCATTATACAGACTCAACAAATCTCCCACATTCGACTGTATACTTTGACTAGTTAGCTGCATTGATCAGGCATGTCCATCAGTAAATTGTGTCATATATTATTACATATACATCACACATTTTACTGTATAGGCCTATTTCCTTACTGTCAGCTTCCGTCATGTCATTTGCATTTGAAATGTACTGAGAAAATAAAGTACTAGACTCTATCTGCTGATCCAACGTTGGTCAGCGGTTTGGAAATCGTCACGCACTTGAAAATAAGTATTAGACCGGCTTATTAAATAAAACAGCGGCAGCCTCAGACTTGAAAAATAAAGTCCTAGACTGCCGCTGTTTATTGCACTAACGTTCTCCGTTAGTTTAACGAGCGACCAGGTTAATTAACTGTTCTGATCCGGACATACAGGCGTATTCCGGAAACCAATTGTTAACCGATTAGAAGCGGAAGATATTGAATTTTTAGTGGTAAATGCTCAACATATGAAAGCTCTCCCAGGACATAAAACAGATGTGAAAGATGCGGAATGGATTGCGCAACTTCTTTGTCATCATGGACTGTTAAAGGCGAGCTTCATTCCGAACCGTAGCCAAAGTGAACTGCGAGAATTAGTTCGTTATCGCCGAAGCATCATTGAAGAACGAGCTAGACAACATAATCGGATTCAAAATGTGTTAGAAGGAGCAAACATCAAGCTTGGCTCTGTGATTTCAGATATTATGGAGGTCTCATCTAAGGACATGCAGTGGTATATCTTCCGAACTAAATTTGTGCAGCTCCGCCATCCACAAACAATTCGGTCCCTGTGATATAACTACTTTCGTTGGAAGCTAGGAACATAACTGCTTTTGCAATTTCTTCAGATGCCCCCAATCTACCTAACGGCGTTGTAGACTTGGCATACTCCATAGCATTATCGAGCTCAGCTCCAAATAATTCATTATGAGCTGGTGTAATAATATTTCCAGGGCTAACCACATTAACACGAATTTGAGTTCCCTTTAAATCAAGAATCCAGTTGCGAATTAGTTGTCTGATTGCCGCTTTTGTAGCGCTGTAGATACTGAATGCCGGCATTCCCATTGAACCTGCCATAGACCCAGTCAGGATAATCGAACCTACATTGTTCGGAAACAAGGGTAATGCCTTTTGAACTGTGAATATCGTTCCTTTTACATTAACGTCGAAGGTTTTGTAATAATGCTCCTCTGTAATTTCACCCAACGGAAGAAATGACCCTATTCCAGCATTAGCAAAAAGAATGTCCAAATGACCTTTCTCTTGCTTCACTGCTTTATACAGTCGGTCCAAATCCGCCAGATTGGAAACGTCGCCTTGAATACCAGTTACATTATCTCCAATCAGTTTCACAGCCGCATCAAGCTCACTTTGTCTGCGCCCCGTGATATAAACATGCGCCCCCTCATTAGCAAACTGCTGCGCCGTTACAAGCCCGATACCGCTAGTGCCTCCTGTAACAACTGCCACTTTCCCATTAAATTTTCCCATGTTATGACTCTCCTTTTAAAGGTGCTTTAAGTATGTCTGTCCGTCGTTTTGTCATCAAACAACTGTTCAGTACATCTCATAAATGATATTATGTAATAAAAATTACCATAACAATAGTACCCACTTTTTTGTTATATAGTAACCAAAAAGTAATAATTGTAATTGAAGGGAGATATACAATATACATGAAAGTCTATTATTGTAACCTTGAAGTTACCATGGAGGTAATTGGGGGGAAATGGAAAGGACTAGTTCTATACTACTTGATGAAAGGTCCGAAACGAACGAGCGAATTAAAGCAACTTGTGCATGGTATCACTCAAAAAATGCTTATCCAAACCCTCAGAGAATTGGAAGCTGATGGACTTGTTAGCAGGAAAATGTTCAATCAGGTCCCTCCGAAGGTCGAATATTCGACTACAGAGCTTGGGCAATCGCTTGAGCCGATTCTAAGAGCGCTTTGTCAATGGGGGGACGGCTATGCGGATAAAACATTCGCTAGAGGGGAGTTTCAAATTCTTAATAGTGAATTTTGATTATCCAACCTAAGTCAGGAATGGATGAAATAAGTCAACAAAGCCGCTTTTGGATTGGTGTCGTGTCCGCAAACTACCCTGCCCGTTAGCTTAACACCTGCCACTTTAGTCTAATACTTTATTTTCTCAGTCTAATACTATTTTTTCCTAGTCTAATACTTTATTTTTCGTCTAAAACTTTATTTTCTTCTGACATGAAAACAAAGAAGAACCCGCTTCTCTATACAACGAGAAAGCGGGTTCTTCTTTTTAATTGCCGATCTTATTGTCTATCAAGCCGTTCTCGCGCTATGCAGCAGCTGGCCGATCTCTTCTCTAGAAGATGGGCGGTGAAAGAAGTATCCTTGTCCGATCTCGCAGCCGTATTCCTGAAGCATCCCAATCTCCTGCTGCTTCTCGATCCCCTCGCAGATGATCTTTAGGTTCAAATTATGACCGATATCAATAATCAGCTTTACAATCGACGCAGCAGAGCTTTCTGTCGTCAATTCCTGCGTGAACGAACGATCGATTTTCAGAAAATCAACCGGCAATTGACGCAGCACGCTGAGCGAGGAATATCCTGTTCCAAAATCATCGATCGATATTTTTACGCCTTGGCGTTTAAGCTCGTCAAGAATCACAATCGATTCGTGCATGTTCTGCATCATGCTCTCCGTCACCTCAAGCTCGAGCAATCCAGGATCGAACTCTGCGCTCTCCACAATCTGCAGCACCTTGGATGCAAAACCATGCGACTTGAACTGGCGGATTGAGATGTTGACGGCCAGCGTCAGATCAGGCCTGCCGTCGCGCTGCCAGCTTCTTACCTGCCTGCATGCCTCCTCGAGAACCCATTCGCCCAAGTCGACGATGACACCGGTCTGTTCGGCCAACGGGATAAATTCAACTGGCGAGACGGGCCCAAGCTCCGAGTGAGTCCAGCGCAGCAGCGCCTCTACGCCCCGGATCCTCCCCGTGCTTATCTCTACTAATGGCTGATAATGGATGGCGAACTCCTGCTTGCTGAGCGCGCTTCGGAGATCGTTCGTCAGCTTCACTTGGCGCAGCAGCTCCTCGCTCGCAATAGCGGAGAAGAACCGATAACCGTTCTTTTCTCTGCTTTTCACGTCATACATGGCCTTATCTGCGTATTGAATCAGTGTATCGGCATCCGTCGAGTCACCGGGATACAAGCTAATGCCGATGCTCGGCGTCGTATAGACCGGCTTCTGATCGATCTGGAACGGCGTGCGGAAGGAGAGGATGATCTGCTTCGCCAGCTGCTCGATCTGCTCCACCTGCTCGAATGGGCAGAGCAGCACAAACTCATCCCCTGCATACCGAGCAATGAAATTGTTCTGTCCAATGGTTTGCCTAAGGTGATCGGTAACATTTTGCAGCATACGGTCCCCCGCATTGTGACCCATCATATCATTAACATTCTTGAAATGGTCAAGGTCAATGAACAGGACTGCCACCTGTGCATCCGAGGATAGCTGCTCACTCATTTGTTTTTTGAGACGCTCGCGGTTAGGCAGCTGGGTGAGCATATCATGATAAGCGCTATACTCCAGCTTACGGAAAGCATCATTCAGCTGTACATTCAATTCCAGATTGATCTCGTTCTCCTGTTTCAGATTACGAAGGTAGAAAGCTAGCAGCGAGTAAAGAATCGTGTTCATGATCACGCCGATAAGCATGTTGCGTATCGTCTCCATAGGCACTTCATGCGAGAAGGATGGCAAATAATAGATGTAGCAGGCTGCTGCAAAGAGTGTCGGAAAAGGCGAGGGCAAAAGGAATGCGAGAAGGACAAGCGTTAGATACATGACACTAATTAGCCGATCGAATGATAGCTCCTGTAATGCAATGGAGAATGCGGAAAAAGCAATCAAGGCATATCCATACTTAAGCGGATTGTTCTTGGCGAACAATGCAGCGAAGACGAATGCGGCGAAGATAAGGGCACAGGCGACACCTCGAGAGGTATTGACGGCGTTCGCCATGTTCATAGAGAGGGCCGTAGTTGAAAGAATAATGACAATACTCGGGGTAATATGAATGAGACGTTTCACCCAGGACTGCGGCAGCTTCATCGTCCGCCACCTCGTCGTTTCATCCTGTTATGCTTCCTTAATCTTCTTACGCCAAACGTACACATGAATACAGCATCACCTTTCTGATTATTCACACAAAAAGTCCCGATGACCTTGTCTGGCATCATCGGGACTGTTCTGGTTGTTTGTTTATATTACTCTACTGTTACGCTCTTCGCGAGGTTGCGTGGTTTATCCACATCGTTGCCTACTGCGAGCGATGCGTAGTACGAGATCAGCTGCAGCGGAATAACCGAGATCGCTGGCGAGAGCAGCGGCAGCGTCTTCGGAATCGCGAACAGCTCGTCGACCGATTTGCTTACTTCTGCTTCGCTTCCCGCATTCGCTATGCCAAGTACATGCGCTCCGCGTGCTTTTACTTCTTTAATGTTGCTAAGTGTCTTCTCGTACAGCTCCTCTTGCGTTACGAGCGCGATAACTGGAATGCCGTCTTCGATCAGCGCCAGCGTACCGTGCTTCAGTTCGCCTGCTGCGTATGCTTCGGAATGGATGTACGAGATTTCTTTGAGCTTCAACGACCCTTCTTGTGCGACTGCATAGTCGACGCCGCGGCCGATGAAGAACAGGTTTTTATGCTTCGCGATCGATTCAGCTACTTGCTTCAGTACCGCGGATTGTTCCAGAACGGATTCCACTTGCTCAGGCAATTGGCTCATTGCCGCGAGCAGTTCCGTTACAGCAGCTTGCTCCACCGTACCCAGCGTCTGTGCCAGGTAGATGCCGAACAGATAGAATGCGATCAACTGAGACGTATAAGCTTTCGTCGATGCTACCGCGATCTCAGGACCCGCCCATGTAATGAGCACATGATCTGCCTCACGAGCTACCGAGCTGCCGACCACATTCGTGATCGCCAATACACGTGCGCCATTGCGCTGTGCTTCACGCAGTGCTGCGAGCGTATCCGCTGTCTCACCCGATTGACTGACGACGATTACAAGCGTATCCGGCGTAATGATTGGGGAACGGTAGCGATATTCCGAGGCGACATCCGTCTCTACCGGAATACGCGCCAGGCGCTCAATGATCGTTTTGCCGACAAGGCCAGCATGGTATGCCGTACCGCAAGCAACGATTTGCACTTTGCGAATACCCTTGATCTGCTCAGCCGACATGCCGATTTCGCCCAGCGTTACCGACAGGCCATCATCCGACACGCGTCCGAGCATCGTGTCACGGTATGCCTTCGGCTGCTCGTAGATCTCCTTCAGCATAAAGTGATCGAATCCGGCTTTCTCCGCCGTGACGAGGTCCCAATCGACATGAAATATTTCCTTGGAAATAAATTCGCCTTCGGTCGTCATCAGTTCGACACCTTCACGTGTCAGAACAGCCATTTCACCGTCGTTCAAAATATACACATTCCGCGTATGCTCCAGGATCGCTGGAATGTCGGAACCGATAAAGTTCTCGCCTTCGCCGACACCAATGACGAGCGGGCTTGCGAAGCGAACTGCAACCAGCTTCTCTGGCTCATATTCTGTCAGAACGCCCAGTGCGAAAGCACCGCGCATCCGTTTAACTGCACGTTGAACCGCCTCAACGATGTTGCCTTTATACTCATCTGCGACCAGATGCGCAATAACTTCTGTATCCGTCTCCGACACGAAGTTATGCCCGCCTGCAGTCAGTTCTTCTTTCAAGTCCAAGTAGTTTTCGACAATGCCGTTATGAACGACCGAAAACTTCGCCGAGTTGTCCGTGTGGGGATGCGAATTCACATCCGAAGGTTTGCCGTGAGTTGCCCAACGCGTATGACCGATGCCGACAGAGCCTGCGAGCGGCTCATCCTTCAGCTGATCTTCCAGCACTGCTAGACGGCCCTTCGACTTCCGAATTTCAAGTCCGTTGCCAGTGAATACAGCAATGCCGGCGGAGTCATACCCACGGTACTCCAGCTTCTTCAAACCTTCGATCAAAATCTCCTGCGAATCGCGATTACCGATATATCCCACAATACCACACATTATATGTTGACCTCCGTTAAGTTCAATTTGCTCTAGCAACCTCACGGATTCCGTTTAATGCGCAGTACACGTGTGCAGTGATGTTTCCCTCCTGCCCACGCAGCCGTGTTAACGGAATCGTGGACTCTAGGGCTTCTTGGCTTGCTCCAAAGTTCTGCTAACCTGTCTTCTTCATCCATCGAATGCTCCATCACTCGTAACGAAGAATATAGGCTAGGCTAGTCTCAAAATGCGATCCTTCTGATCGCTCATTCTGCCGCATGTTTGGCCGACCGGTCACCCAATCGTTTTGCATGTTGGCTTACGGTATGAATGCTCTACCGGGAGGTCCCCGCCGAAAAATCCGAACGCCTCCACCTCGTCAGCTTGCACAGCCGCCCTTCCCGCCGCGGGAAACATCTGCAGCGGCTCTCCATTCGCAAGCTCTGGCGCTTATAATGATTATGAAAACCTCGACCCTCGCTTTCATTTCTGGAATCATACAGTCTATCATATTCAGATTCGACTAATTGTGCAACAAAAATTTCAATCCACCCACACCAGTAGATGGGGACTGGCCCAAAGACCCTTTACCTCTAGTCACCCGTAGGTCTGGTTTAGCACTTTCGTGCATTCCAGCGCTTCGTATCTTTGGTACACACTCTACGTTCTACAGACCTAGTTACGATTGAGCACTCACCCCCTTGTTCGACGCGCCACGCACCCGCTTCTGCTGCAAGCCGCTTCGTCCCTGCGGGACAAGAACTTACTGATGGGGCGGCACATCACCTTACCTTGTATTACCCACACCACTATTACGTCTAACACCTCCTCAATGTTTCACCTCATAAATAATATATGCCGACTTCCCATAAAGAAACCGAAGCGGCTTTAAATAAATAAAAGGGATGACCGCCACTATGGCTGGTCATCCCCGGTTCGCGCTCTGCTCTTACCCTAGCTCCGTTCTTACCACATCCACGATACGGTTAACGTACGCTTCAACTTGGCCCTTGTCCGGACCTTCCGCCATTACGCGGATGAGCGATTCCGTACCCGATGGACGTACGAGCACGCGGCCATTGTCGCCAAGCTCGGCTTCAACCTCGCTTACTGCCGCTGCAATTGCTGCATTATCCTTGTACTGCGTTTTATCTGCCACACGAACATTCACGAGCACCTGCGGATATTTGCGCATGAGGCCCTTCAGCTCGCTCAGCGGTTTGCCCGATTGAACCAGCGTATCGACCAGCTGCATAGCCGTCAGAATGCCGTCTCCTGTCGTGTTGTAATCGAGGAAAATAACGTGGCCGGATTGCTCGCCACCGAGATTAAAGCCGCCACGGCGCATTTCTTCCATGACATAACGGTCGCCTACCGCCGTCTGTGCAGTGTTCAAGCCCAGCTTCTCTGCTGCTTTGAAGAAGCCGATGTTCGCCATAACCGTCGTTACGATCGTATCGCCGTTCAATTTGCCTGCGCGGCGCATAGCATCACCGCAAATGCACAGAATGTAATCGCCGTCTACTTCTTCGCCCTTCTCATCGATTGCAATGAGACGGTCTGCGTCGCCGTCAAACGACAAACCCAGCTGTGCGCCATGTTTCAGCACTTGCTCACGAAGATACTCAGGGTGCGTCGATCCAACGCCTTCGTTGATGTTGCGTCCGTTCGGCTCTGCGCCAACTGTAATGACTTCTGCGCCGAGCTCGCGGAATACACGCGGAGCAAGCTCATAAGCAGCGCCATGCGCACAGTCGAGAACGACCTTGACGCCCGTGAACGAGCTGTTGATCGTCGTCTTCAAATATTCAAGGTAACGGAACTTCGCTGCTTCGTCTACCGTCACCGTACCGATATCGCCGCCGATTGGTCGTGGCAGCTCGTCAGTCTCTGCATCCATCAAGCGCTCAATTTCGAGCTCTGTGTCGTCCGACAGCTTATAGCCATCACCGCCAAAAAATTTAATACCGTTATCCGCCACTGGATTATGAGATGCGGAAATCATAACGCCAGCGTCAGCCTTAAGCTCACGCGTCAAATAAGCAACAGCTGGTGTGGAGACAACACCAAGGCGGATTACACTTGCGCCAATCGACAACAAGCCTGCAATAAGCGAAGCCTCCAGCATTGGACCCGAAATACGCGTATCCAGACCAATAACGATAGTTGGCTTATCTGCCTGACCGGTTAATACATAACCGCCGCAGCGGCCAATTTTATATGCAAGCTCGGGCGTAAGCTCCTGATTCGCTACTCCACGTACGCCGTCTGTTCCAAAATATTTACCCATGTCTGTCTGATCCCCTTCAGCATCTAATAATGTTAGGTTAGCCTCTAATCAAATCTTACTTACTTATGAAATCCTATCAGCAGCCTTAGTCGTCTGCCTGGTTCTTCACGCTGGACCATATTTGCACCGAACCGGCATCTGCGCCTGTATTCGTTGAATTATCCGTAGGAATGCCTGAATCACTATGGCTGCTGTCGCCAGATCCAGAATCAGATCCAATGCCAGTATCGGCACCTGAAGCGGTATCACCACCCGCTCCCTCGTCTCCCGCCTCAGAATGAGGCGATGACGCATCCGATGTTCCCGTTGGTTCAGTTTGCTTATCCCCTTCTGCACCAGCATCCGTCTTGCCCGTATCCGCTGGTGCAGAAGGTATCGTACTCGCTGACTTACTATCTGAAATATCAATTATTACTTTATATCGAGAATAAACATGCAGATAACTTGGAAGATGGATATCAAGCTCAACCTCATGCTGGCCTACGCCTAATGAATCCAGTTTCGCAACAGCTTGAATATCCGCCTGCTGGAGTTTAGTTAACAAAGAAGGTGCACCTGTAACCGTAATATCCATCGCATTGTTTACGGGTGTCAGCAGCTTTGCCGTCATCCCCTCAGCTAGGCTGTTCAGCGTAATCGGCACCTGCTCAATCAATCGCTCACTCGTTGGCTCTACATCGATCGTCACGGTTATCTTCGTTGGGTCAATGCTGGCGACACCTTCCATCGGTTCAATAGCATACGTGAAATCGCCCGACTCTGTCACCTTGGTCAAATCAACGATCACGCCATCATAATAATCAAGCTTGTCCAGCACATCCTGTGGACCATACACCGTCACTTGCTGTGCAGATGACGTGACCTTCGCGACGCTCAGCCCATTAGGCAGCGCACCCGAGAAACCGATCTGCATCGGAAGCGTCTTGTAAGGCTTCGTAATCGGGACCTCTACTTCAACGATACTAGGACTTACAACGGCATCCTTCATCTCATTGCCGTCATTATCGTAAACGATCACACGAGCCTTCTTCTCGCTGACCGTCTCTTCCTCTTCATTCACATTCACTTTGACCGCAACCGCGCCTACATCAGCCAATTCATCCTCTGGCAGCGTAACATGTACGCGATTGTTTGGCTTAATGATCGGCTCGCCAACCTTATAGCCGTTAGCTGGCTGTCCTTCTGCAATCACCTGTACCTCGAATTCTTTCGTCTGCATCGGTACGATATTGACGAAAGCGCGATTGGGCGTCATCTGAACGAGCTCGACTCCCTTAGGAAGCTCTACCGATAACTGAACCTCGCTGCGTCCATCCGGCGCTCGCGATAGGTTTGCAGAGACGACATAATCGTCAGGCTCGGCTGCTGCAAGCCGTGTTCTCGAGCCGCTTACGACGAGCTTAACCGTACCGGGCTCGATCAATCTCAGCGCCCGCGTTTTCTCATCGAGCCCGATTGTCTTGATTTTGACCGCATCGATAACATGCGTGACAGAGTTTGACATCGTTGAATTCGGATTCGACTCCGGGTCAAAATGGACAACCGCCCACAGCAGCAGCGCCACGACGACAGACAAGATTTTGAGCGCGGTTGGATGAGCCAGATATTTATCCATTCTGCTTATCCCCCTTCCGCCGCCAGAACGAGGTTTTCGCCTTCTCCGCTTGCGCGCTTGTTGGCATCAGCTCCTCGAACAGCTTCGAGATGAGCGATTCCTCCTTAATGTCACGCACAATCATGCCGTTAAGGCACAAGGATACTTGTCCCGTCTCCTCTGAGACGACAACGGACACCGCATCACACACTTCACTGACTCCGATTGCCGCCCTATGGCGCGTTCCGAGCTCTTTACTTATGAACGGATTCTCCGACAACGGCAAGTAGCAGGCAGCAGCCATAATCTGATTGCCGCGCACAATGACCGCACCATCATGGAGAGGCGTATTAGGTGTGAAAATATTAACAATCAGCTCCGAGCTGATTCGGGATTCCATCCCAATGCCCGACTCGATATATTCATTGAGTCCCGATTCCCGTTCGAATACGATCAATGCGCCGATATTGCGCTTCGCCATGAAATTAACGGCTTTAATAACTTCCGAAATCCGCTCGTTAATTTGATCCCGCTCCAAGCCGGTTGACCGCCCGAACAGCTTACCGCGGCCAAGCTGCTCCAGCGCACGCCGCAGCTCCGGCTGGAAGATAATAAGCACACTCACGACACCAAACGTAAACATTTGGTTCATCAGCCATTTCAACGTACCAAGATTTAACCACGTACTGAGTGCCCATGTTAGGATCAATACGAGAATCCCTTTCAGCAGTTGAACAGCACGCGTACCGCGTACAAGCAGAATGAGCTTATATATGATGTAGCTTACGACAGCAATGTCTATGACATCTTTAATGCCGTTAGACCAACTCAAATCATTAAAATAATTCATCGTTATGCAGGCCCCCAAACGACAATTACCCAGTCGATACGCTGTTGACACAATGGATTGGCACGAAAGCCACTATTAGCGTTCATTCAAAAAGTCTGCTTGTGATCACGAAGAGTCGCAGCCCGTACTTTTTGAACATTAACGAATTGGCATTTATTTATATTATCGGCCTTGTGTCTGGTAACTTAAGAAAACACGCCATATGTATATGTAAACAAGAGGCGTCATTCCCAACCTTATTATTTTCTAGAAACGTCGATGCAAATCCTGCTCACGAAACAAAAAAAAGTGTCTCCGACACATCGGAAGACACTCTACAAACACCTCAATGCGTCATATCGGTTACCGTCTCCGTAACCTTGTACCAGAACCAGTCCAGCGCCCGGTCGATCGTCCGGCTGGAGCCAGCAATATGCGCCGTCGAAGCAAGCTGCAGCTTGCCGTCAATAACCGTCACATTACCTTCCACATCGCCTTGCACGTCGGCTGTGCCGTTCTCGATCGTCAGGCTGCCATTTACCTTTGTGCCCGCAGGTACAGTAACCTTATTGCCCTCAATGATAACGTGCTCCAGGTCCTCTCCCTTGACGACCAGCTGCCCGTCTTGATGCCACATCGAGAGGAAGCTGGACAGCATGACGAAGCAGAACACTGCAGCAACCGATACTGCAGGATGATTGCGCACCCATCGGAACCAGGCTGTCTTTTTACGCTGCTTCGGAAGAACAGCTATTATCCGCTCATTAAGCGCCGCTGATTGCGACGTTGTTATAGGGTTAGGTGAGCGCATGGCCGTCGTCAGCAGTGACTCCGTTCGTTCCAGTTCACCGAATCTGGCGCGGCAGTCCGGACATGCCAGCAAATGCGTTTTCAGCTCACGTATATCTTGCGGCGGCAGCTCGCCGTCCAAATAGTCGTGCATCCATACGATGGCGACGTTGCAATTCATAGCAGCCATTCCTTTCCGCTTCATGCTTGAACATCCGATAGATGATACTATACACATACGCAGCGATCGTCCGCCACGTTTCACTTCCTTTATTAAAAACGGCCCCAATTATTAACATGCTATAATTTGTGCTCCAGCCGCTTGCGAAGAAACTCCCTGCCCCTATGTACCCTTGTCTTGATCGTCGTGACGGGCATATCCATCACGTCGCTTATCTCCTGCAGCGACATGTCCTGCAAGTAACGCAGCACCATAACCGTCTTATACTTGGCCGGAAGATTCTCAATGGCTTGCCTAATAATGCGCTGCGTCTCCGACAGCAAGATCTCCGACTCCGGTGTACGGTCGTCGCTGGGCATTACGGAATAACCGTCCAATCCTTCATGGTCAGTTGACTCCGCATCAAGTGAATAGGTTGGGCGTCTGCGCCTCAGACGATCAATGCATAGATTCGTCGCAATCCGATAAATCCACGTTGAGAATTTCATCGAATCATCATAACGGTCCAGATTTCGATAGACCCGCAGAAACGTATCCTGCACGACATCCTCAGCTTCCTGCCGATTGTATAGCATCCGATACGCCATATGATAAAGCTTGTCCTGATATAGGTCCACAATGTCGACGAACGCATGCTGATCGCCTTTAAGCGCCCGCTTGACTAGCCTTGCTTCCACAGATAGCAATTATTATTCCTCCAGACGTGACGTCTCCTCTAATGATTACCGGAACGCCGCTCGGCCACAATAATCCCGCATAAAATAAGTACGATCCCTGTTACCTGCCATAGGCTGAACTGCTCGCCAGCAATCAACCATGAGAAGACTGCCGCTACAGGTAGCTCTATCGAACCAAGCATGGAAGCGAGACTGCTCCCGATTCTAGGGATCCCTATTGCAAATAATACCGTCGGAACGACCTGCCCCAGCGTTCCCAGCACAAGGCCGATTCCAGCCATCTGCCATGCTCGTTCCCCTGCTCCAGCCTGCCAACCGTACAGCAGCACAATAAGCAGGAAGGCGGCAGTCGTAACGATTGCTGACTGCATAACGGGATGGCCGTTGAATTTCACTCTACCCATTAGCCATAAGTATAAGCTGTACGAAACCGCCGACAGCAACCCGAACACTATACCGACTCGGTCCAGTCGTTCAATTCCTGCCTGCTGCAGCCCAACTGCAAGTACTGTTCCGGCAAGAACGATGACAATCGCAATCCAGTTCCATCGGCTTGGCCATTGTCGATTCCATATGCTGCCTATTAAAATCGTAATCCACGTAAACTGAAAAAGCAAGACGATTGCAAGCGATGCATCAATTCTCTCCAACGCCTGATTATACAGAATCGTCGTCATAGCCATTCCGAATACACCAATGGATACAAGCTTCACCCATGGTCCGCGCAGTGGATTAGACCATACCCCCTTGCGAAACAGCACCATTATCCATAACAGGATTGTGCCTACACCGACTTGATGAACCGTAATTTGTTCGAAGGTATAGGATGCGCTATAAGCCTGCTTCACGATTGGCGACATCATTCCGTAGCTTGAGGCGCCCAGCAGTACAAGCAGTACGGCAGCGCTATAGGCCGACATCCTCATGTTTGTTTAAATCCCCTCATATTCATTCCAATATATTACTGCGGACAATGGCACAAAAGGCCGGGCCAAGCGGTCCATTGCCGCCAAGCCCAGCCTCTTGCATCAATCTTGTCCATTATGGCTTAATCGATCGTCGATATGGTCAGCCAATCAGCCCGTATTCCGAAGTCCCGCTGCAATGCCGTTGATCGTAAGCAGCACTTCGCGGAGAAGGACAGCGTCACTGCTGTCATCCGGGATCGAACGCAGCTCCGTCAACAGCTGTACCTGCAGGTAGCTGAGCGGATCGACGTATGGGTTACGGAGACGAATCGATTCTTGGATGACAGGTACGTTGTCGAGAATTTCCGACTGACCCGTAATTTCAAGAAGCATTCGCAGTGTCCGTGCATACTCTTCTTCCACCTGACTGAAGATACGGTCGCGAATCGTCGAGTCCTTGATCATGCCTGCATATTCACGCGCAATGAGCAAGTCCGCTTTCGCCAGTGCCATCTGAAGGTTGTCGATGAGCGAGCGGAAGAACGGGAAGCTTGCGTACATATCGCGCAGATTTTGCATCCGACCGCTATCGCCTTGTACATACTGCTCAAGCGCATAGCCTGATGCGTACCATGCTGGCAGCAGGTAACGGCTTTGCGTCCATGCGAATACCCATGGAATAGCACGCAGATCCTCGAACCGGTCACTGTTCTTACGCTTCGACGGACGGGATCCGATGTTCAGCTCGCCAACCTCAGCAAGCGGAGTCGACTCCTTGAAGAACGTCATGAAGTCTGGATCGCGGAAGATCAGATCTTGATATTTGTGAAGTGCTGTCTCCGAGATGGAACGAGCAATTTCATTCCATTCATCGTTCTGCTTCGGCATTTGCTCTGGATATTTCGCCAGGCGTGCTGCCGTGATGAGCGCCCAAGTTGCTTGCTCCAAGCTGCGGTACGCGATATCAGGCATGCCGTAACGGGACGATAGCACTTCGCCTTGCTCCGTAATCTTGATGCCGCCGCCAATCGTGTGTGGAGGCTGTGCAAGAATACTGCGGTTCAGCGGCATACCGCCGCGTCCGAGTGCGCCGCCGCGTCCATGGAAGAACTTCAGCTTCACGCCGAACTCCTTAGCCACTGCTGTAATATCATTAAGCGCTACGCGCAGCTCCCAGTTCGCCGTTACAACGCCGCCATCCTTGTTGCTGTCCGAATAGCCGAGCATGATCTCATGCGTATCGTTCATTGCTTTGACAGCATCACGGTAAACCGGCAGTGAGAACAGCTTCTTCATGATGCCAGGCGCAGCGTGGAGGTCGTCGATCGTCTCGAACAGTGGAACCGACTGCAGCGTGCAGCGTACCGTTCCGTCTGTTTCTTTGCGGAACAAACCTACTTCCTTCGCGAATACCATAACCTCGAGTATGTCGCTTGCTGCTTCTGCCATACTGATCAGATAGCTGCTAATGCATTTCTGGCCGAATACTTTCTGTGCGCGATAGATCGTCTCATAGACATCGAGGCACTCGCGCGTGGACTCCGAATAGTCCAGATGGCCGCTCGTCAATGGGCGTGGATCGTTCAGCAGTCTCTCGAGCAGCTCAACCTTCTCGTCCTCCGACAGTGCAGCGTAATCCTCTACAATGTGCATTTTGCGCAGCACTTCCGTCATTGCATTCTCATGCTCTTGACTGTGCTGACGAACATCGAGTGCCGACATATAGAAGCCGAACAGCTCAACTTGGCGAATCAGCTTGCGAATATGTGTGTCTGCCGCATAGTCTGCATAATGGTGGCGCAGGCTGCGGTCGATGATTTTGAGATCTTCGATAAGCTCGTCCGGGCTATTGTAACGGTGGTCTGCACCGTCACGCGTGTTAGCGAGCTTCTGCAGGATGTAGCCGACCTTAATGCGGTAAGGCTCCTGCTCATTACGCCAAATGTCCACACAGTTCAGTTCGATTGTCTCACGGTCCGAACGAATGGAGTCTTCCAGCTCAGTCGTAATTTCAACGATGTTCGTGCTGAAGCTCAGCAGCCCCATCAGCTCTTGCAACGCTTGCGTATACTTGTCCAATGCAAGTGCACGGTGAAGCGTCAGCGTTTCCCACGTGATCTTCGCTTTAACGGATGGATTTCCGTCGCGGTCGCCGCCAATCCACGAGCCGAAGCGAAGGTATGTTGGTACATGCCAATCTTCTTCTGGGTAGTATTTCTTCAGGCAGCGTTCCAGCTCTTCATATACGTTAGGAAGCGCCTCGAACAGCGTCTCCTCGAAGAAGAACAGGCCGTTGCGTACCTCGTCGATGACTGTCGGCTTGCGGCCGCGAAGCTCGTCCGTCTGCCACAGCGTGAATACTTCATTAAGCAGCTTCTCGCGAAGCTTCTCGCGTTCACGATGCGTCAACGTCGGGTTGTCCAGCTCCATGACATCGAGCGCAATCCGTTTATGAATATCAAGCACTGCGCGACGCGTTGCTTCTGTTGGATGCGCAGTCATGACAAGCTCGAGTGAAATGCCGCTCAGCATTTCCTTCACGTCTTCAATCGCAATATTGCGATCTTTCAATACTTGCACAGCATCCTCAATCGAGCCTGGCTGTACGCTTTCACCAGCGGAACGTTCATAATCGCGTTTGCGGCGAATACGGTGGTTTTGCTCGGCGATATTGACGAGTTGGAAGTACAGTGCGAATGCACGGATTACTTGATGGCGGTTATCTGGCGTCAACGACGTGATAGCGGCCTTGAACTCGCTGTAAAGCTCTGGATTGTACTCCGCACGAAGGGACTTACTCATCTCCCGGATTTTCTCGACAACCTCAAGCAGCTCCTTGCCGCCTTGGTGGACGAGTACCTCTCCCAAAATGTTGCCTAGAAAACGAACGTCACGGCGCAGCAATTGGTTCGCGTTATTCGCTTTGCTCGCAGAGACACTCGTTGCAGTCTGCTCAGACATACTGTTCCTCCTTCAGATCACGCCGTACGCTGCAGCACTCAACATCCGCTCTACGCTGCGGCGCGCTCTTATGTGTAAGCTTTCCCTTTTTTATTGCGATCCTGCCCGATAAGCGGTGCTCGCTTCAATACACTTTTTTCATCATACTACAAAACGGTGACGTATTGAAGACTTGCGACATGATTCTGTCACATTCCTAATATTAGGCGGGAAATAATGTAAAAAACTCCCCATCATCATGATGAGGAGTTGATCATTCGTTTGGATGTACAAAATGGCGTGCCCTAAGAGATTCGAACTCCTGACCTTTTGATTCGTAGTCAAACGCTCTATCCAGCTGAGCTAAGGGCACACAATCGAACAATATTTGTACAAAAGAACTGGTCGGGATGACACGATTTGAACATGCGACCCCCTGGTCCCAAACCAGGTGCTCTACCAAGCTGAGCTACATCCCGAGAAAACGTGCCCTAAGAGATTCGAACTCCTGACCTTTTGATT
>Ga0182738_1001470_pt1 | contig 29526 bp, 17 predicted proteins | sample eDN5th30CBELigMG_FD_128876 | JGI IMG/M metagenome (GOLD analysis project Ga0182738, IMG submission 128876) | Enriched Miracle-Growth compost microbial communities from Emeryville, California, USA - eDNA 5th pass 30_C BE-Lig MG (version 2)... ...
CAAACCCCAAACCCCAAACCCCAAACCCCAAACCCCAAACCCCAAACCCCAAACCCCAAACCCCAAACCCCAAACCCCTAATACATTAACCATAAATTTTACATAAAAAAAGGAATGAGAAAAAAATTTGATCATTTAACAAAAATCAAAAGAGAGAAAAAAAATTTTCCTCAAATTCTAGAAGAAACCTTTGATTTTCAACAGCTTTTTATGTTTATCTGAACTTTTTGAATTTCCCTCTCAGGAAAAGATCAATTTCTTTTAAAAAAATCTTTTAAAATCCAAAATTTTCAAATTGCAAAAAAAAAATTGCTTCATACAATTTGAACCATTTTTTTCCTCAAAACTTTGCATGACCAGGCCTTTCGAGTTTCATTTCAGGTATCTCAGCTTTATTTCAGTAAATTCAAAATCAGATGAAAATAAAGAAATTTTTTCATCAATTTAATTCACCATTATGAATAATTCCAAATTTAATATTATAAAGCTCTAAAAATAAATCACAATATACACAAATAAACCTTTAAACATTTCAAAGAGAGATCAGTTTTAGACAAAGATTTTGCATTAAATAAAGACACCACCATTAATTTTCAACATAATTAACTCTATATACATTGCATAAATTACAAAGGAAAAGCTGACTATTCAATTAAGAATAGAGCTTAAAAAGACAATCAGGAGCTTTAAAACTCCGCAATTTTTTCCTCAATATTAGCATTACACATGCAACTTGAGGTTAATTACATACTTCTTTTTGAGTTTATCCCAATATTGGCCTTGATTTGATGCTTGAAAGGAACTTGAATGGTGAGGTTCTTTTATCTAAAAATATCAATAAATTTAGTTTCTCGCAAAAACAAGATAAATACCATTTCATGAGAAGGTGAGAGGATTTTATGTGGGATTTTTGGAGAAAGAACAACGTTGAGCAAGGAATTACTATTTTGAGTAGAACTTTTTTGGAGGGTGGTCTTGATGCCAGAAGAAGTCTTGTTCTTCTTCATTTTATCAAAGCTTGCTTCACCCATTGTATGACTCAAGCTGCAGATTGTTAGTATGAGTATGAGGATTTTTATTCAACTTTTTGCGAAGTTTTGTTTGGGGAGGGCTGAACATCTCCTCTTTTTTACTCTGATACTTTGGATACGAAACTTGAATGTTATTTTCAAGCAATTTTTCCTGAACTCTATCGATGATTGGTATAAAATATTCTCACAATTTCATACTTTTTAATCAAAGAAATTGAAGCCCTTTCAGGTTCCTCAGGATGAGATTCTTCGAAGCTTGTATTTTTATTTGGCGATGAAAAGTCGATTGCTTTTGTTTCAAAAACTCGTGGCATTCTATTTACAAACTCACTTCCTTTAACAGGAGATTCCTCAGAAAGATATTCCTCAATTTCGTCCGAATAATCTTCCTTCTTCTTGAGAGGACCTTTGCCCTTCACAGTATTTTCAGTTTTTTCAGGAGTTGGGCCATCAAGATATTGTTGAGAGGCTCTGGGAATTTTGACTTTGGTCGGTGTTTGTAAATCAGTTGAGCTAAAACGCAATAATTGAGGAGTTGAGAAGTGCTCCTTCTTTGCTCTATATTCATGAGGTTAAATCAAATTGCAGAGTTCATACTCAACAGTCTTGAATTGAGAGTTTAAAGTTAAGCTGATTCTCTGACGAGCTAAAAATTTAGATAATCTTCCCCAAGTTAACACTACCATTATTCTCAATTTCTGTGAATTTCTTGTCATTGAAGAAGGCGGGGCAATTTTCTCCAGTCGGATTAGATTTAGTCTTTACTAAATCAACCTTTATTTTCTTGTCTGCGGTAATTTTCTTGCTTCCAGTTGTAGTTTTCTTTGAGGCTTTTGTCTTTTGCTGTTTCTAGAAAAACTTTAGTATTTTTTCGAGACAAAAATGTTCAAACAACCTCCTTCTTTTTTTGAGTATTCGCTTTAGGGCTTAAATCTCTAATGATTTCAAACTTGGGTTGAAGATAATTATATTCTTCGTCGTCTGCGACCTTGACTGACATTTTAGAATTCTTTGCAGGTGTTGTCAGGAGTTTTGAAGCCAAGTTCTTTGGGTTAGGAGAAGAATAATTACTTAAAAATAATGGAATAATTTGGGGCTCAGAAGAGTTTTTGCTCGGTATTCCCATTGCATTTAGATTTTTATCCACCAAGAGTTGCTCAGCAAACAATTCATCTTTCTGAGATAATCTTATGCTCTCAAATGGCTTATTTTGATCAACTGAACTACTTCTCAATGGTGAATCTAAGATGAGGGTGAGAATTTTTTAGAGAGATCTCTGAGATACGTTGTTTTTTCCATTTAAGGCGAGTTTGTCTGATGGGAGTTTCATGGGAGGGCTGGGTTTTTGCGTGGACAACGTCTCGATCTGAGAGAATGTTTTCTTCTTTCTCTGAGGATGTTTCTAAAACAGGCTCAGACGTCAAAATGATTTCTGATTTCTTGGATGGTTCTGCTGCATAATCAGTTAAATTAACTCTTGTTTGGGGGATTCGTCTTGACAAGAAACTATCATTTGCTCGAAGACTTCTTTCCTTGCTTAATCTTCTTTGTTCGCAACTTGCTTGCCTCCTTTCTTGGAAACTCCTAGAAAATATTGAGAAAAGACACCTTTTCAAATTCAAACTTGAGTTCAAGCTTGCGAGCGCCCCTTATATCGTCCTTTTCAGTGGTATTATTTTCTTCCAAGTGGAAGGTTCGCACATCAAAGTTATGCTCTTTTTTCATTGTGTTCCATTGAGATTCAAGTTGTTCGATACTCGAGTTAAATCTTGCTTGCGTCACGTCTTGGGACCTTTCGAGCCTTGTTTCAGCAAGTCTTCCTCTCTGGGAGGTGAAAAAGTTCCTCTTTAAGGGTTTAGGAGTCTGAAGAAAAAATGGCTTACTCTGATATTTTGGGAGGCGTACTCCTGGTATTTCTTTTTTATGCTCTTTTCGGTGTCAAACTCGGGGACTACAACAGTTTGGATGCCATAGGGGTTGCTTGATATATTTTCAGGCTCCTCATCTTGGTTGGGATGCTGAACAGAGTTTGAATTATAGGGTTGGACCAAATTCTTTTTCCTCTTCATGAGGTCCCGAACTTTTGTAAACTCTGTCAAAAGCTTTGATGAATTTTGTGCCAGCTGTGCTTTGGTGGAAGAAGGTTGCGTCATGTAAACAATATGAGAAATCCTTAAACGCTAATTTATGGTCCTTTCTTTAAATTTCGAGGGATTAATTGCAGAATATATTTATTTTCAAATTAAAATAAAGAAGATTGGGCTTACTTTTATTAAAAAGACTAAAATTAAGACTTTTTCACATTCCCTGATGTCTGTCTGACTGTCAAACTTTGGAAATTTTTTTTTCATAAAATGAAAAAAGGAATTTTGATGATCCTGATTTTGCATCAAATTCAAAATATTCCAAGAATAGATGAATATTGAATCATCAAGAGTTCTTGTTCTTTTTTCCTTCTCAAAAGGTTGAATTTTTAACTCGCTTGAAAAAGTTCAAATTTTCAAAATATATCTATCTATCGCTTAAGATTTTCGACTCTCAAAAGTCCTCATCCATTTTCTTGACAAAATCAAGATTTTATTTCAATTCTCATGAGAATGAGAAATTTGAAACAAAAAATAATAAAAATAATTTCATAATTCCCATAGAATTCTTTCACGAGAGAAAATTGAGGAGGAGCTTGTGAAATTTAATAAGATTATTATTTCAATTGGTGTGTTCACTCTGAGACCTCCGAAATTTCAACCTTTGGGAGGGAATATATTTCTCCCACCTTAAAATAATCGAGCATAAATTAGAAGCGGAACCCAAAACGCGACATATCAAACTGGAAACGCAAAATCCCTATGGCATTCGATCCTTTTTTAACCCCTTCAAAGTCAAGTCAAAATTTTATAAAACCGAGTGACTCAAAAAGCTAACATCATCAAATCGCCGATATAATCAATAATTTCAACAAAATTCATTGTGAAGTTGGTGAACCAGCTTTTTGCCCCAAAAAACTTGAGTTTATCCTCTTTATTTTAGAACCCAAAAAGGTTTTCCGAAAAAACCATTCAAATTGGTTTTAATACCATTTTAATTCCCAACTTGTTTGGTAATAAAGTGTACTATTTATCCGCCATTCCAAAAGTTATCTTGCCAAGAATTAACAGTTGGCTAACTTTGGGAGAGATTCCTCTTGGAAATCGTTTGGAGTAATCAACTGAAATAAATCTCCGGCGCCAGTGAGTGTTGGCGGCAAATCAATATTCATTTGAGTTTTTCGTATGCTAAAGACTAATATTAAAAAACTTATTGAAATTTCTAGCACAAGGCAGGAAATCAAACAAGAATCAACAGCTATCTCTCGCAATTTTGACAATGAGCACAATGAAAACTTCCCAATTCGGTTTTGGCCAGCCCCCAGCGGTGGTCCAGATGGACGATATCCTCAATATGCTCAGAGACGACAGCTTTCCGAAATATCCTCCCTTTCTGGGCATTCAAACAAGACTGAACAGCAAACCTGATAAGAGTGAAAACTTTCAAAATATAAACGAAGAAGCCCCAGAAACCTTGATGAGTCATATTTCCCCGTCCAAAAAGTCTAATAGCTCCAAGAAAAAGAAGGGAGTCGTCTTCCGACAAAACCTTGAAGAATATTGCGTTACCTCTCCCCAAAAAATTGAGCCAGAAGACATGAAGACAATTCTGGCCAAGACCGCCAAAAAAGGTATTCTCGTGAAAAGGGTCTCCTCTTCTTGCCAGTACCTACCCGAACCGGGAAAACTCAAAGTTCCTCACATCCAATCTCTCTTGAAAATCGGTTCAAACACTTCAATCGATCTTGATCTTGACGAGGGAAGAAAGGAAAGAGCAAAGAACTCCAGGCTCCTCACCAAGAATAGCCGGGATGACAATCTCTCACAAAACAACAACAGCGGCGGCGGCATCAAGCTTCCGCTAGCCTTTCCTGATCACGATGCTGACAGCTTTGATGGGTCTATCCTCAGCAGTCAGGAAAGAGAACACCTCAAGGACTCTGCAGGGAGCACACCAAAAGCTTTTTCTTCCAAAGAAGTTTCAAAAACTGAGCCTGACACTTTTGACACCCCGAGAAGCGGAACTGAGCACAAACGCTTATCATTCAGTGAAATTCTGCCAACTGTTGCTGTCCCTAATCTGAGAAGAAATGAAAGCTCAATCGCTGGCTCTCTCAATGATATCCCAGTGAGTTTTACCACTGCTGCATTGAACTTAACACCAAGGAAATTATTCAATTATCCAACAATCAAACCAAAAGCAGAAAGCCAAAATGATTTGGATAGAAAGGCCAAACCAAGCCCGAGAATTCGAACCCTCAAGCACTCAGAAAGCTCCTCAGTTTCCTTTAACCCTCAGAGGGACTCTGAAGAAAATAATCCCTTTAAGGGAGGTGATTATCAGCCCTTGGCATCAGTCCGCTTCGTTCCCTTTGATTATGCTGCCAAACCTATCATTAACGGGTATAACAACCCCTTAACTGCAAGCTTGAACGGAGGCCAACCAAAGGTTATGATGACAAGCCAGAGCTTAAAAAAGTTCAGCGCCCCAATCAAGCCTCAAAGTCAGGAATCGAGTAGAATGCCCGATATTAAAAAGGTTCAAACTGCAGGCAATAATCAGCTTCTCATTAAAACAAATTCAGTCAGCACCCCTTCAAGGAATAAAACAAGAACAGTCTCCCTCTCTTCACTTACTAAGGACTGCTCAGCAGAATCCATTACCAATAGTGGACTCCTGACAAATCAAAAAGGCCTTTTCAATGTCAATGTGACAACGTTACCAAGTGGAGCAAAAGAAACAAGAACTAAGAATTCTCAGGAAACAATCTGCATTCGAAGAGGGAATCAGGTGATTTTTTATTCAATCAAGGACAATAGCTTTAAAGTTATGGACATTGACCAAAACTTTGGTCTTGAGGGGTGCTCCTTTACACAGTTGGGAGCAGAGGGTTACGTCCTCAGTGGAGGTGTTGACAGTCAGGCCTCACTTGTCTCCTCAAAGGTGGCGCTATTCAATGCATCTACTGGCGAAAAAGACCCTTCTGCCGGAATGCCAATTGCGAGATATAATCATGCCACAATCAGCATGAACAAGAGTTTATATATTTTGGCAGGTCAAAGCTTCGAGCAAAAGACCTTGAAGAGCTGCTATGTGTTTGATCTAGAAAAGAAAAACTGGCTGAGAATTCCTTCTATGAGATATGAAAGGATAAATCCTCACGCTTTCGTGAGTTCCAAAACAGGAAATCTCTATGTTTTCGGAGGAGTTGACTCGGAGGGCAACGAAATCCCTTGGGTAGAAAAATTCGATCCCCAAAGATGTATATGGCAGCTTGTTTATAATACTTCAAAGTTCAATTCCAGGTCCAAGGATATGACTGTCTTGGGAAATTCAACTACTGGCAAATCGGAAGAAATTTTGCTCCTGGTCAAAGAAAATGACTCTCACAAAAATAGATACAGATACTCATTACTGGCTTTTGATACTGAAAAAGAAATTCTCCAGGCCAAACCGGATTTCCTCTTCCAGACAACGAATCCTAAGGTGATTGGATTTTTGGCTCAAGGCAAAGTCTACATTGGCGAAAAAGAAGAATGCAACATTATGGATGTTTATTCTGTCGAGAATCGATCTTGGGCTCAAAAGAAATTTGAACCCGTTAATTTTACCAGTAATTAAAAATTTTTAATTGGCACAAGTCTTTGTTTGTAATAATTAACCAATTCACGCACTCGATCTGTATATGTTGGTAACTATTTTATATGTTGTGTATTTTATGTATTAATTTTTATATAATGTTTGTTCGAATAATAATAATTCAAATAAATTTTCCCCTCATTTATGAAAATCTATTTGAAGAAACTTCACTGCTTAAAGCCGAGCTTGATTTAATAATAATATTGGGCCTATTAAGTTTCTGTGAAATTTCATTTTTCAGGCAAATCTGTATCAAAACGTTTTTATAAATTAGTCAGTCAATCCGTCAGTTGATGCGTTTCCGGGGGATTAAATCAAAATTTAAATCGGAAAGTTGCCATTTCCAAGCGAAAAAATTCCAAAAGTATGTTTCAACATTGAAAAGGATAAGACTATATATATCCTCAGGATTTAATGAAAAGCTAAAAAAAGAATAAAGATTAAGGTTTTGAAATCCAGAAATCCATTTTTCTTAGATTTATCGGTTAATGATTTGAGGCGAAAACTATTGAATATAATTCTTTTATTAATAAAATATGAATACAAGCAAAACTTTGAGTCGAAGTGCAATTAAGCAGCATTCGACGATTGTGGCAAAATACTTGGTTCAAAAAGCTGCCTTTTTTGGAACAGCCAAGAAGATTTTGAGCATAACCGAGGATAGTATTTACATTGACTCTCTGAACAATGATCCAAAGCAGCACGAGGAGATTCCCTTGCAGGACATCCTGTCAATTCAAATCTCCCCCACCTACGAGGCAGAATTCAGCATCATCAACAGAAAGACAGAAGCCAACCAAATTTTCTGCGCCAACAGAACCAGATGTATTTCAGATATATACATTGCTATTGACCGATACCAAAGAAGAGAAGCCCCAAGCCACGCCAAATCACTGACTGATTTTGAAGTCTTGAAAATCGTTGTTCCAGACATCAACGAATTGTACATGGAATCAACTCTTGTCATCTCCAGAGTTCACCTTGAAATCATCCATAAATCATTAAATGTTCCCCCTAACCTCAAGAAGGACGTGATTGAAATGAAAAACCCAAACACTGTCGTGAATTCAACCACAGTTATCCCCTTCTACTCGATTGGCAGAATCTACAAAACTCACAAGGGCCTCACTATCGAAATGAAATACTCCCAAGCTCATCACAGACTCTTGATTTATGACTTGGAAAAGACCAATAGCATAATTAACAAGATTCAGCAAAACTACAAAGAGACCATCGGAAGACACATCCCAATTAGTACTGAAGACCATGAAGGCGGAGATGCACCAGAAATTGTGAAGCCCAAGGCCATGAGACTCTTTTTCTACAACGCCAAAGTTTACAAAGTTATAGAATCAGGACATTTTGTGCCTATTGAAATGGCCATCTCGGATGACTACCTCGTTGAATACGACATCTACACAGGTGTCGTCATCCAGAAGTTTGAACTGTCTGCTGTCAAGCATGTCGTGAGAATGATGAATACGCTCTCAGGAATTCAAGTTCTTTTCGACGACCTCACTGTTGTGACCTACGTTCCTTTGAGAGAGAACAGAGGACTCTTGGCCTCAACAATCTTCACTCTTGCTGGCTGGAAGAGAGCCGAAAACGAGTCCACAATTCAAGACGATTTTATTCACGGAGTCATGCCTCACCACAACATGGCAATCCACGCTTGGGTCAATGGCGATCCCGAAGTTGATTACGAAGTCGAGCTCATCAAGAGGTTCATTGAGCCAAAGAGCGAAGAGGACCTCTATCAAGGGCTTCACGAATTCAACGAGAACGCTAAATTAAAGTTTTACGCAGAGTCAGACCCCAGACCCCTCCAAAATCTCATTACCTTGTTCTGCAAAAACTCTAAAATTTTCTTGACTCCAGAATTCATTGCTTTCTGGGAAGTCTATCAAATCTACTCGTCCAGTTTGTACCCATACAACTTCCCTGAAAAGCCCCAGACCGAAAGTGAAAGACAACAAACCCTCGCAGAGTGCGAAGAAAAACTCAAGCAAATCAACGACAAATTCCAAAGCAAACATGGGGATAAGAATTTTGTCCTCAATACACAGACTGCTCCACAATTGATGTACAAGACTGAAGAGCTCTTGAAGGGAATAATTATTCTCATTTCCTCAGGCAAGCTCTTTAGAGAAATCGCCACCAACAAGACTGATCAAAAGAGATACGAGACTTTCTTGGTTGACGCTGCCCACCTGATTGACTCTCCCTTTTCAACACTCAGTCACCTTGCTGGTAACTTTTTTAAAGCATTATGCAAATTCCCCACCTTGCTGGAAAGAAAGAGCGAGTCTGCAAACAAAAAGTTTGTTCTCACTTCAAAGGTCAAGCTGATTCAAACCATCTCTGAAACGCTCGCTAAAAGGGTTTTGATTAAGCACGAAGACACCATTGTCGGTAATCAACACGAAAGTCAGTTTATCCTCTCCATCCTCGCTTGCCTTCGAATTCTCAAGACATTTGTGGCTGACAGAAAAGACACCACCAACCCTGAAGATTTTCAAATGATCCTTCAGTTCCTTTCAACACCATATTACTTTGCAATGTTCAACTTCTTGTCGAGATACCGTTCAATCTCGTGCGTTTACGACACAACAATTATTGTCAACTCATTTTTCCAACACTGCACTTCAAGAGAGTTGTATAAATCCTACCAAGAGAAATTTGTCAACAACTCAACTCTAATTTTGTTGCACATTAAACTCGCTCTCTCGTCCCTCTCTGTTTTGCAAAGAAAGATTTCAGTTGTATTGTTGTCCCACCTGTTTTATGAGAACCCCAACGCCTGCGGGCTCATTTGCAGAATCTTCCCCAAAAACTTGTTTAGAAAAGTTGATTTCACATCAACCGATATCTCAAAGTGGACATTCGCCCAATGGGAGCAATTCTTCTCCCTTGTTTCAAAGAGTTTCGACACTCCCACTGAGCAGTGGACCGAAGAATGCCGCGAGGAATTGGTCATCAAGTTGCAGAAAATCGATGATGAAATCAACTCCAAATTCAACTACTGCCCTGCCAACAGACTCCACGAGTTATTTGACCCCACTTTCAATCACAACGGAGAGTTTTTGTTGAATATCAGATGGAACCACGAAGAGTTTGAAATGAAGTACGATGTCCTTGAAAGCAAGATCCTCGTCTGGAAATACTATTTGAGAAACTTGGTGGAGGACTCTGAGAACCCCAGGTTTACCATTCCAATCACAAATCCTGCAAAGCTCTGGAATGAGTTGAACATCAGATTCACTGGAACTAATGACGACAACGAAATGAGATTGATTCTCAAAGTGATGGTACTTCTCTACCGTGAACAATATGCCCAGATCAAAGACTTGAACACTATGCAGTATTGGTTGCGCTGTCTTTTGGGGCCAGAATACCGTGGGTGCCGCCACCTCATCCTCCAACTCTTCTACACTGCCTTGTCTGTGGATGACATCTCAGTTTTGAGAGCAAGCATCAAAAAGTTTGTCGATATCGGAGGTTTGAAAATTATTGCAGACGTCTTGAGCAGCCTCTACTTCAGCGACGATCACAACCAAATCACAAGTCAGATGCTTGACGAATTCAAGGCCAAGCCCCCTGCTGACATGGATTACAACTACACAAAACTTGATATCAAGATCCCTGCCTACACCTACTCCCTTGAAAAGTCTGCAATGATCAAAATCATCATCAATATCTACAAATCAATCCTCTACAGGCCGATTGACAAGACCTTGATTCTCGATGGCAAGTTGTTGTACCCTATCCCAGTCGCCAAATACGAAATTATTGAGCCCAACGTGATCAAAAGCATGATGAATATCTTGCTCCTCAAGGATGACGATATTGTCTCAGAAGTGCTCAACTTCTTTACCGAATACCTTTGCGACAAATTCACCTTCAAATCCCAAACTGAGGACACTCCTCTTTATGAGTTCCTTGTGTACAACGTGACACCCCAAACAGCCGCCAACAGACTCAAGCTCGCTTACAAAATCTACCAAAGACTCTTGGAAGACCTTCCCGCAGACCAAAACTACATTCAAGTTTACACAAGCTTTTCATTCGCAGAAATTACTCCTGAGCTCCAAGAAAATGCCTTTGAACAGTACCCCTTGCTTCGCTACCTACCAAAACACATGATTTGGAGACTTATCAATGTCGGAGTTGAAGATGCCGTCAGAATCTTCCTTTCTGATAACTACGAAACTCCAGAGTTGATTTGGAATGTTGAAATGAGAGATAACTTGAATCAATTCATCTCCACTCAAATCGCTGGCTACCGCAAAAATGTCATTAGACTTGCCGAGAAGAATGAAATCTCCACCAAAGAACAAGTCCCCAAGTACAACGATGGAAGAGCTCAAGTTGTCTATAGAAACATTTTGGATGAAGTTTCAGTCGGCCCTCTTAGATTAAGAGTGTGGATCAAAAAAGAGTTTAGAAATTACGAATTGGCTCCAGAATCAGTTCCTGTGTTTGTTGAAAGCCTCAGCGGGCTCTTGCAAAAGTACTCCAACAAGGCGATCTCTGAACTTACTTCAAAAGAATCCAATGATTTGTTGATCATCTTGAAGGCCCATGCTAAAGCGATCAAGACCTACTCACTCAATAAATACAACTGCTTCAAGGAAGTTATTAGAATTCTCGACCATTTCACCGCAAAACTCGTTCAAGAAGACTTCGCCGCTCAGTCTGCCGAAACTCAATCTGAAGTCTCGAGCTTCATTCTCGTTTTGTGCCGCGTTTTATACCACGCTATCAAAATTGAAAGATCCGAAAACCCCAATACATTCCTCGAAGCAGGTGGTATCGAAAAGATCCTCACCCTTCTCCGCAACATACTCACAAAAATCCAAACTGCCCCTCGCTCTGAACAGGAAGATTATTACACCGACCTCAGTCTCACTTATAATGAGCTCAAGATCCTCAACCTCACAGCTCTCATTTTGAGAAGAATGTTTGCCTGCTATCCCTCTCAGTTCATTGTCTTTGAAGCCGAAAAGAAACTCAGAATCTTTTTGGACCTTCAACTTGTCTCAAAAGTTCCCCTCATCCTGTTCGAGCTTCTCAGAACTCAAAGCGAGAAATTAAAGAACGAGAAAGACGAGCAACCAAAGGCCAATGAAATTCAGCCCATCCCCGAAGAGCAATTCCAACCACACCTCGCTTCCATCTTTGACGTGATTGTCTCAGAAAATAACAGTGGCATTGCTGAAACCTTTATTCACAAGACATTTACTCTCATGAGAAATCTCACTGACTTGTTGACCGACTTCTCCCTGAAAGTCGATTTCAACACCGTTTTTATCCAATCAGGACTCAGTTGGAGATTTTTGGAATTCTTGACATATTATGGAGAAGCTAACCCTGCGAGATCTGAGAGCACCAACAAGCTTTTGGAAAATCTCTGCAATGTCTTTAGAAACAACGTCATCTTCAGCAACGAAGCCTACATTTGGAAGCTTACTGGAGGCTTCACTTCAAGAGGCATCGGTATCATCACTTCCAAAGAAAAATCCTCAAAGCTCACTCAAGCTCTCAATAAGCTCGAAAGTCCCGAAAAACTCATTTTGGCTAGTTTCCATGACTATGTCATGAACATTTTAGGAAAACACATCCTCCAACTCTTGCTTATGGATTACTATGAGCCCGTTAGTGTCCCCGAAGAAAAATGCAAGTCCAACATCCATGCTTTCTTGAAAGTTTACTCCACTTCCCTTCAAGATCCCGCCACATTATGGACCAATGAAACAAGACAAGAACTCAAGAATCTTCTCATTAACCAACTCTTTGACATCAATAATTCTCATGGAAAGTATTTGAACTATTTGGCTTCTTTTTCTAACTAACCCTATTAGATCATATATTAATTTGATTGAAAACTTCAAATATTCGCTTCATATGAAACAACTCATTATCAACGAGATCTTTATTTCACTTTACAATAAATCCCCAGAATGGAAACTGGTTAACCCTCCACAATTCCTTCTCAAGACTATGAGAAGCATCAGCGATCTTTGGCAAAACCTCCACGAACTCAATAGAGATCCTGAATTGGCCAACAAGAAGAGCGAACTCAGCTTGGTTTTGTTCAACTTGAGCGAAGCCACCATCGCCATTAGCAAAGTTATTAGCCACCACGGTTTCGAAGATGTCCTTTTGTCTGAAGAAAGTCTCACTCAACTCGGATTTTTGTTGTCAGATAAAAAACTTGACAGAGTTAATCCTTCTGATTTGACTGACTTGAAATCAACTTGCCTCGATATTTTTGGAACTCTCTGCAAGAAGTTGAGTGGTTCCTTGAAAATTCTTGAAAATGCCAGCATTCTCCAAGCTCTGATTGAATTGTTGAGAAACAATACCAAAGAAAGTTCCATTCTTAATCAAAAGATTGTGAAGGTCATTGAAAAGATTGCAGACGAAGATAGTTTCAGAAGAGCTTTAATCAACTACGGATTCTTTGTTTTCATCTTGGAATCTTGCTTAAAAACTGAACTTCATCCTGCCATTTACAGAAAAGACGCTTTTGCCTTTGTCGTTCGAGTCATCAAGAACCTTCAAGTCAATCACTTATTAAATAAATTAATCTTGACTCTCTTCCCTCCTCACGTCCAAGAGAAGATTTATGGAAATCAAAAATCTGATGATGTGTTGAATTTGCTTGACACTGGTTATGACACTCCCAAATCAATGTGGACTCAACTCATGAGACATGAAGTTTTGCTCTTGCTTACAATTGAAGCTGATCAAATTGAAAACAACTGGCGTAAGTTCGAAGCAAAAGAAATCAGGATTACCGATAATTTCATGTTCTGGACTGACCTCTACAACAAAATGTCTCCTGTCTTCCCTGAGCTCGAAGAAAACCTTTGTGTCGATGACATTTTCTTGAAAAACTTTAACAAAGAACCCAAATTTGAACCTGAAGTAAGAAAAATTGTGTAGAATTTTCTAACCCCTTCCAAGGATAATGTTGCTGTATTTATTGACGATTTGGCAACTCGTACATCAGAGATTTACAACGAATTCCTTCAGAAAACTATTGCTTATGAGCAAACAAGAGCTACTCCTAATCTTGTGAGCATGAGTGTTGAAGATCAAAAACAACTCGACAAACTTTCTTGCCAAATGGTTCAACTCTTAACTTGTAAGTGTTTATTTTTTCATTCGAAATTGATAAATTTTTCACAGCATTGTTGTTGAGTCTGGATAACTTTATGTCTGGTCTCAAGTTGAGAGAAGAAAAGGAATCAATTCATCAAATTCTTGGCGAGAGAAGCGCCAAACAATCAATGGTAGGGGGAAATATCCAAGAAGCTGTCCTTATCAGCGAAAACGCTCTCTCTTTGATCGTCAGATGCACAGAATTATTTGATCATCTCGCTGTCCATAATCACATCTTGAGCACTGAATTGCAATTGATCTTTTTGATTGTTGATAATGACAGAGGATTTGGACTTTTGAAGAGCAATGAAATTATTACCACTTTGGCTAAATTGTTACAAGTTATCACTCAAACCGACCAACTCCGCAATCCCTTCACTTTTGGTACAAACTCAAGATCCCTTTTAATCTAAATCCCCTTAGTTGAGGAGATATTAATTCTTGCAATTTTGATGAAGGTTGTCTCAAAGGACCCAGTGTTGGCTCTTGATGCTATGGACCCCTGTTTCGAGTCACTAAAGAAGCTCTTGACAGGAAGCAAATATTATCTCAAGAAGCTCACCGAAAATGTTGTTTCTATTCTTGCCCGTAACCCCAAGCAAGGAAAAGAATTCTTTACTGATCTCAACAAGGTAAAAGATTAGGAGTTTCAAATTTATCTCAACTTTTTCTCAAATAGGATGGTGAAATTATCAGCGTTGCCGTCATTCATAACTGTACTCCTGGTGTCATTTTGGTAATTATTCTCTCTGTGAAAAACTTTATTAATTATTATAGCAATCTATCTGGAAGCCATTATCAAATCCTGTGGAATCAAACTCGACCCTTAACTTGGTTGTTGAAAATGGACCAGAGACTGCCGTCAAGTTCCCTGCCATCTCAGACCTCTCTCTTTGTTCAATCCCTCATCCCAAAGGAGAAAATCTCAAGGTTGAGCAGAATGTCAAACAACACATTGCCAGAATCAGAGCAGAATACTCGAATTCTGCCGATTGTTTAGATCTCTCCTCTTATGAAAAAAAATAAATTCAGGATATTCAAAACCATCATATGAAATGTTTTGAGTTTGCTTATTGATATAAAAATAAAATTTATATTTTGCATTGATTGAATAATATCTGAGAATTTTCCTCCACCTCCAAAAAATTTTTCTTCACATTTCAGAAATCAACTAACCTTTTTTTGAGAAGAAAATCATCTCATCTCGTCAAAAAAGATTTTCACACATCATCATTTTCTGAATTTGAAAAAAATCCGAGGGTCGATATTCTTTCTTTTCTTTGACAAACAGATAAATAATTATACTTATAAATAAATGAATGGATATTTTGTCAATTCTAAAAAAACAGTACACACGAAATTAAAATGTAAATGTTACAAAAAAAAAGTTTATAGAAGAATTAATTAGTGAAGTAAAACTCCGGAGAACAGTTTGAAATGGAAAAACAACTGAGTCGATATTTGCGATTGTTTGAAAAAAAATAAAGATGTTCTTTCTCTAAATCCCTCTCTCTTATTCTCTTTTTTTTAAGAGAAGCTTTTTTCTTGGAAAATTATGAGTTTTGTTGACTTCAGTGTCTGCATGAGACACGACAAACTCAGCAGTTGGGACTCTTTCGTGATGTTGTTTGCTTTTTTCAGCGTGGATTTCGTCAACAAGGGCCTTTTTTTCAGAAGAAATTGGGAATTTTTCACTAAAACTGAAGTTAAAGGCTTCTTGCTTTTGCACATTGATTAAAATCTGAATTTGACGAGAGTCCTCATGAACAAGAATGGGACTGCTTCGCTCCTTCTGATCTTGTAGAGGATTTTTTGGACTTGCCAGAAAACTGTTGATTGCTAAATTTGAAAATATATTTGTTGGCTGTCTTGGAGTGGCTGATTTGAGTTGAGAATTTCCATCAAATGCAACAACATCAATGGTCAAATTGTTTTGAGGCTTCTCTGGAACGACAAAAGTAGACTCTTGTTCAAGTTCAAATGTATCGAGAGCTTTGTTTTTCCCTTTCCCGCTCTCTGGTCTTTGGACAATCAGTCTTCTTGCTCTTGAAGTGCTCAGCCCATCTCTCGAAGCTGATTTGATTAATTTGGAGGTCTCCTTGGGAAGAAGATTTCGGAAAGTGTTTGAACCCCCATTGTCAGCGAAAGGTACTGGCGCACTCTTGATTTTTGGAACGTACAGGCCTTTTGTGAATTGATCTTTGCTCTCATAGCCTGCGTTCAAGGTATTTTTTGCAACCAAGCTTAATAAAGAGCTTCTGCTCTTGCTTGGCTTATTCTCAATCCTTGTGCTTGAGAGGACTGACCGGCTCAGTTGGCTCTTTGCAAAATTAATTTCTTCATTTGTCGGACTCGTGAGCAATTTTGGCAGTGAGTCCTCTTTTTTATTTCCCATTTCCATTCCCGATTGATTGAGCCAGAGTTTATTACTTTCCGCTCTCCTGGCTTTCATCAGAGAAGAAGCACCTTTGAGATTGGTATTATTCTCATTTCTCTGGGAAGATCGGTTTTCCTTGTTGAAAAAATGGCTCTTTGCATGGTAATCTGGCTCAGTCTCGGAGACTTTGCCTGGTGGAGACTGATCTGTAATATGAATAAATTCGCCAGAGCGTTCAGATTCTGCATGATCTAACGAGATATTTGGATTATAGATTAAACCTGTCATTTGGCTGATCTGCGGCAAATTGTGGCTCGTTTTACTGAGTTGTTTCCCAATTCTCGAGGATTCTGTCTTGTTATTGGGCATGATTGGTAAATACAACTTTTTTTTGCTTGAATTATGCTGGTCCTCACTTGTACTCTTGTTGAGGTTTCTAGGGGTTGAGACTGTGTTTTCAAAGAAATCTGGTGGGAACGCTCGGTGTGCCTGGAGCTTCACTCTTTGTTTGCTACAGAGGTTTAAGAGATAGTCTTTACAAATGTGATTACCATTTGTCTGTGGACTGAGGAACAACATTGTTGATCAAGAGATTACTTTTTTGCTGAAATCTCATCTGGTATTTGGGATTTTCGAGATATGAGACTTCATTTTCATGATTAGTTCTCTTATTTCTTGGAATCTGGCTTGTGGAAGATGATTTTATCATTTTATTTAACTCTAATTATTGCCTGCCGATCTTATTTTTGTCGAAAGTTACAATCTGAGTTCCTAATTAAACAAAAATACCACTCTCTATATATTAAGTAAGTTTACTGTCTAAAATAATTCTGCGTTCTGGGATCAAGAAGAATTTCTTTCATTCATAAAAAAATATCAGAAGAGAGAGGAACGACATCAATATTGAGGACTCTTTTGAAAAATACAAAGGAATTGCCCCATTAATGTGGTAGATTAGGAAGGCTAATTGATTAATCTCCCTGACTTGACTAGAGAATAAGATAAAATGGTTTGATGCGAGTACAATCAGATGGCATTTCGAGTTGCCTGCAATCCTGGAGATTTGGATTGAGATTTATAGATTTTTCAAAAGAAGAATTTCAAAGCTTTCAAAATTGTTTGAATTATGTGATATCTCCTAAAGAAAAACAAACATACCAAAATTAGAGAGTAATTCGTGGAAAATTTTAATTAGTTTATTAAATTTGATCTTTCAAAGGGCAATTCGAATCAGGGGAAGAGAATGTCGAGGGAATTATTAACAAGAGTTAGAATAAATAGCTACAGTATGAGGAAACTGTAAAATAAATCATGGTTGAGTTAACTTTTCAGAATCGTGGTAAACGAGCATCAATTCAATTATTTTCTGAAATTGGGTTTTATTTATGGAAAAAAATATGCAGCAGCGACAATCGTAACTTCAGTTATTCATTATCATGAGATAAAAAAATTAGCCGAATCATAAAATAATTCAAAGAAAGCTTGGAAAACAGAAACTTTTTGACTATTTGAAAAATTTCTCAATAAAGTAAAATTATTTGTTCCCAATGCTCCCATCAATTTCTTTCTATTCATAGTGTTTCAAAGGATAAAAGCATTGCTGATTTTCGGGGTTTCCTGCGACATTCCAACAGACTCAAGAACTTTAGCTTGAACTTTGGAAAGTAATCAGAATTGATTCTTCTTTAAAAGCTCTTATTTTAGATCTGAGAATATGAATGGAAGGCAACTTGCTGGTTTCCTATTATCAGTCTTCAAAAGAAACTCGTTCCTTGAAAAAATATCGCTAAATCTGGCTTGGTATTTGTTAATTTTTGCACCAAATCACAAAAGAACTTAGGTGTAATTGGAACAAGGATTTTACTTTTGTGAAGTCAAAACAGTCTTTATTTCTCAAAAATCTAAAAAATCTGTCATTTAACGTAACTGGATATAATTCAGACAAAGTGAACGAATGGTATATTCTTTATACAATTTCTTGTAACTTAAAAAAAAATAGTGTCAATTTTCTGGATTTTTTGTTACAAAAGAAAGGAAAAAAACTGAGTTTGATTGATTTTGTTTTTCTGCAGTAAATGAGATTCTCACTTTTCGTAATCTTGGGAAGGTGTCGGAAATTGAACGAGTCAAGCTTTGAAAAAATTTGTGGGATTTTGGAAGCAGCTCCACATTTAAAGAGCCTTTCTCTCAATATTAAAGAGTAAATTGATTTATCTGAAAGGGATATTTTTCATTCCAATGTAGATGTCCAATGATTTATAAAAATATCTATGAGAGCTTGGACGAAGTTTTAAGGGATCGCTCAAAGATCCAAAATTTGACAATTCAAAGTGGCAAGTACAATAATTTTTGATTCGACAATTTCAACAGATTAAGTCATCAATGGAGAAACCAAATTTCAACGGATTCATTGAGCAGAAGTTTTCATAAAATGCCTTTTCTTAGGAAATGTCTCATGTGTTTCTATGAGTAAGGTTTGCTGCTGTATTCAAGATTAAACAACTTGAATAGAACCCGCGTTTTGTCAAATAATCAAGAGTCATTCACATTTTTCAATCACCTCCTCAGCTTAAAAGAATTGAATTTACACTTTTTGGGGTAAAATTTCCTTCTCATTCTTTAATCGCCTCTAGACAAGTTTACATCCAAAAGATTGATTTGGATTATCTTGGATTTGCACTTTCAAAACTGCAAAAGCTTGTGAAGATGGATATTCAATTTTTCAAGTAAGATTTTTCTCTCAAAGTTTAAAAATAAAATTCAAGGTGCAACAAAGAATTTGATGATTCTTGTGTGAAAACACTCTTCAAAGGGGTTTCTGAAATTGTTAATCTCAAAAATTTAATTATCCATCTTGAAGAGTTTAGACGCCCTCCTGAAAATCGATTTACTGATTATGATTAGATTAAACCTGACAGGAAATGGTCTTTTACAAATCGGTCAATTTATCCAGAAGCTTCAACAACTTGTTTTTCTCGATGTCTCAATTTTGAGGTACTTTCTTTGATTGTAATTCGGATGACTGACTGGCTCAAAAGATGCTCACAAATTACGGAAAAGTACATTTCTCTATTCGGACGATTTTTGACACAGTTTGGATCTATTTCACACCTCCAATTTAAATTAGCAATGTATAATCATCATTTATGAACTTAAAACCTGATGGATGGCATTTCTTAGAAACTCTACAAATGATCAAAACTTGAGCTTATTCTTTCAAAACTTTTCCGCTTTTTACAACGTTCAATCTCTAAATTTACATATTCTCCAGTAAAAATAATTGCTTTTCTTCCAACAAAGTTGTTTACCTTTCCTGAAAGACCACATGAAATCAGTGACAAAGGCATAAAAGACATAATGGAGATCGTTAAAATTTTTCAATTCTTGATAGAATTCACTCTCAGTTTCAAACAGTAACGAGAATTTTTTTCAGGAATAATCCTAATTCGTGTCTAGAAGTAAAAATCTCGCAGATGAAGCGTTGAGATCGATTGCAAAAATCCTTCCAACAAAAGTTTTTCTTCAAACTTTATCACTTGACTTTGAAATGTAAATTTCTTGTTCTGTGACAAAATTCAGCGTCTAGGTGTATGAGTATTACAGATTTTGGATACGATTCTTTGATGAGATCAATATCAAAATTGAGCAAGCTTGAGTCATTAAACTTGGGATTTTCATAGTAATCTATATTTTATGACGAAATAATTCTCAAACAAACAGCTGTGTTAATATCACAGAACAAGCTTTCTTGGAATCACAATTTTACTTACGACAACTCAACAGGCTCAAAAATTTGACAGTCTGCTTTCCGAGGTTCTTTGAATAAAAATTTTTATATTTGTCTGACTCACAACAATATTAGGAAATCAACAATTTCAAATGAATATTCTGCAAGGCTTTATAAAGTATTATCGGAAAAACGCTTTCTTGAGAAGGATCTTATTTTTGAATAACAGCAGTTTGAGATCCTTGTTGTATTCCGATATTTTTATTTATGAGAAAATATTCTAGACAATTCTATTTATGTTAGGCTAACCAAAGTCAATAATTTAGATTTGATCAGATGTGATGATACCTTTATAAAATTTGCGAATATTCTCTCGAATAAAAGAGGGAAATTGCAATAATAATATATTTATTTCAAAACAAAAAGGAGAACATTAATCTAACAAGTCATGGATCAAATTCAACCTATTGACTATGCCCAGATGAAAAAGGATGAGCTTTCCAAGGCAAATAAAGTCTACACTTTCAAGCAAGCATCAAGAGAAGATCTTTACAATAACCTCCAGGTATTTCAAACAACTAATCGATTATGTTGTATTTACTCTCTCTTTTCAGGATCTTCGTCACATGGTTCTTTTGGATTTGCGCCCAAGCATGGTATTTTATGCTTGTCATGTCCGTGGAAGCTTCTGTCTTGAAGATGCCCAAAATAATGAAAGTACTCTTTGAAAGCATACTCCAAGTTACAAAACCTCTTCCTTTAGATAAAGTATTGCAATTTTTTGAAGACGTTGAGAAAAAAGCCGCTGAACATGAAACCAAGTATAAAACCAAGCCAATCAGAAGAGCCTTCTTGATCGACACAAATGCAAATCAATACAATGAAAACAGCGATTTAACAAAATTCGCTTTAGACTGCCTCAAAGTAATATTTTTTTATTTTGCGAACCCTAACAATGATAAAAGAAATACGGCGGCTTTGACAAGGTGTTTTATTTAAAGCAAGGAATTGAGTCATTTATTGAAAAATATCCTTATTTGTGCTTGAATTTCCACGAAAGAGATCAAGAAGGCGATAGTAAGCCTCCTGCTCAAGAAAACAAGCCTGATGGTCAACCACTTCTCAGCCCCTTCGAATCAAAGCTCCTCTATTCATTATCAAGATTCCCAACTGAAATGGTTGAAGGAAAAATCTTCCAAGGCAACGTCTATAATGCCAATAACAAGAGGCAATTACAGGATTTGGGAATAAAATCAATCATCGAGTTTATCGATTATAAAGATCAACCAATTCCGGAGTACAAGACCCAGAACTTTACCTACAAAAATATACCAATTGATAATGAAACTGCGGCTTTTGTTGATTTCGATGAAATCTGCAAATATATCGATGATCTTTCGAAAGATGAAACGAAATCCCCCATACTCATTTGCTGCAAGGATGGAGATACTATAAGTCCCTGCTTTGCAATCGCTTATCAAATGTGGCATAAAGGATCATCTTTAACGTTTGCATCTGCTCTTGTTTACCAAAAAAGAGGTACTGCTGATGCAAACAAGCATTTGTACACTGTTTTGACCACCTGGCAGCCTCAAAATGCTGGAGACAATAAAGGAAGAAAAATGATTGGATTCTTAGGAAAATAAACTGCTTTTGAATTGTTGCATTGTTATTTATGTGTATTTTTCTTGAATAACCTTAAATGCTTTATTTACATGAAAAAGGAAATGGTTTTAGTAAAATGAATAAATAATATAAATAAAAGAAATCGACCATTATTGAAAGATATACGAATGAGTGATGGAAATAAAGTAAAGATATTATTTATGTATGATAAAAAATGTCAATTAGAATCGTAAGTAATAAATATCAAGAAATTCTAAAAATACAAAAAACACCCTTATTTCGTTTGTTAGATTTTTTTCTGAAGGCTTGCTCCACTGCCTAGCATCTTTTCATAATATTCTCGTTGTTGATTTAATCTTTGTTTCCATATTTGATCCTGATGATGGTTAAATAAATTGTTATTTCTCAAAAAATATTACAATTGACTCAACTTTCTTTTCCCATTCCTTATTTTGTGTTTCCATTTGAATATGCAATTTTGCAATCTTCACTTGGGCTTCTTGATCTTTGACCTGGATGGAGTTGATTTAGTGACAATAAATAAGACCACTTACTTGAAGTTTTTTGATTTCTTCTTTGAGTTTCAAGACGTTATTTTCATCTGGGAGTATTGGAGAGAGATCACCAAAGCGCCCAAAGTTCCCAGAAACAAGATCACTTTTTTTGCTACTGTTGGATCCACAACCAGCATCGATAGAGTCATCAAACCCAAGGCCAAGGCCGGAATCATTCAAATTTGAGTAATAAGGGCCAACACTTTGGAAGGCGAATTTGTTTTTTGGATTCGAGATTCTGTGAGGTAAACTTGGCCGATCTTTTTTGAGATTGCTTCGGTTCAAACCACTTGATGTTCCGGGCTTTATGTTTACATAGAGCCTTTTCTTCATATTCTCTTGATTATGAAGGAATCCAAGATTTGGTGAGCCAAGGAAGTGAAAATGTTTGACATTGTTCTTTTCCGTATTAGGAAGTCTTTGTTGCTTGACTTGCAAGGTTGCCTTTTCTTTCCAATGCATGTTGGTTGATGGACTGTTGTCCATTATGCAAGAGTTTGTTCCTCTTGGTAAAGCACTTTCAACACGCCTTTGTTTAAATTTCTCAGGGACTTGCTTCCTCTGGGATACCGAATATTCTTTATACCTAATTAAACACCATGAATTATATATAATTCGTTTTTCAAGATTACTGATCAGAGATTTCATACATGCTGCTATTTCTATCATGATTCGCGTAAATTCGAGAGTCAGTCTCGAAATTCTCAGTATAAGCGCCACCACCACCTTCTTCACTAATAAACGATTTTACAAACATCCTTCTTCCTCTAGAATGAGAAGAATTCTTTGCATTTACTGTTTGCTGTTTATTGGTTTCTTCAGGAAGAGGAATGAGTGGTTTTGGTGATTGTTCTTGCTGGACAAAATTTTCCATATTGCTTGCTGAACTGCTCTTGCGTAAAATGTTGTTATTGTCTTCTGTATTCTGGTGATCATTCGTCATTTCAGAAGTGACATGCTTTTTCAGTTTGAGAGAAGCATCCTGTTCATCAATGTACTGCAAAAGGATCTCATCTTTGCTCAAATTCAAGGGATCCTTTTCGTTTATGTCATTCACAATAGCAGAAAGTTCCAAAGAAGTTATGCTGTCGTTGTGTAATCCTTCTTTGAGATTTCCGCCAGATGACGTTTTAGCTGGAATCGTTTTCTTAGGATGCCCGTACTTTTTTCTTCTATACTCATGTTGACTTTCTCCCTCACAAAAAGAGTGTGCTTCACCAATAGATTTGATTCTATTTGATTCAGCAACGCTATTGGTTGATCCATTTTTAAAAGAAGATTTTGTGGGGATCTTTGGAACTTTTAAATTTCTGTTGTTGACTTGCTGTGTGGGATGATTTTCTTTTGTGTTACTTTTCGTCACCGCTCCCGCTTCACTGTGCACAGGATATTCTGAACTGATAATATTTGATGATGAATTCGCTGTATATGAAGTACTTTCGGTTGCATTGGTTTGGACCTTTTTCACTTCGTGATGCTTTTCAATCATTTGAGTGAGATTTGCGCGATTCCTGATGTTCATCTTTTCAGTGTCAATCGGAGCCTTTAGAGACTTCTTTTCCAGCAAGTAAGCTTCATAATTATCTGCAGCTGTTTGAAATGTGCCCTGGTAGCCGCTTCCTAGCGAGAAGTTCTCCATTCCAAATTTCTTGAAAAGAGGAGATTTCTTATTTATGAGAGGGTGTTTGAGGGCATTTGCTTTTTTCCTTGGAGAGTTTCCCACACTGTTTATGTCGAATTTGCCTTGATTTGAAGGGGAAAGAGACCGATTTGCAGGTGAATAGTCTGCTTCTTGCTGAGATCGAAAATGACTTTCGTTGGCTAGTTTGCTTTTCGTGATGGGAGAACTGTCACTCAAGGAATTGTCGTTTGAGTTGACTGCAATTAGCTCATTTGGCCTTGGATTCAATGGCTTGAGAGGTCCAATTTTCTTTCCGGCACCAAACCTTGGGGTGTTTCCTTTTGATAAATGTTAAAGAAAGATTTTAGTTCCGATGATTTACCAGTTTGTTTCGGAGCAGATAAAGTATTTTCTTGTGGATTGTAGGGATCTTGTTTTGAGAGAATTTCGTGCTGAAGTGTCAAAGTCCCTCCTCCTTGTTCATAATGCCTTGGCGAGAGTCCTTGGTATTCTTTCGGTTGTTTTGATGGATGAAAACTCTCCTATGGGATGATTAATCACACTTATTTCCAAATTTGAAATTGTACAGAAGTTTGAGTAGGTAAGTCTTCAAAAGTAAGCTGGCTTTGACTCTAATATTAACTTATTGCTCAAGAAATAGAGAAATATTTACCATCAACTGCGAGTTCTAAGTTAAAAATTTATTGTTAAGGTTCCTTTTAAATAATAACAATACTGTTACACCAATTTTTGACAGATAGAGAGGGATAGAGAGGTTGAGAAAATTTCTAGGCAAAAAAATTCTCTCGAGCTATTCCACGAAAACTCTTCCGAGGTTGAGATTTTGATTCTGGTTTCTGAAACATGACTGACTTTCGAGAGCTCACTCAATCTTGAAACGTTTTACTTGATCCATGAAATAGCATTTCATAAATCAAAGAGCGAATAGCTTTGAAGAAATGGTTGGTTCCTTTTTTCTTCAGATTGAGAGACGGCATCTTTTTTCATTTCTCAAAGAGAGAGAGACACAGACAAAAACTTTTTTCTCTTGTTCAAAACGGATACATTTTATTCCATGAATAGACACACCTTTCTCAATAAAATTCAAACGAATAGAATTTTGATTATTTCAAGAAAAGTCAGTCGTGATCGATCTTTTAGCACCATCCTCATCATGATCTTCAAAATTTTACTTATTTTCATTTATTTCATCCACTACCTGAAAGCGTCGACATTGCAGAGCTCAAATCCCGCTTATCTTCAAGACAAGTCAAAGATATTTTTGAATGAGATATTTTACACGGGATTTCTACCAGCGGGAAGAAAAGGAGTGCTATTTTATTGGCTTTTTGAATCTCGATCTTATCCAAATCAAGATCCATTGATCATCTGGCTGAGCGGAGGGCCTGGCTGCAGCAGCTCTCTTGCATTATTTGTTGAGAATGGCCCCTACATTATCAATGAAGATCTCTCTTTGAAAACGAATCCGTATTCATGGAATCGGAACGCCAATCTACTATTTGTTGACCAGCCTGTTGGAACAGGCTATTCCAAAGGCTCTGAGATGGAGAAGGATGAAGTTGGATTAGGCTCTGACTTTTACACTTTTCTTGTTGAGTTTTTTGAGACCTATCCAACTCTCAAAAAAAGACCTTTGTTCATCACTGGTGAGTCTTACGCTGGCCACTACATCCCTGTGATATCTGCCGAAATTGTCAAGCAAAAGAATTCAGATATAAACCTTGTGGGAGTCGCAATTGGAAATGGATGGGTTGATCCTTTTAATCAAGTCCTTGCTTATCCTGAATTTGCGTATAAAAATGGCTTAGTAAACTCTCTGCAATACAATAAATACAAAAAGGAATATGAAACTTGCAGGTCGTTGTTGAATACGGAGAACTATGAAATGGGATTATTAGGATGTCTTTTAACAACAAATAAGATCATTGGAAATCCTGCAAGCTTTAATTTTTATGACATCAGAAAAAAATGCTATGGGAAGCTTTGTTACGATTTTAGCCTGGTTGAGAGATTTTTGGCACAAGAAAATGTTGACAAAATTCTTGGGGTTTTCGGCCTTCCATGGGAAAGCTGCAACGTTCTGGTTCAAGAACAGCTTTATTTTGATAACATGAAAAGCTACGCTTCAGATGTCTCATATTTGCTAGAATCTGGGGTTTCTGTGCTGGTCTATTCTGGCGTTGAAGATTTTATCTGCAATTACATGGGGGGAGAAACTTGGACAAACAAGCTCGAATGGAGTGGGCAAAAAGTCTTTTCAAATCTAACCTATCAACCCTTTGAAACCTATGGTCAATACAAATCATTCAATGGATTTACATTTCTAAAAGTCTACAATGCTGGCCACATGGTACCTATGGACCAACCGCAAGTGGCTCTCGTCATGTTAGAAAAATTCTTATCTGGATGGTAAAAATGATTTTGTATGATGGAGGGTTAATTAATTGTTCTTCTTTATGAAACGAAATCTATAAATATTTTATTATGTACGATTTCACATTATTGAAAGAAAAACTTTGTTTAATCCGATGAGGAAGGAGACATGTTTTGTTTCAATTTTTCTTCAATGAACCAATAAGTTTTGATAAATTGATCGACTTCAGAGTCGGGAGTTCCCATGAGGCCATGTGCATCGGAAGGGTAGTAAAGTAATTGAACGTCAACACCTTTGCGTTTCAACATTTTGTAATATTGAATTGATCCTCCACAAGGTACCCTTCTATCATTGGCTCCGGCCATGACTAAAACACTTGACTTCAAGTCCGTATTCATGCAAATTGGAGAGACCTGGTACAAGGATTTGAGCTCTTCACTTGTTGGCTCGTGATTAATGTCTTGATTAAAAACCTCTCCATAAGCCCATTCTGGAATATCAGAGGTTTCAAAAGTGTAAGGAAGGTTAAAGACAGCATTTTTGAGAACGGCACACTTGAAGAGTTCAGGGTATTTGGATATCATAACAGCTCCAAGGTAACCACCATAACTTCCTCCCATAACAATGAGTTTTTCTGGATCTGCCAAGCGATTTTCGGTGCAGTAATCGACGACAGCTTTCACTTCTCTGGCATCCAGTTCCCCAATATTTCCAGGTAACCTTTCGACAAAGTCTTGGCCGAAGCCGAGACTGCCACTGAAATTAGGATAAAGAAGGTTGTATCCTCGATAGAGAGAGTAGTATTTTTGGGTGCTAAACATTCCAGTCGCTGCTCCATGGGGCCCACCATGCAATGCAACCATCAAGGGTCTTTGACTTTGAGGAATGAGTTCTCCATCTTCATTTCTAAATTCTTTGAGAGAGAAATACAAACTTTGAACCCCATCAATTTCGATAATTTTTTCTTCAATTTCTCCCATTTTGATTAAAGATTTTAAAGCATCTTGCTCTTTCGCAGAAGTTTTCTTTTGTTCGAGATCCAAGTCAAAATAGTGCCATTTGGCATTTTCCAGAGCTTTATTCAAACTCTTTTCTGACTTGTCAAAACCTTCAAAAATTGCAAATTTGCCATGACCATCTAAATTTGATATTGAAGCAAAGATCAAATCCTGGTGCACGGCTTTGATTCTCCATTCTTCTGACTGGTATTTTGGTGTGTCAATTCTCTTCATCTCGCGAGTTTCGACATTCAAAATATACATACCGATTGCTCCTCGAATCTCTGTATTGAAAACCACATGTCTAGAGTCGCTGAGCCAGCTTGTTTTTCCAAGCATATCATGGTACCCCATCACTCCAGAAAATTCAGGGCTGTTTTCTCTCACAATGTCAAGAATGACTCTCTCTTCTCCAGCATTCAAATCAATGAGCTTCATACCAAGTCCCATTGCATGAAGGTTTTTATAAGCTGAGAAGAAATAAATAATTCTTTTTAAACTCTGATCAGGAGTTGGGAAAACCGAAATGTGATCATCATTGAGCTTGGTTAAGCCGGTTTGGCTCTCATCATTGCTAGTTATTTTTGCTTTAGTATTATCACTGTTGGGATGGAGACTCTCGAGGCTCAAATTTTGGAAATAGTAAATTTTGCTCTCTCTGTTGTAAGCAAATTTGAGGCCTTGTTTTGTCTCTCCCAAACGGAAACCGCAAAAAACGATTTGAGATCCCTCTTCGTTAGCAAAACTGACATAAGTTGGAATGATTTCTTTATGAATGTTGGATACTCTTGATATTTGGTTTGTATCCATATCATAAATGCAGACAATTGGCGAAAATTTCTTGTCATATCCCTCTCCGAGATCCGGTTCATAAAGGAACTTTTTGAGGTATTTATCATAGTCATTTTCGCTCGGATTGTTGGATGCGAAATAATTTGGGGTCTTTTCTTCTTTCTTTTCGGCAATATACAGAAGCTTTTTTTCATCTTTTGACCAAATTAGAGCCTTTGATGTAAATTGAGCATCTGTGTACAAATCACCGTGAAACTCGGAGATTTTGAGACTTTGAAGGAGATGGTTTGTTCCCCAAATTTCAAGTATTGTAGCTTCGCCTTTTTTTCTGATTACAGCCCGATATAATCCGCTGGAAGAGAGCGAATTGGCTCTGATGCCAGTCTCTGTCAGGGGAAAAGTTGAAATTTTTTCGATTGAAGGCTCCTTCTTCCCATCAAATATGAAATGATGGGTGGCGAGATGTGCAGTTTGTTCTTTCACATGGGGTTGAACATAAGTTGCCTGAAATTTTAGGGGAGCGAGGGATTTGGACAAAGGCTCGATAGAAACAACAGGAAGAAAACTTTCACTTAGATATTCAAACTGTTGAATCAAAGATTTAAGAAACTTTCTCTGATGCAACATCCTTTTTAAAAATCCTATTTTTGCTTCTCAAAGGTTATAATTAAAACATTAGCTTGAAGCTGAAAATATTCTTTTTTTGAATTGGTCCTGGGAAAAAATAGTATACAAATCAAAATTCAACACTTTTAGGTTGCTTTTCGGTTGTTGTGTGAAATTTTCACTCAAGAAAAACCCTAACTGCTTTCTTTAGATCATTTTCAGCACTTATCAGAATTTAACATACAATTAAAAAATTAACAAAGAAAACTTTGAAGGATTTCGTCACTCATACAATTAAAAGAAATTTGATCCTGTAAAATTTAAATTGCTTCAATTCGATTCGATTCGATTTGATTCGTTAATCCATTAATCTATTGGGGTCTCTTGAATTTGATTTGTTTCACTCTGGCTAAATTTCTGCCAACAAAACAAAAAACCATTAAATCGATGAACCACGTCAACACCAAAAAATGATGCATCATCATCATCATGAGAAACCTTCAATGACCCTCAGGAAATTTGCCGAAAAGTCAAGCTTGGATCGCTCAGGACCGAGAAACTGAGGTCCCTTGCAAGGTTTCTCCATATCAAAATCAAAGTTATGTGCAACCGAATTGGTCAGAATATGGATATTTTTGAATAAATTCTGTTGCAGCCTTGACCAGCCCAAGGAGAACAGAGATTAATTTGAGCAAGAGATGGAATGAGGGATTTTTATGGCGGAATTAAATTGGGTCAAGATCTATGGATCATTTCTTATTTCCATAAATTAGCGGCAGTAACGTTTAAATTAAAAACCCTTGTAAATTTGGGAATTTAGAAATCTTGAATTTGAATTAAACCTTCAGAGTTTCCACCTTTTAAGGGAGAAAGCTATCAAGATTTATAATTATTAAATTAACTTTAAA
>Ga0182738_1001471_pt1 | contig 29493 bp, 29 predicted proteins | sample eDN5th30CBELigMG_FD_128876 | JGI IMG/M metagenome (GOLD analysis project Ga0182738, IMG submission 128876) | Enriched Miracle-Growth compost microbial communities from Emeryville, California, USA - eDNA 5th pass 30_C BE-Lig MG (version 2)... ...
AAAAAAAAAAAAAAAAAAAAAACTATATCAATTTTTGCATCACAAAAGAAAAAAAAAGAGAGAAAAACATGACAAAAAACAACTAAAAAATTTTTTCAGGAATTTTATGAAATCAAAGAAGTCACAAAATCATTTGGGTGAACTCCATCCTAATAATCAAGAAACAACAAAAATAGCTTCCAGCCTGAAGATACAAATTTCCAACTGCTTTATTGCCTAAAATGCCCTCAAATCCCCCACAACCAATTCCTTTCACGATTATCCATCTTCTCCAATTAATTTTCAAAATAACTTTATTTCTTGTCATCCTTCCAAAAAGCTGAAAGTAGACATCATTTTTTTCCAGAAAGGAATACATCTAGCTTGAATAGACAAAAAAATTCCCATTCAACCAGACTTTTGCAATATTTCCTTCAGGGAAAATCTAAATTCAAGAAAATATGACCTCTCAAAAAATTTTATCTCGCAGATATAATTAAATTTTTTTCAAGATCCATTTTGTAGAAGTCAATGAAAATTCAGTTTACTTGACTGATTGGAATCACTTTATGCTTTTTTAAGACAACAATCAAAAGATTTATTCAACAAAAAAATCATTCCAAGCAACAAATTTTTACCCTGTAATTAACAGTATCTATATCTCGTGATTTTGTGACTAATAAGGTATAAGATTTATTTTATTAATCCTACGAAGAATGATGCATTTAATCTCACTTGTTTCTTGTAATGTGATTATTGCGAAATAATTTATATCTTGTTAATAAAACCTCTACAGTCCAATGCAAGACTCTACGATTGATATTCCACAAAAAGGAGAGGCAGGTTCAAAGCAAAGACATCCAGATTATATCGCTCTCCAGAGAGTCGTTCATGATTTGAGTACCTTCCAAATTCTCAAACTTTACGTTAATGTCATGATTATTTTCGCCTCAACCAAGTTCATTGTCAATCTCATTGCTTACAACACAACAGATAAAACCACCAAACAGCTCATCGACGTTGTCATTGAATTCTTCCAAATCTTTGGTTACGCATACGGCTTACAAGCATATAATACTAAAGCAAAAGCTCAAGCTTGGGTCTTCCAAGTTTATTTAATCTTTGCTTTTGGCTTTATTGCATATTACGCTTATATGAACTACATCGAGAAGGACTGGCTCGGCTTTGGCATTGAAGTCTTCCATTTCAACTTCAGTATTTTGCTCTTTATGATTGTTAAGCGTTTCATTGGTCTCATTAACAGAAGAGATCAACTCAAACTCGCATTACAACAACATGAAAAAGCATAAGATGCTCTGATATCCAGAAATAATAAATATTTTTTATTTGCACCTACATTGAATATTCAACCCTACTTTTTTATTTGTTCAAGTCCTAATTACCTAATAAATATAACAAAAAAAGTTCGGCTTTGCTATGCTTTGCCTTCCGAATATACTTATTATTATGATAAATCTTCTCTCATTGAATTGTAAACAGCAAACAAAATTTCTTTCAATATTAAATATAGAAACAGCTAGCTATGTAAAATTCATAACGCAAAAAAAAAAGCTTCTTCTTCTACAAAGATGTAATTTGATTATACAGGATTTGATTGATGACCCTTCTCAAATCTTGTGTTTACCTGAGTTGACCAACACTTGGATTTTTCCTTTGGGAAGTCTGGGGCAAGCTGAAACTTTCACTCTCTTGGGAGCAACCACATCATAAAACTCTCCGTCGATTTGCATGTACGTGTGGAGTGGCTTTTTGTCATCTCCACTCTTCTTGAAGTTCACGATGAAGGGACCTTTAGCCTGACCAAGTCTTCTTCCTTGACCTGCAATCATTCTTTCAGTAGCCATTGCAACAGGTCCTCCGAAGGCAAGAATTTCAATCTTACCATCACCAACCTTTTGATCATCAAAATCAGGAATTGGAGAGTTGTCGTGATTATGAGCGCCAAGTTTACCTTTAGGAAGTTAAGAAAAAAAAACTCTCAATATTTTTATCAACCTTTCGATGCTTTCCAGGGGTTACTAGCTCCACCCATGTAACTGGGGATGTTGAGACAGAGGAACACAGAAGGATTTCCTTTAATCACAGAAACATTCATGTGGGTCTTGGCATCAACTTTGGCTTGCTCAACTTGGATATTAGGATACATCAAAAAGTCATCCTTAGCAAACTCAAGTTGTTCATCTATTTCTTTTGCTTGTTTCAAAGGCACTTCTTGACCATCTGGGGTGATTTTCAACACTTGAATGTTTTCGACAACATCATTAACTCTTGGGGTTTTGGTAAAGAACTTCTTGAAACCTTCCCAACAATAGACAATCTTGTTTCCGAAACGAGACTTGGTTCTTCCTTTATCAAATCCTAAAAGAAAAGATTTAGAACTCACAATATCACCAAAAAATTACCATAGCCTATACGAGAGTCGACACCGAAACTGAAATAGTTGCACATGACTTTGGAATAAGTATTCACTGTATTTGATTTGTCACCATTGCTCTCATCATAACTCATAAATCTCTTTTCAAACTTTTGTCCAGGAGTTCTATGAATCTGCTTAAGTCCTCCAGTCTAATAAATCGTTAGCCACGAGGTCCACAACACCATCTTGGTTACTTCGTGAGTTTCAATGGTGATTTCCCAAATATCAAAGTCGGCTATTTCCGCGTTGACCCATTGAGTTACGAGGCCTTTAAGGTTATCCAAATGTGTTCCAATCAACACTTTGGGCTCCGTTGCTAAAATCATTTCTTAATATCCAATTTTCCACTAATTCTTACGTCCCCAACCAAGAACTCGAGAAAAATCATTTCCGGTACCAAAGGGAATTGTACCAATTGGGCATTTATCAAAGTCAATATCAACTTTGATCATTTCTTGGACTGCCCACATGATGGATCCGTCACCACCACCAACTATAACCCTCAAATTCGAGACGCCTAACAACGGTTATTTTGACAAGGTTGGACTAATTCTCATACCTTGGAGTTGAAGTTGCTTCAAAGTCTTCATTCCATTATTTCTACTTTCGGTATCCTTTAAGCTGTAGATTCTGAGCTCTACTTCGCTGTCATTAGGATTGAAGTTGGAAAACACCAGTCTTTCAACCTTGCCAAAAATTAATCACCTGTTTCATTCAGAACACTACTTGAAGCTTGGTCAAGAGAGCGGCCTTGCTATCACCACTTCCATTATTGACAAAAACAAAGAAAATGTATTGTTTTCTTCCTGAGGTGTTCTTCACTCCAACGTGCTCATCCACTAAAAAATCAGAATTCATTACCATCAATCAAGAATACCGGTCACTTGAACCTTGTTCTCATTGCTTTTTGATACCCACTTGGATTCAGTGACTTCAATGTCACTAAAAGCTTTTTCTGTTCAAGTTTAGTCTTGTTGATCAACATTCTTTGAGACTTACTTGTATCGCCCATTTCTTATTAACTGCTCTATACAATTAGATTAATTCAGTTTTAATAAACACACGCTTGAGTTGCTGGTTTAAATTATATCCTCGTCTTAAAATGATTCAACAAGGAAATAATTAATCACAATGAATCTAGAAACTCCGTCATGAGATTTCTCTAGAAACTATCATCATTAATAATAATCATCAATCTCAATATTCATGACTCTAGAACATATTAAATTACAACGATACAGTGAAATCTCGAGCGTTGATATCAATTCCACTTTTTTTGTTAAAAAACAGTTTTAGACTTGTCTTGCCCACATAAAATCGACCCTCGTCTTAAACTGAATAAACTATGAATTCATCTTTTCTTTCTTTCTTTCTTTTTAAGGGATATATCATCTCTCTGAGAAATCTCAAAAGTTACGAACGACGAGCCATTTTAAATTCAACCGAGCGAAAATTCTGATTCAAGAAAAGTTTTTTTCAGAATACAGACAAAGTCAATTTTTTAGATCAAAATATAAATTCACTTTCAATTCTCGAATTCTACTAACTCCTAAAAAGAATATTTACTTCTTTCTTTTATTCAACTCTACACTATCAACCAGTTTCTTGGTGAAGGCTAAATGAATTATAAAAATAATCAAAAAACAAATTAAAAAAGTTTACTATGGAAGGCGTTTCAACTCTGAATTCAACAAAAATACTCATTCTTTCAAATCACTTGCTGATTTGGAGAGGACTCAAAGTGTGAGAAAAAGCAACTTTTATATGATTTCAGAGAAAAATTCTTTTTCACTTAAAAAATCAATCCGCCATCTTGTCATCTCCTGTGATATCCTGATCACTTGCAAATCCTGTTTTCGAGCTGAGACAGAATCAAAACGATACTTTAGGCCTAACAATCGAAAATTTATTTTATCTCATAACCCTTATACTATATTTAAATTTTTTTAAGGAAAGCATCAAGTACGTTAACAATAATGACCACTTCTGGAATAGAGTTAAAAGCGCATTCACATTCCGAAGATCAGTTATCTCCTTCGACCGCTCTTCAAACCTCAACAAACGACTCGATCGTCTTGTTAAAGTCTCATGGCCAATCGACTCATGATGATAAAAAACAGGTTCTGATCAAGCTTCGTAATGTTGTCATTCTTGCCTTGATATTCATGACACTGGAAATCATTGGAGGGCTCCTTGCTGACTCAATTGCTATTTTATCTGATGCTGCTCATATGCTTTCAGATCTTTTAAGTTTTGCCATTTCCATCATTTCTGTTTACATTTCTACTTTTCCACCAAATAGCAGAAATTCCTTTGGCTATCATCGGGCTGGTGTAGTTGGAGCACTAGCAAGTGTTGTACTTATTTGGGTCCTGACTGCATTTTTGGTGTACTATGCTATCGATAGAATCTTCAATCTTCATAAAGTCGATTTAGATGCTGGAATTATGATGGCTACATCTATCATTGGATTAGGAATGAATCTTGTCATGGTCAAAGTATTGCATGGCAGCGGACACGGCCATGATTGCGGCCATTCTCACGGTCACGCTCACAGTCACGGTCATGGTGATTCTCATGTCCATTCTCACTCCCATTTGGAAGGAACGGAATGTAGTCACGATCACTCAGAGCATCACCATCATGCAAGTGAAGCTCCTCAAGACTATTCTCCACCAGTTCATGGTATCAATGCATAGTTAATTTTATAAAATTCTCTTCTGTAGGTGAAGGAGGCTCAGGCCACACTCATAATCATGGAAGCCACAAGCATAGTCAATTTTCAAATTACCGCAGAGATTCTGGATCTCATTCACATCAACATGGAGCCGGACATGAGCATAATCTTCATAAACACTCCAAAAAGCCTCCCAGTATTAAAATCTCTCCAAATAAAAGATATGGAAGAGGCGAATTTGACTCTCCTGTACAAAGGTTAATCGCTTCTAGTCCTGCAGAGGTAACTAATTCATGATTTTCTTGAATAATCTCAATTTTTAGACTCAAAACAATAATACTTCCCCTCCAAATGATAAAGCTAACCTTTCAACAGACAAAACAGAACCTAGTCTGACTGATCAAGTAAATACTTTCGAGTCAAAACTTGCCATTTAACTTTTATAAGGCTGTTACTGAGACTAATTCGCAAAGAGATAATCTTGCTGCAGGTCATGCTCATCATCACCATGATCACCATGATCACCATGATCATCATACTCATTCTCATAAAGAACACCATCACCATGATCATGGTCATACTCATAGCCATAGCAAAAGTCATAGCCACCATGATCATGATCATGACCATCATCACCATAATCATGAAGAAGATTTAAATATAAGAGCAGCAATGATTCATATCATTGGTAATTAACTGAGTTTCATCTTCTTTATTGACATTCCCAAATAGGTGATATATTACAGAGTATTGGAGTTATTATTGCATCAGTAGTGATCATGTTTAACCCTGAAAAATTCAAAATCATTGATCCTATTCTGACTATTATCTTTTCAATCATTGTTTTGTTTACAACCAAAAGAATTGTGGGCGATTGTCTGAATGTAATTATGCAGTCAACACCAGTACACATCGACGCAGATGAAATTAAGGGACTCATTGAGGCCGTTCCAAACGTCAAAAGTGTTCACAATCTTCACATTTGGTCTTTGACTGTCGGAAAACCAGTCTTGTCTGCTCATGTGTTTGCAGATGGCGATCTCTCAGAAGTCTTGGCAAAGGTCACCAAAGTTTGCAGAAAAGAGGGCATTAAACACACAACTATACAAATTGAGTATATTCATGATGAAGAGCATCAAAACTTTATTAACTGTGACCATGAGATCTGCTAATAATATAATGAATTCAACCCAAAAATTCTTTCCATATCCATAAAATATAGCAGGTATTGTATAATTGTAGTAAATTTTGGAAAAGAATCTCTCGATCGATGCAAATTTTTTGCTTCTTTATAAAATAACATACATGTTTATATATGATTTCATCATATCCAGAATATTTAAAACGAGAAATGTTTCCCTTAAGAGCAAAAATGTATTGATCAATTATCGATTCAAGTATTATTAATTTAGAAACAAAAATTTTATATCGTAAAGTTTTATTTACTTTAAACCTGACTGACTCAATGGAAGTTCAATCTCAAACCCAAACTATTTTGATCCCTGGTGGTCTTGGATACATTGGATCTCACACTGTTATTGAGCTTGTTGAAGTTTTAGTTCATAAGAAGACCAAGCTTCCTGGCTCTCAATATAAAGTGCTTATTATTGATGACTTATCAAACACCACAACTGCTGTCATTCCAAGACTTAATGAAATCCTCAGGAAATCCTGCCCAGGAAAAACTGAAAACTTTTTCGAATTTGAGAAGGTTGATATCAGAAACCTCCCAGAAATGGAAGCTATTTTCCAGTCCAAAATCGACAAAAAAGAACCTATCAATTACATTATCCACTTTGCCGCTAAAAAAGCCGTTGGAGAAAGTATGCAAATCCCTCTCGAATATTTCGACAATAACCTTGTCGGAAGTCTGAATCTCCTCAAATGTATGGAGAAATTTGGTTGCAAAAATTTCATCTTTTCTTCCTCTGCTACCGTTTACGGCAACAATGGAAATTGCAAGGAAACCGATCCTCTCATGTTTGCAAACACTTACGGATGCACTAAACTCTGTGTTGAGTACATGCTTCAATCCACTTCAATGTGCAAACGTGACTGGAGAATTATTTCTCTCAGATACTTTAACCCCTGCGGTGCCCATGAATCAGGAACAATTGGTGAGGATCCTTCATCTTACCCAAACAATTTGTTCCCTTTCCTTGAAGAGGTTGTTGTTGGAAAAAGAGAAAGATTAAATGTCTTTGGTAACGATTACAAAACTAAGGATGGAACAGGTGTTAGAGACTATATTCACGTCGTCGATTTGGCTAAAGCCCATTTGAGTGCTCTTGATAAGTTGAAAGATATTGAAGGTTATGAAGTTTATAATCTCGGAACTGGCACAGGATACAGCGTCTTGGACATTGTCAACACTTACTCCAAAGTCATTGGAAGAGAAATCCCTCACAAAATCGTTGAAAGAAGACCTGGCGATATTGATATCTCCCAATGCGTCCCTGAAAAAGCAAATAGAGAACTAAACTGGAAAGCTGAAAAAACTCTCGAGGATATGTGTCGAGATTCCTACAAATGGAAAAGTCAAAATCCCAATGGATATAAAGAACAATAGTGAGGAAAATCTATAAAATTATTTCGTAAAAAAAATTCTTTCGAATTTAAAAATCCTTCGTCCTCAACGTTTGTTTTTGATGGAAAGTTTGAAAAAAATCGAAATCTTATCTTTAGATATATTATTATGAATTGAAATTCATATTTCCCATACAAGATAAGTTTTAAAGAAATTCATCGGACTTCGCAGATATTCTCTTGACACAAATTTTAAATAAATATCTTTATGCAAAGGCTGCTCGTAAAATCTCCTTCTTCTTTGCACCAGCGATCAAATCCTGTTCATTACAGGGCTATTAATCGCTTTGCAAATATTTACAAACCAAGGGGAGCTGATAAATCACCTTATGAACTCAAAGCTGGAGATACTATTCATGGATTTAGCGTCAAAAAGACTGAAGAGATTCCTGTCTACTCAATGAAATCTTTCATGCTCGAACACAATGAGACCAAGGCAAAGTACCTTCATTTGCACTGTCCTGACCCAAACAACTGCTTTGGCATTGGCTTTAAAACAACTCCCAGAGATAATAAAGGAGGCTCTCATGTTTTGGAAAAGTTGGTCCTTTGTGGGAGCGAAAAGTATCCTGTCAGAGATCCCTTCTCAAATATGACAAAAAGAAGTTTAAATACTTTCATGAACGCTTGGACAGGCGCTGATTTTACCTGTTTCCCTTTTGCAACACAAAATGAAAAAGATTATCAGAACTTGTTGAGTGTATATCTCGAATCTGTTTTCCGCCCAACACTCAGATATTCTGATTTTCTGCAAGAAGCCTGGCACTACAGCTTCCTCCAAGAAGAAAACCCAGAAAGTGAGTTGTTAATCAATGGTAATATTTATACTCAGATGAAAGGCCTTTTCCAGACCCCAGACCAAATTTTCATTGAGAATCTCCAAAAAAATCTGTACCCTGAAACTCCTTATCAATACTGTGCCGGTGGTGTCCCAGAAAGCTTACTTAAACTTTCTTACAACGAAGTCAAAGAATTGCACGGCCTCTTGTATCATCCTTCAAATTCTTTCCTCTACTCTTACGGAGATCTTGATTTCACACAACATTTGCAATTTATTCACGAGAAATACCTCAAAACTTACCAACCCATCACTCCAGAAACAGGAATCCCACTTCAGCCAAGATTCGACTTCCCAGTTGAAATCAAAATCCAAAGTCCTCCTGACCCAGTTGCTATGGACCCTCAAAGACAATCTCAATTTGGAGTCTCCTACCTCTGTAACGATGTTGTCTCTGACCCTCTTACATCCATCTCACTGCATATCTTATCATACATCTTATTTGAAACTCCAGAATCCCCAATGTATCAGGCTTTGCTCGAATCAGGCTTGACCACTGGCTATTGTGCTGGTTACGGTTATGATATGAATTTGAGAGAAGGCAGCTTCACAATTGGAGCCAAGAACTTGAGTGCCGACTATGGAGAAATGATGCAGATTGAAAATGTCATCAATCAAACCCTTAAAAATATTGTTAAAGATGGACTTTCTCTCGACTTTATCGAATCAGTTTTACATCAAATAGAATTCCAAGCTAAACTCCCTAAAGTTGACTTTGGTGTCTCATTATTGCAAAGCTTGATCCCCTTGATGAATCACGGAGGAGATCCAATGAGTATCCTCAAAATCAACCAAGTTATGGGAGAAATCAGAAAAAAGGTTAGAAAGGGAAAATATTTCGAGGGTCTCATCAAAAAATATTTGCTCGAAAATAAGCATAAAGTCACCCTCATTATGACTCCAAATAAAAATCTCATCAGCGATGAAAATCAAAAAGAAAAGAAATACCTGTCTGAGAAAGCCTCCAAAATGAATATTGAGCATAAAGAAAAAATTCTCAGAGACAACTTGGAATTAAGAAGCCAATTATATGAAATTCAAGATGTCAATATTTTACCAATGATCAAGATTGATGATGTCCCTCGAACTCTACCTCGAGTTGAAATCCGAGAAACTGACCTCTTGGGAACACCATTTTTGTTTATTCCCCAACCAACAAATGGAATAACTTATTTCAGAGTCCAAATTGATTTAAGAAATCTCCCAGAAAGTTGTAGACCATACCTCAAATTCTTCTGCCAGTAATTTTGATTCCTGAATAGTGTTTGTTATCCATTAATTAATTAGAGCTTTCCCAAGACTTGGTACCAAAACAATAAAACCTGAACAATTTATTCAAATGCTCGACTTACATACTTATAATTTCGAAATTCAACACATTGCTTGCAGGTAATTTCCTCATACAATCAATATTCATAATCCCCTCTCTTAGTTCACCTGAAAATGTCAATCAATACGATGAGTCTCTTGTTTTATCTATTGCTTGCCTTGATAACAACATTGAAAACATGTTTAATTGTCTGACAGATATGCTCACAAATCCAAATATGACCGATTTAACAAACCTCAGTCAACTTCTGAAAATCTACAGCTCAGAAGCTGCAAATAGCCTCGTTGAAGATTCATTGGCTTATGCTCTTAGTTATGCTTCAGCTGGCCTCCGATATGCTAATTCGAGAAATGAAAAACTTGAAAATGTACATTTGATGATATTTGAATCAAAGTGATAAATTTTTTTCAAGGCTAGATTTTTATGTGATTTGGGAGCAAGTTGCTTAAAAACTAGTGCAGTTAAAGGAGTTTTAACAACAATCAGCAAGAGAATGCAACAAATATTTACAACCTTATTTAAATTGGTAAAAGTTCTTTTCAACGATCTTTCTAAAAATCTCCAAAGGATAACGTTGTCTTTTGTGTGAACGGAAAAGAAGATGTTTATGATCAGGTTCATAGAAGAGTCGAGCTTTTGTGTCATACCCTCAAAAAAGGTGCAACCCCTACTAATCAACAACAAAATGAAGCTCCTGCTCCAGAATCATCAGGAAATGCTACTGGTGAGAACTCCAAAGAAGTTCTTTACAAAACATTTTTCCCATTGCCTATGCAAACAAATTATATTGTCGAAGCTTTCTCAATTCCTCATTTTACTCATCCTGATACACCCAAATTACATGTCTTGGCTGAGTTAATTACTTCAAATATTTTGAATGAAGAAATCAAAGAAAAGGGAGGCGCTTTTGATGGTGGCATTCATATTGACAGTAACGGAGTGCTTAGCTTCTATTCATATAGAGATCCCCATCTCCTCCAAACCTACCAATCATTCGAAAAAGGAATCCAATGGGCATCAAATGGTGAATTCAAGTAAATACAAATTTTATCATTGTGCACTGAAATTTTCAAGCCTCCAACAAGCAGAAGAAGCCAAAATTAAAGTCATTTCAAATCTTGACCAAGTTGAGTTGCCTTTAAATAGAGGCTTAAAATTCGTTCTCAATGGTTTTTTTTTTTTTAATTGACAGAGATATAACTCATTCTCCCTATAGGAATTTCAGAAGAAATGAGGGAAGAATATCGTCATAGAGTTCTCGATACTACCAAAGAAGTTGATTTTTATTTTTAAAAAATTCTTTTAACCCCCTTCCCATGATAGGAATTAGTTGATGTCGCAAATAAATATCTTTTGGACAAAATTAAAGAAGGCAAAACTAGTCAAGTTATCTTTGGTTCCCAAACCAACGATTTAGAAGGACTCTTGTCAAGAGGTTGGAAAATTGAAAGAGCAGTTGAAGGATTATCAATTCAAGAAGAATCATATGAACAAAATACAAGCTCTCTTCCAAGACTTCCAACGAATTTCCTTGAATAATTTGCTTATTGTATCTTTCTCAATGAATTGAAGTGAAATTCATTTTTTTACCAATTTATTTCGATTCAAAATAAAACTACCATTCTAATCCTTCCCCCTTGAAAATCAATTTTGCAAAGTAAAATTTAATTATAATTATACTTTATCTGAGCAAAAATATAAAAGCTCTTTCTACAACAATATAATCAAATATATACAAAATTCCAACAAATTAACGCTTTCCTCTCAAAGCACTCATTCCTGCAGATGGTTGAATGTATCTTGAAAGGTTGTTTCCTGTAAATTTTTGTGGTTCTGGTTCTTGTGCTTGTTGTTGTTGATTATTTACTGGTTGATTACCTCCTCCATAAGGATTATTTGGTGCTTGATTTTGATTATAACCACCACTTTGATGCTGTTGTTGTTGATTAAAGCCTCCTTGCTGCTGTTGTTGTCCACCTTGGTTATAACCAAAGTTGCTATTTTGAAGAGGAGAAGGATTTGGTCTATTCATATTGGGATTAGCATTACCAAAGCCTTGGTTGAATTGTTGTTGATTTTGGACGGGCTTTTGTTGGGATTGATTTTGATTCCATTGTTGTTGGGGATTATATTGATTGAATTGGTTTGATGGAGGTTGTTGTGGCTTAGGTTGTTGTTGACCAAATCCACCAAAAGAATTAAAAGCAGTATTTTGGTTACCTTGTTGTGTATTAGGTCTACCTCCTTGTTGGCTTCCAAAACCTCCTGATGATGGTGGCTGGCCGAAAGGATTATTAGACATCTTTTGTTGGCTTTGTTGTTGGCTGGTATTTGAACCTGGAATGTTGAAAGTTGTCCAATCAGAACCGCCAAAGGCATTATTATTCTGAGATTGGTTAGTTGTGCTTGTAGTTGCGGTGGATGGGCGAACATTCCAATCTTTAAATTCATTCAAATCAAGATCCTTGCTTTGCGAAGCAGGGAATGAAGTACCCATGCTCTGGTTTTGGCTTTGGTTCGTTCCAAAAGATGCAAAGGCGTTGCTGTTATTCATATTACTCATACCACCACCAGTGTTCGAAGAAGCAGTAGTAGAATTCAAAAATGAAAAATCTCCAGAAAACTGGCTGTTGTCAGTTGCGGGTTGAGGGTTGCCAAGATTTCCTGACATATCAGGAGCAGCAATTGTCTCCTCAGGTGGTTGATCTGACATTCCTTCATAACGCTTTGGGAATATTAGGGAGTTTACTTAATTTTAGTCTTACTTTGGCTTGCTCATCTTCGATTTTTTTCAAATATGAATAAACTGTAGCGAAGAAAGCTTTATATTCGGGCTTGCTGAGTGATTGAACGGTCAACATAGGAACCAATGAAGCCAGAATCTTATTAGTTATAACCTATAAACAAAAAATTAGATTATGAAGATCCCCAAACTCGGTTACATCGGGGCTGATATCCTTGGCAATTCCTTGGAAAATCGTGAGCATGGCCATATTTATTGAGTAATTATTATTCATTTTTCGGAGTCGTTCGAGCATAGGAAGAATTTGATCGTTAATTACAACAGAGTCAAAGACATGGTAAGTTTTTGACAGCATTAAAGTTGCTCCTTTTCTCAAATCTACATTATTGTCCACACACAAGTTCAAAATCTTTGGAAGAATCTGAGCTTTCAACACATTGTAATCGATCTTGTCAAAAATAATCAAACTCTGCTTGATAGCAAGATCTTGCAATTTTTGAACTCCGCACTCAAATGCCTTCAAAAGCAAGGGAACGAATACCAACTCAATCTCCTTGATATCCAAATAAGCCACAAACATCTCCATTTGTTGCATCAAAATAAACAGAGCCTGAGCTGAAATCTCTTTTCCGGTCAAAAGTGCTCTCACAGAAGGCCAGATCAAGACGTTGAACTCCTCTCTCGTAAGAATTGGGGGATTTTGAGGTTCCATAATCTTGAAATAGAGTGGAAGCACACTTGGAGCAAGTTGAGCGTTTTTAAGAAGATTGTTAATAAGAGGAATCAATCTCTTCTTGATGAAACTGTGCTCGAACTTGAGAATGATGGTGGCAAGGCCCTTCAAAAAGTTTTGTTGCTGGGTAAAATCCCTAGTGTGAATATTCTCAAGGGCTTTCACAGCCTGCACGAATGGATCTTTGAACCACATATGGTTGATAAAGTCGGCAGGAGTCATTCTTTGACTGGGATTGGGACTCAGCATGTTGATCACAACAGATTTGATTTCTTCTGGAAGGTGTGAGTAATCATTTCTGTCCAAACTACGGATCGAGTCTTGATAGCCGTGCAGTGAATTCACCTTGATCAAGTATGGATCGTGAGCGCCATTGTCCCTTCTAATCTTGTACAGAGTGTAAATCAGGCATCCTAGAGAAAACATATCTGAGGTAAAGGTGCATAAGGAGGGAGTTGACGTAATTTCTGGGGCAGCGAACCGAAGTGAGGGTGTCAACCTGATTTGTCCTGGTTTCTGAGAAAAGTCTGCCTTGCTCTCAACAACGTCTCCCTGTAAAATTTGAGTTGAGAAGTTAAAACCGCCGATTTTCCATTTGCCATTTGGCATCACATAAATATTCTCAGGACTTATCGATAAATGGGCTGCTCTCACATCCTTATTCAGGTAGTTGATGGTCTCGGTCAGATCCAAAATATGAAGCTTGATGTCCAGGTCACTAAAGACAACTTCGTGAATGTGGTTCCTCTCAATGAGCACATTTAAAGAAGTTGCGATACGCTCTGTCACGAATCCCATTCGCTTCTGGTCTTCAATTAAAGGGTCCATCAGAGTCAGGATCCCTGCATGTTTGAATTTCCCCAACACCTCCGGCTCACGCTTCAAAACTGTCAAAAACTCTTCCTTTCCAGACATCTTTGAAATGCTTTTCTTGTCGAATAAGAAGACGGTCACTTCGTCTTTGCTTTTATCAGTACGGACGCCTTGGTGCAATTCCCATAGGTTATTCACACCGCAGTTTCCGATTGTCTCCTTATTAACATTCGTATTTTGGATTAAAGAATTACCCATTTTTATGAGATAGATTATAAATAAATTTATTCATTTGGACATTTAGGAGCGAAATTAAACACAAACAATACTGAAAACTTCCGACTCGTATTCACCCTCAATCGCTGCAATTTTATTGAACATAGTGAGGTTCCTATGGTTGTTTATTTGATATCTAAATAGAGAAATCTTATTAGCTTGAATTTTTCAAATTTAAACCCAGAGGGTTCCAATAAGGAAACCTTGGGAAATTTTTGAATCTTGATTCATATCTTGACACAGTAACGAGTAGAAAAGATATTATTTCGGCCTTTATCCGAAAACAATACTTGAGGTGAAAATGTTCCAATTTCCAGGTTGAAATCATCGGTATTCCTGTGTCGAAAATCAAATTTCGTAAATCTCGCGGTTATATGCAACCTACAAGTTTAAATTTATTCAAACTGAAATCACTTGAGCAAGCTTTTTTGTTTTGCCATTTTTAGAAATCCCTTGGATTGCAAGCTAACCTCATCAGATAATCAGAAAGACCCAGTAGCAGGAAGACATTTCTCAATTCTCCTCTGAATTTTTAAAATTTCGATAAAATGTGTTTTTATGATCCGCTTCATAAACAGAAAAAAAAAATCAATCTATTTTAATAATTTTGGTTTGCGGAGAAAAAAAATTCAAGAAACTTTTTGTCCCCAAAAAAAAGAGAGAAATGGGAATTTGAGTTGAAACTTTCCATCAAAAAAATTTTCACAAGTCCATGAATTTTGAAGATTATTGAGAAAATAAACAAAAAGAAGCTCTTCAAAGGTCCAAACAGTCTCAATGAAAAAGATACTTCTTGGATCCGAATCAATCCAATAATTTTGAGCAATCCCCACTAAAAATCAAAGAGAGAAGTCTTACGAGGACAGAATTTGTTTTTCACTTTTATGAATATGAAAACAAAACAAGAGCAGAATTAATTCCAGAAAATTCGAAAAAAGATTTTTTGAGAAAATGAGTTCTTTTTTTTAATAATAAAAATGAAGAGATTCATTCCTTCCTTCAAAAACCAAATTTTTATGGGAAAATATTTTCTGATCATCATCACCATATATGTACTTTTTTAAATTTTCAAGTGATTCAAATCTGCATGATATTCTAGTCATGTATTCCCCCTCAAATTTGGTGAGTATGAAATTAAGGAAGAAAAAGTCTTTTAGATTTGAGAGAGTTTTAGAGAGAGGGTAAATAAAACTTTTGTTTGATTTTCAATCATCAGAGCTTTAAAAGGAAAATTTAAATTTCTTTGATTTCGAGCTTAAAGTGACCAGAATCAATCGTAAGATCCTGAGATTCTTGGATTAAAATAGAAAAGCTTTTTACTTTATGTAGCTTCAAGTCTAAGCTCAAAATAAAAGCTAATCTTGGCTATTTTCTAAACTAATCTCCTCAAGCTCTCCATAAAAAACAAAAATCAATTTAGATCACCTTTGTAGTTAAATATTTTATGGAGCTTTCTATAAAAACTGACAGAAATTATCATCAGTTTACCAAAATTTCTTCAGGTTTATTCATTATCCTTTTCTCTTTCAGAAGTGGATGTTTGGCTCAATCAGAAAGATAGACATATCTATTCATCTTCATCTTCATCTTCATTCAATATTTCTAGTTTCTGAAATGACTGACCCTGTTTAAGTGAATTCAGAATCTCTGAAAGTTGTTGGTTATTTCTTCACTTTCACCTGAAAGTTTTTTTCAAGCCCAAAATATTTATCTAATGTATACAGATTTCTCAAGGATCTATTAATTTATGGCTTATCTCATCTATTTGAAATACTTTTAGCGCAGGCATTGATCCAAAAAATAAATAAGATTAAAAATTAAATATGAACACTATGAACACGGATTTTGCTGTTCTAGTTAACAAGGAGATCCCTTGGAATATCGATAAAATCAAACTTCTCGATGAGGCCGTCAAGTTGTTTTATAATAACCCTGCTCATCCTGTGGTAAGGAACCGCTTTACTCTCCAATCATCCTCCTAGGCCCAAGAAGTCGGCCAAGTTCTTGTCCAATTGAAGGAAGACCCCGAACTTTGGGAAGCCGCCGATGCTATTTTAGAAAATGCCGAGGATCCCAACACCAAGTTCTTGGCTCTCCAACTTCTCGAAAAAGCCATTCAAGTAATTCTTTGCGAATAGATCACCCAAAAACCTAATTATCTCAATAGGTGAGATGGAAAATTCTCCCAGAGGACCAGAAAAATGCCATCAAGAACTACCTCGTCACAATGATTGTTAAAATGGGCGCCCAGATCCACAACAAATCTTTCCAGCATGTTCTCAAAAAAGCAAATATGCTTCTCATTCAAGTAAACCGTCAATTTCTCGCATATTCTCAATCATAACGACCCAGATTGTCAAGCAAGAATGGAACACCGCTTGGAAAAATTTCATCCCCGATATTTGCGCTTCAAGTCAACAAGATCAAAATGTTTGTGAGAATAATCTCGTCATTCTCAAAATTTTAAGGTAGCTCTGCTTTCACTCCCTCCGTAAACCTTTTAGTGAGGAAATCTATGATTTCTCCAAGAATCAAATGACCAGCGCTCAAGTCAAAGAATTAAAGGAAACAATGCATAGTGAATTCAGCTCCATCTACCAACTTTGTTCTTTTGTTCTCAAGGGCTACCTTGAAAATCCTCAAGCCGTCAGATTGTCTTTGATCGAAACCTGCTTAAATACTCTCCATGCATTTTTGAGCTGGATTCCTCTCGGATACATCTTCTTGACTGATCTTATTGATATTCTCCTCCAAATCTTTGATGTTAAAGAATTCAAGCAACCCTGCCTCAAGTGCTTGATGGAAATTGTTGTCTTGGAAGTCGAATCAGGCTGCTCAGATGAGGAAGCCAAGAATATTAAACAAAAGTTATTCAGTCTCTACTCCAACTTTGTTTTCAAGCTCGGCAATTTTATCCCTGTCGAAATTAACTTGCTCCAAGAAAGAACTAAACTCGTTAGACAAAAGAGCTCTAGTCTCTCCCAATTCGATGATTTCTGCCAGCAATTGGCATTGTTCCTCTCTGGATTCATGAAAACTCATTTGAGATGGATCGAGCCTGTTGCCAATGACTCTACCAACGCTGAGCAAAGCGTCACCATCGATCTCATCAAGAAAGGTTTCCAATATCTTGTTCACGTCAGTGAACTCCCCGGCCAAATCTTTAAAATCTGTGTTGATTTCTGGAATGAGTTCACCGCTTCCCTTCTTTCCAAAGGTAATCAAGGAGGAATGAATGGATTCTCAAATGAACCTCTTTTATTGTTGAATAATCAACCAAACCTCAATTTGACTACTTCTGTTTATAACCTGGCTCTCGTTCAAATTAGAAGTATCATGATCAGTAGAATGGCTAAGCCCGTTGAAGTATAATCTCGCTAAATTTCATTTTCCTTAACCCATTCATCCAGGCTTTATTGGTGATTGATGAAACTGGTAAGCCAGTCAAGCAACATGTCAAGAATACCGAAAATAACAGTTTGTACGAAATCATGAGAGACCTCCTTATAAACCTCACCAAACTCGACTGGGATAATATGAAATCTATTATGATGTCGAAACTCGATAAGCAAGTGAATAATATTATGTAGATATGATAATTGACCAAAATTTATGATAATAGCTGGATGGCACAGAATGGAGCTTCGATAACTTGAACGCACTCTCTTGGGCTATCGGCTCAATCAGTGGAACGGTCGCTCCCAATGAAGAAAAAACTTTCCTTATCTACATCATCAGAGTAACCTCCTCTTATTACTGGTTTCAAATATTCAAATCATTATTAGGGACTCCTTAACCTCACTGAACAAAAGAAGGGAAAAGAAAATAAAGCCGTCGTTGCCTCCGATATCATGTATGTCGTCGGACAATACCCAAGATTCTTGAAGTCAAACTGGAACTTCTTGAGAACTGTCGTCAAAAAGTTGTTTGAATTCATGCATGAAACTTACCCTGGTGTCATGGAAATGGCTGTCAACACCTTCTTGAAAATCGCTGAAACTTGCAAAGAAGAATTCGTCATTGTCCATACCAAGCAAAATGACTATCAAAATCAATTCGAAAATGCTCCTTATATTGACGAATTGATCCGCAAGATTCCCGAAGAAACTAACCTTTTGGAACCTGAACACAAGTTCGTCTTCTTCGAAGCCGTCGGACACATTATCTCCGCTGAACCAAACTTTGAAAGAAAACAATATCTCTTACAAGGCGTCTTACAAGAATACTGGGATGCTTGGGACACCATGCTTAGAGAAATTGACATGAACTTCGAATCTTTAAGAGTATAATAAGATGATATTTTTTGTTGTTTTACTCACAAATCAACCTAGGAAGAAACCAATATTGAAAGATTCTATTTCATTATTAAGATTCATGAAAGATTGGCATTCTCTCTTGGCTCAGATTTCTCCAATGCCTTGGGTAAAATTATCCTGAAAAATCCCCTAACCTCTCGCTTTTAGCTCGTATCTACATGGATCTTTTGAAGTTATATGTTCTTTATTCAAGATTCATTTCCAATGAAATCCAAGCTAATCCTAAATACGCTCTTAACCATTATATTGTCAAGAAGATTAGAAGTGTTAAAAAGGAAGTTGTTAACCTTATGATCACTGTCATTGAAAAATCCAACAATGTTAACGTCATTGCCGAAAACTTCATTACTCCTCTTCTCGATATTTTGCAAGATTACTGCAACAATATCCCCGAAGCCAGAGAACCCGAAGTCCTCACTTTGTTTGCGACTGCCGTCGAAAAACTTAAAGGCGCTATTGCCCATTTGGTCCCTAAAATCCTTGAAGATGTCTTCGCTGCTACTTTGGTTATGATCACTACTGATTTCAACTCCAATATTGATCACAGAGTTAATCTCTTTAAATTACTCTTGGCCATCACTGAAAACTGCTTCCAAGGTAATCATTGATTTACTTTGTCATCACTCACCCCCGTTAGCTCTTTTCAATATCCCAGCTGATCAATTCAAGACTGTTATTGATTGTATTGTTTGGGCCATTAAGCATGATCTTCCTTCAATCTTTGATTCTGGTCTCGAAGCTTTGCATCTCATTTTGAAGAATGTCAATACTGATCAAAATATTGCTAATCAATTCTATCAATGCTATTACATGAGTCTTTTGCAAGATATTCTCTATGTTATTACCGACGGTTTCCACAAGAGTGGTTTCAAGCTTCAAAGCAGCATTTTGGCACTCTTGTTCCAAGTTGTCGGCACCGATTATGTAAAATAAACGAGCCGGAATTTTCATTAAATCCATTTTAGGTCACTGTCCCTCTTGACGCCAACCAAACTGTCTCTAACAAGGAATATGTATATCAATATTTGGTTGATTCCCTTTCCAAGAGTTTCTTCACCCTCTCCAAAAACCAAACCTCCCAATATATCATGCAACTATTCAATGTTTGCTCTGATGGAGGACAATTCAAGGTTTACCTTTGTTGTTTTAGAAAATTAATAATCCTCCTTTTCTAGACTGTTTTGAGAGATTATTTGATCAATTTATCCCAATACGATCCTGAAGCTGTCGAAGAAAACCAAGATGGTGCAGGCGCAGGCGGAGATGATGAAAAGATCGTTTAAAAAACCCAATTTGTATTAGTGTATCAAGAAATAATCATTGCTTGCAGAAAAGAAAAAAGTTATAGTAGAAACCCGCCAGCAGTGAAATTTTATTGTCAAATACTAATAATTTGTTTCGAGTTATTAAAAGGTTTATATCAATCTATATACACATACATATATTTTATTAAATAAAGCGCATTGTAGCAAACTCAAATTCAGTCGATTGACATTATTTTTATGCTCAATCCCTCATTGTAAATAAACCTTTTAGCTTTGAAAATCAATGTTTATATCTCCTCTCTTGAAAATCCTATTGTAAATAATAACTAACGCTATTCAATCAAGATTTGGCAAAATTTTGGAAAAGTTTTTACAATAATAATAATAAAATAATATTTTCATGGATGGATGGACGAGAAAAAGGAATAAAAATGAGATAGACGATATAATAAATAAAAAGGTTGATAGAAGGTTTACAAAAATCAATCGGTTAATTGCTCATAAGATGGGTGATACTCATTCGTTCGTTTTTAAAGACATTGGCATTGTCGAATGAGAAAGTTTCGCTAGTTTTATTCTCATTGGCTTCTTTTAAACCACTTCTTCTAAAGTAGTTCTTCTCAGCACTCTTTTCACGAGTTGTGGCAGCTGCGCCATTCATACTGAACGACATATTTGAGGAATTCTCACTATTTCCAAATTTCACTTGTGCTCTCTTCGTATCAAATGGCTCCTTTTGATAAAAACCTAGAAGATTAATTTATTGATAGCCAACAATTATATCTGTTACCTTTCATTTCATCGTTTAAAAAGTTTGAAAAGTTGCTGCTTGCCAAAGAATTTGGTCCTTCTTTATCGTATGTATTTCCAGTACCATTCACTTCCTTGGACATATTATCTCTGAATCTTCTGTTGGTTGAGTCCTTTAAGATTGAACCATTCACTTTGATATTTCTTTCGAGCTGATAATCCGCATTCTCCCACTTGGAGTTGCGAGATTGACCCAAACCATTACCACTCTGTCTCAGGTCTTCACCCTCAAAGGTGGTGGTTGTTGGGCCCTTAAACTCCATGCCTCCTGTGAACATGAGTGAGTCTGAAGTTTTAGTTGGCTTAAAGTTTGTATTGAAAATTGAGTCCTTCATTGAGGTGTCCAGGTTTCTCATGTCAATGTTGGAAAGGTGCTGCATCAAAGGAGAATTCAAAAAGTTATTTGCTATGTCCAACATCCCTCCTTTACTTTCCTCAGTATAGGTATACTGAGCATCTTCGTTTCTCCAAGCTCCAGTTTCAGGTTTGGTGTTGGCTCTCTTTTCGGTAAAGTTTTGGGATGCCTTGAGAGCAGAGCCACCAGTGTTGTATGTATTCTGTCGAGTATTATATCTTGCACTTTCCTCAAAGGTATTCAAGTCCTCGGTCAATGGTTCCTTTGAAAAAGCTCTTCTTGTTGAGCTTCCCAAAAGTTCCTCTTGAATGTCCTCGAAATTGCCCATGTTTTGCTTGAGTTTCTTGTATTGCTTGGAAAGCTCTTTGTGGTAGTTTATTTCGTCTTTAATCTTTGAGTCCACATTCTTGTAATTACTCTTATTTCTGACATGCGAAGAGGTGGTGGCTTTTGAAGAGTTAAGAGATTTATCACCAGGTTTCAAAGCTTTTGAACTCTGTGAATTTCTCACTCCACTATCCTCTCTTTTCTGGACCCTTTGTCCTGAAGATCTTTCATCTCTTCTAGATGCTCTATTCGCAGAACTTGGAGCGCTTGTTTTGGACAATTCTTCCTTATTTATGTCGAATGCGTATGATTGCTTCTCACCAGGGAAATATTCTCTTGGCTGAGAAAACTGGGGAGACCTTGATTGTGCAATCTGGGCTTGAGGAGACCTGACCTCGCTATTCCAGGCAGAGAGAGGAGTATCTTTCAACTCCTGGGGTTTTCTATCAACTTTTTTGCTTGAAGAATTTTGTTGGTAGACGGGAATTTTCTGCTGTTTGGGAGTTTCGTTCTTCACTTTTTTGCCAAAAGATATTATTCCTTCTTCTTTCATTGTTTCCTTACTAAACAGAGTTAAAATGTCGAGGTCCAGAGAAATTCTTTTACAATTGGGAGTCATCCAAATGGTGTCGGGTTATAATATTCTTGGTTCCTCTTGTCTCAAGTCCAGTAAACACAATCTCGTTTGGTTTGGGTGTCAGACCATACTCATCCTTCGTCGTTCCGACTGAACCTTCTTGCCATTCAATATAGCGATTTGCTGGGCTTTGGCGAGCCAATTTCTGATCTGTTGAACTTCGATTCTCCTTTTCTTGTATACTCTCAAGCTGGCTCACTCTCAACTCTGATCCTCTTTTCTCGATATCCTTTCGAGCAGAAGGAGGTTTTTGAGAAAATGCTGTTAAAATAGGATGAGCTTTTTTCGTCAAAGAAAAGGAAAATACTGGGAGTGTCGATTTTTTTAGATGAACTTGAAGTTCTGCTCAAATTCTTATTGGGAGACCGTTTTCCGTTTTTCTTTGAGCCTTTGGACTTTTCACCCTCCTCTTGTTGCTGTGGAGCAGAGTTTCTATTTCAATCAGATAAATCTCCTCTCAATAATCATCTTATTACGCTAGTTTGCCTTCCACTCTCTTACTTAGTTTCAAGAGTTCTTCCTTAATCACTCTCAAGTCCACCTCACTTTGCTTGATTTGAGGCTTCATAACGCTTTCTATACAACATTACGAAAAAGACTTGATGACGCTTACTTGCAAATGCTTTCAGTTCATTCAGAGAAATGTCATCTTTACTGTTCTTTTCCAAGAAATGAAGACCTAAAATAGCAAGGTATTTCACAACTTTGGTCTCGCTCTGGTGAGAGTATTTAGAAATAAAGTTTTGAAGATATGAGTTGTTGATCTGAACTTCCATATATTGCGAATTAATTATTTTTTTTATGTATTTGAAATATTTCTGTTAAAAGTCAGATTTTTTTTTATAGAATAAATTTTATCTGTCTAACGACATATCAATAATATCTGTCTGTCAGTTTATTCTTTGTGACACTGTGACACTTTTGGGAATCTCAATGGTCTCAAATAACTTGACTTCCTAAAAGTCTTCTTTCGTTCAGAGCTGGAGGCTGGCTTCATATCAAATTATTTCCTCCTTCACAAAAAAGACTTTCTTTATTTCTTTGTCAAATAATTTTTCTATAAGTTTGTTAGTTTTTCTAACAGCTAAATGCCAAGTAAGAATAATTTCATTCACTCTGTTTCTTATCCAATAAAAATCCTTGAAAAATGTCAATTATCCAACTGAACATCCATTATTATTCAATTATTTCCTTTTCTAAATTCATCCTGTCTTGAATCATCTCATTTCTTCTGAGATCCAACAATTTTTTTCAATCCTAAATTATTCAGAATTCACCCAATATTATTGGGGAAACTTTTTAATCAATCAACTCTGAGAGAAAAAATTCTTCTCGTCAGTTTATTATGATTGATGAATTCTTTCTCCTTCAAATACGCCACATAGATGAGTTTTTTTCTATGAATTTTTTACCACTCATCCCCACCTCTTCCGAAAAATTTTTGTTTTTTTCTAAATTTGATTGTAATTCGAGCTCGAACTTTTTATTGCAAAGGCATTTGCTTTACAAAATTATTAAACTTGATTTTTCACAAAACTCACTCCATTCGGGTACCTTTCAGTCTCTCTTTGAAGCACAATTACGATTGAAGAAATGAATAACAACGAGTTGTAAGACCAATCATGCCATTCTAGTTTAACGTGTTTAGAGACATCAACAGAGCAAATTATAATGACACTGTGCATAATATGAGAAGATTCCTCGATCATTTTTACACAGACTTTTCAAGGGAATACACCTCATTTTACTCCCTTCTGAACAAGTTGAACAACGAGATGAAAAACAATCCTGAATTACAAAACCGAGCCCAAAAGCTTAGATCCACCAATATTAGCTCGAGAAACCCCACTTAAAACTAGCCAAAATTTCAACTCTTGGCAACGAGGATAGTCTCCAAAGCTTATTTGTCATTTTTACTCTCTCAAAAAAAAAATGGATCACAACTATGGAAAAATTCTCATCTAATTCAGATTCTGTCTAGGATAAAAAACTCAAACACGTTCTTCAACCCTGAGCCTTGAAGAATAAACTACAAATTGTAGTTGTATTTAATATTTGAATGTGTGAATATTTGTTCTTATTGTGACTTTCGTTAGATATTCTTTTCAGTAATCTGGGTTCTCACCTTGTATTTTATTTTTATGTATGTTTTCTCCATTGTTAAAAAAGAATAAATCAGTGGCCCTTGAAAAAGTAAATTCTTTCGCAACATTCTCCCGCAGAAAGACTACCAAATATCTTGTTGATATCAAATTCTTTTTTGCAAAGCTTTGGGGTTTTAACAAAAACACATTAAAATTCTTTTTTCTCTTGAAAATTCTCAAAAAAAATGTTCCAAAGATAACATGATTGATTGTCTGTCCTAAGTTGAAAACTTGCTCATTTGACTCAATATCAATCAAGGTTGTGTTGTTGGTTAAAACAATCTGAAGAATATAAATATAATATTTATATGACTGCAGAGTTTTCAAGCCAACATTTGATGTGAAAATCATAAAAAATTCTTCTCCTTGTTTTGAAAGGTCTTTTTTTCATCCATTTCTCTCAGTTTTGACTGAGGAAAAACTTACAATCAAAGAATTTTTTCGTAATTTGGACAAATAAAGAGATTCAATATATTAATTTTTTTTGAGCATTTTGGACGATTTGACGAGAAAAAAGTCAAGATGAGAAAGGTTTAAAATCAAACAATTTTTTCCCCATGGAATTGAAAGGACTTGTATTTCCCAATCAAGTTCATAAAAATTGAAAAAAAAATTTGATCCAACAAGACCATTCTGGCCTCTTCGAGAGCCTTGTTTGAGGCACTGAAGCTTTTCTAAATAGACAGCTCAACCAGAATATTTTTTGTTTAGACCAACAAGATTTTTTTTTTGAGTTGATAAACTCTTTTTTAATTTCAGGAAGAGTCGACTTTATTTTCTGGAATGAAACCTAGAAAAATGAAATGAATGAATATTGTGATTTTCAAGGATTTGAGAAAAGATGATTTGAGTTGATTTGATTTGCGATTATAGAATTTTTCAATTTCTCAGAATCATTTAAAAAATAATTTGCAATAATTTATAAACTCATTGACGTGAATGAGATCTCTCATTAATTTGTGTTTTTTTCTCTCTGTCGCTCCGGAAAATAAATTCTCAGAACAAGGAAAAAAATATGAAAGGGAAGAAAAATGATAAATTTGAAATTCAAAAGAAATCTGTTTTTTGTGTCTTGAGTTTTCCAAAAAAATTCTTCAAATTTCAAGAAAAAAAATGTTGAACAAACCTCTTTTTGGGAAGAGTAAACAGTTTGCTCCTCTTGTGAATTTTACGAGATCTGACTCAAAAAATTCCTTTTCTTCTCGAGAAAATTGGCCTGGTAAAATTCTCTGAAAAATCTCCATTTTTCTGCTCTTGAGACAAGCAGAATCTCAATCAAGTCTTTGTAAATCTTTTAGAATAAATGAATAAAGAAAAAATAAGATTTCATGGTCTGATGAGAGAAAACTTTAAACAAACAAAAAAATTCAGATTTTTCTCAACTGAAAGAATTGAGTCTTTGCAAAAATCCTCTGAATTCCAGTTTGACCAACAAAATATTTGTTTTTTTAAAGGTTTGTTCTCCCAAAAAAATATTCTTTTTCAAACTATATCTTTAATTCAAAATTTGCTTGAAAACGGAGAGTTTTGAAAAAGATATCTTTGAAAAATTCCAATTCATTTTATTACCACCCGTATTCATCATGGATCCTTGATTTGTCTGCAAAGGCAAGAAAGCAAATGAAAAAAAAATCAAGCAATAAGGCCATTCTCTTTGGTGACATAGGCAGGTAGAGAAATGAGAAGTGAGGTTATTTATTTTTCAGTGACAAATCAAAGAGATAACAGTTTTATCGCTTATCTGTAACAAACATTGAACAAATATTCCCATGACAATATACCAATATTGAGTTACAGTTAATAGGTTCCATCTTCCCAATAGACGCCAGCATCAGCCAAAACACCACCTTGAGATTGGTAGTGAACACCTCTAGCACCTCTAACATATTGGGCAGATTCCTAAAACGATTTAAAACAGTCTCCAGAAACCAAATTACGTTTTCCTTCTTTCTGATGAGCCAGATAATGAAGGGGAAAGCAAAATAGAGGAAGTTGATACCGAAAGAACCGATGTCCCATTGTTGTCCAGCGTATCTAAAATTTTATTAATTCACCATCGATATATTCAAGAATTCAAAAGATAACAAAAAAGACTATAACTATTCCTTACTTGAACTCAAAGACTTCGAAAGCGAATGATTGTTCGAGGACGTATTTATTGTGACTCTTGTATTGGTAGCCACCAAGCATTTCGGGGTAATTATCGAAAGCATAATGGTATTGGAAGATATCCTTGGGAACGGGGTTGGGTTCAGGGTTACCCATGATGGCTCTTCCACTTTGTCCGTAAACAAAGTAACGAGTATTCAAATTAGTACTCTTGAGGCCAGTCCTCAATGCCTTTCTAATCATCTCTTCAAATTAAAGTTTATATTCTCAAAGATAAATCGTATATTTAAAGATTCAATTCATTCAAACTTTTTTTTCTTTGAAATAATGTTTGTCACTGCACTGCAAGACTTTTGTTTCTTCCTTTGTAAAAGAATTGATTGTGATAAAAAAAAATTCTCCAAAAAAATTTTTCATCAAACAAAATCTTCTCAAAATTAAATCTGGAGAGCAGGAAAAAGAGTTTTTCGCTCAGGGATTTTCCTAAGAATCAAGACTTTTAGTCAGAATTTCATTTTTCCAAAAGGTTTTTTCTTCTTTTAGACAAAATTTCATTTTTCAATTATTTTTTTAGCATTCTATTCCAAAAGGCGATCAGGTAAGCTCAGATCAAGAGCTTATTATTATGAAATTGACTAATTTAAAGTTTCAATTGTTGAAGAATTTTAATATAAACGAAAAAAGAGAATGTGATATCCTTCATTTAATCTTGAAAGAAGAATTTGTTGAACATCGATTTGAGGCAAAAATCAAATTGGTCAAAATTTATGCTGCTTTACCCACAACGAATTCAGAAATTGAGAGAGGATCAAAACTGATTTAAGGAGTAAATCGAGTTTTGAGAGAATCCAAATCCCCATAATGATATCTCTGAACGGGAGAGATATCAAAGGGTGGGCCAGAGGAAAGTTTTCACCATTGAAACTCAACTAACGATTTACAAGACTTGAATAAAAATTGACTTCCAACCTAAATACGTTTCTCTCCAACTCTTAAAGATAAGAGTTGATTTATAAAGATTTTATGAAAGAACTTTTCTGATTTGGAAAAAATTCTCACAAATTTCGAAAGATATTGAAAAATTTTTTTGTTCAAAATTTCATCCGAAGTTGAGCTTTGGACAAGTTTTGGCTAAACCTCAGGGACTTTTAGACTTCGGAAAATCGCTGTTTTCCCCCATTCATTATTGATTAAGTCGTCAAGGAGTCTCAAAAAATCCCAGAGAATTTTGGTTTTTTGAGAGTAAATATATTATTACGGAAATTAATATATTAATTGAGAATAAATTCCCATTTCTGGTTATTTTTTTCGGCCTTCGAGAAATGGTTAATGAAAATGAGACAGTTCAGAAAATTAATGGCTTTACCAGAGGAATCAATCTTTATCAAATCGCTAGTTATTTTCTCCTCTTGACAAAAATTGTTTTCTTCTTCTCCTTGATGATTGCCAAATTCCCAACATACCTTCAGGTACGATTCAGATTTGCGATTCAACTTGCTCAAATTTACCCTAGATCATCATCTCAATAATGTATATTATTCCTACTCTCGCAACTATAGTTGCAGGACTGATTGTAACTGGAATTGATCCAACAGATGATATTGTTATTCAAGAGAAAAAATGCCGATTAGAAGGGTCTGACTAACATTCATTCTCAAAAATAAACTCCATATGAATAGAAAACCTTTTGATTCAGATCGGTTTGACTATCAATGCGAATATTGCAGTACAAGTGTCTCAAACAATAGCAAACACTGCCGAACTTGCAACCGGTTCAATTATCTATCGCTATAAAGTCGTCTCAATTTCCATAGATGCGTTCAGAGATTTGATCATCATTGCAAATGGGTCAATAATTGTATAGCAGGAAAAAACTACAAGTAATAAAGAGAGATTTCTAATGCTAATTTGGAGTAATAGACCTTTTATTATCATGATTGTCAACCTTGCGCTCTCAACTTTTTGCTTTGTCCTCATAGGCTTATTGTTTGTACTGGACTATTTCACTGAAGAGATTGGCATTATTCAAAACCTTTCAAGCTTCAAGTCAGACCCTGCAAAAAATTGGCAAATTATAGTTGTCCTAGTCTATGTTGTGATAATTGCGGTTTTTGCAATCCTTGACTTGAAACTCTTATACTTCCACTTCTATCTCATCAAAAATAAAATGACTACTTATGATTACATTATGAAACTTCGAGCAAACAAAGAAAAAGTGCTTGCAAAAAATTTAAAGGCCAAAAGAACAATTAGCAAAATTATGCCCATTCAAACTCCCGAAAGTCCAGCAGGTAACGATGAAAAATGAGTATAAATTTGAATATTCAATTAGACGAAGAAGAAGAAGATGATGCAAAAACATTCAATCTTGAACAACAGAGTTCAAATAAAATCCTCCATTCCAATACCAACATTTCGAAATTCATTGACTTTAGAAAAATCAACTCTGATTTCGAAAAGCCACAAAGCCCTGAAAGTTTTGCCATTGAACTGGTAATGACCGTTACTGGAGATTACTTGTTTTCATCTTTTCTATAGGGAGGTTTACAAAATCAGACTTCAGACGATTATTATTCGAAACAGCATACTCTAATTCAATCACCAAGTCATCAATTACTCAGTAAACAGCACGCAGGGTCCGAGCCTGGAACTCCGCCTCGACTTCCACAGAAGGATATTCCATTAGAGAGCCCAACTTCCAATCTCATTAACCATACGAAACTTGAAGAAATTACCCAAAATCTTCGAATCATAAAAGCCAATCCTAAAGAAAAACTCCGAAAGCAAAAAAGTGATAGTGGTATGACTACAGCAAATCTCACAATCATTAGTGTAAATCCAGATCATCTATCACCTAAAAGCCAAACTCTCACAAATATTTCTCCTCATAATGAGGCTGTACATGAATAACAAACAATTATATTTATTTTTTAAAAACTTGTTTTTGTATGATTATTTTTAATCCCTATAATTTAATTAATTAGCTTAGTCTCAAATGATCTCTTATATATTATTATTTATCAAGTATGATCTTTACTTGCTCAACAAAAAAATATTTTTACTTCATCGAGTCCTTCAAGGAAAGGGCAGGATTCTGAAATATTACGAAAATTTTTCT
>Ga0182738_1001473_pt1 | contig 29473 bp, 25 predicted proteins | sample eDN5th30CBELigMG_FD_128876 | JGI IMG/M metagenome (GOLD analysis project Ga0182738, IMG submission 128876) | Enriched Miracle-Growth compost microbial communities from Emeryville, California, USA - eDNA 5th pass 30_C BE-Lig MG (version 2)... ...
ATCTCCTCGAGCCTTCCTGCCCACAACGTGGGCCGCAAGACTCTCATAAGCCATGGATCAACCGATCGGGGTCAGGCCATCACCACTTCGAAGAAAAGTCCAAAGTGACCCAAGTCAGGTCGTCGAGTGGCGCGCCTTGATCTCGTCTCACTGACCGGGAGCAACTCGTAAGCGAATCGGGCGCTGACAGCGACCTGTCGTTCAGATCGGAAACAACTGCATCGCGGCAGCGGCTAACCGATCGGTGCGGTTGGCGATCTCGGTCTCGGTCCAGCGGTCGGCAGCAGCAACGTCTTCATTCAGGCGCAGCGCATTCCGGAAGCCGATGAAGTTTCCGTTCGCGTCTTTGCGCTCCATCTTCTCTTGGAACGACTTGTTGCCGAGGTTACTGTTGTAGCCGGTCAGTGTGAGGTTGCCAAGTGTGTGCACACACCGTTGCTGAACCTCGGCCGCATGGCTGGCGTCGCCACCGAGCATCTCGACCCACCCTGCAGGAAGATTCTCTCCTTGCGGGAGTATGTGCTCGATCGTCCACTTGAAGTGGGTGCGCTCGTACTCCCACAAATCGGTTCGGGTTTCCTTCGTCATGCCCTGCTCGGCGAGTGCTACCAAGATGAAGCGCGCCACCTCGACGTTCTCCTCATAGATTGGACCGTGGAGCCGGTCACGAAATTGATCTTCGCTAGCGGATACCCGCCGGAGCTGTTCACGGACCATTGACTCGATCTGGTCTCCACGGAGACCGGAGATTTTGCCGATTATATCCATGAATAGTGCTGGTAGCGCATAGGTTTGGGGAGTTCCGGTCAGATTTCTCCGCACAAAAAAGCTCGACAGCAGTCGCGTGATCGCTGCCAAGCGCGCGTCAGTTAGGTCCAATTGATCTCGGTTCCGCAGAAGAAACAAGAGCAAGATGTGCGAGGGAGCGCCTTGCGCGCGTGTGAGGGCAGCCAAGGCTCGGTCGAGGTCTGTGACCTCATCTTCATCATCCAGGTTGCCAACGATCCGCTTGTATACGGCGCCTGCGCCGGAAATGCCATCAAGAAAGCCCGGTAGATCCGCCGCGATCAGCGCTTCATAGATCCGAATCAGCTTCGACCTGGTGGCGACCGGCGCGTTCGACACTGCCGGAAGGGTGGCTTTGAAGGCGTTGTAATGGTGGCGGAAGAACCGTTCCTGGATCGCGTAGTCGTCACCTAGATCGGCGAGTAGCTCATTCCATCGATCGAAGGTGCGGCCGGCACCTAACTCCGGGTGCCGGTCTGAGGCAGCCAACAGATTGTTTTTGATCAGGTCAATCGGGGTGAGTGGTAGACCCCTGTTATTGAGTGATTCAAAGAGTACGAATGCGTCGGCATGGTTCGCCACCTCCAACTTCACCAGGGTGGCGCGCTTAACTCGCCCTAGGACATCCAAGGCCACATCGACGATTCCCTTGCCCGTCTGCTCGGCATGCGCCGAGATGCGATTCTTGAAGTGACCGTAGGATCGCCTGATCCTGCGGTTCCCAAAGTTACGAACCTTGGGCGCCTCGATCTCAATCCCGGTCTCTTTCAGGACATTGAGGTAATCGTCGTGATTGGAGTTCTGCTTCTGCGGCCGGATCCGCTCCCTGGTCGGCCGCTTCAGGACGAGCTGGCGTCGCAGGTTATTCAGGTCGGTACGGTCTTCGTCATCGAGTTCATCGGAATTGGCTTGCAAGGCCCCATAGATCGCCGCCAGCAGCAGTGACAACGTGGTCATCCGCTGCTGACCGTCGATCAGTTCCAGCACGGTTTCCTGGGTGGAATTCTGCGTCTGGTTGACACAGATGATCGTGCCCAGGAAGTGGCCTGAGTCTGCGTCAGCGTCCAGCAGATCGTCGAACAGTTCATCCCACTGCTGTTTGCTCCAGGAGTACTCCCGCTGATAGGGAGGAATCCTGTAAATCACGTTGTTCTCTGGGCTGAGCAGCGTGTAGATCGGCTCGTCGCTGACGGATTTAATCATGCGTTCTCCTTACGCACATGAGCTCGGGTTGCAGCCGGCTGGACTGCAAAGGCGATCGATGCACGGCATCGAGTCAATGTAATCGCACCAACAAGGAACACCAAGCATCCATTCTTTCAGCCATGCGCTCGTCGAACATCAAATCTCTTCGGAGACATCGGTATACTCGGCCTCACCCAGGTTGCACATGACGTGGTCGGTCACCGCGACCTTTGGTACTTGATTTCGTCAATATCACTGATAGTCGGCGACGCTAATTGGTACGTGTGGAAACCATATTCAGCCACCGCCACCCGCTGATCGGGCGTCATTTGCGCCCAGCCGATCCGCTCACGCCAATGCGGTGCGACCAGCGAGGTCACATCAGTCAACGCATCCTCCTTCGTCCTGCAGTTTCAAATTCACGCTCCGAGCCCGCTCAGCACCAGCCCCGAACTCCCCCGCCGCAACAACCCGACTCCAATCGCCCTCTCCAGCGCCTCCCCCAACCGCGCCTCAATCCCCGCCGTCATCCGCTTCCCGCCAAACAACCCCAGCGCTTCTCTCTTCGACTCCTCCGCCTCGATCCCACCGGTCTGCTCGGCAATCACGAGCATCGCATTACCGATCTCGATCAAGCTGACCTCATCGATTGGGCGGCTCTCGCCGTCGAGTGGACACCGGACCACACGCCAGGACTCCGGATCGATTCCGGCCGGCCAGTAGAAGCCCTCCGCGTCGGAGCGCCGGTAGTAATCAGCAGGCACCAGCTGCCGGATCGCCTTGCGGCGGCTCTCCGCAACCCGGCTTAGGCCGAACGCGCCTGCTACCAACTTGGCCAGCCGGTCGGGGTGGATGGGCCCCTCGGCGGCGATCACGGCCTCAATGACGGTGCGCACCTTCTGCTTTGCATACTGCGTCGACACTTCGTCCAGCACATTGATATCGCCGGCAGCCACCGGAGTCCACTCCCGGAAGGTCTGCAGCATCGGGTGCCGCCGGAGCGCCGGTGCCGCAACAGGTGCCGATCGCAGCGGCGCTAGCTCCCGCGGCTCCTCCACCACCGGTTCCGGAGCCGACACCACCGGCGCGACCGGCTCGGCAGGAGCCACAACCTCAACGGTCGCGGCCTTCCATTCCCGCGCCTGCTCCACCGCCTGTCGCAACCGTGCCGCCGTCGCATCCCGGCTCTGCAGCCACTCCGGCAGCCAGACCCGTTCCACGGCCGGCCATTTCAACAGCCCCGACAACACATCGACCGGCAGACCATCGCGGTCAGCGACTGTGCGCCGGGAATACCAACCCGGCCCGTCCAGCAGCACTGCCACCAGCGGCGTATCCGGCACCGCAGGATCGGAGAGCACCAGGTCCACGCGGAACTCCGATAGTCCAACATCCACCGCAACTGGCAGGCCCTCAGATCGCAACGCGGACGCGATGTCGTCGCGGTGATAGTCGAACACCGGCTGGCGTCGGCCTCCCCCACCGAGTGCTTCCACGCCGCGAGCGGCCATCTCCAGGTACGCCTTCAGGTGTTTAGTGCCGACCTGACTGGTCTCCTCGGCGCGCAGCGCCGCCGGATCAAAGCTGGAGTACAGCACCACTTCCCGCCGCGCCCGGGTGATCGCCACATTCAAACGCCGCTCGCCACCCGGTCGAGACAGCGGCCCGAAGTTCAGCGGCACCACACCCTTGTCGTTGGCGCTGAACGCCACCGAGAACAGGATGGTGTCGCGCTCGTCGCCCTGGACATTCTCCAGGTTCTTCACGAACAGCCCGTCGGGCTCGTCCAGCGCCTGCAATAGCCGGTCATCACCGGAGTCGCGCAGCAGGTTCTCGATGAAGTCGCGCTGCTGGGCGTTGAACGTAATGACCCCGAGCGACGGCGCCGCCAAAGGCGACGAGGCGAAACGCTGCCGAATATCCGCGACGATCCGCTCCGCCTCGACCCGGTTGGTACGCAGCGTCTTTCCTTTACCGGCACGTTCGAAGGTCCCGTCGACCCGGACCATCGACACCCCGTGTCCGGCCCCCGCGGCCGCACGCGGCGCCGGGAACGAGGCCAGTCGGCCCTCGTAGTAGTTCTGGTTGGAGAACGCAATCAGCGCTTCGTCCTGGCTGCGGTAATGCCAGGACAGCCATTGCCGCGGCACTTGGGACTGCACGCATTCGGTGAGGATCGACTCCTCATCGACAACCGTGTCCGGCGCATAATCCTCGTCGTCATCAGCGACACCGGCTTCAGCGAAGCTGGTGGGCGGCATCTGTTTACTGTCGCCCACCACCACCACCGAGGTGCTGCGGCCCATCGCGCCGATCGCGTCGGCCACCCGCACCTGGGAGGCCTCATCGAACACCACGATGTCGAACAGCCCGGGCTTGGCCGGGAAGAACCGGGCCACCGAATCCGGGCTCATCAGCGTGCAGGGCATGATCGCGGTGATCAGCTCACCGAAGTTGTCCAACAGGCCTCGGATGCTCATGCCGCCGCGTTTGCGCTCCAACTGGCGGCGCAGCCCGCCGACTTGGCCGCTCTCCGACCACGCGTCGAAGCGGCGCTCTGCCAGCAGAGCCGCCGGGATCGCCCGGGGCAGTTCCTCACGGATCGCGCGGGTGGCATCGGTGAAGCGTTGGATGGTTTTGCCGTGGGCGGCCACATCGAAACCGGACAGGGAGTTGGCATCGAGGCGTTCGCCGACCGACACCGCGGCCACCCCACGCTCGAATCCCAGCGCGGCGTCCTCGGCCGGCACCCGCCCGGTCAGGATCGCTGCCCGCGCGGCGGTCATCCCGGCGGTCCGCAGCGGCTCGACGTGGACAACCAGTCCCAACCAGTGTTCGAGCGTCGCTGGAGTTTCCAGCCGTCGTGCGCTACGTCCTGCCCACCACCGGTCGAAGAACGCACCGTCAGCCCAGGCACGCTGAGCTTCCAGCGTCACCCCGGTGGCCTGTTCGAGCCCGCTCCAGACGGCACCGAGCCGTTCCAACGACCCGGCCAGCGTCCCAGCGGGCGTGCGGGCGTAGAACTCGCGCAAGTCGGCGACGTGGGGGCCGGCGGCGGTCAACTCGGCCACCAATCGGACCAGCCAAGCCAGACCGGCCTGCAGGCGCGCGGCGGTCTCGGGAACCAGCGGATTCCAGTCGCCGTCGACCAGGGTGACCGGCAGGCTGGACACCCGCCGACGCAGATCGCTAACGAGTCCGTGGGTTTCAGCAATGGCGGCTGTACCAGTGGACAGGCCCTTGAGGTCGATAGTCGCCTCGTCGACCACCAGCACGTCGGCCAGCTGCGCCACCACGGCGCGGCGGCGCTTCTTGCGCCCGAAGAACCCGGACTGATCGGCGGCCACGGCTGCGGCGTGGATTGACGGGATGTCGAGGTCCATGGCCTGCGGACCTGCGGTGTCAAGCCAACCCGGGCGCTGCGCCGACAACTCAGCCACCGACTGCCCCAGCGCAGTCAGTTCTGCAGCCCAGGCGGCGGTGTTCAGTGCGTCGATGGCCGCCAGCGGGTATCGCGGTGCGCCGGCCAACCGCGCCCAATCCGAAAGCGCGGCTGGCGTACTCGCTCGATCGAGCTGCACCAGCCCGATACCGTGGGCCTGTCCGTCGTCAAGCAACCCGGCCAGCGCGGTATCGAATTCGACTGCAGCACGGTATGTCCCAGAAATGTCGACTGGCGCCGCATCCAAGAACGCCCATGGGTGGTCGGCGCGCGGACGGGCCAGCTCGGCGACCGTCGGCAACGCCCTCAGCAGCTCCCCGAGCTGTGCCAGCGTGTCGGGGCTTACCGTTGCTACCAGCTCACGGGGCACCTCCAACGCATCCACGTCCTGGTCGGCGGCGAGCTCTTTGGACCGGGCGGTGTAGGCCGATAGTCCGGCGGCGTTCTCGGCGTGCAGCCGCTCTGCGTAGCGGGCCAAGGTAGTGCGGGCCGCGGCGGCGATCTGCTGGTTGGTGCGTAGCCGTTCGCTATCGGCGCTGACCCGCAGTTCCAGGGCAGTCTTGATCTGTTCGCGCACAGCGGCCGGACGAGCGGACTTGTCGTGCAGATTCAGCGACAACTCACCCAGCCCGACAGCGTCCAGCCGCTTCTTGACCACATCCAGAGCGGCCTTCTTCTCCGCGACGAACAGCACCTTCCGGCCCGACGCCATAGCGTGGGCCAACAGGTTGGTGATGGTCTGCGATTTGCCGGTTCCCGGCGGACCCTCCAAGACGAAGGTTCGCCCGGCGACCGCTTCGGCGATCGCCTGCAACTGCGACGAGTCCGCGGGCACCGGCATGTTGGGCCGTAGCTCGTTGAGGTCGACACCATCCGCGGCCGGTGCCGGATCGGTATAGGCAGCCAGCGGAGTGTCGATCAGGTGGCGCACCAGACTGTTGTCGGCCAGCGCTGCCCAGGATTCGTCGAGGTCTTTCCAAAGCGGGAATTTCGCGAACTGCAGGATCGACAGTGCCACGCTTTCCTCGACCCGGAATGGCAGGCCGGCGGCGGCGATCGCGCGGCGTACCGCGTCGAAGGTGCCGGCCAGGTCGATACCGGAGGCGTCCTCGGCCGGGTTGGACAGCTCGGGGATCTCCAAACCGAAGCTCACCCGCAGCTTTTCGATCAGGCAGTAGTTCGGGGTGGACGCCCCAGCCTCGTCGAGGCTCAGCACATAGCGGTCGCCGCGGTTGGCGGTGGACAGGCTCACCGGGACCAGCACCACCGGGGAGCGCAGTTCGCGGTCTGCCAGCCGCCAGTTCAGCATCCCGAAGGCCAGGTAAAGGTTGTTGGCGCCGGTCTCCTGGGAGATGGTCTTGGCCTTGTATGCCAAGCTGCGCAGCCTGGTTTTATAGGCGGCGCTGGTGACATCGAGGTAGGCGCTGCGCTTGTCGGCCAGCAGCACGGTGCGCTCGTCGTCGGGCAGGTCTCTGCCGTATCTGACGCCCCGTGCCGCATCGACTTGACTGATCTCGTCGGACGCCAGCAAGTGGATGCGGGCGCCGGCGTTGATGTCATCTTCGAAGCGGGCCAGAGTCGGGCCGGGCACCGCCAACGCGAAACCGGCCCGCTCGGTGTAGTTGATCAGCCGGTTGCGCAGGCTCAAGTCCAACAGCGCGTTCTTCCACTGCCGCACTCGAACCGGCACCGTGTCTTTCGGCGCCTGCTGGACCGCTTCGGAGCGCACGTACGGGGCGATCACCGGGCCCGCGGCCGCCTGGTACTCAGTGACGGTGATATTGCCAGCCAGGTCGGTGGCGTGGCTGGGCAGCGGGTAAATTCGGGCGGCGCGAGCCTGGCGAATGTCGGTGATTCCAAGGATGTTCGACAGGTCTGCCAGGTGTTTGGCCCTCGCGGTGGCGGTGGCTTCGGCGAAGTCGGCGGCTTGTGCGCCGCCGGTGAGAAGAGTGGTCTCCACCAGCCGGATCTGGTCCAGGTCCACCAGGTTCACCACGTCGACGGCCTCCGTGGTTGACACATTGGCCAGCGCCGAGTCGACGCGCCAGTAGCCGAGGAACGCGTGCCCGCCCAGCACCCAGACGGTCGAGTTGATCCCGGCCTGCTCCAAGACGGCAGCCATGGTCAAAGTGGTGTCCAGGCAGGTGCCGAGGCGGCCATCGAGCACCTCGGCGGGGGTGCGGACCTTCTGCCCATCGAGTCCCCAGCTGGCTGGCGGTTCTGCGTAGCGAATGTCACGATCGCGCATGGCCTCGAAGACCGCCTGGGCGATGGCGTCGGCGCGGGCTGGGTCATCGCTCTGGTAACCGTCGATCGCCGAGCGGCCGGTGAGGGCCTGCAACCGGTCCGAGACCTCGAGCATCAGGGTGCTGACGGCGGCGGCATTGGGTTGGACATGGGCGGCGAGCATCTCCAGCGCCAGCTGCAGCGGGCGGGCCTTCCACTGGTTGCCGGCCAGGATCGTGACATCTTTGGTGACTTCGGCCCGCACTGTGCCTGCGGCGTCGCGCAGCACGGCGCGAATGGTTCCCGGCCGGGGTTCGTCGACCGCAAGCATCGAGGCCGGGTCGAGCAGCAGTGCGACGCCGCGCAGGGTGGTGGGTGCATGGGCGGCTAGGTCGGCATGGATCTCTTTGGGCCCGCCGTGCGAGCCGTCAGCGCTGGTGACCTCGAGTTGTAGCACCGCGCCGCGCAACTCGTCGCCAACGTTGTCTATCGCAAGGTGGTCGATTACCGGGATGCGGCACTGCGCCATCGGGTAGCTCAAGTCAGTGACCGCATGGATCTCGATGCGTGGGCCGGCGGCCGGGGACTGAGCACCCGCCAGCCGCTCAACGTCGGCCGGCTCTACCTTGGCGTGCCGACCATGGGGCGCCTGATCCGGCTGTGCGCTGTGGTCGGCATCGGTCACCCTGAGCTCCTTGAGGCAAGGCGGCACCGACGACACCGATGTCGCTTTCGCAGCAGCTTAGATGCAGCCTCCGACATCGGCGCTTGGAGTCATCGCTGCAACGCGCTGCCCATACGACGTGGGCTTCGCTTAGGGGGCCGATTCCCGATGACGGCGAACTGCTGGCCAGCACCGACCCGCTGGCCTACTTCGAGGGCTGATCACCCGGCGGCGACATCCGACGTGACGTCACCAGGACGCCGAGGATCGTCGTACTTGCCGGTGAGCAGCTTGGACACCGTGGCCGGCTTCCAGTGCCGGCCGGTCGGGGTTCGTTGCCCAGCCGAGTTCAGCACCCGCGCGGTGGCGGCCTGGGTGACTCCGCAACCGTGAACCAACCAGGCGGCGTAGTGCTTGAGCGGTCGCTTGCGCTGCGTCCACGGCTCCGACGGCGGCGGAAGTGCCGGCGGCATCGCGGGCCCCGTCCCCCTACCGCGATCCGGTGTCCTCCGAACCGCCCGTGTGTCAGCAATTTTCGTGAGCGCCAGCTCGATCTCCCAGATCAGGCTCTTGGTGCCGGCCGCAGCCAACGCCGCCCGATCCAGATTGTCGACGGCCTGGACCTCGATCCGCAGCGCCTGGTCGATCTCACTGATCCCGCCGACGGTGGGCACCCGGTAAAGCTCGCGGTACAGCAGCAGGGTCAGGCCATGGCGCTGCAGCACCAGGCTGAGCCTCCGCAGGTGCTGCTCACGGATAAAGTTCCGGCCGGGGAACGGCACCCAGATGTCGGTGCGGCAGGTGATGGCGCGGCCCAGCGCTGCGACGACGGCTTCGACCTGGGTCAGGTCGTGTGCACCGGCGGCTGCCCCGTCGTCAAATCCGAATGCGTCGACGACGGCACAGCCCCGCGTGGCGGCCTCGCCAGCCAGCTCGCCACGGTGTGCCACCGTGGCGTGGTCTCCGAGCAGGATGATCGGGTTGGGTGAAGAGTGCGGCATAGATACCTTCCGATGTGTGAAGCCCGCCAACGGGTCACTGATGCGCACCGCACCGGTGGCGCTGGCCTACCTCGATGACGAGGCTGGGCTGGTCGCTGCCGCGCGCAAGGTCAGCGAGCTCACCCACTACGACGCGGATGCCGGGGATGCGTGTGTGCTGTGGTGCACCGCGATCCGTCACGCCGTGTTGACCGGGCAGCTCGATGTGCGGCTCGGATTGGGACCCTTGTCGATGATCGCGTCGGCCAGCTGGATCAGTCCGCGGGTTCGCAGGCCAGGCCAGCCGCTGAGCAGTAGCCGCCACCGCGACGGCACTGCCGACGCGCCGTAGACCGCACCGAGCAGCCCGCCCGCGATCGCGGCGACCGTGTCGGTGTCACCGCCACCGCGCAACCGCAGCCTCCAATGCCAGGCGGAGGTGATCGGCGCGAAATACTCCCGAGGCCGGATCCTCGTCGGGGACCGAGGTCCTGGAGATCGCCGACCACACACCTGCGCCTGACGGGTTCGACTACACCTACCGTGGTTACCCGGAGGCCCACCTGCTGGTGGTGTCATCCGCATGACGACCAGGTATGGATCGGCGGGTTCGCTGCGCTGCGCAAACTGCCCGCCGAAGTGGACGCGGTGGTGTCGCTGCGCCGGGTCGGCGACGACGATCTGTCGGCAGGTGCGCAGCACCTTGATGTGCGGTTGATCGACGCGGTGGGGCAAGCGCTGCACGCCGACGTCTTTCGCGGTTTTCGACCACTCGTGCCAGCGAGCGACGACCGCGTCCAGCGCTGCCTGGGATTCCAGGTCGGCGCCGGTGGCGGCGACCTCAGCAATCGCGATGGCCATCGAGGTGTCGTCGGTCCATTCTCCCGGCTGAAACGGCCCCAGGTCGCCGCCGATCATGCCAACCGGCTCGTCGGGACCACGGGACGGATCGAACTCGTATCCGGCGCCCAGGGCGTCACCGGCGGCGGTGGCCAGCAGCGTCCCGCAGGCCCGATCACGTTGTGCAGCAGTCAACTCCATGGCATTTACCTTTCGCATGGAACAGCTCTTGCCGGACACGGGTGGTGCCGGCCGCTTCGTCATCCGAGCCACCCACGAGCGTGGGGTTGGCGCGCCGTCCAGTCGGAGCTTGGCGACGGCATCTCTTGAAGCTGAAGTCAGGGTATCGACGGGCTCCGACAAGATCTGTTTTCTGCACACCGACCCCACCCTCGCTACCCTTGCCTCAATGCCCGCCTTCCGACGACTCCCACCCAAAACCCTGCTCAAGCGCCTGGCCGTCGTGGCCGGCGCCTTAACGGTCCTGGCGGGCATCGTCTGGGCCAGCCGCGCCCAACCGGTGCAGCAGCTCATCCCGCAGCCGCCGGCCGAGGCGATCGGTCCCGGGGTCGGCATCAATGTGTCCTCTGCCGGCAGCTCCGAGGCCACCAGCTGCACCGCCGGTTTCCTGGTACGCAGCAAGGACGGCCGCCCGGGACTGTTATCGGCGGGGCACTGCAACAAGCCCGGCGGCTCCGGCACCGTGGCCATCCACAACGGTGCTCTCTACCCCACCGTCGGCGCCTTCACCGAGAGCGTCTACGACGGCAAAGACGGCAACAACATCGGCCTGATCACCTTGGATGACCCTGACAAATTCCCGCTGTCCCCTGAAGTCGATGGACATCCGGTGAGCGGCGTGGCCGAGCGCGTCGAGATCGGCGACACGCTCTGTCATTTGGGCGTCCGCAGCGGTGAGCCGATGTGCGGTCCGGTGGCTGCCAGCGAAAAGAACAAGGTCAGGTTCGCCGCGGCTACCAGCTGCGGCGACGCGGGCGGCCCCGCCTACCGGATGCGTCCGGACGGCACCGCCGAAGCGGTCGGCATCCTCACCACCGAGTCCGACGGCGAGGATCCCGACACCGCCTGCGCTGCGCCTCGCGAGTCCTCCGTCGCGCAGCTGATCAAGCCCTGGCTGCAGACCTGGCAGCTCACGCTGGTCACCACGACGTAAAGAGCCTCTACCGCAGCCGTCTCCCGCGCGCGACACTGAACCGGACGGGACGCTGCCCCGTGTCACTTCCGGGAGGCTGGTGCATGGGTAGAGGAAAACCAGCGGCAGATCGACACTCGACCGCGGGCACGCGGCGGCCGGACAGTTCTGCGCGTACGGGCGGGATCTGAACCGCCATGACCACCGACGACCAGGCCCGGCCCCGCCTCAGCAGCGCTTCCAGCGCCATGCACCGCGACCTCGCGCCGAACCGGGCCATGGTCGCCAACGCGCTGGCGCAACTCTCCGCCGAACACCGCGCCCTGCTACGGCGTGCCTATTACTACGGATGGAACACCGAGCAGATCGCGGTCGATCTGGACATCGCGGAACGCAGCGTGAAGACCCAGCTGCACTACGCGCTACGGACACTGCAACAGACACTGCGAGATATGGGAACGGTGCAATGACGTTTGACCACGAGTACGGCATGTGGGATGCCGCCTACGTGCTGGGGTCACTCTCGGATTCCGACTATCGCGAGTACGAGACGCACCTCGACGACTGCTTGTTGTGCCAGGATGCCGTCACCGAGCTCTCCGACATGCCGGCGGTGCTGTCGGTGCTGGATCCAGAGGACTTCGGAGAAGCCGACCTGCAATCCCGCGACACCACGGAAAGCGTGTTCGGAGCGGGTCTCGCAGCCGCCGGTGTCGCCCGCCAGGTCAACGGCCACGACTCCGGTGCTGCGGTGGCAGTTCTTCAGCCACCGGAGACGGTCTTCCCGGTCTTTCGCCCCGGCAACTACGCTCCGGTCCCCGACGAGCTCACCGCGTTCGATCTGCCCGTCGACGGCAGCATTCCTGCGGAGCTGAACGGCTGGTATCTGCGCAACGGCCCCAATCCCCGCGAGGCGGGCGGGCACTGGTGCACCGGCGACGGCATGGTGCACGGGGTTCGGCTGGAGAACGGCCGGGCCGCTTGGTACCGCAACCGCTGGGTGCGCACCGAGAGCTTCGAACAACCCCTGCCGCTATTCAATCCCGACGGCAGCCGCAATCTGCACTCCAGCGCGGCCAATACCCACGTGATCCGGCACGCCGGCAAGACCCTGGCGCTGATGGACACCGCATTGCCCTATGAGCTCACCCCCGATCTGGACACGCTGGGCGCCTACGACTTTGCCGGCAAGCTGATCGATTCCATGGCGCCGCATCCCAAGGTCTGTCCGATCACCGGCGAGTTGCATTTCTTCGGATACGGCGACCTCACCCACCCGCACATCAACTACTACCGCGCCAGCGCCGACGGGGCGGTCCAGGTGCGCCGTCCGATCGATGTTCCCGGGCTGACGCTGATGCACGACTTCGCGCTGACCGCGCAGCATGTGGTGTTCCTGGACCTGCCGTTGGTGTTCAATCCGCGGGTTGCGCTCACCCGGCCCATCGAGCGTGATCTGCCGTACCGGTGGGACGACGAGTACGGCGCCCGCCTCGGGGTGCTGCGCCGCGATGACCCGTACGGTCCGGTTCGCTGGTTCGACATCGACCCGTGTTACGTCTTCCACGTCGCCAACGCGTTCGACGTGGCGTCGGCCCAGGGCGACGCGATCGTGATGCAGGTGGTCCGGTATCCGGAGATCTGGCGCGACAACAGTGATTTCGAGACCGACGCCTCGCTGTGGTGCTGGACCATCGACCTGGATTCTGGTGCCGTCACCGAAACACAGCTCGACGATCGTGACATCGAGTTCCCCCGGGTCGACGACCGGCGCGTCGGCGCGCAGGCCCGCTACGCGGTCACCGTCGGCACCGACGGTCTGGTCCGCTACGACCTGGCGCGCGACAGCGCCGAGGTCCACCGGTTCGGCGTCAACGGTATGGCCGGCGCACCGGATGAGGCGGTGTTCGCGCCGGCGCCGGGGCAGACGGACGAATCGGCCGGCTGGTACCTGACCTACGTCTACAGCCCGGTCCGCGAGTGCAGCGAACTGGTGATCCTCAACGCGTCGGAGTTCAATGCCGAACCTGTCGCCCGGGTGCGGCTGCCGCGGCGCGTTCCGCACGGTTTTCACGGGAGCTGGATCCCTGACTGAAGGGCCAAAACATGAACCCGACGGGCACCCACGTCGTGTCATTAGGCAGGAGGTGATCAGCTTGCCTCGCATCGGCATACCGCCAGACCACGAAGCCGCGCTGATGAAAGCGCTCTACGACGAGCACGCCGCGGTGTTGTGGCGCTACGCCCTGCGCCTGACCGGTGACGCCAGCCGCGCCGAAGACGTCGTGCAGGAAACTCTGCTGCGCGCCTGGCAGCATCCGGAGGTCATCGGCGACACCGAGCGATCACCACGGGCCTGGATGTGCACCGTGGCACGCAACATGATCATCGACGAACGGCGCAGCGCTCAATACCGCAACGTCGTCGCCACGCTCGACGAGACGACCACGCCCGAGCAACCCACCCGCGACGAGGTGGACACCGCCCTGGACCGGATGCTGATCGCCGACGCCATGACCCGGCTGTCGGCGGAGCACCGGGCGGTGATCGAACGGTCCTATTACCGTGGATGGAGTACGGGCCAGACCGCCGAAGACCTGGGGATCGCTGAGGGAACGGTGAAATCACGCCTGCACTACGCGGTGCGGGCTCTGCGACTCGCCCTGCAGGAGATGGGGGTGACACGATGACGTCGCCGCGAGAATTCGGCTCGGCCTGCGGGCCGGCCGAGAGTGAGCACCCATACGCAATGTGGGATGCCGCCTATGTGCTCGGTTCGCTGTCTGCGGCCGACCGCCGAGAATTCGAAGGACACCTGGCCGGCTGCCCGCAGTGCCGAAACGCCGTGGCCGAGATCAGCGGCGTGCCCGCCCTGCTGTCACAGCTTGACGGCAACTGTGTGGCCGCGATCAACGAGTCCGACACAGAGCCGCCCCCGCCGGCCTACCTACTGCCGGCCCTGTTGACCGCGGTGCAGCGGCGGCGCCGGCGTACCCGGCTGATGACGTGGACGGCCTCAGCTGCGGCAGCCGCCGTACTCGGGATCGGTGTCCTGATCGGCATCGGCTCATCGACGACACCGTCCCCACACCCTGATGCGGTGCCGATGGCCCAGGTGGGAACCACCGCGCTCGCCTCGACAGTCGCGGTCCGGGACGAATCCTGGGGCAGCTACATCGATTTGAGCTGCGTCTGCCTGGCGCCGATGAACGCTCGCCACGACACCCTGGCGTTGGTGGTGGTCGGTCGCGATGGCAGCCAGACCCGACTGGCGACCTGGGTTGCCGAGCCTGGGCACACCGCGACGCCGGCCGGCAGCATCTCGACACCGTCGGATCAGATCGCCTCGGTCCAAGTGGTGTCAGCCGACAACGGCCAGGTCCTGCTGGAGCGCACGCTGTGAACTAATGCCCACCACAAACCGTGTCAATGACATCGTCACGAGTTAGGCGGGCAGATGTCCAGGATCGCTTCCGTGGTCGATTTCATCGTCGCCCAGCTGGCGGCGATGGGAGTCGGTCACATCTTCGGCGTCGATGGCGCGAACATCGAAGATCTATACGACGCAGCGCATTTTCTTCCCGAGATCACGGCGGTGCTGGCCAAGCATGAGTTCTCGGCTGCCACCATGGCCGACGGATACAGCCGCAGTGGTGCCGGGCTGGGTGTGGTCGCCGCGACGTCCGGCGGGGGCGCCCTGAACCTGGTTGCCGGACTCGGTGAATCATTGGCCAGCCGAGTTCCGGTGCTGGCGCTGGTGGGCCAGGCCCCCACCACCTTGGACGGTCGCGGAAGTTTTCAAGACACCAGTGGACGCAACGGCGCACTCGATGCGCACGCCTTGTTCTCGGCGGTATCGATCTTCTGCGAGCGGGTGATGAACCCCGAAGACATCGTGGCCGCCCTGCCCCGGGCGATCGCCGCGGCACGCAGCGGCGGACCCGCGGTGCTGTTGCTGCCCAAGGATGTTCAGCAGGGGTTCGTCACCGCCAGCCCGTACCGCAACGGCGGCGACATCGGTGGCGATCCCGTGGTCATCAGTGATCCGCATCCGATCATCCACGCGCTGCGCAACGCCCATGGACCGGTCACGATCATCGCCGGCGAACAGGTGGCCCGCGACGATGCCCGCACCGACCTCGAGAACCTGCGGGCACTACTGCGCGCCCGGGTGGTGTGCGTCCCCGACGCCAAAGATGTCTCGGGCACCTCGGGGCTGGGCTCGTCGTCGGCACTGGGCGTGGCCGGCATCATGGGCCACCCGTCCGTTGCCGACGCACTGACAGGCAGCGCGGTGTGCCTGGTGGTGGGCACCCGGCTGACGCTGACCGCCCGCGCCGGCCTCGAAGCGGCGCTGAACTCTATCCGCACTGTGTCGATCGGTTCGGCGCCGCCGTACATTCCGTGTACGCACGTACAGACCGCTGACCTGCGAACGTCCCTACGAGCGATCTACCGCGAGCTCTCGGGAAGCGGGCGCCCCAGGTGGCTGCGGGTGCCCGAGACGGTGCCGCACACCGAGTTGAAGCCCCCGCCTTACGCCGGCCCGGGGGTGCGCTATCGCGACGCGATGGCCGTGCTGGACCGCGCCTTGCCTGCCGGGACCGACATCGTCGTCGATGCGGGCAACACCGGCGCTGCGGCCATCCACTACCTGCCGCCGCGGCGCGACGGCCGCTTCCTGGTCGCACTGGGGATGGGCGGCATGGGTTACAGCTTCGGGGCCGGGATCGGAATGGCGTTCGGCCGCGGTCGGCGCACCGTGGTGATCGCCGGCGACGGTGCGTTCTTCATGCACGGCATGGAGATCCACACCGCTGTGCAGTACCGCCTTCCGGTGCTGTTCGTGCTGCTGAACAACAACGCGCACGCCATGTGCGTCACCCGCGAGCAGCTGTTCTACGACGGCTTCTACAGCTACAACCGCTTCACCCCCAGCCAACTCGGTGACGGCCTAGCGTCGATGTTCCCCGGGCTCAGCGCGATCGACGTCGACGACCCGGGCACATTCGAGGCGGTCGTGGAGTCGGCGTTGGACCGCGAGGGACCCTCGGTGATCAGCGTCGAGTGCGCCGCCGACGAGATACCTCCTTTCGCACCGTTCCTCGCCGCCACAGAGTCACCGAAACCCACTGCGCCAGTAAGTCGTAATGGCAGAGTTCCAACCCACGAGGAGGATCAATTCGATGTCGCTACCAGCCCTCGCTGATATCAGCGTCCACGCCGGTACGCCCGGACCCATCGACGGCTTGGTGCGGGTCGAGACCAGTCCTCGGGAGGTCGCCACCCCGATCATCATGGAGATGATGCATTCGGTCTACCCCCACGACGTAGTGTTCGGCGAGTACTGCACCGTCAACGACTACATCGACTGTCCGCCCGACGAATTGTTCGACTACCTCTCCGATACCCGCTGCCTGGAGGAGTGGACCTACAGCCTGCGCGGCTTCACCCCCACCGAAGAATCAGACCTCTGGCTCGCCTACGACCGACTGGGTTCGGAGACCAAGATCTACACCCGCACCGTCGCCAACCGGCAGGCCCTCACGGTGGACTACCACTGTGCCTGGGATCAGCCCGACCACTTGTGGATGATCTATCTGATCCGGATCGTCGACGCCCAGGTGGTGCTGAACAAGCCCGGTTCGGTTGTGCTGTGGACCAATTGCCACCACCCGTTCTACGACCACAACCCCTATCCGGACACCGCGCCGCCGCAGCGCCCGGTCTGGGTCGGTGACTTCTGGGACATGTTCAGTGCCGGTCACCTGCTGGAACTGAAGAATCTGAAGGCGATCGCCGAATACCGGCACCACAACGGACTGCCGGTCACCCCGTTCTGGATGCGATGAGGCGATCATGGACCAATCTGCCGTTAGTCTGATTGACGTCTCCAGCTATCTTCCCGGCGAGCCCATCGGCGCCGACTATTACACGCAGTACGCCGAGTCCGATGCGTTGCGCGACAACCTGATGTTCCGCGCGCCCCGATTCCGCCATCACGTCGGCGAGGACGAGACGGCGGCCGACATGATCGAGCAGGCGGCGCAGGGCATCATCGGGCGCCACGGCCGAGAGGTCATCGAGAACGTCGATATCTTGATCACCCACACCCAATTGCCGGACATCCCCTTCTGCGGCGCCGGCGGCGGCATCGCCCACCGGCTGGGGATGCGTCCGTCTACGGTGCTGGATCTGCACAACGGTGGATGCGCCGCTTTCGTGCTGGGGCTCAACATTGCTCGGCAACTGTTGGCGGTCGGTGTGGGGCAAAGCGCGATGATCGCGATTGCGCAGAACGCTGCCGGACAGGTCTTCGATCAGCCCGCCGTGCGCCCCAAGTCGCAGGCGTCGGTTCCCGGCGACGGCGCTGCGGTCGGGTTGCTGACCCGATCAGATCAGTCGCCGATCCTCGATGTCGAGTGCCGGACCTACGGCCAGTACGCCGGGGACATGACCTACAACACGGACCCGCCCCGCAAGTGGTGGCAGCCCGGCCCGGGCGCCGCCTACATCGGTTTCACCGAAGACAAGATCACCAAGGTGCTCGCCCGCGGTAACCGGCAGGTCCCCGAAGTCGCCCTCGCGGTCTGTCATCGCAACGGCCTGTCCCCCGCGGATATTGGATTGCTGGTCACCAATCAGCCCAACCGGGTCTTTCTGCGCAATTGGCGCGAAGCGCTCGAAGTGCCCGAATCACGACACGTCGACACCTTTGACGAGTGCGGCAACCTGTTCGGCGCCGGCATCCCGATCAACCTGGATCGCGCGATCACCGCTAACCGGCTGCAGCCCGGCGAGGTGGTGGTGATGGCCGGCTTCGCACACGCCGGCGACTTCGCCGGCGCGGCGGCCATCCGTTGGGGCGGACGACCGCAATGACCGCGGCAACGCAAGCGGATTCGGCCACCACCCATCTTCGCAGTGCACTCCCGCCGGCTGTCGACCCGTATGCGTTGTCCCTCAACGAGAACCCGCTACCGCCGCTGCCCGCGGTGCGTGCGGCGCTGGTTGACTTCATCGGCGCGGCCAACCGGTATCCGGAATTCCTGCCCACCCGGCTGCGCCGACTGGTGGCCGAGCATGCCGGGGTGACCGAGGAGAACGTGGCGCTCGGACCGGGGGCGTCCGGGCTGGCCATGCGGGTGCTGCAGACGGCGGCAACTCCTGGTGAGCGGATCGTACTGAGCAAGCCCACCTTTGAGGGCTACCCCGCCTTCGCCCAGATGGCCGGGCTGATCGCGGTGGACGTCCCCCTCGACGGCTACGGGCATCTCGATCTGACCGCGATGGCCCGGGCCGCCAAAGATGCCCGGGTGGTGGTGTTATGCCGCCCGCACAATCCGACCGGGACCCTGGAGACCGTCGCCGACGTCGAACAGCTGGTTGCCGACGTTCCTGCCGACACCATCGTGCTGCTCGACGAGGCCTACATCGAATTCGTTGCCCCACACCAGCGCATCGACGTCCCGAGGCTCACTGCGCGCTTCCCGAATGTGATTGTGCTGCGCACCTTCTCCAAGGCCTACGGCCTGGCCGGCCTACGCATCGGCTACGCGCTGGCGGCACCGGAGCTGGCCGGGCTACTGTGGTCGATGCAGCTGCCGTTCGGCATCAGCGCCGGCTGCACGGTGGCGGTGGCCGCTTCCTACCAGGCAGAAGCACAACTGGAGCAGCGCATCGCCCACATCGTCGCCGAACGCAGCTATCTGCGGACCCGGCTGCGAGCATCCGGGGTGTACACCACCGATTCCCACGCGAACTTTGTGTACTTGCCGGCGACGGGCCGGCCATGGAGCGAGGTCTTCGCCGACAGCGGACTGCGGGTGCGCAACTATCCCGACGGCGCGGTGCGCATCACCATCGGTTCCCGTGGCTCCACTCAGATGGTGCTGTCCGCCATCGAGTAGCGCCTCAGTGCGGACGCTCAGTGCGCCAGCAGATGCACCGCGCGGTCAAATACCGCCGGCAGTGCACAACAGGCGGGGACCACAGCCCGTCGGGCCGGCTGCCACGCGCTGGCCAGCACCAGACCGCGGGTGAGCAGTCGATAGCGGCGAGTGATGGAGTGCCAGGCGCGCTCGTAGGACATGGGGTTGTCCTCGACGATCGCCGCCACCGCGGCCGCGGCCTGTTTGACAGCCAGGCTGACACCCTCACCGGTCAGCGCATCCTCGTAGCCGGCCGCGTCACCGACCAACAGCACCCGACCGGCGACGCGGCGCGAAACCAGTTGCCGCATCGGTCCGCACCCGCGAGCGGGGCCGCGTTGCGCGTCGGCGAGGTGGGCGGCCAGGGACGGAAACCAGTCGAGCTGCGGGCGGTGCGGCGACAAGATGGCCACCCCCACCAGGCCCGGCTCCACCGGCGTCACGTAGGCCTCACCCCACTGTGACCAGTGCACCTCCACGAACTCGGACCACGCCGGAACCTGGTAGTGCCATCGCAGCCCGTAGCGTCGCGGAGAGCCCGCGGCACAGGGGATCCCGACGGTGCGGCGAACGACGGAGTGCAGCCCGTCGGCGGCGATCAGCCATCTGGCCCGAATGCCGCCCGCCGTCACGCCCTCGGCACCTTGAACTACGTCGTCCACCTTGGTCGTGATCCAGTCGACGTCATTCTGCTTGGCCTGATCGGTCATGGCGGCATGCAACGTCGTACGTCGCACACCGCGCCCCGGGCCGTTGCGAAAAGGCGCCTCGGCGCGGCGCCGCTCATCGAGATAGTTGATGCCGCGCAGCGGCATACCGACCGGGTCCACCCCGAGCGACTTCAACACGGCCAGCCCGCCCGGCATCAGACCCTCCCCACAGGCCTTGTCGATCGGGCTGGCCCGGGGATCGGCAACGATCACCGAAAGCCCCTGCTGCCGAGCACATAACGCGGCGGCGAGTCCCCCCGGTCCGCTACCGACGATCAGCAGGTCGGTGTCGAAGCCGATCACCGATACCCCAGCGCGACGTTCTCCACCCGAATCCGCTCCCGCAACACCGCCGCGTTGGCCAGGCCGAACCAGAGCGCCGTCAGCCAGGCGGTGTGGATCAACGGCAGCGCCAACCCCTCGAGTACCACCGCCACATAGTTGGGATGACGGATCCAGCGATACGGCCCGCCTTGCACCAGCGGGCTTTCCGGCAGAACGATCACCTGAGTATTCCAACGCCGGCCGAGCGTGCGCACGCACCACCAGCGCAGCACCTGACTCAAGACCGCCACCGCAAACATGGGCCAGCCCAGCCAGGGGATGAACGGCCGGTGCAACACCCACACCTCGGCAACGCAGCTGACCAGCAGCGCCGAGTGGATGCTGACCATCACCGGATAGTGGCTGTGCCCGAACTCGACGCCGCCGTTGGCGAACGCCCACCGTGCGTTGCTGCGGGCCACCACCAACTCGATGAGCCGTTCGACGCCCACCGCCAGAACCAGTAAGTAATACATGGCTACCACTCCAGCACTACGAGTTCGACGGAGAAGCGATTCAGCGCGATATCACGGTGAGAAGGGAATTCGGCGGCCACGGTCGGAGTGCTGTCCATGTCCAGGTCACGGTCCCGCCGTGGTCGTGGTTCAACGGCACGGCGCAGCCGGCGAATATTGAACGCCCGCGCCATCCACTACGTATCTTGTCGAGAGGGGTGCCGTCGGTACCTCCGGTGAACCATTTAGGCGGAAGGTCACTACGTGCTGCACCGGATCGCCCTGCTAGCCCTCGCCGCCCCACGCCGCGTCCTAGTCCTGGCCGGACTGGTGATGGTCGCCGCCGCGGTGTTCGGGATCCCCGTGGCCGACAGCCTGTCCGCGGGGGGCTTTCAGGACCCCGACTCAGAGTCCGCGCAGGCCACCCAGTTGCTGACCGACAAGTTCGGCCAAAGCGACCAGCAGTTGCTGATTCTGGTGAGCTCGCCCGACGGAGCCGACAGCGAGCGGGCCCGCACGGTCGGTACCGATATCGCCGGAGTCCTGCAGCGCTCGCCGCACGTCTTCAACGTCGCCTCGCCCTGGACGGATCCGCCGTCGGCGGCTGCCCGACTGACCAGCACCGACGGCTCCGCCGGTCTGATCGTGGCCAACCTGCGTGGCGGCGAGAACGACGCGCAGAAATATGCCCGCACTCTGGCCGATCAGCTGGCCCACGACCGCGACGGGGTCAGCGTTCGCGCCGGGGGCGGTGCGATGGTCTATGCCCAGATCAACCGCCAGAATCAACATGACCTGCTGCTGATGGAGTCGATCGCGATCCCGCTGAGCTTCGCGGTGCTGGTGTGGGTTTTCGGCGGTCTGCTGGCGGCGGCGTTGCCGGTCGCGCTCGGCGGCCTCGCGATCGTCGGCTCGATGGCCGTGCTGCGACTGATTACCTTGGGCACCGACGTGTCGATCTTCGCGATGAACCTCACCACCGCCATGGGTTTGGCGCTGGCTATCGACTACACGCTGTTGATCATCAACCGCTACCGCGACGAACTGGCCGACGGCGTCGCCCCCGATCGAGCGCTGATCCGGACGATGACTACCGCCGGTCGCACCGTGCTGTTCTCGGCGATCACGGTCGCGCTGTCGATGGCGGCCATGGTCTTGTTCCCGATGTACTTCCTCAAGTCGTTCGCCTACGCCGGGGTGGCGACGGTGACGTTCGTGGCGATCGCGGCGATCGTGGTGACCCCGGCGGCGATCGCCCTGCTGGGACCCCGGCTCGACGCGCTGAACCTGCGTCGCCCGATTCGGCGGCTGCTACGGCGGCCCGAGCCCGTCGTCAAACCGATTGAAGAGGGATTCTGGTACCGGTCAACGAGATTCGTTTCCCGCCACGCAGTTCCGATCGGTCTCGCGGTGGTCACCCTGCTGGTGGCGGTCGGAGTTCCCTTCCTCGGGGTGAAGTGGGGCTACCCCGACGACCGGGTGCTGCCGCGATCGGCGTCGGCGCACCAGGTGGGCGACGCGCTGCGCGAGGATTTCACCGACGACTCCGACCGGGCGGTACCGATCGTGGTTCGCGACGCGAACGGCGTCGCGCCCCAGGAGCTGGATCGTTATGCCGCTGCGCTGTCCCGGGTGCCGGAGGTGTCCTCGGTGTCAGCACCGACCGGCACTTTCGTCGGTGGCAGCCGGGTGGGCGATCCCTCGGCAGCCACCGGGATCAAGGACGACACCGTGTTGCTGACCGTGGCCAGCACCGCCCCGCTGTTTTCGCAGCGTTCCGAAAACCAGCTCGATCTGTTGCATCAGGTGCCGGGCCCGGGCCAGCGACCGGTGCAGATGGGTGGGCTAGCACAGATCAACCGGGACAGTGTCAAGGCGATCACCGATCGGCTGCCGCAGGTGTTGGGGCTGATCGCCGCCATCACCTTCGGGCTGCTGTTCCTGCTGACCGGCAGCCTGGTGTTGCCGATCAAGGCGCTGATCCTCAATGTGTTGTCGTTGTGCGCCGCGTTCGGGGCGCTGGTCTGGATATTCCAGGACGGGCATCTGGGAGCGTTGGGTACGACCCCCACCGGGATGTTGGTCGCCAACGTGCCGGTGTTGCTGTTCTGCATCTCGTTCGGGCTGTCGATGGATTACGAGGTGTTTCTGGTGTCCCGGATTCGGGAGTACTGGCTGGCCTCGGGGCGCACCCGCGCCGACAACGACGAGAGCGTGTCGCAGGGCTTGGCGCACACCGCTCGGGTGATCACCGCCGCGGCACTGATCATGTCGATCTCGTTCGCGGCGTTGATCGCCGCGCAGGTGTCGTTCATGCGCATGCTCGGCCTCGGTCTGACGCTGGCAGTGCTGGTGGATGCCACGCTGATCCGAATGGTGTTGGTGCCGGCGTTCATGCACCTGATGGGCAGTTGGAACTGGTGGGCGCCTCGCCCACTGGCGCGGCTGGCGCGGCGTTTCGAGATCAGCGAGAACGGCGGTGCTACGGGCCGCCATGCCGCGCCGCCGGGACTGCGGACCGCGCACGTGCCGTCGCATCATGGCGCGCATCGAGCTGCTCACGGAAGCCATCAGGCCGCGTTGTCGACGCCGGAGTGAGCACGAATTTCCGTGGCATGACATGCGTTCAAATCGGGTCGGGTCGGTGATATCAACCGGTTAGACCGCAATGAAGCCCAAGTGTTCGGCGACCTGTCGCTGCGCAGCATCCCGTGATGCGAATCCGCGCTGCTCACCGGGTTCCAGCAGCGGTGGAACGACCAGCGCGGCGACCGCCAGGTGCCAGGCGTCCATCGCACGCAACGCGTGCCGCCGAACGAGCGTGAGGGCGTCTTGTTCCACCTGCTCCTGCGGCGCACCCAGAACGACGACCGGCCCGGCAAGGTCGGCGTCCAGCGCTGCGAGAAGTCCTTTTTCGTCGGCACAGCCGGCGCGCGCTGCGCGTACCAGGGCACCAGAGACCTCGATCCGGGTCCAGGTACCGGTCACGGTGGCAATGTCGGGATCGGCAAGCAGAGCGGTTGCCTGCTGATGACCGTCCTCGTCCGCCAGGTAGGCCCGCGCCAGGACCGACGAGTCCACGTAGGCGATCACGTCCGGTCGCGCTCGTCGGCCAGCAATCGGTCAAGTTGCACTCCGAGGCCACGCGTGGATGCAATCGCGCGCTGTCGGCGGGCGGCGCTCACGGGGCTCGTGGTCGACGTCTGCAGAGCGCCGGAGGCGGCCGCGGCCGCACGCAGCTTCGCTCGGCGGTCGCCCGAGTCCGCCTCGGCTGCCGCGTCGAGAATCTCGGTGGCCACCGCGTTGAGGCTGCGACCCTCACGCGCCGCGCGGGCCACCAGCCGTCGGTGCAGTTCCTCGGGGACCCGCAGCAGAAGCTGCTTCACACCGCCAATGATAGCAACTGCCATGCTGTGATATCACTTCATGGGATTCACGCCGTTTCGGCACGGCTTGTGCGCAGCCCGTCGCAGGCGGCGGCAAACCGACTCCACTCGGTCTCCGTGGGGAACGCGGTGACATAGGGGTTGCCGAGTCCGGGTAGTCACTGAGAGCCCGGCTGTGGATAACCCTCAGGTCCCGCAGAAGGTGCGGTAGGCCCCGAATTCCGGCGGCGCCGGCGCAGCGTATTCCGCCACGCCATCCCGTTGCCGGTAGGGCTCGGTGATCACGTCCAGCAGCTGTTCCACCGGCGTTAGGTCGCCGCGCATCGCCGAGGTCAACGCCTGCTCCACCAGGTGATTGCGGGCAATGTAGACCGGATTGACACGGTCCATCGCGTCGACATCGGGCCGCATGGCCCGCCATCGCTCCAGCCAGCCGCCGAATACCACGGGCAGTGCCCCGGTGTCCCCGCGCCCGGCCGTAGCCAGCCGCCGAAAGAACGAGGTGTAGTCCACCTGGTTGCCGGACATGAGCGCCAACGCCTGGTCAATCAGCGCGGCAGCCTCCACGCTGCCCGACAGCCCGAACTTCGCCAGCATCCCCGCCGACCAGAGACCGTGATAGCGCGGCATGAACCCTTCGAGGGTTTCCACCGCCACCGACAGGGCCAGTTCCTCGGTGGCGGCCAGCAGCGGCAGGATGGTCTCGGCGAACCGGGCCAGGTTCCACTGTGCGACCAGTGGCTGGTTGCCGTAGGCGTAGCGCCCGGCGTGGTCGATGGAGCTGAACACCGTCGCCGGGTCATAAGCCTCCATGAATGCGCACGGCCCGTAGTCGATGGTCTCCCCGGAGATGGTCATGTTGTCGGTGTTCATCACGCCGTGCACGAATCCGACCAGCATCCAGCGTGCAATCAGCGACGCCTGGGCTTCGACGACCGCGTGAAACAGTGCAAGGTATGGGTTTTCGGCCTGTGCGGCATCGGGATAATGCCGGGCAATCGCGTAGTCGGCTAACCGGCGCAGCAGCCCCAGGTCGCCGGTGGCGCGGGCCTGCTGGGCCACGAGCTGGAAGCTGCCGACCCGCAGGTGGCTGGCGGCAACGCGGGTCAGCACCGCCCCGGGCACCGGGACCTCCCGTTGCACCTGGGCTCCGGTGGCGACCACCGCCAGCGAGCGGGTGGTGGGGATCCCCAGCGCGTGCATGGCTTCGCTGATGACGTATTCGCGCAGCATCGGACCGACCACGGCCAAGCCGTCACCGCCGCGCGCGAACGGGGTGGGCCCGGAGCCCTTGAGGTGGATGTCGTGCCGGTGGTCGCCGTCGAGTTCGCCGAGCAGCAGGGCGCGGCCGTCGCCGAGCAGTGGCACGTAGTTGCCGAATTGGTGTCCGGCGTAGGCCTGGGCCACCGGGGTGGCACCGTCGGGAACGTTGGTACCGGTCAACAACTTTAGGCCAGCAGGACTTTTCAGCCAGACCGGATCCAACCCCAGTTCGGCGGCCAGCTTCTCATTCAGCACCAGCAGCGTCGGTTCCGGTGGGGTGGCGGCCTGCCAGGGCTGCGCGAGTTCGGGGAACTCGCGGGCGAAGTCGGCGGTCAGTATCGGGGACGCCATCTGGCCAGCCTACGCAACGGTTGCCTTCGTGGGTTTCAACAGTCACACCCACCTCACCCGCACCTGGCGGGCAAGTACGAGTGAGGTTCGAATCGGATAGCGGCGGTGATAGCACCGTTGGTTCTCGTGCGGAAGCGCCAGCGCATGGCTCTCGGCAACGCCGCCATGTCACAGCCCGCACCTACGGTGCGGCCATGCCCGAACCACAACAACAGAGTGGTCCGGCCAAGTCATCGCTGACTCCCTGGAAGTAGCCGTCCTGGACGTGATCCGACGGATTCACCTCGAAGAACCGAGCATGGGCAGGACACGGTTTCTGGTGAGGCTGTCTGCAACCAACGTATTTTGGCGCCACGCTCCGGAGATCAGCGTGCTTTTTCCCGGGGTGACGGTCGAGATGCCCAGGTCCGCCGGCCTGCCCTTGTGAAAGCCGCCAAAGCGGGCGGCTACCGACGGCTCGGCCCGCGGCAAGTTCACCGGCTTTGGTTGGCTGGCATCAACCGGCGAATGCGGGCTGTGCGGTTTCCGCCATTCGGCGAAGCGGATCGGCCACAAGGTCGTTCTGATCGCCGAACTGCGCACAGTGGACGCAGCGGTCTGCGAACTGCGTAATTCACGCGCAACGCGACCGGCTCAAATCAACCTGGGTGAAATCGCATCAGTGCCTCCCACTCAACGAGGGTGCTGATGCGCTCGCACGCCTAGCACGCCGGTACGCCGCCGGCGCGAAAGATCTGACCGCCACCGAGTGTCGCCTGCGCGCCGCCGGCCTCGCTGAGGCGTTCGCCAAGGAGTTCCGGCGCACGCAAAGCCAGGCGGTGGAACTACCCTTGCGACGGTGACGGAACGGCGCCGCTGGGACACGCTGAAGACGGCGGTATGGCGGATCGGAACCGCCGTTGTCGTCGCCGCGATCTTCATCGGCCTGTACCAGGTGAATCGGACCCACCCCGCGCATCCACTGATCCCGATACCGATGGCCCGCGCGATCGGGCCCGGCATCGGCATCAATGTCTCCCCCGGCGGCGACGCAGCCGGTATCAGTTGCACCACCGGATTCCTGGTGCACACCCGCGACGACCGCCCCGGCCTGCTGGTCGCCGGGCACTGCAACCCGGGCGGCGGGCCCGGGCAGGTGGAGATCCGCCACGGCGGCGCCTTCTCCTATCGCACCATCGGCACATTCACCGAGACCGTCAGCGACGGCAGCAACTGGGATGACTACGACATCGGGCTGATCACCCTGGACGATCCGGGCAAGATTCCCTTGACATCGATCATCGATGGGCATCCGGTGATCGGGGTGGCCGAGTACGTCTCTGTCGGTGATGTGCTGTGTCACTATGGGATCCGCAGCGGTGGGCCGATGTGCGGTCCGGTGGTGGCCAGCGAGACGAACAAGGTCCGGTTTGAAGCCGGCGGTACCTGCGGTGATTCCGGCGGGCCGGTGTACCGGCTGCGTGACGACGGCGCCGCCGAGGCGGTCGGCATCTACATTGCGGTGTCCGACGGCACCTACTCCGAGCCCAAGTGTGAAGACCCGCACCCCTTCTCGATCGCCCAGACCATCACGCCGTGGCTGTCGGCCTGGGAGCTGACACTGGACACCACCACCGGTCGCTGACACGGCCGCCACGGTGCTGGCGGCGCCCGGAAAATGCTCCTAACCTGGTGAAACAAGGTCCAGGAGGGCAGTGTGATGAGTGTGTCAGAGCAACCTCAGGCCCGGACGCGGCTGTTCGCCCGGGTGATCGGTCCGTTCCTGCTAATCCTTACTGCAACGGCGATATTTCGTGCCCCGCAGGTATGGGAACGAGCCTCGGACTACGGGACCGACCCGTTGTTGTTGTGGGTGGCCGGGGCGTTCACGCTTTTGGCCGGCCTGATCGTGGTGGCATTGCACCCGTATTGGCGTGGTGCGGCGGCGATCTTCGTGTCGGTGACGGGCTGGATCACCGCGATCAAGGGATTCGCGCTGAGCGTGTTTCCCGACGCCGGTATGTCGACGGCGAACATTGCGATGCACGCCGAAGGCTGGACACGCGCCGCCTACGTGCTGTTCGCGCTGATCGGTCTGTATCTGACGTATGTCGGGTGGGTGCGAAACCGGCCGGCGCCGCTGCCGGCCAGCGGCGATCGGGATCTGCGCTCGGCAGCGTGACACGCCACCTCTAGCCGGTTGCCACCGCGCGAATTCCCCGCAACAGGTAGTTCGTCGCGACGACGTGCATTCGCGTCCCGATGACCAGGGCGCGATAGACGCCACCGTGCAGTCCGGGGAAGGTCCCGTAGCTGTGGGCGTGCAGTCGCGTCGCGCTCGCCTGGTCATCGGTGAGCTCGAACACCAGCCGGTAGTGCGAAAAGCGATGCTGCCCGGCAAGTTCAAGCCGTTGCGGCTCGACACTTTCGGCCACGTCGAATCCGGCTCGGGGCTGCAGGCCGAGCGGCGCGAGCAGCGGATTGCGTTCGTTGGCGGTCAACATGGCCTCGACATAGCGCTGCAGGGCACTCCACACCACGTCGCGCGGCGCATCGATCCGTAGCGTGTGCTCGTCGATGTAGGGCAGGTCGAGTGTCATGGCATCACCTTGTCTGGTCCGGGGCGTGGCAAAATTCGTCGGATGCCAAACAGCGGGCCTGTTCGGCGACCGCTGCTCGGAGGCTGGCGGCGTCGTCTCCCGAACGGCCGGCAGCTATGGCGCGCCGAGCCCCACGGATGGCGATCTGCGGTTGATGCGCGAGGCGTTCCGCGAATTGTTCTGCTGTGGAATCGAGTTCGTCGCCGGCGACCACGCGGGTGGCCAGTCCGATGCGCAGCGCCTCTGCGGCGTCGATGACCTCACCGAGCAGGATCAGTTCTCGCGCTCTCCCCTCCCCGATGAGCCGCGGGAGTCGAAACGTGGCGCCCATGTCGGGCAGCAGGCCGTAGCGGGTTTCGGTCAAGCCGACCCGGGCGTCGTGGGTGAAGATCCGGAAGTCGCAGGCCAGTGCCAGCTGCAGGCCGGCCCCGTAGGCGTGACCCCGGACCGCCGCGACGCTGGGACAGCCAAGCCGGGGAATCCACTCGAAGGTGCCGGCCACGCGGAGGCCGAGCTCCACGGTCTCGTCGTCGATGGGTCGCTCGGCGAACGCGGTCAACGTCCCGGCCATGTCTTCGACCAGGTCGATGCCGGCAGAGAAGGACGGTCCGTCGCCGGCGACGATCAGGCAGCGCAGGGTCTCGTCGGTCAGCAACTGTCTGCCGAGGTGGCCCAACTCCGCGCGCATCGCCGGGTTGATGGCGTTGCGTTTCTCGGGTCGCGACAGCGTCAGTGTTCCGACGCTGCCGCGCCGGTCATAGCCGATGGTCTTATACCTGCTCATGTCATGTAGACGATTCCGCGTGGGTGAGTGTGACACCAGCGAACTGTCACATTCGCCGGCCTCTTTCCGTCCTAGCAGATGAACACCCAAAACTGGAAGGACCGAAATCATGAACGTCGCACTGTGGACCGCCCAATTCGCGCTGGCCGCCATATTCGCCGCCTCCGGTGGCGCGAAACTCACCATGCCGCGCCAGCGGCTGCTGGACACCGGCCAGACCGGGGTGGCGATGTTTCCCATGCCGGTGGTGCGTTTCACCGCAGCGATGGAGCTGCTGGCGGCCCTCGGGCTCCTAGGAGCCTGGGTCGGTAACACGCCAGCCGGGGTGAACGTCTGATTGCTGGGTGCGGGCGATGATGGGGTGTGCCTGATGATCTCGGTGATGGTGGTTTGTTCGAGGTAGATCCTTCGCAG
>Ga0182738_1001474_pt1 | contig 29461 bp, 11 predicted proteins | sample eDN5th30CBELigMG_FD_128876 | JGI IMG/M metagenome (GOLD analysis project Ga0182738, IMG submission 128876) | Enriched Miracle-Growth compost microbial communities from Emeryville, California, USA - eDNA 5th pass 30_C BE-Lig MG (version 2)... ...
CATCTCACACAAATTCAATAATTTTTTGGATGAGATGGATGGGATGAAAAATCGGAAAATCGAAAAATTATTTGATTTGCAATTAATCTCTGAAACTTCCTGATTTCTTTATTATAAAAAAACCTTGAAACCTTTACCAAACTTCATAATCGCATCCCTTTCCATTCTCCAACTAACAAAATGAGTACATCAGAGAGAATTGAAGAAGTTAGTACTTCACAACAACCTGATCAAACTAATCTTGAAGTCCCTCCACCATCAGAAGCTATTGAGGTCAAAGCAGAACATTTGAATTACCTGAAGAAGGGCGTCAATCTTCTCCTTAAACAAAAAGATGAAGAAAAGTATCTACTTATGCTTGAAAAGCTCATTTATTTGACAATGCAATACCTTGGAAAAAACACAAAGAAGCAGCTGAACTTTGATCCTTCTGAAGAGATCATTACTTATGTTGAAAAAGTGAATAAGAAAGCAGTCGAAACTTTCAAAGAAGGCAAGTATCAGGAATCTGCCAAAGTTGTTTCCAGCGTCGTTGAACTTCTTAACCAAAAAGAAATTGTCAAGGTTTATGAAAATCCTCAAAAGTACTATGAATCCAAAATTCTTGCATACAACAACCTTTCCTGCGTCTATAATGCCATGAAGAAATATGATCTTTCAGCCAAGGTTATCTCTTTCACCTTGCAGTTAGAAGAAGAATTAGCTGCCGCTCGATATGGACAATCAGAATTATCAATCATCAGTACTTATTTCAACTATTCAGCAATTTTGTCTCAAGCTAAACAACATGATAAAACAATTCCTGCCCTCCAAAAAGGATTTACATACATGGAAAAAGTCGAAAATAGAAAAGGCTTGGACGAATCTGAAGTTGTCCATTTGAAGAATTTGAGAATCTCTGGACTTTTCATGATGGGAAAAGAATATGAAGTCAATGGAAATATTGAAAAAGCCAAAGCATCCTTAGATAAAGCCATGGCCATTGCTAAGGAACTCAAAAAACAAAATATCATTGAAAAAGTCGAACAAGCTCTTGCTAATCTTAAAAAGAAAGATACTTCTTCATAGATAGATCGAGATTTTTTTTTGGTGATCTTCTCAAATTTTTTTCATAATGTAATTATTTTATTGAAACAAAGATAGTCCGACAATATAAAATACTTTTTCTTTACAAAATATTACACATAATCCTCCAGGCTACTTTAGTTTGGCAAAGATTTTATCAAAGTTAATTTTCATTTGATCTTTGAGGGTGTCGACTTCGCTTTCGAGATGTTTTTTATATTCTTCGATATTGCCTTCCATTTGCACTTTCATGGAATTAAATTCGTTCATTTTTTCTTCCTTCTCTTTTTGCCTTTCGAGTGTTATTGATCGGCCGACTGGAATCCAGATTGGATCTTTGTGGAGATATCTTTTCCAGACATAGCTCTCGATATCAGTAAGTTCTGTTGGCTCTGAATTCGACTTGTGTCGGAGATATAAAAGGTATGCAATGTAATGGAGATAGTTGTGCTCTTCCTGGATATGGAGATCAAAACTGGCGTAGCGCTCATATTCTGATCTTTGAATGCCACAAATGAAACAGACATTCTGCTTGTCTTCTTGGATTTTGTTCTTCAAATTTCGAAGCTCTACAAAAGCATCAATAATCATACCAAAGATGAAGTTGAGCAGCATCAAAATTATAATGATATAGAATGATAAATCAAACAGCGCATAAAACAAATATGTCAGCCTGTCTTCTGGGTCATATCGCACAGGTTGTATCTGCTCAGCTATACCACCACCTGATCTCAAACCCAAATTTAAAATTGCAATATAACATTCATAAGTGTCATCGCAGAAGTTTCCAAAAGCGTCGCTTTTAAATCTGTCCTGAAGGAAAAAGAAAGCCAATATTGTGTAGATGTAAACTGTGATCAAAAGCATTGTTAGAGTCCAAATAAACTGCTGGGCATTTTGCCAAATCACTCTACCAATTCTGCTAAAGGTGTCTGAATGCAGTGCAATGTCCAACAACTGCAGAGCTGCGATCCCAGGATGCAAGAATGAAGTCACGCAAATCACAAAGTAAACAATGTGCCACAAAAACAGTTTGTTTCTCAGGGCAAAGAGAATATTCACTCCGATGAATTGTTTCGAAAGAATCTTCATTGATTGTTCCTTGTTTGGTCCTCGAAGCTTCAAAACAACTGTGCTTTTACCCTTGTCGTCCTTTATTGTCTGGATTGACCCTTCAGTGATCCCAGGGTGGATCGGAGCAAAAACTGACCCTTGCCTTTGGATGGAGGCTTCGATATGCCGTTCCCAAGCACTCGTCAAGTGCTTTGTCATTCTTGTCATCACCCAAAGAGCCAAGATAAAGAAACTGACAATTATCTGAATCAAAATCAGACCGAACTGGATATGATAGCCAAGAGGATCAAATTTGGTCTCTCCATTAACCCGCTCCAAAGAAATTAGAATCACTACTGCAATGAAAACTGCTAAAATGTGAGTTATGTCCCTTAGAGTGTCATACAATTTGTTATAATTCAAACCAAAAGGACGGTCTCTTGAAAAATACTCCATCTCCATATGAGACATGAGATGCTCAGAACGCCTTAAAAGGTCAGAAACCTTTGTCTGTGTATTACTTCTGTCAACATTTTGAGCAAAATTATTCATTGTTTCATCTGTCATGTAGTAAAAGTCGACGCTTATCGGGAAAAACACACGCAGAACTTGCCCAGTCTTGCCGTTGTAGACTTCGATACTTGTTGTGTACTCTTTCAGGAATTTCATCATATACATGCAAAAGTTTGTCCTCAGAGGGTCTCTGCTATCTTGTTTGGAAACTTCCTCAAAAGCTGCTCGAATCTCTTTCGTAAACTCCTCATGATGCTCGTCAAGGGAAATATATTTGAGAATCATGTACATGTTCATTGCCATGTTGAGATACGGACTCCACAAGTCCTCAACTTTCAACTCTTTCATTCCAATTAAAGGCACTCGACCCTCAAGTCTTTGCGATCTTTGCTTCAATGCTCCAACCTTCTCCAGGCAAAAGCTTCTCATGTTTTCATAGATAGTCCTGACACACAACTTGAAATCAATATACTGGCTCATGGAGTGGTGAATTTCGGGCTCACCTTTTTCAAAAATACCCAGCAAAAGAACTGAGGCTTGCTGTTTAAGATCCAAGTAGTAAAATTCGTGCGGGTCCAGCTCAAAGCCTCTCGCCAGCAAGTCAAGATCGCTTCTCACATTGCTTGCATATAAAGTGTTGAAAAGAGTGTAAACCATGCTCTCAGTCAACAGAATGTCATTGTTAGCTTTGGAATTACCTTGCTGCATGTCTGTCATCAATTCAAGCGTTTTAATTCCAAACTCGATATTATATCTGCTGACATTTCTGTAGTAATCCTGGTACACCTCCTTCATGTAGCTCAAAACGTTAAAGGACTTGCTATGGCCACACATCCTCTGATCTCTCAGGAATTCTTGGAATTGATAATTGTGTCCTTGGCACAACATTCTCAAAAACGTCAATATCACAAGCACAAACCTGTAATGTTTATTTCCAACCGCATTGGCACGATCTCTGGGCTCTAACTCTCGATTAAAACGTCGAACAATCTCTTGCTTGAGGTCATCACGAACTCTTATTTCTTTGACGGCATTTTGGTCGCTGCGATAATACTTGAACAAAAACTTGAGTGTCTTGTAATAATTTCGTTTCAACCTTCTTTCCTCTCGACTCAGCAGTTCGTCAGTTGTGTCTTCGAGAATATCTGTCAGATCCTCCAAAATGGTATTTTCGTAATCTGCTTTGAAGAATGTGTAGAACGAATCTTGGACAGCTTTGTTTCCTCCATACAATAATGTAATTCCTAAGGTCAAAACTTCTCTTGTAAGTTTCAAATTGCCAGAATGTCTGTAGAGTAAATCAAAAATAGCTTCCACGACGTTTTTTTCATTCATAATATTTTGGATCCCTCTGATACTCTGGTAGTTTTCTGAAGAAAGTGGCTTCCATAAATATATTGGCTTGTTCATGCTCTCTTTTTGCTTATCGCCTTCAATGGCAATGATGTCAAGTTCGACAACTCTTCTCAGGACTCTAATGATGAATCGAATGTCTTTTCCATGAGTGCTTCTTTTTTTGAGGAGTTGAACTAGTCTCTCAATTAAACCCTTTCTTTTTTCCATGGCTCTTGACATGTCCAAGGTATTTTGAAGCTTTGCTTTCCATTTATAAAGAGAGTCTGATTTAAAGTAAACTCCCAGCGCCTCAACTGCTTCTCTCATTTTCAGTGTTTCTCTTGTCTTTTTTTCTTCTCTAAACTTGATTTCTTTCAGCTTCCTTTCCTGATCTTCCAGCACTTTCTTCTTTTCTTGCTCTTCCGACTCCACATTCTGCATAACATAATCTTTGTAAATCGAGTATTCGCTCATCACCATTGCCTTTCTCAACACCTCGTTAATCTGCAAAACATGCTCTCTGTCTTTCTCAATTTTGCTTAGACTCAACAAAACCTTGGTCCATAATTCAAAAAACGTCTTGATCTCTCCCACCTTATACTTGACTGACGTAAAATACCTAAATGAGTTAGAATAATTATCTCCCAAAAAATTACCTGCGATAATTGTCGACGAGGTTGTAGATGAATCCACATAAAACGTAGTAGATGTAGTCTTTCCACAAATATTTGAAATTTTTCATGCTTTGGTATTCGTAAAACTCCAAATTCTCTGTTGATCCACTTAAATTATATTGTTTTCCTTCCATTATTTCTCGGTATCTTTCCATCAATTTCGGATCGAGACGAACCAAGAGACCGTTCTCAAAGATCTCTAATAAATAACCATGTTCATCATCTTCTTCACTTATTAGATTCTTTAGGAACCAATACACATCCACCATCAAGCATTCCAAAACATCATCCAAAGTGTCCTCTGACTCAAAGACTTCATGATTTGGAACTTGTGTCTTGTAATGCAATGTCTCAAAAGCTTCCAACATTGCTTTTTTCAACTCCATGTGAAACATCATATTCGCACTTGACATGAATGTATGCAGCGTCGTGCCCACAAATCGACTCTGCAGCACCAAAATATTCTCCTTATTCTCAGTCTTTGCGAGCCAATTTTCCAATCTCCAAAACTCCTTAAAGAAACTATATATCGGTGGCAACTCTATGATGATTTTGGAAGAAGATGAGGAGGAAGGTAATGTTTGTCCTTCTTGTAGTGGCTTATTCTTTTCATCATCGAGTAGCTTCTTCAGTCCTAGTTTCTTGTTGCCTGCAAGGAATTCGCCCATATCAGCAATAATGCTGTTCATCATTCTGACTCCCTTGAACAAGTCTTTTGGTAAATGCGTGATAAACAAAAATCTTGAATTGCTAATCAGAGTCACTGGCAAGTAAGAGTCTGCGAATTCAGAATTGTTCGTCAGAGCAAAGTTATTTAAAAATTCCAAAAAGTACTCCAATGTCACACGGAACAATGGAATCTCTTGCATGTTCACAAGCATCTTGTTCTCGAAACAAATCTCGCTGAAAACTCCCAAAAACTCCAATGTACTTCTGGCTTTGGCCTTATCAAAGAAAATCGGCAAAAATCTCGGATACTCTCCCAAAACAAGCTTATTCGGCACATTGTCTTCCACAAAAAGCCTGAGTATGACTCCCACAAGTGCAGCTGCCTGCTTCGAGTCCTCTTCAGCTGCTCCAAGGAGTTCTGGCTTACCGACAAGGTATTCAAGCAATGCTAAGACGACTTTATGAGTGTTAAACATTCTTAAAGCCTTTTGGAAATCTTTCTTGATGTGTCTTTCTTTGAATTCAAAAGGCACCTCCTTACCACTCCGTTTCTTGCTTTTTTGGAGTCTTTCTAAAAATACCCTTTTCGCTCCCTTGTATTGATCTTTAGCGTGCTCCTCATTGATATGGGCTTCGTAATCATACACAATCAGTACAATATTTTCTAAATTTCTGATGATCTCTCCCAAAATCATTTTATTTTCGGGCTTTTTTGCGGTCTCCTCTTCTTCCACTTCTCCAAACTCAACTTGAGCCTGTAATCCTCTTGTTGTCTGATGCAACTTCAAGAGAATCATTCCCAATTCAACAACTGCAATCAATTCCTTTTCCTGAGTTATAAACGCATACTGGCCAATTTCTTCTGCAACCTCTGCCTCGAAACCAACCTTTTTTCTCAAAAGATTAATAATTGCTCCAGCATTTCCACTTGGCTCAACTTCAAGAACCTTCCACAAAGCTTTTCTCAGAACTGGCTCTGTATATTTTTCGACAAATCCTTCCACATCATTGCTCCCAGCCTTATACAACATTTCTTTTGACTTCCATTCCTCACATAGTTTTCTGAATGCAGCCTCCACTTTTTGTTCCAATTCCTTGCTCTGATCCTTCGGACTTGGCTCAGCCTGACCGGGCAAAACCTGAAGATTCACAATTCTCTGGAGCTCTTCTAATGTCCCTTGAACAGCAAAGCTTACCGTGTGCCGATCAATCTTGTTCAAGACACTAAATATTTGCCCGTAATTCTCGATCAGAACCTGATAATAAACTTTTCCTTGTGTACTTGCAAAAACGCCTGCTTCCATCTCTTCAGCAGCTTTTGCCACTATTTCAGCAACGCAGTGGTACATTTTGAGCACTTCTTCAATAGTCACATCGGTCGGCGCATCGAGGATCCCCTTCATTACTTCGAGCGCAAAAGCAACTTCTTCCAGTCTTCCGTGCATTATCCCCTCCAGCTCAGACTGCAAAATCTTTTTCCTTAAACCTTCCAAGTTCGATCTCCATGTACCTTCCTCCTGTAACGATGAACCTTCGAGCTGCTCCTTCTCAACTTCATTCAATAAATGATCTTGTGTTTCCTTAATTCCAGCTTCAAAAGCTTCCAAATAACTTCTCAAAAACTCTTCTCTCACGTTAAATCTTAGTTTCTTTGGAATCTTTTCAAAAGGTAACTTTGTGTACCCCAAGTGTGCCTTCCTCATGACCCCAATCACCTGACTCTTTATCCTTGCAGAAACTTTATTTGATGTCAAGAGGTCCGAGCACAACCATATATCATAATATCTCAGAATAGCGTATTTTAGTCTCAGAGATCCCGTATCCAGCAAAGCGTTCAGCAACGCAAATGCCCAGTAAAGGTACTCGTGCACTTCTTTAGGGGCAGTGCTCAATACGAAAGTTTCTGTCAAATCCTTCTTGGCAAATTGGATCTGAAAGTCTTGTGAATTAGACAATTGGTTAAGTTGCGGGAAAAGAATTTGCGTGTCACTTTGGTTTGACAAATATCGCGTTGTAAAAGCCTTCAACATGCTATCATGTGCTCCGCTGACTCGAGCTTTGAAAAAGCAGGTCAACAACTGCAAGATATAAGTTGAATAGTCTGAGTGGGTGTCAATGTGCATAAAAATATGGTTCTGGTAAGTATTCAGCTGGGAAATCACGGGCGACGTTTGGAGGGTTGGCTCACTAATCAATCTTGAAAGCAGCATAGTCAGATTGTATTTCAAATTCTCTCGATGTCTTTTCGTCAGTTTCTCAATCAATGAAGAAGGGCTTAAGAGTGCCATGAGGAATACCTTTAAATATTGGGACAGATAAATGTGAGTAACAATGTTATCCTTTGTGCTTTCGAGCACCACGAGGATCATGATTTCGAGCATTCTCACCAGCTCTGCGAATTCGATACTTCCTGTTCTTTCCTTCTCCCACAAGACATTGTGCAATCTTTGCTTCACAAAGAACCACCACAACAGCCTGCAAATGCTGTCAAGGATCTTGAACTCCCGAATCAAAGTCTGAACATCGCCTTCAAAGCCGCTCAGAACCTCTTGAATATCACCCTCACTTTGCTTTAGAGCTGTGAGCAGCCTCTCAAAAACTGGCAGGGAGTTTTTTATCCCCTCCATCACAGCCTTTTCAGTTGCTTCATCATCCTCGCCAAGAATAATATCTTGCATGCTCTCCTCAAACTCACTCAAAACTTTTGCATACCAGTCAAACTCCATCAATCTCCTAACCTCTACTTCTTCGACAGGAATCACTCTAAAAAGCCTTCCTGTATCTGCAGAGGCTACCAAATCGTTAGTTTTTATATGGAGAACGCCTTGCAAGGTGTCCTTCGTGATCGCTTTTCCAACAAAATGCTCTAATCTTTCGTCCAACTCCAACTTGTTGGCCTCTTCCTTTCCTTTGGTCATATACCACTTGCCATCTTCTCCTCCACTTGCAAACCCGACCAAACTAATCAAGCCGCCTTTGTTTAGCTGATTTTTCTGGGGCTTTATATCGCTGTTTATCATTTTAAACTTTGGGATATTGTCAAATTTTTCAACTTTACTCTCTTTTAGTGCCTCTTCATACTCTTTTTCTGGCGAAGCTGCAATCATTTCTGTGCACTGAACTTCTACTAACCCCTCTTCTGGCAAACTCAAAAACTGTCCAGTCATCAAATGCTTCAAAAGGATAAAGTTCTTTTGTTTCTCACCGATTTTGCTTTTTGGAATAGTCTTGATGCCTTTACCCTTTGGGTATAGCTCGTTCTTTTTGTAGCTAATGACCTGGAAAACACTGTCGACCAAATTATGTGTTCTCCACTCTTCTCTGTGTGCCCCATACAATGTTACGAACTGCCGCTTCGGCGTCTTTGATGCTGTCAGATACATGTCATCTAATTCTAGACGAATAAAATCTCCATTTTTTATCGCCTGTTGTTGTTCTAGTTCTTCTTGAGTTTTTCTGTTACAATATTCCAGCAAACGAATCCTGCTAAACTCTTGCGCTTCAACACTAGTTCCAACCTCATAAACCTCAGCATCCTCAAAGGACTCAATGCCTTTCTTTCCGTTGATTGATCGAGCCTCGTAATCAATTTCATCGCTCTCTGATCCCTTGTCCTCAATTTCTGTACCCTCCTGCATAAAGTAGCTTTTTTTTCTTCCAAGCTTCTGAAGAGTCATAAGCTCTGGGCTCAGTTCTTCCTCCTCCTTCCCTGGCTCCTCTTCGACTTCAGGCTTTGCAATCACAAGCACTGTACCCAGTTGTACAGATATCAATTTTATCTCTCGCGTGTATTCGACAGAACCTCTTTGATGTTCGATTGCCGATGAATGAATTCGAAAATAGCAGCCAGGCGTCACATCTTTCTGCAGTCTAACGCCATTGAGGTTTCTGGCTCTCACATTCCTCGAAATCTCCACTGAGAGATACCATCCACTTTCCATATGTTGTAAAACAATGATTTCACCATAGTGAACTTCCTTCTGGGCCTTCTCCTTCGCCAATTTCGCATTCAAAACTCTTATATTCTCCCTCATTCCCACAAGCTGTTCACGGCGGGATTCAAGTTGATCTTTCAAGTAACTTTGCCCTTTTGTCTCAGAATCCTCAGAAGTACTCGTTGTTAAAAGGCTCAACTCTTTTTTCAAAGATTCCACAAAACCCAGGTCATCTTGATCATTCACCAACGGAGGCAACACATTAAAAATACAGCTTCGAAAATCAGCTAGCTTGTAATCTGAAGATTTCACCGCGCTAACAGAATCGTCCAAAAAAGCATTTGAACAAAGAAGATGAGATTGCGTAGCTGTGTGAATTTGAAGTAAACTCAACTCCACATAAACTTGATCTCCATAACATACGTAGTTACTCATCAGTATCTGATAATTTTCCTTCTAAATGAAATCAATTTATTTCGCAAAACCACTAAAAACGACTAATATACTTTGCCTTTAATTAAAGAGAATTTTTGAATTTTCAATGTATAGATCTATTATTTTGAATTGAGACCCCTTCATTCAAAATTCCCAATCAACCAATTCATTCAGGAATTAAGAATATTCTGATTTTTCATCCTTCAAATCATTTTTTCTTGGATTAAATCATAGACTCTGAGGTACATAAATTCTGAGTCAGAAAATTTCTTCCTTAAAAATCCTCCAAAAACTCAGGATCAGACATAGCCCTGCGAATAAGAACACAAAAATAGCCGCGCCCCTATCAATATTGAACAAAATCATTTCCTCAACTGAGTTAAATTTTTTTGAATGTCCTCATAGGATAAATAATCAAAAACATACCAAAATTTATTAATTATTTGCAATTTCTTCAAAATGTTACAACTCAATAGTCCTGAAGTTGAAGAAGCCATCACTACCATTTTTACTAGTGAAATCCAATTGAAAAGAGTTCGTAAAGGTAAAATTCTTGCTATTTCTCGCAATTGAAACTTTCGATTCATCCTCTTTGAAATAAAAATAGTTAGTTATTATTTTTAGAGCTTCAAGGTATCAGCTCTCTTGGTTCCCACAATTATAAAGTGAGTTTGACCTCATCTCAGCTTGGTTTGAAAATCATAGTAACCCCTTTTTTGAGAATTGTTATCCAACATCATTTTTAATAAGATTGAATTACCTGAAGATTCGTTGCGAGAACTGATCAAGGATCCTATTAAGCTCATCTTCCCTGTTGTCTTTGAGATTTACCTCGATTCCAAATTTCCTTTTGTCTCTCCTCGTCTTTATTGTAAAAGCAACGTAAAATTTATTTTATTCCAAACAATCCAACCAAAATAGTTTTATGAGCCTAGTCTTTCTGATGGTAGAGATTTCATTGATGATGTCGTTGAACAACTTTGGTATTTGAGAATATTGAATTTTTATTCACCACACTGCCAAAAGGACTCCCGCAATTTTACTCAAAGATGTCACCCTCATGCTCACAAAATTCATTGTAAATTCAAAAAATCCAACAAATCTCCTAACCTCTATCTAAAGAAAAAAATCAACAGATTGCCAACCCCAGAATCCGCTCAGACCATTGGAAAATATTATGTTGACAAACTCTATGATCTCGAAGATTTTCTAACTATGGGAAATGTCGAAGTCCTTCCTGCTCAAGAAATTGGGGAAAAAGGAAAAACAGAAGAAAGGTTTCTTTTGAGAATTATTGTCATCATCCATAACCTTGAAACAGATATTTGGCAATTTCTGACTCATTCTTCTTGAGTTTCGCCGTTCAAGACAAAAAAATCAATTGTGTGAAATTACTCTTCTATGCACCCATCAAATCAATCATGAATATTAAAAAGAATAAAGATAATAACTCCACTCTCGTCTTCTCCTTCCATGATAAAACGAAAAAAGTATTTTGTTTTCCTCGATCATTTCTGTAACCCCAAAACCAGAGTGGAATTACACAAAATGTGTATCAAGTTCAAGAAGCAAATAAACTTGTTGAATATATTATTGGGATTGGTCAGAAATTTGGAATGAAAGTGAATAGAACTGTCAAAAAGCTTCAAGACTTGTCGATTGAAGATGTGACTGCCAGGAGTTATGAGAATGTGGATATTGAAGAACTCTTGGAGGACATCACTATTTTCGAATCCAAACTCGAAACAGACATCAGTGTTGATGTCATCAACTACCTGATGGCTCTTTATCAAAAAACCATTGAATATCTCTCTGCATTCAATGATCCTGCTTTTGCTGATTTTGTTGATAGACTTCACAGTCTTTTGACGAGAAAAGATGTCCAAATCATCCTCCAAAGTCAAGAAGGTAAAAGAGTTATATTTTAAATTTTTCTCATCTTTTCCTCTCAGAGCATCAAAAGACTGGTGGTGCCAGCCAAGGTTCAAAACCTCAAAAATCCTCTCGACATGATGAAGATGAAGAAGAAAAGAAAGAAGGGCCAGGTGGAGCTAAATATCACCCTGAAGATGATGAGCTTCATAATCCTAATCTCTATCCAAATGAAGAACACCAAGAAAAGAAAGTCTCTTTAAAGAATGACCCCAAAAATCAAAAATCCAATAATAACCGTAGAAAACAAACTGATGAAGAAGATGATGAGCCAGTTCAAATTGATCTTGGTGGAAACTGACGATGATTCCCACTCCGGTAATCAAATTTTTTAGAGGAAAAAAATTTATTTTTTAAGCTAGAAATCAAGAAAACTATGATATGATGATGTATATTAAGAAAAGTCCCTATAGGCTGTTGCTGCTGTCTGTATCAATTAACTTTGTTTATATAAATTACAGTTTACGTATTAACTATATTTTTAAAAATTGGAAGCTCTACCAATAAAAATTCGAAATTCTTCTTAAGATTCATTGAGAGAGATTTATTCTGAAATTGAGGAAGATGGATTTCAATATGAAAAGAGCTTGTTTAATTACAGGCTCCGCGGGTATAATATTCAATGCCTTCCGCTCCGCAAGCGACACATGGAGAAGAAAGAGTTACTTGACATTGATCACCTTGACAATCGGTTTTATGAGCGCACACAGGACTGTAGATTCGGGAGCAAGCTTGAGGTCTTGCAAACTGATCACAATAGACAGTTTGGCCTGGGCAGGACCCTTTAATGTAGTATTCGGGCTTGTTGGAACAAGCTGTGCAAGTATTGCCGGCGGCCTTTTGCATCAGAGGAGCATCTGCAGATGCACCTTCCGCCTTATAGAAAGAGCAGTAACCTTGGCCATCAATAGTTCGAGGACAAACAAAGCGACTGACGCCGAATTTCCAAAGAGGACACTTGATCCGTTCCACTTCTTCAGTTGATGTGAGAGCGATAATGAAAGCTGCTACAAAAAGAGCCCTAGAGAAACTCATTTCGCTTTAGTTTGTGATTTAAAATAATTTTTATAAATTTCCAAGTTTAATTTTCCTTCGAAAGTTTTTTCGAGGCGAATCTATATTTAGTGGAAACTATTAATTCGCCTTTTTGCTCTCAGAACGGCACGACATGAATGGAAAGAGAACAAAAGGGATTTTGTTGAGTTTCGTTCTCACTTAAGATATTCTGATACCTTGTCTCTTTCTTGCAATTGATAAAATTTTTTTCCCAACTTCCCTTGACAAATGGCCATTTCCATTTTTCACCCAGAATTCATTATCCATCTCTTTATATCATTTATTTCCTCGAAATTGGCAAGATTTAGAGTGGCCTGTTGTTTTTCATGACAGAGATCAGGAACTCAGGCTTCCCCCTCAATAGACCTATTTTTAGATTAAAAGCAGAAGGTTCGATGAAGATGACATTTCACCGAGCCACATTAACAAAATTACCCTGGAGCGTGGGAATTTTTACATCAATTATTAATTCCCACCTTCTTGGAAAGGTTTAAAAGCGTGCGTTTTAACTCCCTTTCATCAATTAGTTTTTCTAGACAAATAAAAGAAGTTAAAATACCTCTTGATATAAAATGCTTTCCTTTCAATCCCTCTTTTTATTTAGGTCAACTCTCAAGGCATCTCAAAGTCCTTGCTTTCCCTTGTTCAGCTCAAAGTCAATTTGGTATTCTCAAATAAAGTTGCTCGGAAAAATTCGAAATAACCTGAATAATTTAAAATCCAAAATTCAATTTGGTCCTTTTTCTTTGTTTCATTTCTTATTGCTCCATGCCCGTACATATAAATACCCCAAATCATACTTGAAATATAAATCTTTTTCAAATATTCCAATTCTCAAAATGAAAGCTTTAAGCTACCTTCTCCTTTTACTTTCTTTGGTTGCTCTTTCACACTCTTTGAGTTGCCATCTGAAACATAAATGTCCTGTCCGTATCCCAGGAACTCATGAGCTTTATGTCTGTCCCAAAGCCTATGATGGAAATGGGCTTTGTGCATTCTCAAAAACCACCACTTCAAACCCAAAACCCACACAAACTTATACTGCAAATAGTTGCACAGCCTGCTCTGATGGTACAAATTACTACATCAAAGGAGAATGCCCAGGCCCTAAAGTTTATTGTGATGCTTTCTCTAGACCTCTAAACTGCTCAACCGCTTTAAAGCCTGTCTGTGGTTATTTGGCTGATTGCACAGGAGATGATTGTGAGACCATATTATAACGGATGTCATGGTTGCAGTGATACTTATATTGATCATTTCGTTGCAGGGAGCTGTCCAGGAGACTCAAACAAAAATCGACACTTTTGCATCCCAAGCAAATTCAAGAATGTTGAAGCTTGTACTGCACTCATAGTTGATCCAGTCTGTGTCTCTTTAAGAAATTGTACTGGAGCAAATTGTACAACCACAGCAACTAACTCTTGCTTTGCTTGTGCTCAGGAAAATGCTGAATCCTATGTTCCTGGTAAATGTTCAAATTAACTTGGATTATTGAGATATTATGTTGGACACAGGCACGCCTTGTGAAAAACATAAAGAAAAAAAACTTCATTATTTTTCTCGTCCAATAAATAATGTTTAAATCTTCATTATATTGAAAATGCTAAATCTCTCCTGATCAAAGAAAAGTTTCTTTCAAAAAGGACCCTAGAGACTTGTTATGAATTTGATATTTCGAATGTCTATTTCGAAAGAATTTAGGAGGGAGAATTTTGACTAAGAATTCGACAACTTCTTAGCAACTTTTTAGGGTGGCGTGAATAAAATTTAGGATTCCAGCCATCAATCTTGATTTGATAGCAATTCAAAAGGGTATCCATTAAGATCAACTTCTAAATTTCCTATAATAAAAATTTTTGTCATCAGTGATTTGAACAAGCATATCTGGCAAATTGTGAAAATGACATGAGAAAAATCAAGAGCAAAAGTTTTTAAACCAAAATATGATTTTTCGAAGTCATGAAAAAAGTGAAAATTTTCGGAAGAAACTTTATTAGTAAGAAATTTTTTTGGGTCATATTTTAAAAAAATTTGAAAACCTAAAGTTCTGAATTCTGAAGTGGCAAATACAACTGGAGTGGGCAATTTGTAAATTTTTTGGACCAGCTCGAATTCTTTTCAGAAAATTTTCGCGAATTTTTTTCCCTTGCTTTCAAATGACAAACTTTTACTTTTTAAAAGAGGTTTGGAAACATCAAGTTTGCAAAAATCTTCTGAAAACAGGAAAGAGTTTAGTCATTTTTCTCAAGGTTTTTTCACAATCTTTTGTTGCACCCTCTAAAAACACCTCTTCCGAACTTGAAATTTTATTGAGTTCCAGAAAATTTTGTTTCACAATTTTTTTTTTCAATTCCAAAGTGAAAGTTTCCCTCAAAAGCTATTTTCAAAATTTGTACAAAAAAAAAAAATGAAAAATTTTCGAATTTTTTTCACAATCTTTTTCCTCTTGTCAAACTTGATTTTCTTTCGATTTTCTGATCATGGTTAAGAGAAATCCATCAAACCTGGCAATCTAAAGAACAATTCCACAATTCTTGCACTTCTCCTCGAAACGAATTTTTAACTTGATTTTGTCATAAATAGTCTTGAAAGATCATAATAATAATAATAATAAATCAAGAATTTCTTTCTCTACTATGTGAAATACGGAAATATCTAATAATATATTATTATATCGAGTAAATAAAATACGTCGGAATAATCCAAGTATATATTTTTATTCTATTTTATCCGGAATGTGTACATGTGAAAAAAAAATTACAGAAATTCGGCGCTGTCTACTAGCAATACAAATTAAATTGAGGAACAAAAGTGAGAGCTTGTCTCAAGCTATTCAAACCTCCTTCAGTGATTCCATAGCAGCTACGGGAAATGTTAGATTCTATTTTTAAATAAAAATACCCTGAGAAATCAAGAGAAAGCTGTTTCACATTGGGAAGATGATCTTTAATTTTCTCTTCTAATGCCTTCAGCCCAATATTTGTCATTTGATTACAGCTACAATCAGGTCATTTAGGAAATAAAAAAGTTAGTCATTACTAAGAGAAGTTTAGTCGGAACTGATCGAGTTGAGGGCAAGATTCTATCACTTTGAAGGCAAGATTTTCGAGCCCTTTTTCAGAAACTTGGTTTTGGCTTTGAAAATTCAAGAAATAAAAATATCAAACCCAATACTTTGCAAAATTAAGAGAAATTTGTTTGAGTTGTTTCAAATATTGGCTGACATAATATCCAAGTTCTTCCAGTCCCTTGTCACTGATCATGCTCACATGAAATTTATTCACTCTTTCCAACACTTAAAATAATTTTTAAACGATTTACCTTCGGAAATCAATTGAAAGATGGTGCAAATTTTTATAATATAAACTCAAAGTCTTTCCAAGGTATTGGCATCCTTCGTTCGTAATCTTTTGGCATTCTGAGAATCTAATGGCAAAATGCTGCAATTTTCTCAAATTCTTTCCGCAAATTGAAATAAATCTCTCTAATCCTTGGTCAGAAACTCGATATGTCCTATGGCAGGGATTTCAGTTTATTGCAAGAAATGTCCCCTCTCATACCTGTGAACTCTGATGATTAGTCTGTAGAGATTGAGGAAATTTTTGCTGATATTAATTGCAAGAGTTTCAAGGCTTTTGTCTGTTACTGTACAGGCTCTATATAATACATTAATTATGAAATAATTTTGAATTGAAGCGGGCTCGATAAATTGATTCAAGGGGAAAAGTGATATTTACCTGATAAATCCAAGACTAATTTTTGGAGACTTGCCTATGCTTTGGTTCACATAGCGACCTAAAGTCTTTAAACCATGACTTGTTATTGAATCATTCCTATTCAGAAATATATCTCAATCCATCAACACCTCTTTCTTACTCGTAGAAATAGAATGTGAGTTTTTTAAATTTAGACTTGCTCATATTTTTGTGGAGCTGGAACCCAAGGCTCTGCAATACTCTTTTCGATAGTTTTGGGCATCTAAAAGTAGACAGGTTAGCATTGGTAGAAAGACTTTTAATTTGGAGGTGGAATGAATATTTTTTACTGTGAAAAATCAAAAGTGAGGTTGATATTTTTCCATCTTCTGAGTTTTAGACTTTGAGATATATCACACCATAGCATTTTTATAAGAAAGCTATCGATTTGCCTATTTTTAGTTACCATATCGTGAGGATTTGGAAAGATAGGAATTTGAAGCAAAAATACAAAAACTGAAAGCCTTACCAATCATGGCGTTGGAGAACAATTTTATTTTGATCAAAAGAAAAGAATCTATTCCATTTAACTTGAAGATCAGGTCCGACTAAAAATAAGTAAATTGATCGAATTTTGGCAACAAATCTCAACTGAGGTTCAAGGGGACAGTGTGTGGCCCTGGCTTGATCGGGCTCAAACTCATTCCGTCAAAGCACCTGTTTTTTAAAGGAACGGATTCAATCATATTGTTTTGATCCTTTTTGAGTTTTCGCTTGAAGGAAGACAATTTGCCAAATTTATTTATTGTTTAAAAACTTCGTTTTTAATTTCGATTATTCTCCGAGAATTTTGCTCTGCAAGGGGAAAATGATTTTCTTTCTTTTAATTCCAAGTTAACCGCGCTCTCTTTCTGCGATTAAAAATCAAAAATACCATCTCCAGTAGATTGGATTGTTACAAGTATTTTAATTTCAACAATAGTAATGATACATAATACATACATTACAAAACAATTCTTAATTTTAATCATTCTTTGCAGCATTGTTGTTCATTTCTTCGAAAAACTCGATTTCAGCTCGCTTTTGGTGGTCTTTTATTATACTGACAAGGTTGTCTTGCTTGAATAAAGAGCTTTCTAAGAAGCCAACAGCTTCGTCATAAGCCGCAATTGCTTGAGTAAGCTCCCTATAACAATAATGCAGGATTCCCAAATGATGATTGGCGAGGCCCATCAGGAAATTCTTTTTTTGCTCGCTATTGACTTTTTCGAAGGACTCAATCGCCGAACTTAGAAATTCTTGACCTTTCTCTCTATTTTTGAGGCATGAATAATCAAACACTGCAAGAGCAAGATAGAAATGTCCGACTTCTTCAGGAGCATTCTCAAGGTGCTGCTTGTATATTGCCATTGATTGGTTATAAAAGCTTTCAGCTTGCCCGATCTCAAGGGCAAGGTGATGCACATTTGCTAGATTGTGCGCACTTATTGCGTAGGGCAGCTCTTTCCTGAGGCCAATCGTCTCTTTGACTTTGAGATTTTTTTGATAAAGTTCTTTTGCTTTCGGAATCTGGTTTGTGATAAAGTATAGATTTGCAAGGTTGTTCAAAGTGATAGCTGTTGATAAGTTATCATCTCCATAGTGTTTTTTCGCCACATTGTTTGCTTGAGTAAAGAATTCGAGGCTTTCAGTGAACTTGTTTAAAACAAAGTTCAGATATCCCAAACTGCTGAAAATAAAAATAAAAATCTTCATCTCCTCATTCTTGTCCAGGTATCTGTACACTTCCCTCATATAGTTGCAAATAGCGATTGCATTGTCAAATTCCTCCTTTTTCAAATACTCTTCGTAGCAAGAGTATAAAAACTCGATTGTCATTTCTTTGTAGAGGAATTCCTTTTTGAGAAGTTCCTCTAGGGTTAGAGGAGTCTCCACCGTAACCTCCTTGAGTTTGGGCAAGCTCTTTTTCATTGACTTTAGAGATCTGACGAATTTGCTGGATTTTACAGAGGGGAGGGTGTTTTGTAAAGTTTTTGTGGAGGTTTGTTCAGTACACTGCTTTATCTCTGTGATTGTAAGCTGGTAGTAGATTTTTGCTGAAAGCATGAGTCCATCGACATCTTCTCCTTCATTTCCGTCTCTCAAGCCCCATTCTCTTTTGTCGTCGTCGATTTGCGTCAGTAAGTTGTATCTATTCTCATAAGCCTCAATTCTGTGATTATCTGAAGGGAGTTTCAAGAGCTTTGCAATTTCAGAAAATCTTGGACGCATTTTTAAATCGGTGCTGAGCATTCCCCCAATGATCTTGCTGAGGTATGGATATACATCCTTAGTCTCAGAGAGAATACTTTCTGCCAACTCAGCCTCGAGTCTTGTATCCTTGTCAATATTCATACTAATCAGCATCAGCTCCAGAATAACAAGAGCAAGGGAGCTCACGTCGGAAAGGAAAGGATCGTATTTGACTGAAATCGGCTTTCTTTTGTTCGTTTTTAGCTCCAAATACACTTTCTTGAGTTCATAAGACATGTATCTGGGCGTTCCGACAATGTTGGTTTCCACTGTCTTTCTATTCTTGTCCAAAAACAGGCTCAACTTGTAGTCCACAAGTTTCATTGTTACCTTATCTTCCCCAAAGAAAATGTTTGAAGGTTTCACATTTCTGTGAGCTATGCCCAGCGATTCACAATGTGCCAACGCAGATGAAACCTCCTTCACCAAAATAAGCAATTCTGTTTCTGTCCATGTTTGACCAAGTTTCTTTTTCAATTTTGTTAGCTCTTTGAGATTACCAATCCCAAATTCACTGACGACACCCACTTCCATGGCGATAAACTCGTTTCTTCCATTCATGTTATACGCTTGATAATCAGGACTTCCTTCTGAGGAAACTTTCATTCTCGATGAAATCATTCGAATGATATTTCTATGAGGATGCTGAGTTAGAATGCTCAACGTTCTCAGCTCATTTTTTAAATCCGTGGGATCATTGTTAAATCTCTCAAGGTTCACCATCCTGAGAGCGAATATTCTCAAACTTTTCTTGTGATATACTTTTCTCACGGAGCCATTTTCGCTTCTTATACGCCATTCTAGTATACCAAAATCGTCCAGGTTAAAGTGGTCTGTCACATCAAATTTCGTAAAGCCCATTTGGTAATCTAACTTTTCATCCGTTTGTACACCGTCGACTTCTCCTAAAGTATCCCACTCTTCACTCGTCTCAACGTGCTCTATGAAATTTTTGGGCTTCAATGACTTCTTTGGAGAAGCTTCGTAAAAATCCTGGAATTTCAAGTGCTCAAATACTGCATTTAAAGGATTATACAACCTTATCTTCTCTCCCTTTGGTCTTTCAGGCTCTATGATAAATTTAAATTATTCTCTCTCTACTGAAGAAAATATTCTCACCTTTATGAGTCAGTCTCTGAAATCTTGTGAAGGGGGCCTCAGTATCAAAGTCAATTTTTTTCTTTTCCTTAAGTTTTTTCGTAAATTTCGCCATAACTTTTTTGGTTTTGACAAGCTTTGTCAGATTCATTGAAACTGCTGCTGGTTTTGCTTCTTGGAATAAAGGAGGGAGAGTTTGACTCTCGATATATTCCCTTGTAAAGATCACTTTTTTCTCGAGAGATGCCAATGATGTATGTGATCTTCTTATTCTCGGACTTCCCTCTGTATGACTTCTTCCTTTCATTATTGAACTTTCCGAGTCGTGAACTCCATCCACAATATTTACAACTTCTTCTATTTCATCCATTTCATCAGGCAAATCACCATTCGAGCTCATATTCTCTCTTTTCACCCTCTTCCTCAAAATTGTCACTGAAGGAGCTCTCTCCATATTTCTAACAATTGCTTCTCTCTGTGGAACAACTTGGTGAAATTGAATTTCTACAATAATGTTTTTTGATCTGAAAGAGAAAATTTTGTTTTACTTTGAGGATGTTTATGAGGCACTGCGCCGATATCCACTGGAATTCTCTCCAAGCTTTTGCTGGTTGGCTTTGTCAGTTCTTTGGACATCTTTCTTTCCTGAACTGCCCTTTGACGTAGCCATTCTAATTTAGACTCTTTTCCAGCTGCAAAAGTATTTTCTCCAGCGATGTTCAAGTTCCTCTCACGATCTCGATCATGATATCTTTGGCTTAATGCTAGAAGAAGTTTGAACTACAAATCTAGGAAGCTAGCTTACTGCGGATCTGGGAGTAATCCTGAGGATTTCCAATATTTAAATATCGAGCCAATATTAATTTTCTTCCCTTGATCGTTTCAGCATGGGTGTGCAAAGACTTGAGAGACCCAGTAGACTTCTCTGAGTGATAACGTGATTTTAACACTGAAAGATCAATCATGAATTGTATGTATGTTAAAAATTAGTCTTTGATTATTTTCTCAGACTCCTTGAAGTTAAAAAAAAAATGTCCAAATCTCCCTTCAACAAAAGAGGAAACTAATATTCTAATATGAAAAAAATCTACATTTCAACGGTTGTGAAGCTTTTGGTTTCGAATAATATGCGGCAATAACCATGGCTTTGGGGGAAAAAACTTTTTAAAAAAATCGTGAATCATCTTAAAGAAAATAAATTTGCAAAGAAACATCTTTAGTTGAAACCCTTAGAGAAGGCTATTTATTTATTTCCACTTGAATTCATCATTTTTAATTTTATAGAACAATGCCAAAAAATAAAACCATTTTAGAGCTGATTTTAGGGGTTTATATGAATATTTATGATCTAAAACTAATTTATTAAAAAATAACGTATTTTAAATATTTCTGATGTATTTGCCAAAAATTATTTATTGCATCTCAAAGTTTTTGTTCTTCTGCTAAGATAGACAGTATTTCACACCTTCTTTACTGAATTTTATGACCTAACTAACCTCAGAACTAGGAAATTTTTCTTATCTCTCTATTTTCCGTATTACTTTCGTTAGTTATTCCAAAAGTTGTAAAAATCCCTCAAGATTTATTATTTTATTAAGACTTGCCATGTTTATTGCAAAAGAGGGAGCTCCTGTCAGTGTCCAAGACTCACGAATGCTGAATCGATTTCATTCAAACCTTCAGGAAATGAACAAAGATCGCCTCCCAATAGATTTAGAGTCTTCCTTTGAGGCTCTTAAACAGAAATTCAGACAGACTCATCAGCGTATATATGAGAACTTCTCTGGAGACAGAAGACCTGATTTGGAAGAAGCTACCCATCGAAGCTTTGTCGAACAGGCTGAAGTCAAGCCTGAACAAGCTGTCAAGAAGCATAGAAGAATCATGTCTGCAGTGCCCAAATCCAGAAATCAAACTAAAGCTCTTTATACTTCAGAGCATAACGCAAGCACAGCCTTCAGAGATATGAAAAGAATGGTCCAAGACCGCAATAGAGAGTAATAGCCTTCCGCTCAAACAAATTGAAAATAAATCCTGCCCTAGTGTTGTCCTTGCAAAGCATAACTTTACTCATATGTTTGACATTCAAGGTGATGAAGATAAAGACAAACTTCCAGGTACCATTTCTGAAGAATATTCTTCCAACTCAACTCAAACTAGCGCGATTGAATAAGACTGGCATCACTTTTTATTCGCCTTATGATCATAAAGTTGAGAGAACAAGAAAAATCGAAAACTACAAGGTAATTCTTAATAAATGAAACATCATCACATTCTGACACTCGCTCTCAAAGGAACTCATTCATAAAGAGAGAATAAAAAATATAGCTCGTGCTTCTCAAATCATGAAAGAGAAAATCGTCAATCAACAAGGTTTCATGAAAGAGAAAACTCAAAGCATTAGCAGTAGACTACTTAACCTTTTCACGAAACCTGAAATGAGAAATAGATCTTTTTGACAAGAAGAAAAACGCCACTTTTGTTGTTGAACCAAACGAACCATCCGTTGTTGCTGAAGTTGATACCGGTCGTTCTCGTGTCATAAAGGCAAAAAGAAAACCTGCCCTCCCTACCACTATGGGATCTCGGTAGAATTTTTTATTATGTCACAAAGCTGAAACAGAAATTTAGAAATACATCCCCACAAAAGACAGTTCTGGCTAGTAATGAGTCTGTGAGAAATCTCGTCAAAGATACAACAAAAACAGCCAAACATACTCTTGAAAATCTTGATGCACCCCATAAAAACCTCCATTATTTCAGCAGAAAAACAGGAAGCAGAAAGGAATTATCTTCAATTTCCAATTTACTGAAACCTCATGATGATTCGACAGGTTTAGTCAAAGAAGAACCTGAAGAGACATCATGTCTTTCTGTCCCAGTCTCCAAGTTGAATAATTCTTGTTTCCTCAAACTAATCATATATTTTTCAGAAATAATTCTCGAGCAAAATTATTAAGTAACAATACCATTGGCCGAAAGACACCACTTAAAGCAAGAGCATCAATAAATATCTCCACATTCAACTCTTTGAGTAATGTCGGAAAAGTTAGACAAAACCTCAGTCTCAATGTTACACCTGCTTGTCTTGACAGTAAAACAATTTGAACTGGGCCTGAAATCTCATTACCTGACTTTAGAAAGTAATCTTTCGGCGGCTCCTGCAATAGTTTCACCAACTGAATATGAAGAACAACTCAAAGAATCCAAAGATCTCTTTACTAAAAGTAAATCAGTGAAAAGCCGTAGATTCTTAACTTGTATAGAAAAAAACAGAGTTCTTCGACATCTCAATAGAACAGTGGCAAAGTACAATAATTCTAAACGTAAAAATAGCTCATAATTTTTCCCTCATCTCTTCATCAAATAGAAAGACTGAATAATCGATTGGGAGATATATTGACAAAGTTGACAACAGATCGAGCTGAATTACTTGTTGATAAGGTATTATTTAGAACGAAACCAATCAACTTACCCATCTTTAGAGAAAAGTTGTTCAGAAAAATCAAGAGTATTCAAAGGTTGATTTCTTGAATGGAAATCGTATGAGAAAAGAATTTGAAACTTCTCTTGTTCAAAGAAAAATCCAAACTGAAAAACAAATACAACTGTAATATTTTTCTCTCTCACTCTATGTTGACTTTCTCAATCCACAGTTATGAAACCTGTATGCGTCTTTTGAAAGAGTTGCCTCCTAGTTTCCCTCCTGATAAACTGGAATTTTTGGATAAAATCAAAGCAAAACTTGAGCAAGGTGAATATATCGGAAAAGATTATTTCCTCAAGACTATTGAAAAACTTGACCCGGATTCAGCCTATTGGAAACAACAAGAGCCTCTTATCATCATTTTCAAAAATGATAATCATATAAATGTAACTCCTTGGAAACTTTCCTTTTCTAAATAATTTAGATGTCTGATTATGAGTTCGATAAATGGAAAGAAAGGCAAAGAATGCACCATATGGAAAGAAAGTTATTGCCTCTCAGAATTCAATATACTTCTGTTAGCTCAACTTAATTTTCTCATTTCTAACGAATATCTACATATATTATGTTTTATTTTCCTTGTAATTTTAATTTTTTTGTTTCTGATAAGGATATTGTTGTTATTAAATACACACATGTAGAGTCATAAAAGTAAGTGAAAACTCTCAGTTTCTCTTATCTTAAATCAAATTATTTCAAATCTAAATGACCTTTGAAATTAATCAAATTTATAATTGAAAAATAAAATTACACAAACAAGAAAATGGGTAATTCTAACTGAGCCTTGCTGATGCTTCGCAACGAAGCAGACCTTTTGAAATCAAAAATAATTGGACAAAAACAGTCATTCTAAAAATCTCCATAAGGGACCAAGTTTTCCAAAACAAACTGAAATTTGGGTTTGGGTTGACTATTTGAGTTGAGCAAACAAATTCTTTTGTTTCAAAAAAATACAATTCTAACAAAAATTTATTCATTAAAACATAAAATTTGTGTTTAGAAAAATAATTTAATTCTCAAAATATAATTAATTTGCAGAATTTGAAAATTAATTAATTAATTAAAATGTGAATTATTCAAGAATTCAGTGAAAAAATGTTTTCAAATTCTTTTTCAAAAATATTCCAAAAAATAAAAATTGTTGATTCAGAAGGACATTCATTTTTTTTTTGAATTTTCGACAAAAATCCATATGATCTCATTTCATAGAAAAAAAACAAATCATCTTCACTTTATTCAACTTAGATTGAGTTTGAGATCCTGAAAAACCAAACCTTTAGAGAAGATGGAGGAGGATGACTGAAATCCAAATTTCTTGCAATTTGTAATTTCCAAAAGGACAAAACCTGAAAGAATTTTTGCAAATCAGGAATTAGGAGAATTTTTGTCAAAGTTTCAATGAATTTTACTTTAAATTGTAGATGACCAGGGTAGCGAAAGTTTTTGTATCAACATAAACTAAACATTCCTGTTAGAGTCTCAGAGGGTCAGTCCTACATTGATTTGGATGATCTAAATGAAATGAATTTTTATGCCAGCTGAGCAAAGATTTGCGATAGAATTATTTGGAACAATTTTCAAAGAAAATGGCGATTGATTCCATTTCAGCTGCTAAATTGAGAGACTGGAGCTCAAGAAAAGTGTCCATTGATGAGAATTCATCTCACTGAAAGCAGGTTATGAAAAAATTTGAAAAAAAAATTCCTTCCCTTTTTCCCTTTGAAAATGATTTTTCTTTTTCCTTTTACTTCCTTTCCTTCGTCCTACTTTCTCTGAAACTCTTGTGCTTTCTCTCATAGATGCATTTTGTTGCTTTATTTCCCAAAGATTTCTAATCGTCAAAGGACTCTTATCAACATTGGAAACATAAATTCTGAATTAAAAAAAACCTTTTCACCTTAATTCCTTCCTTATTAATCAAATATCCTCGGTTGACACCAAAGCGCTCGGAGCCATGCTCTTGGTTTTCAGAAGAAACAGAATTTTTGAAAAAAAAAACTATTTGAAAAGAAAAGGGATGATGAAGAAGAGTTCAAAAAGTGTTTTACTTGATGTTTTTCTTCAGAAAAAAATTTAATGAAAATTTCTGAAAAAATATTTTGACTTGAGCCTCTTCAATCGAAAAATCATTGGGTCTGTCTTTTAGTTGCTTTTGGAAAAAGAGAAAATTTCTGACTTTTTCGATCTCAAATTCGTCTAGTCAAAATTTTAAAGAGGATTTGGGCCATTTCAATTTTTTCACAAAAATTTTCCTTTCAAAATTGAGGTGATTTTCTACTTTTCCTTTGAGGAATTTTTGATGGACCTAATGAATCATTTTAAATGAAGAGAATGATTGGATCAGTTTTCTACTCAATTTTCACATCGTAGAAAATCAATTTTTGAGCCAGTTTCATTCCAATCTCCTTGAGACTATTTCTTTTTCGTTTTTGATAGAAACTTTTACATTCAGGAGAGATGTGAAATACTTTCTTCCAAAAATACCTTTCTTCAATAAAATAAGAATCCCTTATATTCAAATGTGAAAAACTTTGCCAACTAACTTTACATATAGTACATGACTTTTCGAAATCTACTAACTAGTTGTTCCAAACACTCGTGAAGTTTCAAATTAAATTCAGAGATCCACTTTGATTAAAAAATTCCAAAAGTAAAAAAATTAAAGTGATTCCCAATATCACTTGCTCTAATCTGATTTAATATTTTCAAATCCCAACTAAAACGAAAGTTCTTTCTTCCTCTTTCGGAAATACAACTAGATTAAGAGATGAAACCCTGGTTTTGCTCTCTTCTTTTGAATAATAAACAAACAACAATTTTTACTTCAAGAAACATAAACTGATACAACAACATCAAAATAGAAAAGGTTAATTAAGTAGATAAGATAAATTCAAAGCATTTTAAAATTCATCACAATTTGAGAGTGAGCTTTATTGGAGGTTTTCCACGCAACGTTCTTCTGAGCTCATTGCCTGCTTTAGAGCTAAAGAGATTGTTCCTAAAAAGGGAATTTAGAAAACTCTTTTCACACAAATTGTTTTACCCGCTGAGATCAATTTTCAATTGCTTCAATTTAGTTGGGTGCTTCATAATTGTTTCTCCGATAAAAGTGAAAGAGCTTTCTGTCAATCGATAACAACTATAAAATCGATAAGAAACTTTTTTATTGAACTTTTACTATGACAAATCGAGTGTCAAATTTGGAAGATTTGTTAAATTAGCTATTGCACTCGAAAATAATGCCTGGAAACCTTTGTCGGTAATTTTGTTACATCTAGTTCGCGGTTTAGCAATTATTACAAAAGAACAAGTACTGAGAAAATAGGAGCCTCAATGATTCTAATTTTTTTTCACGATCCTGGAACTTTTGACCAAAATTCAAAAGCCCTTCGTCTGTGATGTTTTTGCAACTAAAATGAAATTAGTAAATAAAAATTGAAAATTCTCAATTACTCGGAAAGATCAAGTGCTAAACACTTGAGATCAGTCATATAATGTGAAATTTGATCAGTCAAATTACTGAAACCAATATCTGAAATCTGTGCACAACTAAAAAATTATTAATTCTATAATCACTTGAACGACACATACCCAGCAAATGTCAAGGAAAGATTCTGAATACTCGACTGGTATCTGCAGAGTCTTTGACTAAATAACTCTAACCCTTGATCTGTAATTCCATAACACCTTGAAAAATCTAGTTTGAGCTTTTCGAGAGATTTCAAATGCTGTCCGAGTTTTGAGCTGACTTTCTTTAATCCAGAGTTACCAATTTGCATAGATCTTGGAAATAAGGAAACCATTCCTTGAAGTAAAATCTTACACTGCGCAGTTAAGATTGAGTTGGCGTAAATTTGCGAGTTGTCTATGATTAAAATCGAGAATTCTCAAACTTTTATTGGTCATTTCTTCACAACTAACCATTTTGTTTTTAGAATGATATTCTCGCTTTGCAAAAATTACCTTGAGAGATCAATTGTACAGTTTTCCAAATTATTTAATCGGTTTCTAATGTTTGCATTCATTTCTTCCATCCCTTGGTCATTGATACTAACACACCTATCAAAATGAAATGAGGTTTCGAAGGAAAAATATTGATTACCCAGAGAAATTCAGAGATAACTTTGAAAGATTTGTTGTGTTTTCTTTGATCTTACGACCAATAGTTCTTAAAGTTTGGTTTGTTATTCTTGGACATCTAAAATCATTAAGTTCAAATAAATCATCAAGTGTTACTGATCAAACTTGAGTTTCAAGTGTGAGAGATGCTTCCATTTGTGAACTCTGATCTTTCCAGAGACATCTCTCCAAAAATCTTTGACCATTGCATCAGTAATTGTTCTATAAAGTTGAGTCAATATTCTAAAATTCTTTGGGAAGCTCTGAAACGGGAGAGCTAGTCAAATTGAAAGATAACTTTACCTTCTTTCGAAAGTTTGGATCTCACTGGTTTTGAATATAAAGTAATCTTCCCACTTTTCTTTGACGTCTCCCACGACTTGAAAATTTTAACCTTTGAAAACAATTTTGATTACTTTGAAGGAGTGTGGTTGTGTGGTATGAACGCCCGATGGGAGGAATCTTGGCTTTATCCATTAAAAACGATCAATTTGGTTTCTTTTTTATTCCTGTTTTGTTTTATAATTAAAAATCGAAGGCTTAAATAGTCGAAAAACTATTGATTCTAAAATCTGATCGTATTTCAGGACTTTTTTATAATTGAGCCAACAGAAAGAAAGATTATAAGATCGCAATGAGATTTACTCTCGAATGCAGATGGTCAATGCTGGTCTACTTTATTTCTGAAACTGTTTTTTTTACAATGATTAAAGAGTTCCAATAGTTGAATTTCCTTTCAACTTTTTTGAGTATGAGTAAAATTTTGACAATTAAAACTTATAATTACATCAGATCGCTTGTAAAGAAAATCATAAAGAAATTCAAAGAAAATCAAAATAGTTTCTGTTACTAATTTTCACTTTCTGATCGCAAGTAATTTTCGATTAAAACAGTTAAATTTAATTCAGAACACTGTGGCTTAGATTTTCAATTAGGAGTGAGCCAAGTTTTTCCTTCCATTTTATTATACTCGATCAAACTTCAATAAACTTTCTGTTACTTTCATTCGATAGTATTGAATATTAATCAATACTTGGAAAGAGAGAAGAGTGCTCGTCTCTACTTCAAAACTGTTTCTTTGTAAAATGGACTCTCTCTATCATGATTTTGAAGGTTTATTCTTATCAGAAATTGTAAAATCTCTTGAAAAATAAAGTTGGTATATTTGTTTTACTGGTCAGTCCAAAAATCGACAAATTCTCTGTATAAATTCTCATCAGAAAGAATTCTTCTTCCAAAAAAGATTAAGGATTTTGTTGCCCATAAGAAGCTAGTCAAAAGACAGAACCTCGAATTTGCAAAAAAAAAAAATAAAAATCAGACTTTGTGAAAAGGATTGAATTGAAACCACTTTGACAGAAAATTGAAGAAATTTTTTCATTGAAATTCTAAAACTTTTTCTTTGATGATGTTCCTGAAAAAACTGAGTGAGGAATAACAATGATCAGCGTTTTCGAGCCTTTTCAGAAAAAAAAGGACATTTTGGCAGGTGACATCTCAAAACCTTTTTTTGTAAGTGAAATATTGAAAAGGATTCCGAGAACCTTTTTTTTTCTTTTGTTCAAACCAACACTTCAAATCTGGGATTCAAATATCTTGTTCTAAATGAAAATTAACAACTTTGATTTATAGAATAAACAATTAATTAAAAAAAGTTTCGAGGGTAAAGGTAACAACAATATCATATCAAATTTCTTTCCACAAGGGCGTGCGTGTGTCTTAACCATCTGAAAGAGTTGAAAAAGTGTATTCTGTGTCTTTTTCTAAATATCAAAACTCCCTCTTATAAATGAATATTCTCGGTAATAAAGAGTTGGTCATATCTTCAATGAATGAAATATTTTCTCATCCAGGTGATTTAAAAAAAAATAATTTCAATTTTAACAAATAAATAAATAAATAAATTTTTCAGAATAAATGAAAATTGATTTTTTTGTTTTGAAGGGAAAAAAAAAAATTATTGTTTGAATTTTATTTTTAATGAATTTATTCAATTTGATTTGATCATCATCTTGAGATTGCAAGAGACAATTTTCCTTTCAATATGCAGAAGCAATAGGAAATCTTCCATTTCATTCATTCATTCATTCATTCATTCATTCA